>JACKQG010000797.1_pt1 | contig 44819 bp, 39 predicted proteins | sample 8237621 | NCBI WGS metagenome assembly JACKQG01 (sample SAMN15677084, study PRJNA649215) | marine metagenome | biome: marine; feature: Black Sea; material: saline water; isolation source: suspended particulate matter (SPM) from the Black Sea western gyre | collected 2013-06-09/2013-06-10 | depth... | reverse complement strand
TTATCAATAGCTCTAATTAAGAACACTATATTCTTGACATCTTCTTCGGTAAAAGAAACATCATTTAGAAAATAAGAGTGTATTCTATTATTCCTTTCATCTGCTATAGTTTTTAATTCCATTGCATTTTTTACACTAATGATATTTGTAGCAATTAACACTTTAACTTTTGACCAAAGTGGAATATATGCGGATTTTTCTTTGAATCCATGAAGTTTAAATAAAGTAAAATAAGTTGCATTCACTCTATCTTCTAAAATAGAAAATGCTAATACAAATGCTTCAAAATTGCGTTCATTTTTTAATAACTCACTCAATTTATCATAAGCATTTTTGAAATTTTCATACATGGTTTCACCATTCATTTTAGCACGTTTAATTTTCTTCATTTTACACCTAATACTTAATAATAAAATTTAACGATAAATAGGGGGACATATTGTTATGGGGCTGGTCTCCTCCTGTAAATGAAGTTTGAGCAGTTCCAATACCTGTTACTTCGCTACATCCGTGATTATTACAAGAGCCATTGGTAGCACCTCTTACAGAATCTTCATGATTATGATTTGGCATCTCATCAATTGTTAACATATGTGATTCTTCACCGGCTTTACCACCCAAATTATCCGCTTCTTCATTTAACACAACATCTGCACTTTCTCCGCCCATATTATCAAGTCCTAATGGCATTCTACCCCGTAAATCGGGCAGGTTAAATGATGTAGCATCATCGGAACCGTAGATTTCTCCAATGACTGAAAAAAGTATTGAATAATCATCTCTACTTACTGAACTTCCATCGCAGAGAAACCAACCCTCGGGGGCAGTTTCACCTGCAAAGGGCATTAATACTCCTGTTGGCACTCCATTTGGTGCAGTTGATATGGATGAACTATCTTGAAATATAATTTCACCCTGTACCCTCAAATTACCATCAATGTCAAATTCTTGTGTGAATGCAAAACTCATTAGAATTGTTAGTGTTATTGTTTTCATGTTTTTCCCTTCCATTATTTATTTTAAAATTTTAATTAATAAACTATATAAATATATCCACTACCACCAGATCCACCATTACTACTACCGCAATTACCACCAGATCCACCACTTGCAGCTAAAGATGCTAATGATCCTTGGATAGGTTGCCCTCCAACACCTCCAGAACAGCCCGGACAACCACCACAATTTCGACCACCACCATTACCATTTCTCACAATACCTATTCCTTCATTAATATATCCGGTTCCACCAGGTCCGCCATTACCTGTATCCTCCCAGTTGTCCCCCGAACCACACTCGCCGTCTTCACCAGATGTAGCATATACAATATAATCTCCATTTTCTCTTCTGAATCCAGTGATACTACTTTCATCTGATATATTAATTTCTAAAGTTTCTCCTGGTGAAACAGGAAAAATCGCTCTTACATAACCGCCGCTACCGCCGCCGCCGCCACAACACATATTGAAATTATAAGATGCACCTGCTCCACTGCCACTGCCACCCCAAATTTCAGCATAAATTTTATGGACTCCATCTGGCACAGTCCAATTTGTATTTGAGGTATATTCTGCAATTCCTCCATTAGTTGGTGATGCCTGCAATAGTGCCAATTGAGTCTGTAATTCTATAATTACTTGCTCCAAGCTGTCAATAGTTCCAAATTTGAGATTGCCAGAAACATTCAAATTACCATCTATTTCAAATTCTTGAGTAAATATAAAACTTAAAAAAAATGTTAATGTTGTAAATATTACTTTCATAGTATTTTTCCCTCCTTGGTAGTAGTAAATTGTTTGTTTTACAAATTTTATTAAACTATATATAATAACCATTATTTTCCTTTTCTATTTTTTCGTTTTGAATAGGGTGTGCCACCGAGTTTTTCATATTCTTTACTGTCTCTACCATAAACCGCTTTTATGCCAGCCAGCATTTCTGTATTTAATCCTGCAAGTTCTTTTTGGATTAGGTCTAAATCTTGCTTGGCTTGGTTTTTCTCAGCCATTTTTTGATTATAAATTTTAATAGCTGTTTCTACTTTTTGAGTCAAGTTTTTGTAATTCTGTAAACTTTTATTATTACCAAAATTTAATTCCGGCGCGAAGGACTCAATTCCCGTGATGCGCTTCTTTGCGAGTTCTAAAATTCGACTTTTTCTCTTTTTTCTGTCCATTTTCACAGAACCACTATTTTGGGGTTTGGCCATAAATTCAATTTATATCCTCCTGTCTATAGCAGTCAAGGAGTCGGTTTTTTATCCTTGAAGTTTTATATTTTATCCTCATAATATAATATTTAATCCTTTAATATTTTTTATTTATCTTTCCGTATTTTCAAATCATACTTTCCAGATATATATAATATAATAAAAAAAATGTTCAAAAAATTATGAATGGAAATGAGTTTGTAAAACAATTAAATTGAATGAAGAAAAAAAACAGAGATGTACAATTTTGAATTATGAGATATGAATGATAAATCTATTTTGTAGTGGCGACGCATGCGTCGCATCTACTTATTAATTAATGAACCTATACAAAAATAGCTATAATTTTTAATCACATGGTTTTACTTAACCTCGGAGAGGTGACCTATTTTGAATTATGAATTATGAGTTACGAATTATAAATTAAAATTAACTCTGTAAGAGAGTTCTATTAGTCCGCTCCGATGGAGCTAATTTTTTATTTAATTGAAGTATTACGAATAGTTTACTCCTCTGGAGTATAAGAACTTACAATTATGAATTTTGAATTATGAGATATGAATTAAATTCGAATTGTCAAGAAATTTAAAATATACAATGTCATTCTTAGACGAGCTTAGACTATTTTACCATCAAAAAATCTGATAAAAAGTAATAAATAACAACTATCTAAATTAAAAAAATAAAAACAAATTATCACTCATCCGTCGAAGTAAAATAATCTTAAATTTTATAAAATATATTTATCTATTAACTCATCTATCTCTTCAACATAAGGATGTATTGATTTTGCATGTTTAAGAATGGGTATTATCAAATAAATTTGATTAATATTTTTATAAATTATAATAAGCCTATAAATGACTTTCAAATAATTATTTAAGTAATAACTTCTATTTTCTTCTACCCATTGTCCATCATGTAAGTATAAAAATTTACCTTCATATAAATGATAACAAAGTTCAAAATATAATCGTGCACCTTGCCAATTATTTTCTTTAAACTGGTTTTCACCTTTTAACTTTAACTCATCAAATTGAGTAGAATCTAATCTAAAATTTATAGATTGATTAATTGTGACCTTATTATTTTTAATTGTTAATAAATTGGACTTTAAATCATTAAATTGTTTATTAATTCTTCTAATTTGAATATTTAATCTGTTTAAAATTAATTTAGGTGATTGTAATTGGGGATATAAATGTTTTGCTAATTTATTTAATAAAATAGGGGTTTTATGAATTTGATTAATTAAAAGAAAAAATAATAATTTACTTGGGGATTTTGTTAATTTACCTTTTCCTATAATTTGTTTACCCAATAACCAAATTTGAGAATTCCCAAAAAGAGATACACTGATTTCAATTTCATTAGAATTGTCATATTCCGATTTAATATTGATATCGTATAATTTTAAACTTGTTTTTATATTTTCTATTTTTTCATAATTCTGTGTAAATAATTCAATCTCAGACTCATTCATATCTATTTTATTAATCATACATTCACTCCAAGAATATATTAATCTCTCAAATCTAAATACTTTATGTTTAGGTAATTTATAATTGATATCATCATTTTGATAAATAATGTAATGAATCATTTCTTTTAATTTTATAGCTCTTGATAAATCTGCTTTTGGTAAAAACTTTAATTGACTAATAAATTCATATAATTCGTAAAAATACACTAAATATTTCCCATCAAAATTTATCTCTAGTTGTGAAAGAATCGTTTTAGCAGAAGTTAATTTATTCAATCTAAAATAATCCATGATAAGAATAATTTGCTTAAAGAACTCATTTTTTACTATTGATGATGAAATCCAATTATTAAAATCTACATTTTCTGTCTTGTTTAAATTTTTCAATTGAGTTTTAAACAAAATATAATTCAAGTATTCAGTATTTGAATAATTTGAAATTAATTGATTATTATATTCTTTCTCTTTTTTTGTTAATTTGTTCCATTTTTCAGGTAACGAAAAAGAAAGAATTTTCAAGGCATTTAATCTACTTTTTCGATTTATTTCTTCTGCAATTTTGATTCCATTTTTAATACAATATTCAGCATCAGTATATCGATTTAACATAAAAAATATATATGCCATTGTTTGGTAATAAGATATTTGAAACATTTTATGGTGCTGTATAATTTCAATTTTATTTATTTCCCATAATGATAAAATTGGCTTTATTTTGCCTAAATCAAACAAAACTCTAATTATTACATTTGAAAAGTTTGGGTTCAGTTTAATAAATTTTACAAAATTATTATTATCATACTTTTTTATTAATGTAATAGCCTCAAATAATTTATTATGTGCTTGTAAAAAAGTTAAATAAACCATATCTGCTGATCTAAGTACATCCAAATCAAAACTTTTGAGTGAATAATCAATAATTTTTTGATGGTAAATTATTAATTTATTTTTATTATCTATCTGCATATAATAAGCCATAATCGTATTGCAATATTGAGATGCTATATCATATCTATTTATTGAAACTGCAAATTCTTCAGCTTCTTTAAAATATTCAACATTCTTAATTTCACCAGGGTATATTGGAGGTGTCATTAATATAGATTTATAATAATCAATTTTAGCAATAATACTAAATAGACTATTTTTTTTTAAGTGGTTAATAATTTTTTCAAATTCATCCCAATTGTAATTCCTGACTGCTAACCATGCTGATGCTGAATATAAAAAATATCGTTGTCTCTCAGGTATTTCACTTTCTTTATCTAAGCAATATTTTAAATTTTCAATTGCTATTTTAGCTTGGCTTGTTTTTATTTGAAAATATATAATTTCACTTAAATAAAATCTATTTTTATTATATATTGGATTTTCTAAAATAATTTTAAAATATTTTTCTGCATTTTCAATATTGTTTAATTTCATCCAAATTGCACCTAACCGTATGACTACTTCAGGGTTCAACATATAATTTTTAATAGATTGTAAATATTCAATTTCTAAATAATATTTTTTATCCATATACAATACTTCAACATATTGAATTAACTCTTCAATTTGAGATGTGGTCTTATTTGAAATATTTCGAATAAGAAAATATTTATCTTCATCTATTATCTTAATTTTAGAGTTTAAAATTGAATTGATAATTGTATCTTTTTGACGAAGTGTCAATTTTGCATTTATTATTTCTTTCTGCATGGGGTGAAATAATTGAATCTCATTATTTGACTTTTTTAAATATTTTTTCTTAATCCCAATATCAATCATTTTTTTTAAAAGCGAATTATCAAAATGAAGTAATTTTATTAAATTATTGGGTTTTACTCCGCCCCTACTCACAGATAATATATTAAAGATCTGAGTTAATGCAATTGGAATCATTTCATTTTCTAAATCAAACATAATTAATTTAGAAATATCTTTAGGGATATTTAGGTTTTTTACTTCTTCAATTGAAACGGGTGATTTTGAAGACAATGATGAATAAATAATTTTTTCAATATATAATTCACTTAAAAATGGATGCCCTTTAGTTAATTTAAAGATCCAATTCATAATTAACTCATTTTGATCAACCCAATTTTTATTAATTTTATTTATTATAAAATTATTAAACTCTATTTTATTAAATGATAGCACTGAAATTGCATCTTTACCCTCCCAACCAGGACGACCTATAGGAATCAACCCAATTCTTTCATTTGAAAATTTGGAATCAACTAAGAGTTTAAAATTAATTTGTTCTTCATTAGACAGAACATGAAAATCATCAACAATAAGAAGTATAAGATCATTACTCGATTTCCGAAGGAAAGATAATAGTTTTTGAGAATACCGTAAATTTTCACTTCTATCCATTGGGACAAAATCAATAAAAGATTTTGGGATATAATTATTTTTTTCAGTAATTGAATTTAATATATGCTCGAATGGAAGAATATCTTTTTGAGCAGTCATTTTAATCAATAATGTATTGATTCCATTCTCTTTAAAATAAAGTGGAATTTGAGGAATTATCGTGGTTTTCCCAACACCTGCTTTTCCAATTATTTCTATAAATGTAGGTGCTGAATCATTTTTAAAAAATTCTAATAATGAATCTAAAATATTTTTTCTTAGTATCATAAATTATTCAATTACTCGCTTATTAATTATTATAATTTACAATTAAAATATTACATTCTTTAAAGAGAGGAATAAATTATTTTTTGTTTAAATTTTAATAAATTGAAGTTAGTTAATTCGTTTTATATTTAAATATCTGGATATGAATAAAAACACACACGAAAATATATATTTAATTGGAATGATGGGTTCTGGAAAGTCAACAATTGGGAGATTACTTTGTAAAGAACTCAATAGAACTTTTATAGATACGGATGATAAAATTGAAGAATTTATGGGATTTACCATAAAAGAAATATTTGACTCAATGGGTGAATCTCGATTTAGAGAAATGGAGGAATCTTATTTTATTGAAAAATCTAAGCAATCTAATTTAATTATCTCAACAGGTGGTGGAATAATTTTATCCCAAAAAAATAGAGATATTCTCCAAAAAGGAACGAATGTATTTTATTTAAAAGCGGATCCACAATTTTTAATTACACGATTAAATAAAAGATACAAAAGACCTCTATTAGCTGGAGATGAGCCCTTACTTCCAAAAGTTGAAACAATATACAATTCAAGAAATCAATTTTATGAAAATAGTGCAAACCATATCATAAATATTGAAACATTATCAAAGTCTGAAAAAGTGGATAAAATATTAAATTGCCTAATATAAATCCACAAGCTATTCAGGTAAAATTATTAAATAATTCATATCCAATTTGGATAAAACGAAATATAACTCAACATATTTATAAATATTTAGAAAAATTTTATATTGGACAGAAATGGTTTTTAATAACCCCCACTTCTATTTATCATTTATATGGAAAAGAAATAATTGATAATTTGACCCAACACCATTTTGAAATTATTCCCATATTAATTGAAGATGGTGAAAAAATTAAATCCATCGCTTATTTTGAAAAATACAGCAAAGAGCTTGTTCAAAATGGCTGCAACCGAGATTCAATGTTAATTGCTCTTGGTGGTGGTGTTACTGGTGATTTGACTGGATTTATTGCTTCAAGTCTATTTAGAGGAATTGATTATATTCAATTTCCGACTTCTCTTTTAGCAATGGTAGATTCATCGATTGGCGGAAAAACAGGTATCAATATTGGTGAAGGAAAAAATCTAATTGGAGCATTTCATCATCCAAAGGCAGTTATTATTGATCCCTATTTTCTATCATCTCTACCAGAACGAGAAGTAATTTCTGGACTTGGAGAAATATTAAAATATGGCATTATCAATAATAATTCTATTATTGATTTATTTATAAAATTCAAATCTAAACAAATGGATTTAACCTCATCAGAAATTGATAAAATGATAATTCGTTCGGTCAAGGTAAAAGTAGAAATTGTAGAAAAAGATGTAAATGAATCGAATTTAAGGCGAATATTAAATTTTGGACATACTGTTGGGCATATAATTGAAGCCTTTACAAATTATCAATATATTTCACATGGTGAAGCTGTTTTACATGGAATGATAATTGCCATTGAGTTATCGAAACAAATCTGTAATTTAAATGAAGACTATGCAAATAAAATAATTTCAATATTAAAAGATATTTCCTTTATAAAACTCCCTGAAATATCAAAGCAAGAATTCAATAATTTTTTATTCAGAGATAAAAAAGTACAAAAAAATAAATTGAATTTCATATTATTAAATAAACAATGCTCTCCAATTATAAAAAATGATATAAAAACTGAAATTATTTATAAAATTTATAAATCACACCAACGGAGTTTAATTTGAATATTATTGTTGTTAATGGTCCAAATTTAAATTTATTAGGTGAAAGAGAACCTAATATTTATGGAACTGAATCTTTAGAAGAGTTAATGCTTTGGTTAGAAAAAAGCCCAACAGGCTCAGGACATTCTTTTAAATTCTTTCAATCAAATCATGAAGGCGAAATAATTGATTTTATTCAGGATGAACGCCAATGGGCAAATGGTATTATTATTAATCCTGCCGCATTTACACATTATTCATACGCTATTCGAGATGCGATTTCATCTGTAAATATTTCAACGGTGGAAGTTCATTTAAGTGATATTTTATCAAGAGAAGAATTTAGACAACTATCAGTCATAAAACCCGTCTGCCTTGCACAAATTAGCGGTATGGGAAAACAATCTTATATTGAAGGATTGAAATTATTGATAGAAAATAAATAAAAAATTATCTCAAATTAATTTACAATCATATAGCTTGAATTTTTCATCATTTGTAATAATTGAATAATTATTACTTATACTTTGCGCAATTATCATTCTATCGAATGGATCTTTGTGATAAAAAGGCATATCTTTTAATAACAGAACATCATCGCCTTTATACTCTAATAACTCAAAACCACTTTTTAGGGCAATTTTTACAGGATAAAATCTATTGATAGTTTACCAATTGAAGCTTTAATCATTATTTCAGTTTTTGTGATTGAACTAGTTTCTTGTTTTTTTATCTATTTTATTAGGTTGAGATATCGACCTTAAAAATATATGTGTATCAAGAATTATTTTCATTTATTTTACCATGAAATAATTCATTTATTTCGTTATCTTCTTCATTAAAGCTGTCAGGAATTTCAATTTCTGGAATTAATCCAAGCGTTCGTTTTCCAGTTCGTTTATGTGGAATTAAATCCACAAGCGGGAGATTGTTTTTTGCAATAACAACTTTTTCACCATGCATTACTGCGTCAATTAAAATAGAAAGTTTTGCTTTTGCTTCAGCTATATTTATTATCATTTCATTCTTTTTATTATATAGTTATATTTAACCATAGTTAGTCATAGTGACCAATAAAAAAAATAGTGTAAAACTGATAGTTATATAATTTAAAAAACATCTATATTCTCTCCATCATACCATGAATAAAATATAGAATCGGTTGTTTTATCCACGCATATCTCACCCTTATGAGATATTGAAATAACTCCAAATTCATAGTTAAATGCTTTTGCGTCATCTATCGTTTTATTAACGGCCTCCTTTAAATCCATACCATCTTCCACTCGTGTTGCTATTTTAACAGCAGTACCTGAATTTACAATTTGCTCACCGATTCCCGTCGCAGAGATTCCTGCAAATTTATTAGCAAAATTACCTGCAACTGTTGGAGAATCACTTACTCTACCAGGAATTTCACCACCAATACCCCCTGTAGATGTGCCGGCCACAATATTTCCATTTTTATCTAATGCAACAACACCAACAGTACCTGTCTTTCCTTTTTGCAATCTTAGATGTTCATCCCATCTTTTTTGAACCAATGGATTATATTGTTGGAACCCAAAATCTCTAGCAACTTGCGTAGCTTTATCTCCTGCTATGATTGTATGCTTTTCGAATTGCAATTTATCAGCAACTAAAATTGGGTTTTTAATATTTTGAATATTTATGACACCTGAGAATTTATTTTTTTCGCCATCCATTATTCCAGCTGACATTCTTATTCGTCCATCATTTTGTAACTTTGAGCCTGTTCCTGCGTTAAATAAAGGGTCATCTTCTAATTGACAAATGCCAAATAAAACAGCCGAATATGCATCGGTTTGTAATAATTTTTTATATGTTAATTGGCATATATTTTTTAATGATTTGCGTAAATCTTCTTTTTTACTAACATTTCCTTCAAGGCTTCCAGCACCACCATGAATAATTAACTTAGGTATTTTCATAATCAATGAATCACTCCATCTATTTCATTTATATATTTAATATTTATTATAAATAACAGGGTTTTAAATTTAATTTTTTATTCATACATAACTTAAATGAAAACTTAAAACAAATTGAATTTAATTCGTAAATTATACAAGTTAAATCCACGCAAGATAAAAGAGATAATTCATTTTTTTAAAATGAATGGAATACCGTGAGATTCGGTAACACACCCGGTGCTGTGATAGGGGACGAAATGTAATATATCCATTAATGGATGAAAAATCACTCTCATGTTGAGGGGAAGATTTACAAAGTAGATTGAGCCTAAAGTCAGAAGACCTCTCTTTAATTTCTTTGCCAGGACAGTTACGCGGAATTCTGTTTAGGTTATACATGTTTAATAAATTAATTTTTATCATATTTTTTTTGGTACCTTTATTTAGCAATGAAATTAAAATTGTTGATGTCATAACTGGCTATCCGATAAATAATGCCTCTATAATAATTGAAAATCATCCAATACAAAAATCAGATAACAATGGAATGGTTACAATTTATATTAATAATAATTTAAATTTTGTAATTAGAAAACAGGGATATCATGATTATTATATTACCCCACCCTTTTCTAAACTCATAAAAATGAGACCAATACTATTTAAACATCAACTAATTCAAGTTGAGGAAAATTTTTATAACAATAATCACGAATTAAATCATCCAACTCATATTATAAACAAAGAACTAAACATTAAATCAAATAGTCATATATCTGAAATTTTTAATGCTTTACCTGGAATGATTATAAAATCATACGGTGGAATCGCTGGAATAAAAACACTTTCTTTAAATGGAAGTCAAGGTGATAGAATTCAAGTTCAATTGAACGGGGTTATTATTAATAATGAACAAAGTGGAAATGCGGATATTAGCCAAATACCCGTTGGGTTAATCGAAAATTTACAATTTATTCCACTTGGGGCAAGCTCTCGATATGGAAATTCTGCAATGGCAGGAGTGATTAATGTTACTCCAAACTTCAAGACTCCATTTAAGTTAAATTTTTCACAAATTAATGGTGGGTATAGTATTAATCAGTTTTATACCTCTACCTATAAAAATCAAAAAATTGGTTATGGTTTAGGAAAATTAAAATCGACTCAATATATTGATTGGAAAGAAACAGGTATATATAACTCAGACACAAATACTCATAAATATTATGATTGGTTTTCTTCAGAATTAAATCAAAAATATATCCACGTTTGGAATTCATCAATTACACCAAATCATTCTCGTAACTCATTCATTTTAAAGTCAGTTAATAATCGTGTTCATTCAAGTAAAATATATGGTCCAGAATATCATCCAAAAGTTAATGATGGTATGTTATTAATGGGAAATAATTTAACTTTTAATAAAATAAAAATGAATACATCATATAAATCACAATGGATTAATTATAATTCAAATAATAGTTATGGACCGCCAATTAATGCCATACATAAATTAAATGTATTAAAAAATGATATTGAAATTAAATACGATAATATTTCACTTATTAACCAATTAATTTCTACTCAAAGTATTAGTAATAGTACTTTTCCTGAAGATACAATTTCATTTCAATCTCATTTTGGATTTTCATATCGAAATATTACTTCTATAATTAATACATTTATAACCTACCGTATTGCATTACAAAAATTTGAAAATTCAATTTATTCGTATGAGCTAATTTTAAATAAATATTTTTCTAAATTCCCAATAAAAACCTCATTTATATATTCTAAAAATTATAAAAAACCAAACTTTAATGATCTTTTTTGGCAACCATTTGGAAATAAAAATCTTCAAACTGAATATTCAAATAATTTTTATTTGAATATAAAATTCACAAATACATATTTTATTTTTGAATTATTAAATCATTATATAAAATATAACAACATGATTCAATGGCTACCAAAACCGGGCAACCAAGATTATTGGTCACCTGAAAATATAAAATCTGCAATATCAATTGGCGAAACAGTCTCAATTAAAACTCAAAATTATAAGTACATTAATTTAAATACTTCTATTTCGCATAATTTCTCAAAAGATTTAGCAAATAATAAAGCAATTGCATATACTCCAGAATGGATAATATCTTCAAATATTTCATATTCTAATAAAAGTATAAATGTAATTTTAAACCAATTTTATCAATCCTCACGGTTTTTAAATATAACGGACTACTTAGGATATCAAAAAATTATACCCGGTTATAATATAATTAATTTGAATTTTACAAAATCTTTCAAAAAGAATAGATTAATTTCACAAATTAGCCTATTAATGAATAACATCACAAACACGCGATTTCAATCTGTTTATGGCTACCCTGAATTAGGACGAACAATTGAAATTCAACTCACAATAAAAACAAAGGAAAAAGAATGAAAAAAATAATATTAGCACTATTAATTAATTTAATTTTCACACAAACAAGCGTATTCACATTATGCGAAGGAAATTTTCAATCAAACAATGCATCGCTTTGGTATTTTAATAATGAAAATGGAGAAGAAATATTTGAAGCTCCAAATAATCCAATTGGAGATACTGGCCAATCAATGACGGTTTATGAAAATAAACTATATGCCATTATGAATGCTTCTGGGCTTATACATATTTACAATATAACACAAAATGGGTTGGAATTTGACCATAGTTATGATACCCAATTTGCAGGTCCACGACATTTATTAATTGTAAATGATTTAATTTATATTACTGAATGGAATACAAATCAAATTAGGGTTTTGGATTTAAATTCAGAATCAATAATTGCAACAATCCCCGTGAATGGATTGCCTGAAGATATTATTACAAATGGTGAATTTATTTATGTTTCAATTACAATGAATTCCGATTGGTCATCGGCAAATTCAGTTATAGAATTAGACTTAAATACAAATCAAATAACTCGAGAATTTACGGTTGGAAATAATCCTGAGAAATTGGTAATTATTGATAATAATCTATTTGTATCATCTACTTTTTATGATCAATTTTGGTATTCCCATTATACAATTTCGAGGATCAACTTAGCTTCTCAAAATGGCAATAATTTTATTTATGAGGATAATTCAGGTTTAATTTTTGGATCTGATTTAACTATTGTCAACGGAAATTTATTTCGTTCAACATCTAGTGGTGCAATAAAAATTAACTTAGAAAACTTAAACATTATCGAAGGCTCAGAAATTGGAGCACTTTCAAATGTATATTCAATGGATTATTATAATGAAAAATTTTATTTTGGAACAACAGATTTTGTTGCACCAGATGAAATATTTATAACTGATATAAATGGTAATACTATTTCATCATTTTCAGTTGGTGCAATTCCTGGATCATTTGCTTTTTGGGAGTCTGAATTAGAACTTACTTCTATAAAACATTTAAATGAGTTCCGTATTTTAAATTCATATCCAAATCCTTTTAATCCAATTATTACATTTGAAATAAATATAGAAAAAAATGATTTTATTAGAGCTGATATTTTCAATATTAATGGAGAATTAGTTGAACAATTAATTCATAATAAATTAACCAAAGGGATTCATCAATTAAGTTGGGATGCAGAAAGTAAACCGAGTGGAATTTATTTTTTAAAAATATCTACTAACTTTCAATCGATTACTGAAAAGATTACCCTTCAAAAATAAAATAAAATTTCAGTTACAATTCGTTTCAAATGAAGAGTATAAAATATCTTTAATTTTATAGACTAAATTTTCAGTAAAAAAAAGGAATTACAATGAGATATTTTATACTCTTTTTATTTTTAGGATTTAATTCAATTTGCCTTGGGCAAGTTTCAATTGAATCTGAACCCAAAAGTTTTTCAATTCAAAATGGAATTGACATACCTATACATCGATTAAATGAATTTGATATAGACGCATTTCTTCAAGAAGATGAACGGGATCAAGACAAATTAAAACCATACCGTTTTGCAAATCCAATTGAAGTTAACGTAGATATGATAAATTCAGGGATATGGACAATTTTAGAAGATGGCTCTAAAATTTGGAGATTAATAATTCAGTCTCCAAATGCTTTTTCATTAAATTTAATTTATGATGTTTATCATATTCCTACAGGCGCAGAGTTTTTTCTATATTCTGAAGATAAATCAATGATAATTGGTGCATTTACAGATTATAATCATAAACCTCATGGTGGTTTCTCTACTGCACCCGTAAAAGGCGAAACTATAATTTTAGAATATAATGAACCAGCAAACTCTGAATTTACTGGGCAAATAAGTATCAGCACTATTTCTCATGCATATAGGGATGTTTTCTTCAATGACAGAGGCTATGGTGATTCTGGAAGTTGCAATAATAATGTAATTTGTAATGAAGGTGATGAATGGCGGGATGAAATTCGTTCAGTTGCTATGATATTGACTTCGGGTGGTTCTAGAATTTGTACTGGAGCATTAGTAAATAATACAAGGCAAGATTTAACTCCATACTTTCTAACTGCAAACCATTGTTTAGGCGGAAATAATTCATGGATATTTATGTTTAATTATGATAGTCCAACATGTACAAATCAAAATGGTCCTACAAATATGACTGTTTCTGGTTCATCTTTATTATCGAGCGGATCTACTTCTGACTTTGCAATTTTAGAATTAAATGAAACACCTCCTGAAAGTTATAATATTCACTATGCTGGATGGTCGGCAGAAGATGTAGCTCCTCAACAACCTGTTGCAATTCACCATCCTTCTGGTGATATAAAGAAAATTTCATTTGATTATGATAATGGAATCTCAAATGGTTGGTCTGGAAATGATGGCTCCCATTGGCAAGTTGCTGACTGGGAGGACGGAACGACCGAACCGGGCTCTTCAGGATCTCCTCTTTTTGATAGTAATCATCGTATTGTAGGACAATTACATGGTGGAGAAGCATCATGCTCTTATAATGTAAATGATTATTATGGCAAAGTTTCAACCTCCTGGGGATATGGTCTTCAAGGTGTATTAGATCCAGACAATACAGGAATAACAACATTAGACGGAATGGATGCAATTGATTTACCAGATCCATTAGCAAATTATTCTGTTGGGAATTTAAATTTTGAATTGGAGAATGGACAAACAGCATCTTCTACTATTTCGATATCAAATGATGGTGAAGCTGAATCCGTACTTAATTATAATTTTAAAATTTCTCCATTTTCCGTTGCAGGAAGTGCTCCAGATAATGCAGGATACTGGTGGACGGATAGTGAAATAAATAATCATATTAATTCAAATTGGGTTGATATTTCTGGAAACTCAACACTGATTGAGTTTCCACATAATGACCAAGCGGGTGACCCAATAAACATTGGGTTTGACTTCCCTTTCTATGGTGAATCATATTCTCAATGTATTGTAAATGCCAATGGTTGGATTGGGTTTGGAGCAGATAATTCTTCTTGGGATAATACAGATATACCAAGTTCTTCAGCGCCAAGACCTGCAATTCTACCATTTTGGGATGATTTAAACCCAGTGAATAATGCATGTAATAGTGATTGTGCAGGAAATGTATATTACTATTCTGATAGTGAGAAGTTTGTAGTTTGGTTTAATGATGTTGCTCATTGGACAGGTACAGATTATTCTGGAACGACTTATGATTTTCAAGTTGTTATGTCAGCTAATGGAAAAATTGAGATTAACTATAATACAATTACGGGAAATTATTCACCTACAATTGGAATTCAAAATGCAAGTGGGACTATTGGTCAAAAAATTACGTATGAAAATATAGGTACAAATTCGGGGTGGGTAAATAATGATAAAACACTTATTTTTTCACTTCCACCAAATTGGGTAGGTTTAAATAGTTTAGGAAACCATAGTTATTCAGGTGAATTAAATGAAGGTGCTTCAAATAATATTAATATTGTTCTTGAAAATACCAATTTACCCGGTGGTGAATATACCTCATTTTTAGATATTACATCAAATGGAGGACAATCTCAATCTTTTGAAGTTACCTTAAATAGCACTGAAAATGCAGGTGTAATCGGTGATTTAAATCAAGATGAAGAGATCAATGTAATTGATGTTGTTTTACTTGTAAATACAATTTTAGATGGTTCCACTGATCCATATATTTTATGGTCGGGAGATTTAAACCAAGATGATAATTTAAATGTATTGGATATTGTACAACTTGTAAATGTGATTTTAGGTAATTAGAATAAATAAATTTGAAGCAAATAAAAAGGGAATATAATTATATTCCCTTTTTTTATATATTTATCAATTAATAATAGAAAATATCAATAAATTTAATATTGTATTTTTAACAAAAATTAAGGAATTATATGAGTGATAATCAAAGAGCTGGTCGTAAATCAAATGATGGCAAAAATAGTAAATCTAGAAGAAACCATTTAAGAAATAAAAGAAAAGCTCGATTACAAAAACAAGCTGAAGCTAAATATCAAGAAAGATTAAAGGCTGAAAAAAAAGCATCTCCTAAAAAGAAGACAGCTAAAAAACCAATTAAAAAAACCACAGAAAAAAAGCCTGTAGTTAAAAAAGAAACTATTAAAAAGAAAAAACCAACTAAAAAAACAGCAACAAAAAAGGCGGAATAATCCCCGCCTTTTAATTTATTTCAATTCAGTCTTTTTAAATAATATAACCAAGCAATACAGATAAATAATCCAGAAATTTCGAATATATGCTCAGTTTTTATAGCAAAATAACTGACTTCTTTTAATAATATATAACATATAAAAGAGGAATATATACTAGCTATAAAAAAAAATTCCTTTTTAATATGAAAAATCGTAAGACTCCTAATTTTAATCCCATTAAAAGAATACAATGCACAACTTCCATAAATTATAATCCACTTTAATGGGTCAGGATCGTTATATTGTAATCCTGCAAATATAATAAAAATACTAAAGCCTAAATATCTAAAATATTTCTCCATTATTTAACTAATTTATAAATTGAGCCATTATAATCTAAAATATATAATTCACCATTAACATCTTCACCAAATGATGAAATATAAACACTATTCTCACCCCCAATATTTAATTCATTCGTATGATCTTTAAAATTTGTTGCTTTACCGCTTTCAACAATAAAACTCCAGATACGACCGCTGCAATAATCAGAAAAAAAATATCGACCATAAATTTCAGGAATCTCTTTTCCTCTGTATACATATCCTCCTGTAACAGAACACCCATCGACACCATCTTCATCCCAACCAATTAATACTTTCATATAATTAGCATCATTTGAGTATTCAAATATTGGAAATATGGTATTTTCTTTTACTTTATTTTCTTTAAATTGATGATTGCCTTCATAATTATTCCAACCATAATTCTCTCCACCTTTTGAACTATATGGTTGGTAATCAATTTCTTCCCAAGTACTCTGCCCTACATCTCCAATATATAAATCACCATTAAACCGGTCAAATGAAAATCGCCAAGGATTTCGAAGACCAAAAGCCCAAATTTCTCTTTTTGATTTAGAATGTCGTGAAAAAGGGTTAGTAACAGGAATATTATAATTCGTGTTTGAAACATCAATTCTTAAAATTGAACCAAGAAATGTTTCTATGTTTTGAGCATTTTTATGTGGATCACCAGCATCACCCCCATCTCCCACGGCAATGTATAAATATCCATCATTAGGTCCAAATGCTAACATGCCACCATTATGATTTGAATATGGTTGTTCAAATGTTAATATTATTTCTTCAGAGTTTTTTAATTCCGATTTGTTATGACTATTAAAACGAGAAATTACCGTTTCATCTTTCTTATTCATATAATTAACATAAAACGATTTAGAAATTTCAAAATCAGGACTGAAAGTGAATCCTAACAATCCTCTTTCATCACCTGGCATTTTTGGTTGATGAACTCTATCTCTTATATCTAAAAATATTTCTGAAATTCCTGAATTAATATTTAATTTCTTTAAAATTCCATTCTGTTCAATGACCATTATTTCATCTATATTTGCTGGAAACCCTTGAATAAATGTAGGCTTTGTAAACCCCTCTGCAATTTTTATTGCATTAAAGTTCCCCAATAATAAATTTAATATAATTATTAAATAAATAAATTTCTTCATTAATACTCTTTTAAAATTATAATAAAATAATACTATTTAATCTATTTTTTTCATGAATATTATAATTAATTATGCATTCCGTATTAGGATAAATTTATCTTTTTATATTGTATTAAATAATTAAATAAATGTATATTGTTAATGTAGTTTTTAAAATCATTTAAAATAAAAAGGAAGCATAATGAAGTATTTCATTTTTGTAGTATTAACAGCACTAATGTTTAGCCAGGAATATGTTGGAAACGAAGCATGTCTTGACTGTCATAATAATCCAGCATTAGGTGATATGACTGGATGGAGAACTACCATGCATGCAAATGGTTTTTCTACACCATTAGGTATAAATTCTATGTTAGATTTATATGGTGTTGTAGCAGATGCAAATCAAAATGGTATTGATGATTTCATAGATGGTTTAAGTTTATCTGACCCTTCAATTGCATCATCATTTTTAGATTATGGTGAAAATGCACCAGTACTAGGATATGATTCAGATAATGATCAATATACTATTACCATAGGTGATTTAACTATGCCAGTTATGTTAATGTATGGAGGAAGTGGAGATTATAAACAACGATATATTGTTAAAATACCAATTGCGGATGGAACTCAAACAACTAGCCATTATGTGACTCCTGTTCAATATAATGAAGTTACTCATGAATATGTTGGATATCATCCAGAAGCTTGGTATGTTGATCCTTCAAATGGAGACTATACACCTCTTTTTTCAGCATCTTCTGTATCAATTGATTTAATAGTAGCATCATCCAATACACAAAAACGAAATTTCGAAAAACAATGTGTTGGGTGCCATTTTAATCATACTGTTATGGAAGAAACACCATCAGGTGAATGGATTGCAGACGCTCCTGATGCTGGTATAGATGATACAGGAAGTAGTGTTTACGATATGGATGGGGATGGAACATTAGATTTAATGAATACGGGCTGTGAAAGGTGTCATGGACCCGGTTCTGATCATTTATCGTCAGGAAGCCCACTTGATATAATTAATCCAGCAAATCTTACTTCTCAACAAGCAAATGACATGTGTGGTTTTTGCCATTCGAGAGGATCGAGTTATCCCAATGAAACATTTCATTTTCCTTATGATGATGAAAATATGCATGATTGGGAAGTTGGAGATACCTGGTCAGATTATTATATAGATCATGGAGGTTATTATGGAGATGGTAATACGACAGATGAAATAAAAAATTCAAAAAAACATCACCAACAATATTTTGATCTATACGAAAGCAGTAAACCTACTTATGCATATCATGAAGTTACATGCTATGAATGTCATGATGTTCACAATGAAGAAAAACATCAAATTCGTACTGAAATTATTAAAGCAGATGAAGCTGGTGAAGATTTATCCATTGCAACTAAAAATGATGATAATACTTTATGTTTAGCATGTCATGCAAGTCATGGGGATTTTGAATCATTAACTCCTGAAATGATTGCGGATCCTATAAGTAGTTTAACAGAAATTGCAACTGCTGTTTCAAACCATACTCGCCATAATTATGATCCTGAAGGTTCAGGTGAAAGTAAATGTTCATCATGTCATATGCCAAAGACTATTAAATCAGCAATTCACTATGATATTCATTCACACACATTTGAAACAATCAGTCCTCAAAAAACCTTACTCTATGGAATGCCTAATTCTTGCTCTGTAAGTTGCCACCAAGAAATAGAAAATAGTGAAACACCTCTTTTTTCAACAGGTGCTGATTTAACTTTATCAGATTGGACTGAAACCTCTGATATTGCATTAGCTGATACATTACTTAAATTCTTTGGACCAGGTGGAACATGGTGGGATATTGATCAAGTTCTTGAAATTTATGAAACAGGAAATGGAATAATACCATCCGAATTTTCAATTGACCAGAATTATCCAAACCCATTTAACCCTGAAACTGTTATTGGTTTTAATATAATTGAATCTGGTAATGTAAAAATTACTATTCATGATTTAATTGGTAGGGAAGTTGGGATATTGGTCAATGAAAGAATGAATGTAGGAACTTATAAAGTTGTATTTGATGCAAGAAATTACTCATCTGGAATTTATTTATATACCATTGAGTCTAATAACTTCAAAGAGACTAAAAAAATGTTATTATTTAAATAGTAAAATAATTTAAACTATTAGCATTAATTTATACTAAAAAAGGGAGTTATTATAACTCCCTTTTTTAGTAACAAATACTTATGAATAAAATAAAATTTACAACTCCTTCTGATGCAGTTTCACAAATAAAATCAGAAGATAATATATTTATTGGTGGTGGAGCTGTTGTTCCAAAAACTTTAATTCAAGCATTGACAAATAGAAGTTCATCATTGAAAAATGTAGGTATTCACCATATATTAACTCTGGGAAATACAAATGAAACTGCACCTTATACCTTACCAGGTATGAAAAATTCATTTAGGCATTACGCATTATTTATAGGAGGTAATACACGTAATGCAGTTAATGAAGGGCGTGCATATTATATTCCAATATTTCTTTATAATTTTCCGAGCTATTTAAAATAATTAAATCCTGATTTTGCATTTATTCAAGTAAGTCCTCCTGACCAAAAAGGATTTTGTAATTTAGGAACAAGTGTTGATGTTATCAAGTCAGGTTATAAAAATGCGAAATATGTAATTGCTGAAGTTAATCCGAATGTACCAATTACTCATGGATATAGTTTTATACATATAAATGAAATTGATTTATTTGTAAAATCCTCTAATCCATTATATGAAATCCCAGAAATAAAACCGGATAGTATAAGTAATAAAATTGGAAAATATATTGCTTCATTAATTCCTAATAATGCGTGTCTGCAAGTTGGAATTGGTAAAATACCAAATGCTACATTAAATTATTTAAATAATCATTCAAATTTAGGGGTACATTCAGAATTAATCTCTGATGGAATAATGAAATTAACGAATCAGGGTGTAATAACAAATAAATTCAAAACTCTAAATAAAGGTAAAATTGTAACAGGTATTATTATGGGAACAAAAAAACTTTATGACTGGGCAAATCAAAACCCAATGATTGAAATGAGACCAAGTGATTATACAAATGATGTTTTCAATATTTCACGAAATGATAATGTAATTGCAATAAATACAGCACTGTCAATTGATTTAAAAGGTCAAGTATGTGCAGATTCAATTGGTAAAATTTTCTATAGTGGAATTGGAGGACAAGTTGATTTTATAAGAGGTGCGTCAAAATCAAAAGGAGGAAAACCAATAATCGCCCTACCTTCAACTGCAGGAAAAGGAAAAAATACTATTTCTCGAATTGTGCCATTTCTATCAAAGGGTTCAGGAGTTGTTACCAGTGAAGGTGATGTCCATTATGTTATTACAGAATATGGAATTGCAAATCTTCAGTATAAAGGCGTCGGTGAAAGAGCTCAACAACTCATAAAAATTTCTCATCCCCAATTTCGCGATGAATTAAAACAATATGCTAAAAAATCTGGTTTTATTATATAAAAATTAATTAATTTATTTTGATATAAATATCTTTTTATTGGTAAATTTCATTAGTTGCTTTTATAGTTATTAATTAATATTAATGAAGAATACTTATAAAATAAATAAACAATCTTGTTTTTATAAAACGGCTAAAGATTCATGCTCAAAGGAAATTATTCTTTATAATATTTCCAACTTCAAATTACCTATATTTATTATCCAAAAATTCAAAATTATATAATGAAGAATTCTATTAAATTATCCTTTCTCCTTCTAAGTACAATTTTATTTTTTCAAAATTGTGAAAAAATATCTCAGTCATTAAATCTAATAAATGGAGAAACAACTGATCCAAATTTAGTTTATACTTGTGAAAGTTGTCACATGAGTTATGATATGCTCAATAAACTAGCTAATCCTCGTGGAGAAGCCGGAGGTGGTGGCTGAGGTGGGTCAGTAGGCCAGTTGGCTGATTATGAATATACTTATTTAGGTGAATTTAATAGTGAAAATAATTTCACCACTTTAGATCCAAGCCATTATAATATTGGCTGTGTTTCTTGCCATGGAGGATTACCTGAAGTAATTTCAGAAAGTATAAAAAAAGCTGATAAAATAATTGCAATGGATAAAGCACATGAAAATATGAAGCATGATCCGAGCGTTGATGCAAATATAACTTGTGGTGGATGTCATGATGATATTGTTGAACATAATGAATTTAGTATGCATACACAGCTTTGGGGTGAACAATTTAAAATTGCTCAACGAATTAATGGGAGTGAAAATATTGAATCTTGTCCAAGTAGTGCACAAGATAAATTCTCTACGGAATGTATGTCTTGTCATACAACTTGCGGTCAATGTCATGTTAGTCGCCCCAATACGGTACATGCAGGTTTATTAAACAAGCATGTTTTCCAAAAAACACCTGATATGGCCAATAATTGTACTGCATGTCACGGTAGCAGAATTGGAAAAGATTTCTATGGTGAATTAGAAGGAAACCATCCTGATGTTCATTTTACTTCAAAAGACCATAATGATTGTTTAGATTGTCATAAGGAGAACTTACATGGAGATGGCACTGAAGAAGATAATCCTCCTAAATCTCGTTATGAAGTTAATGGACTACCAACATGTAAAGAATGTCATGAATCCGATTCGGATGATAATTTATACCATCAATCTCATTGGGCTAATAATAATTCAACGGATGGTTCTGATATTTCTTGTTTTGTATGTCATTCTCAAAATTATGTGAGTTGTGACGGATGCCATACTCAAGGTCAATGGAAAGAAGGATATTCTGAAGTTGATACTGACATACATGAAGGAGACAATGGATATTATAGAGAATATCCTGATTTTAAAATTGGAATTAACCCATCTTACAATAATGAAAATTCAAATTATTCACCCGCTTTAAAAACTCATTTTGATGATAAATGGATTTTATTACGGCATATACCTATAACAGAAGAATCTTATGATAATTGGGGTATTTCACAGGATAATTTTAATAGCATTGAAACCTGGGAATATACAAGTCCACATAATATTAGCCGTTGGACAAATCAAACAAATGTAGATTCAATAAATTATAATTCGGAAAATTGTGGAATAAATTGTCATGCTCATGGTATTGGATTTAATAATGAAAACAATTTTATTATTAATGATTGGGAAAATTATGAGACGAAAAACCTTGACAAATACCTCATCGGAGAGAATATTATTACGAACGATTCATTAGCAAATTCAAATGTTATTGTTCATAAGAATAATATTGAGAATTGTGGTGTATGTCATTAATAAAAAAAAGGAGATAGACTAATGAAAAAGATGCTTTGTTTAACAATAGTGTCTATGTTTTTAATTATTGGGTGCAGTGACGACCCCATCAAAGAAGATGTCAATGAATTTGATGTATTAATTAATTACATTGAAGACGAAGGCCTAGATTATGTAAATAATATGGGTAGCTGGATTGTTGGAACTGGACATGTTATTGATTTCGATGAATATTATGTTATTGATATTCGTAGCTCAGCAGATTTCAACGCAGATAATGGACATATAGAAAATGCTCATAATGTTGAAATGACAAATGTATTAACGCATGTTGAGGATAATGTAAATCCTGGTGATAAAATCCTTGTTGTTTGTTATACGGGACAATCAGCAAGTTATGCGTCTGCATTACTAAATATTGCTGGGTATAATTCATACACATTAAAATTTGGTATGAGTTATTGGTCAACAGCAATTGATCCTGATCATGGCTATGCAGGTGCAGTTGACAAATGGTCTTCAAACTGTGATAATTGGTCAGCAATTGCAAGTGCAAATTGGAGTACTTCAACTTCTCCAACATTGCCTGAATTTGACTCTTATCCAACAATTGAAACAGGATACTCTAGTGGAGCTGAAATTCTAAAAGCGCAAATTCAAGAAGCTTTAGACAGAGGCTTTAAAGGAACATCACTAGATAACACAGAGCTTCCGAACTATAATGTTATGAATTGGTGGAAAACGAGTTACGGTTCAGACTTTGCTGGCAATCCATATACTCAATGGGGTCATTTAGACTATGCATATCAATTAGTGCCTGGAAATATGACATTAGACGGTGATTTAAAACACTTTGACCCAGTAGGGCCTAATGCTATTTATTGTTTCTCAGGCCAGACTGGTGCTGCAGGGGAAGCATACCTAACTGTTCTTGGATATGATATTTATGATATTAAATTCGGAGCAAATGGAATGATTTGGGACCAGCTTCTTAATGATGCAGGAAGTGGTTGGAAACGTTTTCCTAAGCAATAATATTACTCAAATAGGAGGTGGGTTCCCCCACCTCCTATTTATTAATCAATATGAAATTAATTATATTAATCATATTATCTATTTTTATTTCAGGGCAAGAATCAATTGTTGATCACCCTGACCCACATAACAACAATAATGAGGATTGTTCTTATTGTCATGTAGAAAATACACCGCCAACTTTAAATAATTACATAAATAATTCATGTAATAAATGCCATGATGAAATCTCACTTAATAAAAATCATATCCACCCTTTCTCAATTAAAGCATATAATAATAACAATATTTTAATTCCCGATATATTCCCTATTTTTAATGACAGTTTAAAATGTATTTCTTGCCATAAACCATTTTGTGAAAATGAAATACCAAATACAAATATATTACGAAAAAAAACATCTCAAACAGATCTAGATTTTTGTTATGAATGTCATAAATCATCCGATTATATTCAGTATAACCCTCATCATCAAATAGATGATGAGGGAAATCAAATATCAGAAAGTTGTTTAAGTTGTCATGAAAAAAAATTACAACAGAATATACCATTTGATTTAAAAACGCATAAATATTCAGATATTACATTATTATGCACAAAATGTCATTCAAATAAAAAAAATCATGAACACATTCATATTGGGAAAAATATATCAAATAATCTTAATATTGAAGAGCAATATAACCATGCAATCTTAATAAATAATATATCAATGCCATTATCTCATAATAAAAATATTCAATGCAATACATGTCACTATACACATGAAAAAAATATATTATCTACAAAACAAGCCATTTATGATTTAGATTCTGAAAACGACTACTTTCTAAGATTACCAAAGGTTAATATTTGTTATGCATGCCATAAACTTTAAAAAATATATTTTTCAATTATCATTATTCTTATTTTCAATTATATTTTCATTTGAAAAAAATATAGATAACGAAAATTGTTTACTCTGTCATGGACTTCCAATGCTGTCAGTACAAAATGAAGAAGGTGAGTTTAGAAGCTTTGAAGTACAATCAGACCATTATTCTAATTCTATTCATCGAAATATTTCATGTCGTGATTGCCACGAATCTATTAATACATTCCCTCATGAGCAAAATATTGAACCCGTAAACTGTGCAAAGTCATGCCATATTACTCGCCCTTTTGAAATGAAAATATTTTCTCATAAAAATCAAGAAAAACAACATAAAATCAGTGACCATGGATTTAACCCAAAACATACAATTAAAGAAAATGCAGAGAAACCAAGCTGTAAATATTGTCATTCAAACAAAGTATTTGATGATATAGAAATTTTTAATGAAAATGAAACATCCCATTGTGCAAACTGTCATACAGGTGAATCATTAAATAATGTCATAAATCATATTGATTTCCATATATCACATAGGTCTTCAGAAAATTCTACAGAAATTGTTGAGCTTTGTAGTTCCTGCCACGACAATAATAGTAAAATGATTCAATTTGATATTAGTACTTCACAGGTTGAAGGATTTAATCACCATTTCCATGGCAAAGCAATGAGAAGAGGATTAAATGAAGTCGCTAACTGTGCTGATTGTCATAGTAGCCACTTAATATTGTCAAAAACAGATCCAAATTCTTCAATTCATGAAGACAATATTTTACAAACATGTAGTTCAAATAGTAGTTGTCATCAAAACCCTACTCTTGAATTTTCTAAATCTGCAGTACATTCACAACCAACATCTGATAATAATCCACTTATTTTTTATATTGAATGGGGGTTTATTCTTTTAACGGCAGGGGTAATGGCATTATTATTTGCACATATACTTATGGATGTAGGTCGATATCTTTTTGATAAATTTAATGGGAAGAATAATGAGTAGAACATTTTTAAGATTAACACTTGCTCAACGATTACAACATTTATTTATGTTTGTACCATTTATTATCCTTGTTGTTACTGGTTTTCCTATTAAATTTTACGATAGTTCATTTTGGACTGTATTATTAAATTTAATAGGCGGTATTGAAAATGCTCGATTCATACATAGAATTGCTGCAACAATTATGCTCATTGATTTTATTTTTCATGTTTTTTATATTTTTTATAATATCATTATAAATAAAACTCCATTATCAAAAATGTATCTATTACCAAATATGAAAGATGCGAGAGATATTGTACAAAATATTAAATATTTTTTATTCTTCACAGATGAAAGACCTAAATTTCATAAATTTTCCTATATTGAAAAATTTGATTACTGGGCTGTTTTTTGGGGAATGTTCATTATGGGTGGAAGTGGTTTAATACTTTGGTTCCCTATTTTCTTCAGCCAATACATCCCCGGTGATTTTATACAGATTGCTTATATTGCACATAGTGATGAAGCTCTTTTAGCATTTCTTGCAATTATTATTTGGCACTTTTATAATGTCCATTTTAACCCTAGAGTTTGGCCTGCAAATAAAGTATGGTATAAAGGTACATTAACTGAAGAAGAGATGAAACATGAACATCCATTAGAATTAAAAGAAATTCTTGAAAGTGAGAAAAACAATGATTAAAACTATATTTAAATTACTATATGCTTTAATTCTTGTAGGAATAGGTGCCTCCATTTCAATTTATTTCGTGTCTTTAGCTAATTCAAAACATGATAATACCGAATCCAAATTTGTTAAAGAAAGTTTTTTTCCTAATTACATAGATAATACACAGAATAATTACTCTTCATTTAAAAATATGGAATCTCATTTTCATACTTATACACCACAAAAAATGTCTGAAATTGAATCTCAAACTATTTGTTTAAATTGCCACTCTCCTTTTCCACATGAAAAAGATATAAAAGTAAGAGCATTTAATAATCAACATTATAAATATCTAACCTGTGAATCTTGTCATACAAATGGAAATGATTTTGAATGGTTTGATTTTGAAATTGACAATTCAATTACAAGAATAGATAAATATGGCCTAGAAATAAATAAAAATAATTCAAATAATATAAATTATATTTCTAAAATTTCTCAAAAAAATATAAATAATAATTTTATAAAATATGATGATCCGTCTATCCAAAAATTAAAAGCATCAATAAAATTAAAAAATGATGATAATTATAATAAGTTAAGGGAAGTTGCAGAAAAAAATCTAACTACTGCAAAAACATGCAATGATTGCCATAATAAGAATAGCGAATTCCCATGGGTAAAACTAGGATTTAGTCCAGACAAAATAAATCAAATGAAAAATAATTCAATTGTAAACATGATTACAAAATATGACACTTTTCATTTTCCACCTATTTTTGAAAAATGAAAATTTTACACAAAATAATAGTTATGATTGTGCTGTCTGGATTTTTATTCTCAGAAAAGAGAATCCAGTTAATACAGGTCTACTCCTTTGACTCGTTAACGTCCTACCCGACAGATATTGTTGGGTCTCCAGATGGCACAATCTATGTTTTAGATGGAGTGAATAATAGAATATTAGTAATTGATAACGAATTTAAGACCTCTTATATTTACCCAAATGATAATACTATTCTTGAAGCTGTAGGTATTGGTTATGATAATGGTTTATGGATTGCTGATACACCTCGAAATCGCTTATGCAAAATAAACTTAAATGGAAGTTTTGAAAAAATCCTACCACTTAAACCAACACATTCACCTGTAGATATCGTTTTTAATAAGAAAAATATTTTTTATTCTGATCGAAATAACCATATTATTGGAATAATTGATAAAACAACAAATAGTTTTAAACAAATTGGTTCAAAAGGAAAACATTTAGGTGAATTTTCTTTCCCAGGCCCAATTATGCTTTTTGAAAATAATTTAATTATTAGCGATATTTTAAACGGTAGAGTTGTGGGTTATTCACTCCATAACTCAATTAATTTTTTAATTGCTAATTTTGGCATTGAAGAAGGAAAAGTATTTCGTCCAAAAGGTATTGCTATTGATAAAAATAAAAATGTTTGGATTGCTGATAGTTATACAGGGTATTTACAAATATTTTCTTTTGAAGGCGAGTTTATTGATATAGCTTCAAATAAAAATGAATATATATATTTTAACTCCCCAACAGGAATTTGGATTGACCAATTATCAAGAATTTGGGTTGTAGAAAGCATAATAAATAAAGTTAGTGTTTGGAATATTATTAATGAATAATAAAACTATAATTATTTTTATTCTTTGTTCAATTATATTTTCTAATCCTAATTCGAAAAAAGATTGTGTCGTATGCCATATTACATGGAGTGATACAAAATCACATGATTTTTTAAAGAAAGAAAACTCACATCATTTAATTGATGGTGTTTTATCATTTGTATCAACAACGGAAATGTGTTATTCATGTCATGATGGTTATGTTGCTGATAGTAGAAAATATTTTATTAAAAATGATAATCATTTACAAAATGATATTGAGCATACTCACTTACCTTTAAATAGTCAAAACAAACTATATTGTGGTACATGCCATACACCCCATAATTCAGAAATGTTTGAAACTGTTAATTACTCACCTTTTTTACGAGAAAAAGTAAATGATAGTCAATTATGTATTTCATGTCATAATGATAATATTACAACACACATTAATCATCCAATACATGTCAAACAGAATAATTTCCCTAAAGCTTTAATAAGAGATGATATTGTTGATAATGTTGAATGTTTAACTTGTCATAATTTGCATGATCATCAAACAACTAAATTGACAATTGAAAACAATTCTTCATCTTTATGTTATGAATGTCATTCAACTCAATTCTCAATTGAACTTTCTGATCATGACTTTAGATATTTAGGAAATGGAAATTCAACCAATGATGTTTGTAGTGGATGCCATCTTGCTCATAAAGGAAAAGATAAGTTAATGTGGGCAAATGAATTAACAGAAAATAACAATAATAGGTTTTGTGTAAATTGTCATACTGAAAATGGTATTGGAAAAGAAAAAATACTTACTAATCACGGGCACCCAGTTGATACTAAAATTATTAAGGAATGTAGTGATAAAAATCTAAGTGAGAATGATACAGAAATTAAATGTACTTCTTGCCATAATCCACATGAATGGTCATTAACCCATGTTGAATTATCTAAAAATAATGAAGAAGGAAATTCAATAACATCTTTTTTAAAAAGACCCGATGATTCAAATGGTAGCCTCTGTATTTCATGCCATCAGACTGAATCTGAAATTACTTTATCGGATCATTCTACAAATAGAGCTGGATTTCAAAACATTAATTTAGATGAAAATTATAATCAAGGACAATGTACTATTTGTCATAATACACATTCGGACGATTATCAGTTTTCTAAAGAAATAAACGAAGTAAGCAAAACAACCACATTATGTTTAGCATGTCATCAAGATAATGAAAATATTACCTCAATAGGAAAACACTCTCATCCAATAGGAGTAAATTTTAAAACACATGAAATTCTCCCTGGAGTTGAAAAAGATAATATGAATTTATTGGGATGTGAAACATGCCACGACCCTCATAAATGGGGAGTTGAATTATACCAAAATAATGGTCACAATCTCGATGGAGATGCAACCTCATCATTTTTAAAAATCCCTTCTACGCCAAATTCAGAATTATGTGCTTCTTGCCATGAAAATGAAATGAATCTAGTTGGGAGTAAACATGACATGACAACTATTTTAAATTCAAAATTTAATAATGCTTGTGAAGGATGTCATGATATGCATAATGCTGAAACGCAATATGGTTTGTTAGACTCATTAGCTAACCACCATAACACATTTGGAGAACAACATTGTTTAACTTGCCATGCAGAAAAGGGCATTGCAAAAGAATCAATACCAAGTGCTTTAACACATCCAATTAATAATAAAGTATTAAATGATTTATCACCGTTTTCATATAAAGACTTGAAAGATAAAAAGAAACATAGTGAAATTGACTGTTTAACTTGCCATAACTCACATCAATGGTCTTTTGATATGCTCCTAAATGATATTAATTCATTTAAAGAAAATGGGACTGCTAAAACTTCATTTTTAAAAAAACCAAGCTATAACACACAGTGCCAAGAATGTCATCAAAAAGATGGTTTATGGAAATACCTTTACTTTCATGATACTAATAAAAGGAATCAATTCTAATGAAATTTCTTTTTTTATTAATTTTATTATTTAGCCTAGGATGCTATTCTCCTTCAAAACCAAATTTAATTAATCAAGATGAAAATATAAAAATTCAAACAATAATTAATCCAGGGCCTGAACCAAGAAACTCTATTTTAAAAGGTGCTCTTACATTACTTTGGAAACCATGTGAATATCCTCAAATTTTAAAAGTAGGTGGCATGACTGTTTTAGAAGATGGTCGTTTATTTATTTCTGATATGATAGCAAATAAAATTATTATTTATTCTCCTAATTTTACAGATTGTGGAAATATTTCTTATTTTTCGAATAATCAGTTTAATAAACCAATTGATATTGCAAGTAATGATAAAAATATATTTATTTTAGATGGAAAAGATAAATTAATTCACCAAATAGATTATAATCTTTCTACCGTTCAAGAAATCCCACTACCGTTTTCAGATAACCCATCTAAAATTCATACCAATAATCAATTTATATTCATTATTGATTCTCCTGCACATTCTATTTTTATATTGGATTTAAATGGTAATTTATTAAAAACAATAACATCACTCGGGAATAATAAATTAACCTACCCCATTGATATCACTTCATCTTCAAATGACACATATTTTATTATTGATGGTGGGCAACGAAAAATATTTGAAGTAGATTTGAATTTTAATATTATATCAAATTCATTTAACAATCAATTTCAAACTTCATTTCCTGTTTCTATTCAACAAAGTGAAAATGGAATTATTTATATAAATGATATGGTAATGAGAACAATTAAAATTCTATTACCAAATGGAATAATTGCAAACCAAATAAACGAAAAAATTATAAATGACTTTTCTCCAACAGCAATTCAATTAATTGACAATTCACATTTAGTCATATTTAACTCAAAAGATCACTCACTATATTTTGTGGAAATTAAAATATGAAACGAGTCATTATATTATCTATTATTTTATTTAGCTTAAGTATGAGCCAACACAGATTTCATTCATATTTTGAATCTCAAATCTCAATGGAATTTGATTCTACTCAATCAGACGGAAATAATATTGGCTCGTTTATTAGGTTTCAATCACAAATTGATGGAAATTTTGAATTATTAAAAAATACTTATTCGATTTCTGGTGGTGGTATTTTATTAGAAAATTTTAATAATTCAAAAAATGAATTTTCTCCTGAGTGGAATATAAAGTCCTTATTTACTCCACTTCATAATTTTAAATTCAGAATATTTTCAAGAAATATACAGTACTCTCCAAACCAATATATAAGTTTACCTGAAAATAAATCTGAATCTTACCATGGTGTTGAGCTACAATATGATATAAAAAATAATTCATCAATTCTATTTCAAAATGGATTAAGAAACTTAATAATTGGAAATGAAAAATCTACTTTTAATTTTACAAACATCGAATTTCATCATCGTTCAAAATTTACATCATTAATTTTAAATGGAAATATTAATTCAAATGATTCACTTGAATATATAAATCAAAAAATTATTATTAATTCTTTTCTAAAAAAAGGAACGCAAAATTTAATTTTTATAATTGATAAAAATGAATTAATCAAATTAAATAATATATCAACTTCTGGGGTGCTACCTTTAACGACTAATCATTTACTTCAATGGAGCTTTAATAAAGGAATTAGGACGTTTAATGAGAATTCAATAATTAATCAAGAATATATTTTTAAATATGAATATACACTATCCTCTCATATTTCAATTGTAAGCAAGATAAATAATGAATGGAATAATATCAACGGATTAGATAAATCTCACTGGAGACAATATCATACAGGGTTAAATTGGAACATTCATATCTCTTCCCTAAACACACTAGGAGGGATTTCATTTGGTTTTAGAGAAGATGCAATATTTGGTAATGGTCCATCTACAACTATTGATATTTTATCTTCATATACACCTTTAAACCTTAATTTTATGACTTTACAACTTACAAATTATATTAATTCTTCTACTTTATCCCCCATTAAAGAAAATAGTATAAATAAAACTTTTTACGAATTTGATAATTGGATAGATATAAACACAGAGCTCTACCCAAATAATTTATTTGTCCCAGGAATAAATTTATATATAAATACTCATGTAGGTTCTGATTTAACCTATTCTCCTGATACTCTTCAAAATATTATAAATGGAAGCTTATATTCTCGTTTAAGATATAAATCAACTTTCTTTAAAATTTCTGCAACTAAACAATATAATATACAATCTAATTCAGAAAAATTGATTTATTCTTGTGATTATAAAATTTACCCAACACAATGGTTTTCTATCACAGGATTTGCAAGATATCAAAATAATAACAAAATAAAAACTATTAATTTCCACACGACCTCAACATTATTATTAGGAGGAAATTCAATTCATTTTGATTTATATCATACTGGATTGGTTAATAATATTAATAAAATAAATACCCATTTTTTGATTAGGTTTGTAAGGAGATTTAAATGAAAATAATTATCATATTTTCATTAGTATTTTTACAATTATTATTCCCTATAGATATACCCAATGGAATTATTAATTCTCCTCATAATCTTAATAATAATTTAAATAAATCAGATTTATCATTATGTAGATCCTGTCATTTATCAGACGGAAATTCAATTGATTCAACTCACATAATAAATTCTGATGATTTATGCTTAAATTGTCATAATGATGTTCTTGCTAAATATTTTGAAAATGAAAATATTGACAAACCAAATAATATAAATTTAAATAAATTTTCACATCATTTTAATATTGGCAAAGATGATGAAATTCACTGTATAAACTGTCATAATCCACATGATAATTCAAATGGGAACTTTTTACGAGAAATTCAAGAAAATATTTGTTTAGATTGCCATGAAGATAAAAACTTTGCAATGTCCGTTCATAAATCACCATTAAACCCTGCAAATCGCCAAAATGAAAATATTAAATGCAACTCTTGTCATGATATTCATTTAATATCATCTCATAAATCATTATTAACCAAGCCTGAGAATCAATTATGTGTAGATTGTCATGACGGAACTTCACATAATACGGATGAATATTCAAGTCATTTTGATATTAATCTTGTAATTAATAAAATGTACACACATATCACGACTAATAACTCTGATAAAAAAGAATCCATTCAATCTGTAGTTTGCTCAGACTGTCATAATCCACACCAAAGTACTGAAATGAAGATTGGCCTGTTAGATGGGTCATTAAACGGTACTGACGGACTATCACCTTGGGGATTAACAGTTGAACACTCAACATATGAATATCAAATTTGCTATAAATGTCATTCATATTCAAACCACCAAAAAACAAAGAATATAGCAGAATTATTCAAACGAACGAACGCATCATATCATCCAATTGAAAATGTATCCAATAATATCAATGCAGCTAAAAGTTTAAAACCTGGATGGGGTAGTGCATCATTAATGGATTGTTCTGACTGCCATGGAAATGATAATACATTTGGAATTCAAGGGCCTCATGGTTCTAATCATAAAGGTCTTCTCAAAAATAATTTTGAAGTATCACCATTTACACTTGCATCAACACAACAAGACAATGCATTATGTTTCCAATGTCATGATGAAGTTTATATTTTACAAAGTGCTGGTTTTAGATGGCATAAATTACATATTGATAATGGTTACAATTGCTCTGCATGTCATGATTCACATGGGTCAAAAGATTATCCAACTTTATTAAAATTTAATTCACCCTATATAAAACCAAATCCAAATGGAAATTTTGATTTTAACAAAACAACTAGTGTAAATGGGTCATGTACAATGACTTGTCATGGTCATGTACACATAGATGTAAATTATTAATATTAGGAATAAATTAATTTAAATAAAAAAAAAGGGGCAGAAATCTGCCCCTTATAATTATTATTTAAAATGTGTATTTACCAGAATTTCCACCAAGATGATTTTCCACCTTTGTCTTTACATTTCCCACCACATTTTTCTTTATTTTTACATTGTGCTTTTTCTTCTTCAGTTTTTAAACCTTTTTTACAACATTTACTATCAGCACCTTTATTTTTACACGCAATTGGATTTTGTTCTTCAACATTACCTTTTTTACATGCATGAACTTTCTCTTCGCCAACCTGTTCAGTCTTTGAATCATTTGCTGATTGAGTAAATACTGGATTAAATATCACTAAACAAAAGCAACCCAATATTAAGATTATTTTTTTCATCTTTTTCCTTTTTTTATATGTTAAATTTCTAATTATGTTACAATACCATCAAAGTGAAATAGTTCCAAGATTAATTTTGTAAAATAATATTGACCAATAAAACAACATCTGTTATATTTATTAGGCCATCTTCATTTATATCTGCTGATAATGCTTGATTATCCACAGGAGTTAAATTACCCAAAATAAAGTTTACAAGTATAATAATATCCTGTATATTTTTTACTTGATCATTGTTAATATCACCAATTTCATAATTATAACCACCTGTAATAATAAAATCCCAAATTCCACGACCATATGTACCAAATCGAGCTGTATTTATTTCATCAATATATTCAACTGACCAATAAGTTTGATCAGGTGCGCCAAGCCCAGAAATATCGATCCATTCACCCGTAATTGCAGTATAAACAAATGGCCCAACTTCTGTAGATGCAAATACTAGTTCATCATCATTTGAACCTGCTAATGTAAATACTAATGTATTTGGTAATCCTTCATCCATTGGTTCAAATGAAATTCCATTATTATATGACACATAAACCCCAGGATTTGAATACCCACTTCCTGCAATAATTACCTTTCCCAATTCATTGTATGAGGGTAAAATTGATGAACCATAAAAATAATGTGGTTCTGGTCCAGAGAATGTAGATGTCATTTCCCAATCTAATCCCCCATTTTCTGAATGATAAAAATTTCCATTATAAGTCGAAACATATATAAATTGCGAGTTTAATGGTGAGTGTGCTATTGCTGTAATTGTACTATTAAAATTATATGAAATTTCTTCAGCAGATATTGAATTTCCATTTGCCGTTAATTCAATAATTTTATGTCCACCTGTTAATGATCCTCCTGCTAAAAAGCATTTATTTGCATGAGTCGGATGCTCAACAATAGGCGGCATCCATAAATACCCATCTCCTTGAAATTCCCAAGAAGTCCAATTATCATTGGGATATTGATAATAGGATATAAAACCTGGATAAACAATCCAGATGGATTGCCCACCATTAGAAGATGATAAATGACCATAATCTCCGCTGATGAGCTGGGTAAAATTCAATATTCCTTCATCATTATTTAGACTTCGTTGAAGACCTTGATCTTGAGCTCCTGCCCATATTAAATTAGGATATGACTCCATTGTGTAGGTTGAATAATACTGACTAACTCCCAACCCATCCATTGATAGATTATCAACATTTGCCAATTGGCTATTTGACCAATATAATCCTCCATCAGTCGAAATTAAAGCAAACTCTTGATTATTTTCAGGGTCAACAAACCAACGAATTTCTGGAATATCTGCATGTAAATAATTAAAAGGATCATTATAATATTCATACCAATTATTAACTAACCCCCAACTATTACCACCATTCGTAGATTTATAAACATCAATTCCACCCATTGCAACAAAATTTGGATTTATATTTGATGAATTAAAACTATTTATACCAAATAAATAAGTTCCAGATTGTGTTTTTTGATCCCACGAATCACCACCATTTGAAGAATAAAACAAATCATCATTTATTTTTGCATAAATAAATACTTCACTATTATTTATTCCACCTGTTAATCGTACATCACCATTTAAATTAGAAGATATATTACTTAACAACACTAAATCAAAAGATTCATCAAAAGTAAAAATCTCATCGTCCATTTGAATATAAATTAATGCATTTTCTTGATAACGAGGAGTCCAAATATCAATATGAGAAACAGTTCTTGCCGTTGTCCATTCTTTTGTAAATGATTCTCCCAAATCAGTAGAAACATAGATTGAACTAACTTCTTGCCATGTCGTATTATTCCATTCCTTCGCTAAAAGTAAAATAGTATTTTCGGGATTATTTTGAACAATTGTTCTTTTAATATTTCCCCAAGATTGAATATTTTCAAGCCCCACGCTTTCCTCAATACCTATTCCATCATTATCGGTATAATAAAAACGAGAACTACCCGTACCAATTAATAACCGCCTTAGATTATTATCCTCAATTAATCTTAACATTATTATATTGGGTAACTTCATATAATCATTTAAAGATTCCCAGTTTTCACCATCAATAGTGCCACGCCAAATATTACCGCCAGAAGAACCACAATAAATTAAATTATTAATAAAATCAACTTCAGAAGTATGAATCCGTCCTGATAAATTATTACTGCCTTTTTCTTCCCAATAGCCCTGAATTTCTCTTGATTGGAAATTTCTAAACTGATGATTATCAAAATGCATTGATAATCTTTGGCGTTGCTCTGTTTTTAATATTGATTTGTTTCTTCTATAATCAGCATCAGAATTCTTCCAATCAAAATCTGGAGCAGTTTTATGCATCTGATTATAATATTCTTTCCTACCTTTTTTAAATATTTTTCGATTTTTCTTCTTTTGAATTATTTCTGTTGGCACGGGTAATTTCTCATTAACAAATTGGTTATTATTTGAATAATAATAAACCATACAAAATGAAATAAATAAAATAATTATCGTTTTTTTCATAACATATACTTTTAAATTATAAAATTGGATCAATTTTATTTGCTAATTTAAATCCTCTTGCCCGTAAAGCACATGAATCACATTCACCGCATGGAGTGAGATTACTTTCATAACAACTCCATGATAATTCAATTGGAGAATTAAGCCCCACTCCTTTTAATACAATTTCTTTTTTAGACATATTTATTAATGGAGTAATAATTTTTATATTTGTATTTGGTTTAGTCCCCTCTTCAATAGTTTTTTCAAATGCATCATAAAATGAACGGCGACAATCAGGATAACCTGAAGAATCTTCCTCAACCGCACCGATATATATTGCATTTGCACCGATGACCTCTGCCCAACTGACAGAAGCACTTAATAAATTTGCATTTCGGAATGGAACATACGAATTTGGAATATCATTATTTTCTAAATTGGCTTTAGGAACAGCAATTTTTTTATCAGTCAAACTTGAGCCACCAATTTTACTCAAATGTGTAAAATCTAAAATTAACCTCTCTTTAACATTATAAAAATCAGCCATTGCATTAAATGATTTTAATTCTCGTTCTTCTGTTCGCTGACCATAGTTTGAATGTAAAAATGCAATATTTTCAGATTTTAGTTTTGCAATCGCGGAAGTTACACAAGAGTCCATTCCACCAGAAACAAGCACAATAGATTTATTACATTTTTCACTCAATTCTATACTCCAATTAAATTAGGTGACCAAATATGTTTATGCATTTGTATTTGCATTCTTATATTTAATTTAGATTCTTTCACCCATTCTGCAAGCTGTTCATATTTTAATTCAGAAAATACTGGACTAAAAATAACAATATTTGTTTTGTCTAAATTATATTCAACAACTTTTAATTCTGCCCATTCAAAATCACTTCTATTTTTTATTACAAATTTCAACTCATCTGTTGGATTTATTTCATTAATTATAGACCATAAGTTCTTTTTATCCATACCACTTCCAGGGCATTTAAAATCAATAACTTTAATAACTGATAAAGGTACATCTTTTACAGATAATGAGCCTCCTGTTTCCAATAATATTTTAAACCCTTCATTTTCTAATGATGATAATAATTCAATACACCCTTCTTGAAATAAGGGTTCACCACCTGTTACTTCAACTAAATTACAATTATAAATTTTTATTTCCTGAATTATTTCATTAATTGACATATCTATTCCATTATTAAAAGTATATTCAGAATCACACCAAGAACACCTCAAATTACAATAGGTTAATCGAATAAAAATGCAAGGTAAACCAGCATAAGTTGATTCACCCTGAATGCTATAAAATATCTCATTTACTTTAAGTTTCATATATTAAATTTACAAGTAACTTATAGCATCGCCCAATCATTTGAACGAATTGATACAATAAATAAAAATCATGTTTTATACGCTAAATTAATTGGATTATATTATCGCTTCTGATTTTACCCTATTATTAATATTTAAAGGATTTATGGCTTATCCAAAACTTTTTATACCGGGACCCACACATGTTTCGGAAGACATTTTAAATGCATTTTCAACCTATCAAGTTGGACATCGAACTCCTGAATTTTCTGAATTAACTCAAACAGTAATTACTGGAATTCAAAAAGTTTTATATACACAAAATAAAGTATTTTTAGCTTCACATGCCGCAACTGGGCTTTGGGAATTAGGATTACGAAATACATACAAACCGAATAGCAAAATATTATTTGCTGTCAATGGCGCTTTTAGTAGCAAATGGTCAACTGTAGGTGATAAATGTGGGTTTAAGTATTCTACAATTGATAAATCATGGGAAACTGGAATTCACCCAGAGGATATTGATGATCAACTTTCTACAGGTGATTATGATATATTCTGTATGGTTCATAATGAAACATCTACAGGCGTTTTAAGTGATTTAGAACCAATATCAAAATTATTAAAAAACAAATATCCAAATGTAATTTGGATGGTCGATGCAGTAAGCTCGATGGCTGGTGTAAAAATTGAAGTTGATAAATTAGGAATTGATTTTATTTTTGCTTCAACTCAAAAAGCCTGGGGTTTACCTGCAGGGTTTGCTGTTTGCTCCGTCTCAGATAGAATATTAGACCGTTCAAAAAATATAAAGAATAAGGGTTATTTCTTTGATTTAGAAGTATATGATAAATATTATGAAAAATGGCAAACTCCCGTAACTCCATCTATTCCCCACTTATTTGGATTAAAAGCAACAATTGAAAAAATAGAGAATGAAGGTTTAGAAAATAGATGGGAAAGACATATTGAATGTGGGAAATATACTCGTGAGTGGGCAATAAATCATGGGCAACAGTTTTTCCCAGAAAAATCATGTTTATCACCAACAATAACTTGCATACAAAATGACCAAAAATGGGATATTAATGCTATCAATGATAAATTATTAGGTAAAGGTTATCGAATGGATAGAGGATATGGTAAACTAAGAGGTCAAACCTTTAGAATTGCACATATGGGGAATGTATATTTAGATGATTTAAAAGACTATCTAGCCCAATTTGATAATGTTTTAACTGAATTAAACTACTAACAGGAAAATAAATTGAAAATACTTGTATCAGATCCAATTTCTGAAAAAGGAATGGAAATTCTAAAATCAGCTAATTTTGAAATATTAGATTACCAACATAAAGATATTGACATTAATATTCTACCTGAAATAGATGGATGGGTAATTAGAAGTGGAACAAAAATTGGGAAAGAATATTTATCAAAAACACATAATTTGCAAGTCATTGGTAGGGCTGGCGTTGGCGTGGATAATATTGATATTTCAGAAGCGACAAAATCAGGTGTAATTGTCATGAATACACCGGACAGCAATACAATTTCTGCAGCTGAACATTCATTTGCTTTAATCGCAACACTATCAAGAAATATTCAAAAAGGGCACCTTGGGCTAATGAATGGTGAGTGGAATCGCCATGAATTAGTAGGTATTGAACTAAAGGGTAAAACATTAGGCGTTGTTGGATTAGGCCGAATAGGAAGAGAAGTTATTAAAAGAGCGCATAGTTTTGATATGAAAATTTTAGGATATGATCCTTTTATTTCTCAAGAAATGTTTAACCCTGATGAAGTAAAAGTTGTTGATTTAGACACACTTTCAGCAGAAAGTGATTTTATAACGCTCCATGTTCCAATGCTTGATTCTACGCGTAATTTATTTAATTATGACCGAATATCAAAGATGAAAAGTTCTGCTCGAATTATTAATGTTGCAAGAGGAGGAATAATTAATGAAGATGATTTAGCAAAAGCATTAAATGAAGGAATCATCGCTGGTGCAGCAATTGATGTATTCACTTCTGAACCAATTAATGGAGACCACCCTCTTGTTTCTGCAAAAAATATTTTGTTAACACCTCACCTCGGAGCTTCAACAAAAGAAGCCAAAGAAGGTGTTTCAACAAGTATTTGTGAGCAAATATGTGATTTTCTTAATCATGGTAAAATCAATAATGCACTAAATATGCCTGTATCAAATATGGAAGAATTAAAAAAATTGGAACCATATTTAAATCTTGCAAATAAAATTGGACAATTACAATCTCAGCTTTCTAAAGGTGCAATAAAAAATATTCAATTTGAATGTTATGGAACATTAGAAGAGACTAAACCTCTTGTATTGTCTTTTCTAAAAGGACTATTAGAAAATGTAAGTGGTAGCCGAGTAAATTTTGTAAATGCTTTTGCTGTTGCTGAAGAACGAGGTATTTCAGTTGAACATTCATATAGTAGCAAAAAAATATCTTATACTAATTTAATTCAAACATTTGTTGAAAGTGAAACGGGCGAAATTAAAATTGGTGGAAGCGCATTTTCAGATGATCATTTACGAATTGTAAATTTAATGGGATATCAAGTTGATTTTAAACCAACAGGAAATATGTTATTTTTAAAAAATAAAGATGTACCAGGTGTAATTGGAAAAGTTGGGACAATGCTCGGTGACCAAAATGTAAATATTGCTGAATACCACTTAAGTAGATCTAAAGAAAGTGATATTGCTTATGCAATTATTAAACTGGATAACCCCGCAACAACAGCTGTATTAAACAGCCTCAGTGTGCTTAATGATTTACTTGAAGTAACTCCCCTATCTGTTAAATAAATTGAATAGTCATGGCAAATGGAAAGTGGTAATTGGTTTAGAGGTACATGTCCAACTAAATACAAAATCTAAATTATTTTGTGGATGTTCAAATGAATCATTGGGTAAACCAAATTCAAGGTGTTGCCCCATTTGTATTGGATTACCAGGTTCACTTCCATTACCTAATAAATCAGCTATTGAAAAATCTGCACTATTTGGTATTGCTGTAAATTCTAAAATAAATAAATCCGTCCAATTCTCACGAAAAAATTATTTTTATCCAGACTTGCCAAAGGGGTTTCAAACTTCGCAATTTTCTTTACCAATATGTGAAGGTGGGGAAATCAAATATTTACATGACAATATGGAAAAAACAGTCCAACTTACTCGAGCTCATTTAGAAGAAGATGCTGGTAAATTAATTCATTCCGTACAAGATTCCGCAACTCATATTGATCTAAATCGCTGCGGGACCCCCCTTTTAGAAATTGTTTCAGAACCTGATTTAAGATCGGCATCTGAGGCAAAAGCATATCTTACTCAATTGAAACAACAAATTCAATATTTAGAAATTTCAAATTGTGATATGGAAAAAGGCCAATTAAGATGCGATGCAAATGTATCTATTCGAAAAAATGATTCTGATGAATTTGGTACTCGGGCTGAAATTAAAAATGTAAATTCCTTTAAATTTGTTGAAAAAGCAATTAATCTTGAAATAAATCGCCAAATTGACATTCTTGAAAATGGTGGAAAAATTAAACAATGTACATTACAATATGATGATAAAGCCGATTCAATTTCAGTACTTCGATTAAAAGAAGATGCTCATGATTATAGATATTTTCCATGCCCTGACTTACCTCCTGTTTTCATTGATGATAAAATAATTAAAAAATTAAATGATAATTGTCCTGAAAAACCAATTGAAAAAGTGAAACGATTTCAAAAAGATTATAAATTATCCCTGTCTGATAGCGAGCGAATTTGTCAAGAATCAAATTTTGCAAATTATTTTGAAAATCTAATAATCAAAATAGGTGATGTTAAAAAATCTAAAAATATTTTATTAGGTGATATAAGCAAATTATTGAAAGATAAAAATATTTCAATTAATGAGTTACCAATCAGTATTGATGATATTTCTAAGCTTTTAAATTTTCAGAATAATGGCAGTTTATCAGTCTCAAATTTTAAAAAAGCATTTATATTAAAAGCTGAATCAAACAATCCTTTATCTACAATTTTAGAAAAAAATAATCTACTAAATGATGATACGCATTCATTAGCAGATATCGTAATAGAAGTTGCCGATGCAAACCCGTCTGAACTTTTGCGATATCAATCCGGTGAAGAAAAATTAAAAGGATTTTTCATGGGTCAAATAATGAGAAAAACACAAGGCAAAGCAAATCCTGCCGAACTCGTTAAACTAATTGAAGCTCTCAAAACACACTCCAATTAAAATACAAGGAGGTGGTATCGCAGGGTTATCAGCTGGTATTTTCTTAAAACAAGCTGGTTACGACCCGATTATTTATGAAAAAAATAAAGCATGTGGCTTTTCTAGACATGGCGATATTGAAGGATTAGAAACATGGAACTTTTGTTCAAATCCAATTGATTTTTTTACGCAATTAAACATTCCAATTGATTTTAATTTTAAACCAGAAAATAAAATAACGGTTCACTTTGATAATTCACCGTCAGTACAAATCGTAGATAAAAATCCTTTTTTTTATTTTGTAAAACGCGGAATGGAAAAAGGAAATATAGATAAAGAATTACAAACTTTTGCACTTTCTATCGGTTGTGAAATTCGATTTGAATATACTCCTGAAATTGAACATATCTCAATTATTGCAACAGGATCTAAAAAAGCAAATGCATATATTCAAGGGATTACTTTTGATACTCAATTGCCAGACCAAACTTATTTATTTCTAAATGATTCAATTACTAAAACGGGTTATGGCTATCTTGTTATCTGGGATGGTCAGGCGACACTTTCTGTTGCATATAAAAAATCCGAAAGTCAAGATATACTCAATAAACTAAAAAACAAATGCAAAGAAAAATTAGAAATTGATTTACCTGAAAATGCAAATTCGTTCGCAAGTTATGGTTCATTTGATATAAACGCACCTAAAGTTGATAACGATGGTCGAATGTTTATTGGTGAAGCGGGTGGATTCCAAGATTATCTTTTTGGATTTGGAATGAATTCTGCAATTCATTCTGCATATTATGCTATAAAATCCATTGCACATTCAGAAGATTATAAATTATTAATTAAAAAAAATATTATTCCACACATGAAGGCTTCTTTATTAAATAGATATTTATTTGAAAAATTAAATGAAAAACAAAAATATAATATTTGCAAACAATTAAGCAATTCTACACAGCCATTACAAATATTACAAAAACAAAGTAATTATACTTTTAAAAAGAAACTTATGTTTAAGTTATTAAATAGAAAATTAAATATATTATGACGATATGAAAACATTTATTTGGGTATTATTAAAAACAATCCAAGGTCTTGGGTTAATAACCGTAATTTCAGGGCTATATTATGGAATGCGAGATCATGATATGAATTATGAATTACTTATGCTACTAATAGGGAGTGGAATGCTATATGGCTCTGCATATCTTTCTGATAAATGGGTGAAATAAAGGAGATGTTAAATGTCTGATGTATGGAATAAAATGATTGGCGAACTAAATAATTTAGGTGACACAATTGCTGAAAAGTCTGAAGAATATTTTAAAATTGCAGTTGAAAAGGGTGAAGTGCTTTCAAAAAAAGGAAAAATTCAATTTGAAATTGAAAGTACGAAACGAGAATTAAAAAAAGAAAAAACGGCTCTTGGTGATTTTGTAGCTTCTAAATTTCATAAAGAAAATGTAACTGACTTTACATTAAATGATCAATTTCAGATCCATACTGATAAAATTTTAAATCTTCAAAATGTCATTACTTCTCTTGAAAAAGAAAAACAAAATTTAAATATTAAAATGGAGACCTCCCCTGACAATGAAAATATCAAACCAGAGGACAATAACTCGGATAATATTTTTTAAACAAGAATACTGGTTTTAAATTAATATGTAAACATCATTTACTCGAATAATAAATGCTTTTCAAATCAACCATTAAATACATTCAATTAACGAACTGCCTACCAATACATTTCCTACTTAACTAACATCAATTTCTGCGTTTGTGTAAACTC
>JACKQG010000796.1_pt1 | contig 44896 bp, 31 predicted proteins | sample 8237621 | NCBI WGS metagenome assembly JACKQG01 (sample SAMN15677084, study PRJNA649215) | marine metagenome | biome: marine; feature: Black Sea; material: saline water; isolation source: suspended particulate matter (SPM) from the Black Sea western gyre | collected 2013-06-09/2013-06-10 | depth... | reverse complement strand
TAGTTCCGTAATAACCATAAAGTAATTCGTTCATCTTCAGTCACTATTAGGCAAGTGATTATACGAGTCTGAGTATCGTCATTTTGATAACGCTATCAGTTCAAAAATACAATGTGTTGCCAAAAAACCAAATATGGGCCGGTGCAGATATATTGAGAATGTGCCAAGTTAACAATACGTGCATTACTTCACCCTAACACCCGCCAAAATAAGTGAGGGCTACCAACACAATTGTGGCAAATGGGCAGAGACCAACATGAACCTCTAAATAGTACCTCAATACCCACAAAATTGTCAAATTAGCATAAACCCAAACCTACCTATGGGCTCGACGAATAACCCCTCTAAGGAGCCTGAAATTGACCCAACAACTGCCTAAGCAGGAGCATTTGCGCCTTGGTTATTCCCTTACCGCTCTCCTGCTCTCATAACTGGTTTTCAAGAATGAAGCCGGTTTTTCTGGGATTAACTCCTCATATTGTTTGTTTAGGTTGGAAATGCGGTTGGAAAGCTATTCGATTGTGAATAAAAAGGGGCTGCGAATATACCGTAACCCCTTGATTTTATTATGGCGGGCGATGCGCGACTCGAACGCGCGACCTCTGGTTCCGGAGACCAACGCTCTATCCAACTGAGCTAATCGCCCATTGAGACCTTTTTATCAGCTTTTATCCGCCAGGTCAAGGACCTTCGTATATGGCAACCTTGTGGCCTACTGCATTATTCGGCGCACTACTCGTTCCAGTACTTCATGCGCTTCCATGCCAGTTCTTTGAGTCTTTTCAGAAATTCGGGAGACCCCTCTTCGACATCCTTGACATGCCACTCTAAAATCTCTGTCGGTTCTATGGTCTTAATCGTAACCGTGCGCTTGTCTTGCTGGGTGATTACTCCCACTTCTCCGATGATCTCCCCAACCCCTAATTCATTCAGTACAAAGCCATTTTGTGCAACTACACTTATCTTTCCCGAGCCAATTAACGCAAAAGTGCCGCCCGAATCATCGCCTCTCTCATAAACCGTTTCACCAGCGCAGAACTCTCTGGAACTTGCTCTCATAACCAAGACTCCCATCTGGCCCTCATCCAGGCCTTCAAACAGTTCACACCTTTTAAGGGCGGTTTTCACGATATCCAAATCCATTTTGCAGATCCTCCATAGCTATTGGCCCCGGCCATTATTATTTAAGCGTCAATTTGGTATTTGACAAGATTTACACTCAAAGATCAAGCCCCCATTTTTTCAAGGATGCAACCCCTCCCTGGAGATTATAAGTGTCCCTTACGCCCATCTCGTCCAAAATAACTTGGGCCTCGTAAGATCGAACACCGGTATTGCAGATCAGGACCATTCTCTTCTCTTTGGGTACCTCCTCCATCCGGACTCTCAGCTCATCCTGGGGAATGCTCTTCCAGTGATCGGGATATTTATTTACAAAATATTCTGCATTGCCCCAACCCCGACAGTCCAAAAAGACGGTGTCGCCCTTATCCCGCTCCAACCACCAGTTAGTAAATTGATCCGCATCGATTACCCTGTTCTTACCTGCCAGGGTGTTTTCAGCCGTATTGCCCAGGGCATTCAAAATATCCATGGCCGACGAAAAGGGTGGCGCATAAAGAAGTTCGAGGTTGCTGATGTCTGCGGTGGTAGGTCTGTACTTGAGTATGGCCGCAACCGCATTGACCCGGGCAAACATGCTGTCGCTCATACTCCCGAGACCCTGGATCCCTAAAACCCGACCTGTCCCCTTTTCCACCACTAATTCCAGATAGATCAGGTCCTTTTCAGGATAAAAATGGGCCCGGTCAAACTGGACAACAAAGACACTTAGGGCATCAAAACCCTCGGACAGAGCCTTTTTAAGACTCATACCCGCATTGGCCAAAGATATCTCAAAAAGCTTTACGATCAAAGTCCCGACAGACCCTTCAAACCTCGCGTTCCCGCCCGCAAGGTTCGTTCCGATAACCCGCCCTTCCCTGTTCGCCAGGGAACCTGACGGGAAGTGGGCGGATTTACCCGTGACGAGGTCAGTCACGGCAACACAGTCGCCCCCTGCATATATATCAGGGTCAGAGGTCTCCATCCTTTCGTTGACCACTATGGCGCCATCAGGTGAAACCTCGAGACCGGCACCCTTTGCCAAATCAGAGTTGGGTGTAACTCCCACTGCCATGATCACCAGATCCGCGTCCAGGGCCCTCTTGTCGGTAACGACCTTTTGAACCCGGCTGTCGCCTTCGAGCCGCACGACCTGCTCTCCAAGGTAAATGGAGACCCCGTTTTCCGCGAGATGATGCTGACCCATCCGGGCCATATTAGCGCTGACGATCCCCGGCAGGATCTGATCGGCCACCTCCACTACAGATGTGTCTATCCCCCATAGATCAGCCAATGCCTCCGCCATTTCAAGGCCAATGGCGCCCGCCCCGATAATAACGGCCTTTTCGACCTTGCCTTCGGCAACCTGTCTTTTTATCGCCACTGCCTCATTGAGATCCGATACGGTGAAAACCCCCTCGAGCTCCGTCCCGGGAACAGGCAGTCTTTTTGGCCGGCTTCCGGTGGCCAGAACGAGCTTATCATAGGGAAAGGTCTGTTCTTTTCCATCCAGGACATTTTGTGCATGCACCATCTTTTTGCTTCGGTCTATGGAAAGGGCCCTGACATTCGTGAGGACGTCGATATCTTTTGCATCCCTGAAAAATTTTTCGTCTCGAAGCATATGGAAGCTGGTTGACTGCAGCTGACCGGGGTCGCTCAAGTCACCGGATACGAAATAGGGTATCCCGCATCCCCCGTAAGAGATAAGATCAGATTGATCAAGCATGGTCACCTTTGACTCAGGCTCCAGCCTCTTGAAACGGCAGGCAGCTTTCGGGCCCAAGGCAACCGCCCCGATAATTACGACATTCTGCATGGCAAGACTCCTCTAATGTTGCTGATTTACCGCATTCATTTATTATAAAACAGGAAGGAGGATATTTTCAATGTTTTTCCAGTGACGGCATATCGAACAGTCGGCTGTCCTCCCCATGACTGTTTTCCAGGAAGATCACGAAGACCACGAAGAAATCCAATGCAACTTTGTAACTTCGTGGTGAATAAACATTTGCCGGGTCAGAATCAATTCAAAATTTGCAGCCCGGATTTATTGAGAAGGAGATTGCGGAAGGAGAATAGGTGGAGACCTTCAAACCGCCAAGGCAGAATTCGTTTGACTCGCCCTGGCGGCTGCAGGCCCGGAAAAAATTATCCATTTTGATAAAAGGTTTTCGGCTCAACATTGTTGTTTCCTCATCCTAATTTGTACAACTCGATTGGCACTCATCCCACGTCTTGGTTCCCTGGGGATCCACAATGCAGTACTTGACGGTGGGGCCGGTCGCATATGTTACAGTTTCGCAATTGTACTTCATCTTCGCTTGCTGGCACGCCAGGAGCGATGAGTAGCTTCCTTTTTTACCGCCAGAGCATTTTTTGCCGTCGTACGCCCATTTGGTCGCAGGGTCGTAGGGCACACCGCCTCCGGGAACGAGGGTCAAGCTAATCGTTTCACCCCAATTGCAGGTCATGGTCCCTTCAAGGTCGTCATATTGCCAGGTGTAGCCCTTGTACCCCACTGCTTTCAGATTTTTCACATAATTGGTCAGGGTAATGGGGTACGTCTTGCCTCCATTGGATGGTCCTTCAGCGCATTTTCCCGAGCCGTTCCCAGGACCATCAGGCGTTCCTATGCAGCAGTAATAACTGGCTGAATTAAAAGGAGGAGAATCGGACGCCGGAGTCGGATCGGGGTTATGCGGGTCCCCTATACCTGATCCCTCGAACCAGTGGCAGGGGGAGACGCATCCCTGTAGGGAGGTGCCGCTTTTAGTAAGCCAGCTTATTCCCGCTGCCGCTTGAATCAACGCGTTTTGCTGTTCATTGTCGGAGTATAACGTGGCTTTGCCATCCGAAGGACAGCTGGCGATATCCAGCATGCTGGCGTCCGTTGTTGTTCTGGGCCCTTTACCATCCCTGCAGTTCGAGCCCTTCACCTCCAGGAATAGGGGAATGGTATATCCGTCAACAGTGCTCACATCAAAAAAATCGGTGCCGCCTATGGAGGGGCAGTTCTTGGAGGTGGGATTCGTTAAACAGTCAGGAAATTTGGGGAAATCTGTGGAATTGGCTGATGGATTGAAGGCGCACCCGGGCACAATTTCTTTTTTATTCTCCTGATTCAGTTTGCAGCCGAAGGAGGGTTCAAAAAGGGTGTTAATGCCCGCCATAGGTCCGGTAGCATCGCCGAGTTTGCAGTTATCTCCGTTATCGTCGCAGCCCATACGAAATCTGAAATTTCCACCGGGAGCGCCACCATCCGGAATGCAGAAAATCTTGGCTCCTCCCCCCTTTATTTCATATTTCTCTCCATATTTATTGACCCACCAGTCCCATTGCGCAGCCGTTTCCGACCCAGGCGCACCGGGTGAGGTTTCCACCACCCAGATTGACGCGGTAGAACTGTTATGAACGGTGAAACGTCCCGTAAAACCATCAGCGCCCATTTGTTTTTTACAGGAATCTGTTTTCGCAGCGTCGATAAACAGGGTCGGGTTATAGAAATATTCATCGGCTTCAGTTTGGTTGGCGAGGAGGGTCGCCGTATAGGTGATCCGGGTGTTTTCACTGTCATACACGGGATTTTCAAGAGTAAAGACGTTCACCTGTAATTCACCATCCGATGTGTAAGATGTTATGGAGGCGTTGGGGGGTACATCCCCGAAATGATTGTTCCACGTGTCCGTTAGCAGCCCTACAGTATTAGTGACCGCGTAACGATCCGGGGCAAGGGACATATAGTAACATTCGGGGTATACATCCTCGAGATTAAGGTAGTATTTTCCCTCTGTTCCTTCGGGTTCCAGGGTCGCCAGCAGGGCCATCTGGGTATAAACCCACTCAACCACCTGGCTGTCCTGGTTGTTGTCATTTATGGTCACCGCTATATTTTCAAAAATTACAGGGTTCACAGGGTGTTTGTCGGTCATTGTGGAATTTTGAAGAGTCACGTTGAACGTAACCTGTTTCGATGCTGAATCATACACTGGCGACCGCAGGGCCAGGAACAGCCCGTCGTCTAACTCATTCGGCTGTATTGTCCCATCCAGGATAGCGTTCGGGGCTATTTTAACATAAACATTTGGCCACACGGTTTGAAAAAAATAATCGGTTGTTACATTGCCGAAATTTCGCTCCGGTCTGTCCGTGAACCAGAAGATTTTTTCCGATACGTTCTCCAAGGTAAGCGTATATTCCCAGCTCTGATCGGCGGTAGACGCGGTTTCCTTTCCGGCAGTCCCGGCCGCAGGAGAAAGGGTTCCGTTATCTGCACTTAATATGTACACACGATTGGTAGGAATATTGGAACTGCCGCTATCATTGCCGCACCCCGCCGGAATCATCGCCAAAAATCCAAACATCACAACTATTCCCAGAACCGCCTGTAATTTTCTAATACCTTTCCTCCTTCGTGTTGCGATGATAATGGTTTTCTCTTTGCCAATTCACATAATTCAAATATTTAATATTGTCAACTAAACCATCGCTGAAACAACAATGCTATTGAACTAAACTCTGAATTAATGAATCATAAGCAGCCTCAATTAATTCAGCGTCTCGATTACCACTGAATTCCCAAATAAACCACCCCCCAAGATCTTGCTCATTAATATAGTTACATTTTTCTTCAACAGCCTGCAAGCTGTCATAGCTGATAAACTCTCCATCACTATTAATATAATAACTGGCTTTAGCTATATCATCCCAGTAATAAAATGACTGATGGACTGGTAAATTAAGCTTGTTACTTTTACCAATTATACTGTCATAATCATAGGCTCCTTTTTCCCAGGTACCTCCACCAATAGTTCCTCCAGTCTGAAACAGGTCCTGTATTCCCAGGCCGCTTCTTCCATATAGAGGGCTTCCTATCATTATCTTTTCTCTTGGAACTCCCTGTGAAATCAAATACTGAACTGAAGCATTTACTGTTCCCTGCTCAAAGGTCGGGTCATTAAAGCTGTCAGGATTATCAGGATTATGATAAACAGGACTTTGATGGCCAGCAGCATTTCCCCATGCTACAGCAGAGATGTCATAAGTCATTATATCGAGGTTGTCAGCATAATCTGATATTGATTTTATATCGACGTCCTTAATGTTTTTTTCGGCACAATTAAGGGATACTGTTATTTCATAGTCTAATCCAGTTTTCAAAGCCAGATTATTGAATGCCATTCTGGTTTCTTTTACTAACGCTACAAACTGAGCGCTTTCTTCCAGTTTTGGCTCATCGTATGAGAACTGAGGGCCAATTACAGGGAACTCCCAATCATAGCATACTCCTTCAAATTTATACTTTTCTATAAGTCTCATCAGCTCGTTTATGAACTTCTGTCTTGATTCATAAGTGGCAACAATATTGGGAAAATCCCAAGAACTGTTCCAGCCACCAACAGATACCATTATAACTATGTCCTTATTGTAATATTCATTAACCAGTTCATCCAAAAGGTTCAATCTTTCAAAATTTCCATAGTATTCTTTTTCTCCATTCCAGTCCCCAGCAGGAAAAGTTCCGTACTTAGTTACAACTTTTGGAAATCTTTTTTCAATGGCTGCCCATGTATCATAAATTACAGGTATTCCATCTTTTACATCAAAAAAGGCATAATTAATATGAGTTATGTATTCAACAGGAATGTCAGTTACTTGGTAATTTCTGCCATAAATGCTCCATTCAGCAAAATATCCATTGATTTTTTTATTCAAATTTGCAGGATTTGGTGGCGGAGTTGGCTCTGGCTCTGGCTCTGGCTCTGGCTCTGGCTCTGGCTCTGGTTCAGGAATCACTCCTTCAACAGGTCTCCAGACATGCCAGGGATTATTGGCAAATCCATCAGGGTTATCACCCTGTGTCCACCAGTAAGCTTCATATACTTGACCATTATATGCGACTTGATCACCGCCATGATATATTGTTCCTGAATCCCAGTCTTCTATGTCGGTTGGAGTTGGATCAGGTGTTGGGTCAGGCTCTGGTGTCACATTTTCTACAGGCCTCCATACATGCCATGGATTATCGGCAAACCCATCAGGGCTGTCACCCTGTGTCCACCAATAATTTTTATAAGCCTGTCCATTGTACTCTACAATAGTGCCCGGTGTTGCATAGATAGTTGTTGAACTCCACTCAGCAGCAAATAAAGCACTGCTGAACAGCGTTGAGAAGAGTGCGGCAAGAATAGCACATTTCCACTTTGTCTCAAGAATAACGAGTCTATTAAACATTTTTTCGCCTCCTTTTTTACTGGTGATCTCTAAAATTTAAAATAACACCGAAAAATTAAAATCAAACTTTTCTAGTCCAAAATGGTAACCTTTGCCCTCAGGGCAAGGTCAGAGGTCACAGGCTATGCCATGTGAGCGTTTGTGACCCTCCTTTTGTAAACAAATGATACTGAGCTCAGATTCTGATTCAGCGGTCAGCACAGAATCCGATGGACGATAAAGTGCTTCCTGCGGAAACAATATTGTTCCAGGCCTTCCCTTCCAGGGTAAGTTGATCGCCATTCTTCTCGTAAAGGCCGCCCCACAGTGACCTGACATTCCCTTCCACATTCAAGGTCACCCTCCAGTCAACATCTTCCGTGCCGTTGTTTGTTATCGTAACATTGGCGCAATAGCCTGTGCCCCAGTCGTCTGAAATTTGCACTTTCGCCACCACCTTTGCCGGAACCCCGTTATGTTCATCGTTATCCTCAGCGTTGGCGCAACCGGGATCATTGAGATCCACCAGACCATCCCCGTCATTGTCAACACCGTCGCTGCACTGGGTTGTTGGCGCTGGTTTATTATATTCATCATTATCCTCGCCATTGACGCACCCCGGGTCCTGCAGGTCCACAAGGCCGTCCCCGTCGTTATCAACGCCGTCACTGCATTGATATTGTACAGGAGCCTGGTCCCTCTTCGCACAGAAACCAAAGGATGTGGACTGGCCCGCAGTTAGTTCCGAGTTCCAAGCGGCCCCCCTTACCTGGATAGCGCCGTCATGCTGCGTATATTCCCCATTCCACAGGTTGCCCACCGTTCCCTCCACCCCGACACTCACCTGCCACACAACCGAATCACAGGTGTTGTTGGTCACCATCACATTGGCACAGTAACCCGTATCCCAGTCATCCTGGATCACTGTTTCCGTCGCCACCTTCCCGCAGAGTGAGTTGGTTTCATCATTATCATCTGCGTTTTCACAGCCCGGGTCCGCCAAGTCGATGAGCCCGTCCCCATCATTGTCAATGCCGTCGCCGCACTGGGCGTTCTGGGGCGGATCATTGGTTTCATCGTTATCCTCGGCAGCCTCGCACCCCGGATCCGCCAGATCTATGAGCCCGTCTCCGTCATTGTCAAGACCATCACTGCACTGGGTCGTCGGAGGAGGTTCATCGGTTTCATCATTATCTCCGGCATTGGTGCACCCCGGGTCCTGAAGGTCCACCAGGCCGTCTCCGTCGTTATCGATGCCATCACCGCATTGATAGGTGGGGATTGTCCCTCCCAGTCCGTCCCAGAGAGCACTCAGCAAGGAATTGGCGGGGGCAGGATTCCCCTTAACGTCACTCATCAAATTCCAGAACATGGCGCCTGCCAGCCCCTGCTGAAGAATATATTGCGCCTTGGTTGAAATTGTTGCCGCATCATCATAGGTGATGAAGTCGGTACCGTTATAAAGCCACGGCACTTTGGCTTCGGTGTGATAATATTTTGAGTAGGCGGGCTCATAAGTCTGCGCGATGGTACTGTAGAAAAGCATACCGGGTTCTCCACGTTCACCCGGGCCGGCCCCCGTGGAACCCTGGTAGAGCCCGTCACCGTCGGCACCGGGAGACACACCGCTCCAGCTGCGCCCGTAGAACGGCAGACCCAGCACCAGCTGGTTCTTCGGGATACCGTATTCATCATGGTACGTCCGGACTGTTTCGTCCACAGACCACCCCGGCCGCGCAAAAGGATCATCCGAAGCAGGGTACATGGGGGCCAGATGACCCGTACTGGAATCCCAGGACCCGTGAAAATCATAGGTCATCAGATTAATGAAGTCCACATACTGGGGAAATTGATCCGGTTCATGGTTGATGATGTTGTGGGGACCCGCCGGCGCAGCGATGGTCAGCAAGAGCCCCGGGTCGATCTGATCCAGCTGTTTTCGGAATTCGGCCAGAAGGGCCGTGTAATTCTCTTTGTCCTACGGCCGGTATGTGTTGCCTCCCAGCCCGCAGCAGACCGGGTATTCCCAGTCAATGTCGATCCCGTCGAAAACACCGGCTGCCGCGCCGGAACCCCCGGTGCTGGATGCGGTATCATAGGGCAGGTTCCCCAGGATCAGCTTATCGATACAATCCGCCACAAACGCCTCACGGTTTTCCGGAAGGGCGGCGTCGGAGAAACCACCCGACCACGTCCACCCTCCCAGTACGGCCAGCACCTTGATATGGGGGTTCCGCTGTTTGAGCTTTCTCAGCTGGTTCCAGTTTCCCTTCAGCGGCTGGTCCCAGGTATCACCAACCCCGTCCACACTTTCGGCAGCGGACATACCCCTCTGGTAATCGGCCCAGGCGTCTCCCACGCCGGTTTTGGTGACCCCGATTACAGGCCGGTTGTCTTTGACATTGATAAAGCCGTAGTTGATATGGGTTATTTTGGACGGATCAATGTCCCTGACAAAATAGTCGGAATAAATTCCCCAGGCGGGAAAATAGCCGACGACGATTTTGTTGTTTTGCCGCCCCGACCCATTGCGAACCCAGTCGAGTACCAGCTGCCCCGACTCTTTCAAACCAGTTCCTGTCCACGGGCCGCTGGGACAGGCGCCGGTCTTTAAGACAGCGCCGCTCCTCCAGTCATCGCTGAAGTTCCAGTTGGTCCAGCTGATCTTCTTTTCGGCCATGAGGTCTATCCACTGCTGTGAGCTCTGCACATCATTGGCGCCGTCCCCCGAGTAGGTCTGTGTCCCCCATTCCGTGACAAAAATTGGCAGATAGTCGGCAATATTTCGTATTTTTGAAAGATAGTCGGACTTGTGGGAGGCCGCATAAAAATGGAAAGCATACATCAGGTTGTGTGCATCTGCTCCGCTCAGCGGGTTGTTGACGATCTCCATGGGGTCCCGCCCTTCGGAAATTCCGAAGGAGGACCAGGCCGGGGTCCCGACAATGATAATCCCGTCCGGGTCGTTGGCCCGGATGAGGGGAATCACATCTTCGGCGTATGTCTTTATCCGGCTCCAGGCCACACCGTTTGGCTCATTGCACAGCTCATAGAACACATGGCCTTTACCGCCGTGTTTCGCCGACATGTACGAAAAAAATTCCCGGGCATCTTCGATGTTTTCCCACGGATCACCCGGATTCAGGATATGCCAATCCAAAATAACGTACATACCCCGCTCCAGGGTATCGTCCACGATGGCGTCAATGGCTGCTCTATATCCAGCAGGATCGGTTTTGTAGCCGCCTTCATCCACGTACATGGAAACCCTGAAAATCCCGGACTGCCAGTCATCGGCCAGGGCATCGAGAGATGCCCCGGTGACGCAGTCGCCAAGGCCATACCACTGAAGGCCGTGGCTGCTCATCCCTTTCAACTGAATGGGCTGCCCGTTTGCATCGCATAGATGGTTGGCAACAACCTTGAGTCTGCCATAATCGGATATGGCTGTCGCTTGCGAAAAGACTTTTGAGGTTATTGAAATAATGGAAAAAAATACCAGCAGCATTATCGCGTACAGAAATCGTCGTTTCATATTTGCCTCCCTGTGGTTACGGATGAAAGAAATATTACGGTTTCCATAAGACTAACCCTCTCTGGAAACCATCAGGCCTTTTAATCTCTGTTGCTGACCAACAATTAAGCAAATTATGTGCCATAGAGATGCTGCACAAAAATTCAAAGCCGGAATAGGGCCTAACAGGCAAATAACATTTGATATTATATGGAATATCTCAGGTCGGGCATACTCATTGAATATGGGTAAGTACAGGGGGGGTCGTTCTCGCTGAGTTCACTTGATTTCTCAGTGAGTTTTCAGCTTAAGATTATTTCTGTTTCCGGGCGGCATTGAAACGGGGGGTGGTTTTCAGACGGATTCTCCATTCCATATGGGAATAATCAACGATAAGGTACTCATTATCATAGGTTTCATGTTTTTTTAATGCGTTCTTTTCCATATCCGATCCTAACAGTCGGACGAGGATTTTCCGATGGGTTTCAAAAGAGGTTAACGGTTTATTTCCTTTCCGGTCCCAGAGGATAGCGGACATTTCTTTTCTTTTCATTATGTTGTCCGGATTTAAAGCAAGAAACAGGAGGACTTTATAGCAGTGAATTCTTTCGGCGCCCTTTTTACTGCCGAGGTCTGCCATTAAACCGGAAAGCTGCTCCCGGGAGAATATTTTTTCGAGGATTCGGACCATACCCGATTCGTTGTCCGCGTCTTCCTTGTGGATCATTCCAAGAGAATACCAGTGCCGATACCCTTCGTAGGTCTTCTTTTTTTCAAGCACCTCGCTTTCACATAATATTTTCTTGGATTCGATATTGCAGACCCTTTTTACAACATCAACTTCAAAGCGTATATTCGGTTTGTTTCGGATCTCTATTTTCAGCAATTCGATCAGCTCATGGCGTTTCTCAGGAAATTCACACGAGATGATCGATTTTTTACCGGCATCACCGGATGCGCCCCCGGAAAACCTGTCTGAGCGGTATGTTTCCGGATCGCGATGCCCGTCTCCCTCAGGGTAATTTTCATACCAGGCAAGATAATCTTCGCCTCTTTTCATGACTGCGTCAATGGCCTGGCGCCAGGTCATTAACTTATTCTCATGAAGGAGTTCGCAGGCCAGGGAAATGAGCGACTGCAATTCCCCTGCATTCGCTTCCCAGTTTGATTTCAGATAGCGCAGGTGCCGCAGGACAGGAATAGTGAGCGGCCGGCCTTCCAGCCTGGTGTTCTTCCAGATGGCCATGGCGATCTGGGGGATATCCTTGGGCCGTGCCGATATGGGTGGCGATTGAATAATCCTCTGAAAACGAAACAGAAAATCTTCCCTCAAGTTCCCTGATTTGATCATGTCTCTGACGGGCTTGTTGAGTGTAAACATCAGCCAGGTATCGGCCGTTTCGCTGAGAGGCTTTTTCATGGGCCGCGCTCCCACACGGCGGTATGAAGGCGGGTCGGTAATCAGGCAGCGAAGAAAAGCCCCCTGCAGACCTTTCGGATCTTCGGCTGCATCGATGTCATCCACGAGCAGGGCGCCGTTTCCGGCACTCTCAATGAGGCCTATGCCCCCATGGCTGTCACTGCTGGTAAATGCCCCCGGCCAGTATCCGAATATTTCACTGAGCAGCAGGCTTTGGGTAAGGGTTCCGCATGCAACGGCAGTGAACTTCCCTTTCTCCAGTCCGGAAACATCGTAAAGGGCATTGGCAATCAACTCTTTTCCTGTCCGGCTCTCGCCGATTATCAGCACAGGGTGGTGGGTTTTCCTGTTTTCCGGTTTTTTACCGTAGTCGATTATTTTTCTCCGCACCTCATGGGTGACACGGCTGAACCCTTTAATTTCTCTGGTTTTGTGAAAAAGAAAAATCCGTTCGATAACCGGTTCTTGTGATTGATCCTGCCAGGGCACAGCGTGCAGTTCGTTTTGGCCGGCATATTTCATACCTTTACTGTCGGTCACAAAAACAATAAACGCATCATCTTTCAAGTCTTGAACAAGTGGATCCGACCTTGTGCGGCAGCCCAGTTTTTCCATGCCGCTTCTGTCTGCAATGATAATCACCGGAGATTCTCGGGCAAATAATAGAAATGGGAGCAGACCGTGGAGCTGGAGCTGTACCATCTCGCTCCTGTCCAGGTCACCGAAGTATTGCCTGTTTTCGGCGAATTCCTGGAATTCATCCTGAATGCCCTGAGTATAAACGGCGTTATCAGTAATATGGATAAATCTCAGTTGATGACCCTTTAGCGACCCGGAATCCCGGATTTTTCTGATGTGCTTTTTCACATAAAGATTGAGCCAATTTCCGGCATCCGGAGGGATTTTCCCGTCATTAGAAATTAAAAAAATATCAACCGAAATATGAGCGGTGTCATAGGCCATATTCGTATTCTGCGGGTGGTTCACCGGCTTCTCTGTCATGATTACACGTCCTGTCGAATATTATGATGGGGGAGTGCAATAGCTTAAACACATTGGTTTAGAAGAAATGGTTTTTCACTCGTCATTCGTTAATCGTCACTCGTCATTCGTCACTCATTTCTAAACCATGATACACGCCCTCTTCCTTTAACCGCGAAAAAAATCCTTTCAAGGCCGTCTCAAGGGTTGTTTCCGCCTTCCAGTATGTCCGGACAACCCTGTCATCGTTGAGCTCGATAGGCAAATCATGGAGAGAGGGCATTTCATAGAGATCCAGTTCACCATCGAAATGGGACCAGATAATAACATATGGATGGAGGATGTTGAGCCCTTTACCGTCAAACCCGGGGATTTTCCAGAGGGCTTCGACCCCATTTATCCCCTGCCCCAGGTTCAGATCCAGGATGACCATGTCGGCGGGTTTTGACTTCTGATCGCTGGTAAGCGCCTCGCTGCCATCCCATTCAACCATATGAAGTTCCATGTTCGAATCAACACCAATGCGTGCAACAACTTTTTTTGCCGCCTCCCGGTATTGTTTTTCATCTTCGACGATCCAGACAACAGGCATGCCGGGTGCTCCTTTCTTGTGGAGGTTCAAAGTTCACAGTTCCGAGTTCAAAGGTTTCCCGCCCAGTGGCATTTCACACAGGGTTCAGAGGCTACCCTTGTGAATGCCTTCGCCCCCCGGTCATTCCCGCGAACGCGGGAATCCAGGTTTCCACATGAGATCTCTGGATTCCGGGTCAAGCCCGGAATGACGGCATTGTCATATTCAGGGGCAACATAAATAATGCCATATACGTTATCCGATTAGAGGCGCACGCACATAAATAACGGTACATTTTTGAGCGGTATTGTTCTCCCCGGGCATTTCAATTTCCTTGATTATTGGAGTCCGGCCATAAGCTGCCTTTGACAGTTCGCACATGAGGTCGAATACCTTCTCGGGCAGGGGACCAAGAGGCTGATCATGGACGGATGTCCCCGAACAGAGAGAATAAATCGCCAGCCCGTGATTTTTTCGCTTTCCATGCCACAACCGTATTTCAATATGATCCGACATATATAGATCATTTTTCATACAGTTGTAAAACCAGTCCTGGAGTATTCCAACAAAAACATACGGCATGCGGCAGATCTTCAAATGATCGAGATCGTCTTTGATAACGGGTCTTTTCGGATCGTCTGCTCCGGAAGGATAGGAGATCCTGTGTTGACTCGCTGCGTTTTCCCACGCCTCATGGATTAAATTGGAAACTGGAAAACGACGATTCCCGAAATGCTCCAGGTCTTTGCGTATATTTTCTTCCAGACGCAGGGTTCGTGTTCTCAAATCATGGAGATATTCGGAAAACTCGCCGCACTCTCTTTCGGAAACCTGTTGGCAGTCGCTGACAAAGGCGCCCGCGCGTGATACCAGCACATAATCGCGTCTCCTGAGAGAATCCACGGCTATTCGCAGCAGCCTGTTGCGCCAGGTTATTTTCCTGCTGTGAAGATACAAACCCAGGAACGCAAGGGCCAGTATAAGCGAAATAGCCGGCCACAGCTTTTTGACCAGTAGCCAGAGGGAAACAGGCCAGTAGATACGGGAATTAATCATCATCTCCGCTTTTCCTGCATATTCCCGAACCAGCTCTGTATCTCCCTCTCCGATCCGACGCCAGAGTGTCTGCATTGCTTCGAGAACTTCAATGGATTCCATCCTGGTCGGCCATTCAGGGGTACAGGCGTATTCCCGTCCTTCTTTCATTGCTGTTCGAATCAATCCAATGGCGTTTTTCGCTCCCTTGCAGGAAGAACCGCCGAGCATGTCAAGAAGTACACCGAGCCCGAAATCACTGTTCTGCGCCGGCAAATATCCATTCTCAGCAGCGACTGCCGAATGTTCATCATCATTGGCCAGAAAGCGCGCCAATCTGAAGGCCATCCGTTTTTCCCTGGTGCCATTCACCACCATCAAATCTGTTCCTCCCTTGAACGTAGCCGGTAGAAGCGTCATACCTGCACAATCCCAGAAGGCTTCCGGAGAAGCGGACACGTATTGCATGAAATTTTGTCTCCATCGAGCTATGAATGCCGCCGGCTGGATTATGGCAACATAGTCTATCCCTTCCATAAAATGACGGGCAGCGGTTTCGTGGTTCATTTCCGGAAAAGAGACAATGCGGTAAGACAGGCCGTTTTCACCAATAGTTGTGGCGTTTTGCGAGATAAGGTATGGAACCCGCAACGAGACTTGATCGCTCATATTTGTCCGGGTTCCGAATATTGTTTCAACAAAGAATGGGACACCGGAAGCCCATACAAGAGGGACAAAATCATGAAAGAGATTGAATGTCAAGCCGACGGGCATGACCATGGGCGGAGCGGGATTGTCTTCGTCCAGAACAAGTTCGGAAAGCGCGTCAACGATTCCCTGCCAGCCGGAGGGATTTTTCAGAATGTCGCGGAACGGTTTCGAGCTGCCGGGCAATTTTTTCCAGTAGAACATGAGCCTCACATCGATTGTGAAGGGAAGCGACACAGGAACATCGTCTATTTTCCGCCACGATAATTTTCCTGACGGATTTTCAGCTGGAAGCAGAATCTTTTTTTCGGCAAAATACGGAACCCACGTGGAACCTATCTGAACCACATCCGGGACTCTGTTGATCTCGCCGAGGGCTCTTTTCGGCCGCGAACTGAGTTCATTTTCCAGCCCGCTGATAATGGTTTTCCATGTGAGAAACCGGACGCGTAAATCCACATTGTTTTCTTTTGCAAATTGACCGAGGGCTTTCAGTGTCTTCTCCTGCCCGCAGATCAAAGACCAGTTGGGCAGATTAAACTCTGAATTCCATACGACCAGTTGGTCTACCATCCAGTCAACGGTCGTATTCAGAACCGTAAGGTTTGAGGCAGCCTGCTTTCGGTTGAACCATGATAATTGGTCTTTAAGAGGGATATTCTCTTCGAGATGGATAGGCTCGGTGGGGGGCTCGAACGGGATAATCCAGATTGTCAGCCGGAGTTTATCTTTAGCCGGTCCCCCGGATTCCGCTGCGGAAAAAGACGCCTCAAGCAGGACAAAGAGGCTTATTATCAATGCCTTCCACATCATTATTAAAACCTTGTATGCGCGTTGATCTGACACCGATTAGCTTCAGGACTTCAGGTGATAAAAGCTACAGAATTGCCAAGGCCATAATCAATGAGGCCAGGCGGTTGGTCTGGCAGGCCAAGTTGCATATATCATAGGGAGAACCCTCGGCAATGGAATGATTACAACAGCCGCATTCATAATTTTCATCCATGACCGCGCTGGCATTGGCAAAAATAACCCCCCGATAGTTTGACTTGATGTAATCCCTCAAATCTTCATTGTTTTGATAGGCGTATAACAGATAACGCATAAAAACGCCCGGGCCGGTTTTGTAATTCTCACCTGTTCTATCCAGCTGAAAACCTTCTCCGTCGCATCCCTCCTGCCAACCGTTAAAATAGATCCAGGGCCTCAGTACACCCTCGGGCAGGCTATCATAGGGACATCCTTTCTGCGTCTGAGTTAAATAATCCAATACACCGTCTAATATTTGTTTGACTGAATCGCTGTCAGGGAAATCTGTCGCGCCTTCCATGTCCATAAGGTCAACCATGCCACCAATCACCAGTCCCTGATCCCCTGTCCAGACCATAGCATCTCTATTAACACTTTTACATTTATAGACCGGGTCAATGGCATAACATCCCTCATTCAACGCAAAGATGCCTACCCTTTCCCGGATAAGTTTCGTATTGCTGTCCAGAAGTGACGGTTTTACATCATTCGCATCAAAAAGGTCGTCGCAATGAGAATTCGGCATGCCGAGACATTGTTCAACGGGGATATCGGGAAGGCTAATCCAATTGTTAAACCATGACCATTCGTTGTTTGCGGTTTCAAAAATCTTATCATCACCGAATTGCCGATAGTATCTGGCACTGAGGACCAGGTGAAGTCCGTTAGTCACGGTATTCTGTTTTGGATTAATGTATATGTCGGACGGGTCACCGCTGGGATAAGAATCTCCCGTCGATGGATCTATCTCCGTCGGACAATTATCTAATATCCCATAAAGGCTGTTCCATACGCCCCCTTCAAAACGAGGTGCATAGGCTGACCACCGGTTGGTGTCGCACGGTACAGCACTTTTGTAGGGCGGAGATTGATGCTTTTGATACAGACTCCAGACCTGCGAGGCATAAAGCATTTTATCCAACATCTCATAGGCCTTGTCCCTATAATCATCAACGCTTGTCTTCCCAAGCAGTTTATAATTTCTCGCGGCATTCAAGATTGCGATACCCCACCAGCCAAAATCATCAAACCAGCGCCCTTCTTTGATGGCACCAGGCCACAGCAGATCGATTTCGTTTCCGAGTTCAACGCCCAATGCATCATTCTGCGTAACAGCGATGTAATCAATCATGGTATCGAGGGCATTTCCCTGGTACCACATGGCCGCATGGGCATCCTGCTGGTTATTTGTCAGCCATACTTCATAAAGTTCAGCATATGCCTGTTTTGCTGCCGCGGCAATCTCTTGTTTAAAATTGGTTGCGCTGTTGCTATCGTCGCTGCACCCCTGTATAGAGAAGCTGAAGATCAATATGGTAAGGATGACAATAAAAAAATTTAAGCTGCTTTTATTTCTGAAAATCTTTATCCCGCCCCATTCTATGTTTTAGTGGCATTGAAACGGTTCATGAAAAAACATCAATCACTTTCCCCTTTTTCCAGGTCGTTAGCCGGTACCATCTGTGAAAAAACGCTATCAATCTGAAGGAGCCGCAGACGCCTACTCCAGGTAATTTACGATATTTATCAGTCAGTGTCGACCAATAAATGGCGATTTTGCGTCCCGCCAGCGGGACTCATTTCCAGATCGACAATATTTATAAAACACCGAGGGGGAGATTTTCAATGTTTTTCCGGTATCAGGATCTCGAACCCACAAGAGGAACCGCCTGTTTTTACAGTGTGCAAAAATTACTGACAGGTTAATTCCTTGCCAGCCAATAAGGATAGCGCATACCAATAGCCATAATTTCATTTAGTTGCATAACTTTATGGCACCTGGAATCTGCCATTGACTACTGGCATAACAATTGCTTGATATAATGAAATGAAAATTGTATTTTAGATGAAGCAGTGGGATTCTTGTTTTCATCGACAAGCGCTGAACCTGCTCACATACCCGTCTGGAACTTGATATGGAGGTAAGGTAATGGAATTGCAACTGATTGAAAAATCGGATCATGATCTGTTTGTTCAAAACCTTATTAACAATTATCAGGTAGAAGGGGTAAAACCCAAGGACGGGTCATTTATTTATGGCTCTATAAAGGCACCTGAGGAGCTTTGCCTGGATTTTGACTGCACCCTGATCTCTCCCAAGAAGTATTTCCTGCCCCCGAAAGAGGCATTGCTGCAATTCGCGCTGACCCCTGATTCAGAGATCACTCCATTGATAGAAAACGACCCTTTTATTCTTTTTGGTGTACATCCCTATGATATCAAAGCCATCAATCAGATGGACAGGATCTTTGCGAGAGGAGTTCCTGATCCCCATTACCTGCAACGTAGAGAGGCGGCCCTAGTCATCGGTGTGGACCCGACAGCGGTTGCACCACGATCCTTCTGGGCTGATATGGGAGCATCTACAGTGTCCGAAGGCTTCGACCTTATGTTTACAGATATGGGAGAACATTTTATTGTAGAGATCGGAACCAATAGGGGGAGAAATCTCCTGGAGGAGCATGCAAAGCTGAAACCAGCCACCACGGACGATGCCCGGGAGAGGGTAAGGATACGTTCCCGGATCTCTCACATATGTAAAAAAAGAGGCTTCGCCTTTCCTAAAAGGGATATTCCCAAACTCTTAGAGCATTCCTGGAATAATTTCTTATGGGAAGAGCAGGCAAGTAAATGTCTGAGCTGCGGAACCTGTAACATTGTCTGCCCCACCTGTTATTGTTTTGATGTAGAGGACCATGTGGACCTGGACCTGGCACATGGAGAACGGATCCGTCGATGGGATGGGTGTTTGCTTCAGGATTTTGCCGCAGTTGCCACGGGTGAGAACTTCCGTGAGACCAGGGCATCGAGGTACCGTCATCGGTTCTTCCGAAAGGGCCACTATCTTTTCGAGATACTTGATGACCTGGCGTGTGTGGGATGTGGCAGATGTGCTTCAGGCTGTCTCCCGGATATTGCCGATCCGGTAAATCTGTTTAACAAGCTGAAAGAAGGATAACGATTGAGGGCTCGTAAAAAATCTCAAAGATCGTCACTCCCGCGAACGCGGGAGTCTGTAGGTGGTTGATTTACCTGGATTCCCGCGTTCGCGGGAATGACAATAACGGGTGCTGTCTGACTTTTTAGAAGGTCATCGAAAATAAGGAGGAATCCACCATGAATCAACCCATGTTAGAAGATTCTCCCTATCTACCCAAATGGGCCGAGATTACTCGAATTGAGCAGCTCACAGAGAGTGAGAAGCTATTCGAGTTACGCCTCGTAAGTGGAGAACCCCTGGGTCACACCCCCGGACAGTTTGTAGAGCTGTCTGTCATGGGGATTGGCGAGGCCCCTATATCCGTCTCTTCCGCTCCCGCGGAAAACGGTGTTTTTGAGCTTGCTATTCGGAAGATCGGAAACCTCACCACTGCCATACACGGCTCTGTCACGGGAGACAGGGTGGGAATCCGTGGTCCCTTTGGCACGCACTTTCCTGTAGAAGAGGCCAAGGGAAAGGATCTCCTATTTGTGGCAGGCGGCATAGGACTGATTCCTCTGAGATCATTTATCCGTTTTGTCCTGGACCACCGGGACGACTATGGCGAGGTTATAGTCCTTTTCGGCGCCAAAAACCCATCGGAGCGGATCTTTCTATACGAGCTGGAGCAGTGGGGAAACAGGGAAGATATCGTTTACCTCGATTCTGTGGATAAATCAGGTCCGGGCTGGCAAGGGAATGTTGGAGTTATCACCACCCTTTTCTCTAAAATTCATGTGGACCCATCCAGGACTTTCTGTATTGTGGTCGGTCCCCCTGTGATGTATCGTTTTGTCATATTAGAGGCAAAGGCAAAGGGCATACCCGACAGGCAGATCTTCCTCTCCTTAGAGAGAAAAATGAAATGCGGGATCGGCAAGTGCGGTCACTGTCAGATCAATCATCTATATGTCTGTCAGGACGGGCCGGTATTCAGATATACGGACATCTTTGACCTCGAGGAGGCGCTGTAATGGAGAAACCGAGAGTAGCGTTTTTTGACTTTGCCAGCTGCGAGGGGTGTCAGCTTCAAGTCATTAACCTGGAAGAGGATCTCCTGAAGGTGCTTGAGGCTGTGGATGTCGTGACTTTCAGGGAGGCCATGAAAGAACATTCGGACAATTATGACATAGCCTTTGTAGAGGGCGCAATCACACGCAAGTCGGACGAAGAACGGCTAAAGGGGATACGCGCAAATGCCGGGGTACTGGTCGCCCTCGGCTCATGCGCCACCCTGGGCGGGATCACCTGTCTGAAAAACTTTCATGATCAGGAATATGTAAGGAAGCTGGTTTATGGGGATAAGGCATCACATTATGAGACCTATCCGTCCCGGCCTCTTAATGCAGTGGTCCCGGTGGATTTCAAAATCCATGGATGCCCCATAAATCGAGATGAATTCGCCATGGTGGTCAAGGCGCTCCTGTTGGGAAAAAACCCGGAAATCAACAACTTCCCCGTATGTGTGGAGTGTAAGATGGCTGAGAATATATGCGTTTTCGAAAAGGGAATGACCTGTATGGGACCGGTTACCCGGGCAGGCTGCGGGGCATGCTGTGTCACAGAGGGGAGCTTTTGCTGGGGATGCAGGGGTCTTGTAGATGACCCCAATGCCGATTCCCAAAGGGAGGTCCTGGCCACCCACGGACTGAGTGTGCAGGATATCCTCGGGAGCTTCAGACTGTATACCGGATTTTCGGAGGTGGCAAAATGAGCAATGAAAAGATCATCAAGGTTAACCACATTACCCGTGTGGAGGGCCATGGAAATATCAATATTAAGATAAGAGATGGCAGGGTGGAGGAATGTCAGTGGCAGGTAGTGGAGGCGCCCCGTTTTTTCGAGGCCATGCTGAGGGGACGGAAGTGGTATGAACTGGCCCACATTACCTCCAGGATATGCGGAATATGTTCTATCGGGCATACCCTCACATCCCTTAAGGCCACTGAGGCAGCCATGGGTGTGACATTGACCGGGCAGACGGAGAAACTTCGAAGGTTACTCGTTCACGCTGAAAACCTGCAGAGCCATATCCTTCATTTAGGATATCTTGTGCTTCCCGATCTCCTGAAGGTGCCAAGTGTTGTCCCTCTGGTATCCACCCATAAAGACCAGGTCCTTCTTGTGGTCCGTCTGCACCGTATGGCCAATGAGATGTCCGACCTTATTGGGGGCCGGACAATCCATCCGCAGAGGCCGGTTGTGGGGGGATTCACTAAGTGGCCAGCCGCCGAAGAGCTCGAAACCCTGCGCACGCGGCTGGCAGACTCTATGCCCGACGTGGAGGCCCTGGCCTCACTCATAAAGGATCTCGCAGGAAACCTCCCGGACTTCAGCAGGGAAACCGAGTATATCGCCCTGACCAGCGCGGATGAATATGCACTATACGACGGTGATATCGCCTCCACGGATGGCGGGAGCTGGCCCGTTGATAACTACAAGGAGATCACCAATGAATACTTAGTCCCCCACTCCACCGCCAAATTCACAAGACATAAGAGAGATTCCTATATGGTGGGCGCCCTTGCCAGGCTGAACCTCAATTATGATCATCTGACTCCCAAGGCCAGAGGGGTTGCAGAAACCTTCCAGCTCAGACCCATAAATTATAACCCTTTTATGAATAATATCGCTCAATTAGTGGAAGTGGTTCATTCCATAGACGATTCAATCCGGCTCATAGATGATCTCCTGGGAAACGGGATTAAGGATGAAAAACCCTCCTTTTCCATTCAAGCCGGGAGGGGAGTTGCCTCTGTGGAGGTGCCCAGAGGTATTTTATTTCATGAATACGAGTACAACAGCAATGGTGAATGTGTCTGGGCAAACTGCATTATCCCCACAAATCAGAACCACGCAAATATCCAGAAAGATATGGAAGCTTTTGTTCCTCAGATCAAGAACCACAGTGAAGAAGAGATAGAACTCATGGTGGAGATGCTTGTGAGGGCCTATGATCCCTGTATTTCCTGCTCTACCCATTGTATTTTCCTGTAACCGTTCAGAGGTTCAGGGTTCAGAGGTTGTATTCTTCTCCTCGGCCTCCATTTTGGAGGCGTATGTAGGAGAGCGGGAGTCTCCCGCGGGATTGAGTTTCCTGGATTCCCGCTGCAGTTTATCCCGCACTTGATGCGGGGCGGGAATGACAAAAACGGGCGATTTCTGACTTTTTACGAGTTTTTAACCTTGAACGTTGAACCTTTCAACCTGTGAACGCTTATAAAAGGAGGAGAAGGATGGACAAGCCAAAGATTCTCATTATTGATGATGACCCCGATCTGGTTGAAAGCATGCAGATTACATTAGAGGCCAACGACTATCAGGTGGAAAGCGCTTATAATGGGACCGAGGGCCTCAGGCTTGTAAAGGAGATCAATCCGGATCTTATTATCCTTGATGTGATGATGGATTCCATAACAGAAGGCTTTCAGGTCTCGTACCAGCTCAGAAGCCCGGATCCTCAATCGCCATACAGGGATTATGCCAACATACCCATTCTCATGGTTACAGGTGTATCCCAGAAGATGCATATGAAATTCTCTCCCGAGACAGATGAAGATTACCTGCCGGTGGATGAATTGGTGGAGAAACCGATTCAACTTGATGCCCTCTTAGAGAAGGTCGGAAAATTGATAAAAAAGGGGTGAGGGCTGTGGAGATAAACAAAGATCTTGAAAACAGCCTTCGGCGGCTTGAGTTGTTAAACCAGGTGGCCAAGGATATTACCTCCACGCTCGGACTCGAGCCGAGACTCGGCTTTGTATGCCAAAGTATCATCGATATCATGGGGGTGAAAGGGGTCTCCATACGGCTGTTGGACCAGAAAACAAATCGTTTGGAACTGGCATTTGCCTGTGGATTGAGCGAAGAATATGTTCACAAGGGTCCGGTGGAGGCCGACAAGAGCCTCGCTAAGGCATTGGAGGGGACACCCCATTTTGTTTCAGATGCCCCTAACGATCCGGGGATTCAATATCCCGAAGAAGCCCGTAGAGAAGGTCTTGTAAGTGTGTTGTCCCTCCCCTTAAAGGGAAGGACAAAGGTTATCGGCACACTGCGTCTTTACACCGGCGAAAAAAGATCCTTTACCCGGGATGAAATCGATTTTCTTTCAGCCCTGGCTGCTCAGGGGGCCATTTCTTTGGAAAATGCAAGGAGCTATGACGCCCTTGAACAGCAGGATAAGGCCAAGAGTGATTTTATCATGATGATGACCCACGAGCTGAAAGCTCCATTGATGGCGGTCCAGGGACTTTTGGACGTTATGCAGAAGGGGTATGTGGGCCCTCTGACTGAAAAACAGAAAGAGCTGATTGGGCGGATATACAGGCGTATAGACTCCCTTACGGAGGTATCGACCGACCTGTTAGACATATATGAATGGCAGACAAAAAGGCCTGACACCCAGTCGATTCCCCTTTCAATGAACGTGCAGATACAGAGGGCAGTTGACCTGTTCAAGACAAGCGCTCTGGAAAAAGGCCTGGCCATGGATGTTGATTTACCGGATCAGGACCTGATTCTCATGGGGAGCGAGGATGAGGTAGAGAAGATCCTCAACAATCTGATTACCAATGCCATTAAATACACTCCGAAGGGTGGAAATATTTCCCTGGCTCTCTCCGCTTCAGGGGGGAGTGTGGTTTTCATGATTAAGGATACTGGAATCGGTATAAATGATGAGGACATCCCCAAGGTATTTGATGATTTCTTCCGGTCCAAGGGAGCCAAGAAGATTGACCCGTACGGAAAGGGCTTGGGGTTGCCCTTTGTAAAACAGATTGTGGAAGGACTCGGGGGCACAATAAGAGTAAAAAGCGAGGAAGGAAAGGGTGCTGAGTTTATCCTGTCCTTTCCCCCGTCTGACGGCTTTTCGACTCACGAGTAATCTCTAAATTATTGCCGCATAGGTTAAAGATTTTGCTTGCATTGAGTCGTTTCTATTGTCATACTACGTGTATTATTTCACAAAGTAATTTGGAGTTCAACGTTTCGGGGGAGGTAATCGATGAAAACAATAACCGTAAAAGATTTAGTGGTGCCTCTTGAGGAATATGCCACTGTTTCTGATGATGCCACGCTTTTTGACGCCGTCACGGCGCTGGAGGAGGCCCAGGAGGCGCTTGACAGGGAGCGGTATCTATATCTTCACAGAGCTGTATTGGTATACGACAAAAACAAAAAAATAGTCGGGAAAATAAGCCAGTTGGACGTATTGAGAGCCTTAGAGCCAAAATATGAGAACGTAGGCGATTTAGAAAGATTGTCACGCGCCGGTTTTAGCCCATCGTTTCTGCAGACAATGCTCAAACAGGAGGCCTTGTGGGAAAACCCCCTCAAGGACATCTGCATCAAAGCCGCCAGTTTTAGGGTGAAGACCTTCATGTATACCCCCACCGAGGGTGAGTATATCAGCGAAGATGCCGCCCTGGAGGAAGCAGTACACCTGTTGGTGATGGGTGATCACCACTCTTTGCTGGTAACCCGGGGGGAAGAGATCGTCGGGATACTGAGACTGACAGATGTTTTTGCGGAGATGTTCCACCTTATGAAGATCTGTGCAATTTAGGCTAATTCAAATTTTTTATTAAGGAGGGTTTTATTAAATGAGTCACGAAATAGAACACGACGCTGGTGGGGGCGGAATCATGGCTAATAAGCTATTATGGATCTGCCTTGGCGCCGGAATCTTTATCCTGATTGCCTTTATATTGCCCACCCCGCAGACGTTGGTGGAGATAGTTGAAAAATACGGCTTTGCCAAAAAAATGATGGAGTGGGAGGTGGCGCACAACGTTGCTGACGCCGCCCATAAGACCATGATTGTGCTCGGCATTATTCCCATGGCCATCATCTTCTTTGCCACCGAGGCTATCCCCATCGGATTGACCGGTATCCTGATGCCGATTCTGGCCTACTTCCTCCATCTTCTTCCCCGAAGCATGATCGGAAAGACCTTTGCAGGCGACGCGCCCATGTTCCTCTTAGGGGTCCTGGCCATGGGTGTTGCCGTCGTAGACGTGGGTCTTCATAAACGGTTGGCAAGCTGGCTCCTGGGTTGGACCAAAGGCTTCATGGTCCCTGTCTTTGTCCTGTGTATCAGCATGTCCGTTGTAGGGTCTTTTATATCGGCCCACGCCATGTGCGCCTTTATGACCCCGGTAATGGCCGCAGTCTATTTTGGCGCTGTATCGGCAAAGAGCACAGGGGGTAAGATAGAGCACGACCCTGCCCTGGCAAAGTTCTTGCTGTTTGCTCTCTGTTTTTCCCTGAATGTGGGCGGGGTGGGATCGCCTGCAGCCGGCGGCCGTAACGTGATTATGATGGGGTTCTGGAGTGAATATAACGTCTCAATGGACTTCTTCACCTGGATGAAATACGGGTTCCCCATTGTTCCGATACTTGGATTCATTGTTGCTGTTTATATGCTCCTGCTCTTTGGCAGAAAGATCAAGACCAAAGACCTTACGCCCGGCCTGGTTGCCATCAAGGAAGAAACCAGGAAGATGGGCAAGATGACCTACCCAGAGTACGTCACCTTCGGGATGCTGATCCTTATCCTTGTCCTGTGGATCGTTGGTGGGGAGGAACTCGGTCTCGGGGGGCCTGCACTGTTGGCCCTCCTCATACCTGTCGTGTTCAAGACCACGGACTGGAAAAAGATCCTGGGAGGTATATCCTGGGACGCATGGTTCATGTACTGCGGGGCCTTGACCTTAGGCGCCCTTCTCAAAGAAAGCGGCGCCGCCATGTGGTTGGCCCAGAGCTTTCTGAAGATCCTTTCCGGTGTGAATATGGACCAGGGCTATGGTTTATGGGTCGGGCTTTCTGCCCTGTCCGGGCTTATGACCAATTTCATGTCCGACGCCGGTACAACCGCCCTCTTAGGTCCAATCGTAATTCCCATGGGGATCATGACAGGTGTTGAGGGGGAACCCTGGGCAGTGGGCCTGGCCGTGGCATTTGCCACCTCGTTTGCCCATTTTCTCATCGTAGGCACCCCGAATAACGCCATTGTTTACGGTTTAGGGACATACCCGGATACGGGTGAGAAGATGATTCATCCCATGGACTTCATAAAATACGGATTTGTTCTGTTTCTCCTTTCCATGGCCGTGCTCTGGGTCTTTGAATTCTTGGTGGTTTACAAGGTTGTCGGATTTCCTGAGGGCATTCTTGAGACGGCCAGGAGCGCTATGGATGCAGGCATGAAGTAGATTGTGCCTTAATCACGCCAAGGCATGATTAAGGCACGATTTTTGATTTTGGATTTTGGATTGATTAAAACAACTTCACCTGACAATAATTCGCAATTCCTGAATTCCTAAATCCATGTAAAATTGACTTTTTACATGGGCGTCAAGCATTAAAGGAGGGAAATAACAATGATGAAACCATTGGTTTTATTGGTGGATGATGAAGTCCCTTTTGTGGAGACCATGACAAAGCGTTTGAAAAAGAGGGACCTTGTTGTAAACTCGGCCTACAGCGGACAAGAGGCGCTGGACATTTTAGACAAACACCGGAACACTGATGTTGTTATTTTAGATGTCAAAATGCCGGGGATGGACGGCATTGAAACCTTAGAGAAGATCAAGAAATCATACCCCTTAACCGAAGTTGTCATGCTTACCGGTCATGCAACGGTGGAATCCGCAATCGAAGGGATGAAGAAGGGGGCCTATGATTACCTTATGAAACCGTGCGATATTGACCAGCTGATGCAGAAGGTGGAAGAGGCCACCCAGAAAAAGCTGGTCCACGAGGACAAGATCAAGGAGGCCAAAGTGAAAGAGGCCATGTCAATGCACGGTCTTGAGTAGCAAACCCTTAATCCCGACATTGGTTTTAGAATTAATTATTTACATCTAACGGAACCCGGCATGGATCAGGATAAGGGTACGCATAACGGATACTATTACTCCCTGACCAGGAATATGCTCCTGGTCATCATACTCGTTGCGATCATGCCGATGATTGTGGTCAGTAGCATCATCCTTTACCAGTTCGATATCTCCTACCATGAGAAGGTTCATGCCCACTTAGAAGAATTAGTCCTTAAGCATAAACATAATATTGACGGGTTCCTGAAACAGAAATTGGGAGACATCCGTCTATTGGGAAAGACCTTTTCCTATGAAGAACTGCGAGATGAATCCTTTTTACGGGACAGGCTTGAGCTTCTGCAGGAGATATACGGCCCTGTATTTGTAGATTTGGGGGTAGTAAACGACCGGGGAATCCAGGTGGCCTATGCAGGACCGTTCAAATTGGGGAAGGCACTCTATTCTAATGCGAAATGGTTTCAGATGGCCATGAAAAGCGACCATGTCAAGAGCGATGTCTTCTTAGGACTTCGCGGTATTCCTCATTTCATCATAGCAGTAAGAGAGAACTATAATGGACAGCCATGGATATTGCGGGCCACAGTTGATTTTGTGGCCTTTAATAACCTTGTTGAAAATATTCGTATAGGAGAAACCGGCTTTGCCTTTATTCTGAACAGGAGAGGAGAATTTCAGACCAAACCACTTTTTGACCTCATCGCCAACAAGGAACCGTATACGGATTTTCTCAAGGACAGCGAAAAATTTCAAGATGGGGTACGCATCATCGAGAGAGATGATGACGCCGGCAACAAGGTCATCTATGTTGCTGCATTGCTAAAACATGGAGATTGGCTCCTGGTTTACCAGCAGAAGGCATCTGATGCCTTTTCAGATCTTAGAAGAACGCTCAGGGTGACCATTGCCATCATGCTGTTGGCCGGCATCTGCATTGTGGTGATCGCCTTTATTTTGTCAAAAAGGATGGTTAATCGTGTCGCCTCAGCTGATCAGGAAAAAGAGATGATGAACGAACAGATAGTTGAAACAGGTAAATTAGCCTCGGTCGGTGAATTAGCGTCAGGCATTGCCCATGAGATCAACAATCCGGTTGCCATTATGGTGGAAGAGGCCGGCTGGATAGAGGACCTCTTAGAAGAGGAAGAATTCAGGGGAGGGGAAAACCTGGACGAATTCAAACGAGCTTTAGAGCAGATTAGAACCCAGGGAAGACGTTGCAAAGAAATAACCCACAAGTTGCTCAGCTTTGCAAGAAAAACCGATTCCCGGATCCAGGATGTCCAGTTAAATGATCTAATCGAGGAATTGATCGCCCTCTCCGCACAGAGGGCAAAATTCGCCAATGTGGATATTAATGTGAATCTTCAGGAGAATCCGCCCATCTTACACGTGTCCCAGACCGAATTGCAACAGATCTTGCTCAACCTGATCAACAATGCCCTCGATGCAATGGAAAAAACGGGTGGGACTTTGAACGTATCCAGTGAGTTAGAAGGGGATTATATCGTAGTGGAGGTGGAAGATGATGGACCTGGAATTCCAGAGGCCAATATAGTCAGGATATTTGATCCCTTCTTTACTACCAAACCGGTTGGAAAAGGGACTGGCCTCGGTTTGTCGATCTGTTACGGAATAATCAAGAAGATGGGGGGAGACATCATCGTCAAGAGCACGATGGAGGTGGGAACCACCTTTCGTGTAAAGATTCCAATTTCAAAGGATGAACAAACAGAAGCTTGATTTTTATATAGGTGTCTGTGGAAAATAATTCTCCGACCGCGCTTATGGGGGACAGAATGATGTCAGAAAAGGACAACAGCCGGGAGAAAAAGATTAAAGTCCTTCTTGTAGACGACGAGATAGGATTCGCTGATATCCTGACCAAGAGATTGGGCAAGAGAGGTATGACAGTAACACCTGTTTACACTGGAACCGAAGCGGTTCAAACAATCAGGAAAAACGATTTTGATGTGGCGGTCCTGGATCTCAAGATGGAGGACATGGACGGCATTGAAGTCCTCAAGATCTTCAAGAAGGCATACCCTGAAATGGAGGTCATCATGCTCACCGGTCATGGTTCAGAAAAGGCTGCAAAGGAGGGTATTGAGTACGGCGCCTTTGATTATCTGACAAAGCCATGTGAACTGGAAGACTTGATAAAAAAGATTCACCAAGCTGCTCGTAAAGGGGGGTAACTCAACTGGAAGAAGTCAGGGTTTTGCTCGTAGATGATGAGGTGGAGTTTGCTGATACATTGGCGAAACGGATGAAAAAGCGCAAACTGATAACCTCCAGCGTTAATAGTGGTGAAGATGCCCTTGAATTCTTAGGCCAAAATCCCACAGACGTCGTTATCCTTGACGTTAAGATGCCGGGTATCGACGGCATCCAGACCCTGAGGGAAATCAAGCAACAATATCCCTTGATTGAGGTGATCATGCTCACCGGTCATGCCAATGTGGAGGTTGCAATTCAAGGGATGGAGATCGGAGCCTTTGATTACCTCATGAAGCCAATGGCCATTGACGATCTTGTGTACAAGATTCAAGATGCCTATAAAAAGAAATCTATCCACGTAGAAAAAACAAAAGAACGCCTGCAGAGTTCTTCCGGCTGAAAGCCGATGGATTAACATTAATCAGGAGAAGGGATGATTTTGAAATGAAATTCTTCAGAGAGTGGGGCAAATTTATGATGATGGGCGCGAGGGCCCACGCAAGGTGGGAGATTGACGTATCCAATACCATCCTTGGAGACAAAAAACGACTGATCATACTTGGGTTGCTTACTGTCCCCGTCATATGGGGGGGCATTGCATTTGCCGAACAGATGGGCACTGCTTTGCCCGAATTGTTAGGCGGCAAAAAGGCATACAGCCCGGCCTTTTACAGCACCGGGATCTTTATCGTATCCATACTTATCGGCTTGGGTGCGGGGCTCATCACCGGATGTATCGGGGCCGGCGGAGGCTTTATTATAGCACCCGCCCTGATGAGTGCTGGTATCAAGGGTATTCTGGCGGTGGGGACAGACCTGTTTCATATCTTTGCCAAGGCAATCATGGGGAGCGTAATCCACAGGAAGTTGGGAAACGTCTCCGTCCCCCTCGCTGTTGTCTTCCTCATAGGCGCAATCATCGGGGCAACATTCGGAGGGTTGATCAACCGGGTGCTTTACGAGATCAACCCGGTACTCAGTGACGCATTTATTACAACGATTTATTCCCTTATGTTAGGATTCCTCGGCATCTACGCCATGACAGACTTTCTCAAAGCGAGAAGGAGCGATAAAGGCGATGCCCCCCATGGTGGTGGCGATGCCCACGGGGGAAAGATAGAAGGAGCGGAAATGGGTAATCTGCCCAAGAAACTCCAGGGCATGAAAATCCCTCCCATGATTAGATTTGATGCCGAAGTTATCCCCGGAGGAAGGAGCATTTCGTGGCTGTTCTTAGTCCTTAGCGGCGCACTTGTGGGGCTTGCAGCGGGTATTATGGGGGTTGGCGGCGGTTTTCTGACCTTCCCTATTTTTGTTTATATGTTAGGTGTTTCCTCCATGACCACTGTTGGAACTGATATCTTCCAGATCGTCTTTACAGCGGGGTACGCAGCTATCAGTCAGTATGCCATCTACGGGTTTATCTTCTATACCCTGGCTATGGGTATGCTGTTGGGGTCGCTGATAGGCATTCAGATCGGGGCCATGGTGACCAAGGTTGTTCCGGGCATAACGATCCGAGGGTTTTACGCCATGGCCGTGTTGGCGGGTTTTGTTAATCGTATCTTTGCCCTGCCTGCCAAATTAGGGGAAATGGAGATTATTCCCATATCAACGCAGACAGGGGCCGTTTTAGAGAGCATTGGTGTGTGGGCCTTTTTCATTGTGATTGGAGGATTTTCGGTCTGGGTAATAGGCACCTTTTTGGCCAACATCGGTGTCCTCAAGGGAGAGGAGGGAAGATCATGATTGCTAATAAAAAAGAATTCTTTGGCGGCTCTCTGATGTTATTAGCGTTTATCGCGGTGTTGATTATCATATTTTCACCCGTCTTCAAGGGACAAAATGGTTTAGAGTACTTGGACGCCCTTTATAACTCCATATCAAAGGGATCAGCCTATTATATTCCAAAGGTTAAGAAAGAAACCGGCAACTTCGTTGGCAGATCCATAGAGGTGACCCTGAGCATGGCTGACGAGAAACAGGCGAATCAGACAGCACTCCTGTTTAAAAAGGGGGGGGCCTCAGTAATGGTCGCAGGGGATGCTTTGCGGATCACCGGAGATTTAGGCAAGATCCTTGAAAACAGTCTCGCTGATGCGAACAACATGTATCATAATAACGGAAAAAAGATCTCCCTGAAATATGGCTATAATGAGAGGCAGGTCCTCTTCAACTGGTGGAAGGCCCTTAAGGCAATGGATAAGGACTTGAAAAAGCAGAACAAGTTCAAGGAGGCCAAGGTGGTCTCCTTAATTGTAAAAAAGGCAATTGAACCCTCCTACAACTATTATAAGATAGTACCGCAGAAAATCTCTGACCGGTTTGGAATTGTCATCTTCTCCCTGGTTTTTTATGTGATCTACACATTATGGTACGGCTTTGCCATATTGTTCATGTTTGAGGGGTGGGGCCTGAGGCTGGAACACTGATGGATTGATGATTGATGATTGATGATTGATGATTTTTGATTGAAGGAAAAATAGGTGATGGCCTCGTAGAAAGTCTTCAAACCCGTCACTCCCGCAAACGCGGGAGTCCAGTCTTGATAAAGACGGGATCCTTGGATTCTCGCTTTCGCGGGAATGACAATAACGGATGCTTTCTGGCTTTTACGGGTTCATCAATAGGACAGTCTCAAAAAAAGGCTGAAGGCAAATAGGACCTCTTCTCTGCCTTTAGCCTTTTTTTGTATTTCCTAATAGGAATAGCTACTGCTCAACCCGCAACAAAGCCCAGAAGTCGGAGGTCAGAAGTCAGAAAAACAAGTGCCGGAATCCACTATCGAGTATTGAAGGCGTAAGGCTCAAGGCTCAAGGCGTAAGCAAAACAACCCGCAACCCGTAACCAGTAACCCGCAACCAGCAACGAGTAACCAGCAACGAGTAACGAGCAACCAGAGACATCCCATGGGCCAGGTGCTTGATTTCATAAAGGAGTTTTTTCCCGGAAAAGGGAAAGAAAGCAAGGCGAATGCCGAAGAACTCCGTGTGGATTTCAGGGCCCGGTATCATCAATTCAAACTCCTTTTAAACGCCAACAACAAATCCCTTGAGATTATGGCCGATATAGAGAGGGCCCTTCGCCTTGGGCAGCCTTTTGGTATGTCATTTGTTAAGGCCACCTGCACTGCCATATCAGTCAATGTCTTCCAGATGATAAAGAATTTGGCGGAACTTGGCCCGGGGAAATACAAGGAGCTGTCTAAGAGATTCAATGGCATCCAGCAAAATATTGACCAGTTGCTTACGGAAAGAAAGGAGGTGAAGGATGAGAGGTTAATTATCCCTCTGAGTTCCATAGACAAAGAGATGTCCGATCTTGTGGGAAGTAAAATGGCCAATCTTGGAGAGATAAAAAATAAGATTGAAATAAAGGTCCCTGAAGGATTTTCCATTACCTCAGCCGCCTATCAAAAATTTATGGAACATAATGATCTGCAGTCTGAGATTGAGAGGCGTTTCCAGTCAGCAGATCTGGAAAATATGGAGAGGCTTTACACCCTGAGTGCAGAGATCCAGCAGCTTATCATCAGGTCCAGGCCGCCGGAGAACCTCCATGAGGCCATAATGAATGCCTGCCGGGAACTTGAGGGGGTAGGAGGAGGGGAAATGAGGCTGGCCGTACGGAGCAGCGCCATGGGTGAAGACACTGCGGGAACCTCGTTTGCCGGCCAGTATCGCACCGAGTTAAACGTCAGCTCTGAAGAAATTATTGAAGCATATAAGGAGGTTATTGCGAGTAAATACAGCCTTCCTGCCATAACCTACAGATTAAACAGGGGGTTTAGGGATGAAGATATCTCCATGGGCGTGGGCTGTCTTGTCATGATAGATGCCGAGGCGGGCGGTGTGATCTATTCACGCAACCCTGTGGATCTCCGTGACGATTCGATCTTCATAAACTCCGTATGGGGTCTGCCCGAATCCGTAGTCGATGGAAGTGTTGCCTGTGATCTCTTTGTTGTGACAAAGGAAAAACCGATAAGGGTTATCCAGAAAGAGATAAAGGTCAAAGAAAAGAAATCTATCCGTCGTTCCCAGGATGGGGTAAGTCGCATCGACCTTCCTCGAGACATGGGTGAATTGCCGTCGATTGATGAAGCACAGGCATGTATCCTGGCAGAACTCGCAATTAAGATGGAAGAATACTATACCCTACCCCAGGATATTGAATGGGCCATAGATCCTGACGGCGCCATATATATCCTGCAATGTCGCCCATTGCAGCAAATGGAGACGGCAAAAATATCCTTACCTGAAGATATGATAAGGCCTGATAAAAAGGATGTCGTAGTTAGAGGAGGTATCACTGCAAGCCAGGGGTCGGCGTGTGGGCCTGTGTATTTCGCAGATACGGGAGTGGATATCCTGAGATTTCCGGAGGGCGCGGTCCTTGTTGTGCAGCAGGCCCTTCCGAAATGGGCATCGCTCTTAAGCCGCGCTGCCGCCGTGGTCACAGAACAGGGCGGTTTTGCGGGGCATCTTGCCAACGTTGCAAGGGAGTTCGGGGTACCCTCCCTCTTTGGCGTCAAAGGCGTCAGGGACCAACTCAATAGCGGCGAAATAATAACGGTTGATGCCGGAGGCCTTGTAATTTATAAGGGCAAAATCGATTCCCTGTTGGTGGAATCGGATATGGAGAAGAACCTTATGCAGGGAAGCCCTGTCTATGATACCCTGAAACAGGTGAGCAGGCACATTATTCCTCTAAACCTGTTAGATCCTGATTCCCCTGATTTCAAACCCACAAACTGTAAGACCTTCCACGATATTACCCGCTTTGTGCATGAAAAATCCGTACACGAGATGTTCAGTTTTGGTAAGGGCCACGACTTCTCCGAAAGATCCAGCAAGCAACTCTTCTACAAGGTTCCCATGCAGTGGTGGATCTTGAATTTAGATGACGGGTTTAATGAGGAGATCGAGGGGAAGCACGTCAGGCTTGATAATATCGCATCCATCCCCATGTTGGCCTTCTGGAACGGGTTTGTCGCTGTCCCCTGGGATGGGCCTCCGGCCATTGACGGAAAAGGGTTTATGTCAGTGGTGTTTCGTTCAACCCAAAATACTGCCCTGACCCCTGGTGTTCGTTCACGGTACGCAGACCGGAATTATTTTATGATCTCAAAAAACTACTGCAATCTGAATTCAAGACTCGGTTATCATTTCTCTACCATGGAAGCATTAACGAGTGACAGGGTCAATGAGAATTATGTGGGTTTCCAGTTCAAGGGGGGCGCTGCCGACTTTGATAGGCGACTGAAGAGGACTCACTTTATAAAGGAGCTATTGGAAAAATATGATTTCAGGGTGGAGGTAAGAGAAGATAATCTTATCGCCCGCGTGGAGCATCATGAAAAAGAGTATATGAAAGAGCGTCTCCAGATTCTCGGTTATCTCACCCTCCATACAAGACAGCTGGATATGATAATGGCAAATGACTCGGAGGTACGATATTATAAAGCCAAGATAGAGAAGGATATTCGGGAACTTTTAGGTGTTTAACAACTCCATATCCACAATTCCCCCTTCTGACTGCCCTGTAGACAATTAAATCTATTGCAAAATGGCCACGATATAGTTACAAGATAGTCGCCTTTCCCCGGTTTTTGGGATCTTCAACATCTTATAGGGAGACGATCAATGTCAAACAAAGTTATGGGGTCAGTATTGGTTGTTGGCGGAGGGATTGCAGGGATGCAATCCGCTCTTGATCTCGCCAATTCCGGGTACTACGTATACCTTTTGGAAAAAACCCCTTCCATAGGCGGGGTCATGTCCCAGTTGGACAAGACCTTCCCCACAAATGATTGCGCCATGTGAATTATCTCCCCTAAACTGGTCGAGGTCGGCCGGCATCTAAATATCGAATTGATCACCTATGCTGATCTTGAATCTGTCGAAGGCTCTGCCGGAAATTTCAAGGTCAAGATCAAAAAGCGTGCTCGCAGCATCGACATGAATCTCTGTACCGGATGCGGGAGCTGTGTTGAAAATTGTCCGGTAAGCAGTCAACAGATTTCTGATGTTCACTGATATGAGTAATGGAGTGATTTAGGAATTTAAGAATTGAGGGATTTAGGGATTGGGAGCACCAAGATTTTTATTTTGAATTAAACTGGGAGATCTAAGATATGAATGAAGCAACACCTATCAAGGGAGACCAACCTGATGAAATCGATTTTATGGAGCTTGATAATATCATAGAAATGGATTTCAACAATGACCCGGAAAACCTGATCATGATCCTCCAGGCGATTCAAGGACGTTATAATTACCTCCCCAGACCGGCCCTGAGATATATTGCCGAAAAAATCGACGTCCCTTTAAGCCAGATTTATGGCGTCGGCACTTTCTACAGCACTTTCAGCCTGGAACCGAGGGGAAGAAATATCGTTTCCGTATGCCTTGGAACCGCCTGTCATGTACGAGGTGGTGAAAGGGTGAGAGAGAGGATTGAAGAAAGTTTAAACCTGACTGACGGGGAAACAACTGATGATATGCGATTCACCTTTGAATCTGTGCGCTGCATCGGCTGTTGCAGTCTGGGGCCTGTGGTAAAAATCAACGAAGATATTCATGGGCGAATAGGCGCTGCCGAGATAGCCGAAACTCTGGAAAAATATGAATAGAAAAATGAGGCAGGGAGATGAAGATCCGGTCCATTAAAGACCTTGAGAAGACAGGCATAGAACATAGGAAAAAGCTCTATTATCCTGACGTCATAAAGGTAAACATAGGCATGGCTTCATGCGGAATCGCCGCTGGCGCCAAGGCCTCTTTTGAAAAGGCTGTCACAGAATTCCATGGAGATAATGGGATCCAAATTTCTCAGACAGGATGCCTGGGATTCTGTGAAGAAGAACCTTTAGTCGAAATCTTAGGGACCGGTAAGCCAAGAGTTATCTATAGAAATATCACCGAACAAAAGATTGCCGATGCAATTCGTGGATATATGGGCAGGAATTTCAACAAAAAATGGATCCTGGGCCAGATGCGTGATCCGCTCTGTCTGCTCGAAAACCATATTGACAACCCCGTGGAAGGGGTAGCAAAACTGGATGGGATTCCCTTTCTTGAAGATATCCCTTTTTACAACAAGCAGAAAAAAATCGCTCTCCGCAACTGCGGCTATATTGATCCTGACTCTGTTGAAGAATACATTGCTAGATTGGGATATTTTGCCTTTCTTAAAGCCTTAAATGAGATGACACCCGGAGAGATCATCGAGATCATCAAGAAATCAGGGCTGAGAGGTCGCGGCGGGGGTGGGTTTTCAACCGGATATAAATGGGAAACCTGCGCAAAACATGAGGGTGAGAGATATATCATATGCAATGCAGACGAGGGAGATCCCGGCGCCTACATGGACAGGAGTATTTTAGAGGGAGATCCTCATAACATCCTTGAGGGGATGTTGATCGGGGCATTGGCCATAGGATCCAGCCGTGGATTTATCTATGTGCGCAATGAATACCCTTTAGCCGTAAAACGGCTGATAACGGCCATAAAGGAGGCAGAGAAATACGGTCTCCTCGGTGACAATATAGCCGGGACTAACTTCAGTTTTCACGTGAAAATTTCTACCGGGGCAGGAGCCTTTGTCTGCGGTGAGTCCACGGCCCTGATGGCCTCTTTAGAGGGACAGGTGGGAAGACCCCGGGCCAAATATGTCCACACTGTAGAAAAAGGCTTTAGAGGGTCACCTTCGAATCTTAATAACGTGGAGACATATGCGAACGTCCCGGCAATCCTCTTAAAAGGCCCCGAATGGTATGCCGGGATGGGCACGGAGCAGAGCAAGGGCACAAAGGTCTTCAGCCTTGTTGGCAAGATAAGAAACACAGGCCTGGTGGAAGTCCCCATGGGGATTTCTTTAAGGGAGATTGTGTTTGATATAGGTAATGGCATCCCCAAAAAGAAAAAATTTAAGGCCGTTCAGACCGGCGGACCTTCAGGAGGATGTATTCCTGAACAGTTTCTCGATCTCAGGGTCGATTTCGATGAACTGACAAAGGTCGGCTCCATAATGGGGTCAGGCGGCATGATCGTAATGGATCAGGATACCTGCATGGTGGACGTGGCACGCTACTTTCTGGACTTCCTCAAGGAGGAGTCGTGCGGCCAGTGTAATCCCTGCCGTGAAGGGATCAAGCGGATGCTGGAAATCCTGACCGATATCTGCGATGGAAACGGCAAAGAGGGAGATATCGAACTCCTTGAAGAGTTGAGCGTTATGATCCAGGATTTTTCCCTATGCGGGTTGGGCACCTCGGCTCCCAACCCCGTGCTGACAACCATTAGATATTTCCGTGATGAGTACGAGTCCCATATCAGAGATAAAAAATGCCCGGCAGGTGTCTGCAAGGCCCTTTTTCACTACGAAATTGATGCTGAGGCCTGCAACGGCTGCCGCCTGTGCGCTCTCAAATGTCCCGAGGAGGCCATAACCGGTGAAAAAAAGAAACTACATATACTTAATCAGGATGAATGTATTAAGTGCGGTATCTGCTACGAAGCATGCAAATTTGATGCAATTGTTATTAGATAGGGAAAGACCATGATAACATTTAAAATAAATGGCGAAGAAATCCAGGGAGAGAAGGGAGAGTATATCCTCCAGGTGGCAAAAAGACGCGGCGTGGATATCCCGACTCTCTGCCACCATGAAGCATTGGAACCAGCGGGAATGTGCAGGCTGTGCACTGTTGAGCTCTTTGACGGCCGCAGAACCCGTTTCGTGACCGCGTGCAACTACCCCATCTGGGAAGGGATGGAGGTCTTTACCGACACTGAGGCGGTGCACCAGGGCCGAAAACTTATCGTGGAGCTGTTGCTTGCCCGCTGCCCGGATGTGCCCGTCATCATTGATCTGGCAAAGAGCTATGGCATCGAAGAACCACGTTTTAAAGAGGAGGGCGATGATTGCATCCTCTGTGGCCTCTGTGTCCGTATTTGCGAGAAGATGGGCAACAGCGCAATCACACTGACCGGAAGGGGGGCGGACATGAATGTGGACACCCCCTTTCATACCCAGACCGAAGTCTGTATGGGCTGTGGCGCTTGCGCCTCAGTATGCCCCACAGGACATATCAAACTTGAAGATATTTCCACACAGGTTGTTGTGCCTATCCCCTCCGAATATGATATGGGGCTTAAGGGGCGAAAACCGGTATATGTGCCATACGCCCAGGCCATCCCCAATACGCCTGCCATTGACCGGAGCAAATGCATACACTTCAAGACCGGAGGGTGCCGGATCTGCTCAGAATTCTGCGGTGTAAAGGCCATTGATTACTCCCAGCAGGATGAGACAGTAGAACTGAACGTCGGCTCAATCATCCTGGCCCCCGGTTTTCAGCCCTTTGATCCATCCGGGTTAAAGGCCTATGGTTACCGAAAGCACCCCAATATTATAACTTCCATGGAATTTGAAAGGATCCTCTCTGCTTCAGGCCCTACCCTGGGATATATCGTGCGGCCATCCGACAGGAAAGAGCCGAGGAAAATAGCATGGATCCAGTGCGTTGGTTCAAGGGACGAAAACCGGTGCGACCACGGCTACTGTTCCTCGGTATGCTGCATGTACGCCATCAAGGAGGCCGTGATAGCAAAAGAACACGCTGGAAGCGATCTGGATTGCGCCATCTTTTTTATGGACATGAGGACCCATGGCAAGGATTTTGAGCGATACTATGATGATGCACGGGAAAAACATGGAGTTCGCTTCATACGGTCCAGGGTGCCTGAAATCGAATCTGTTGAGGGAAGGGATGACCTGACAATCCCCTACGTCAATGAAAGGGACGAAATCGTTCAGGAATCCTTTGACATGGTAGTCCTTTCAGTGGGTCTGGAAACCTCACCTGAAGCCGTTGAACTCGCAGAGAAGCTCAAAATCGACCTCACCGAGGGGCAATTCTGTGACAGCCCGTCCTTCCATCCGGTTGGCTCGTCGAGGAAGGGTATCTATGTGTGCGGTGCCTTCGGAGGACCTAAAGATATCCCCCAGTCTGTCATTGAAGCGAGTTCGGCAGCAGCAGAGGCAGGGTCCCTTTTGAGCGGGGCAAGGAATACCGAGACTCGGATTCAGGATATCCCGGAAGAGAGGGTCATAACGGGCGAAAGGCCCCGTATCGGGGTCTTTGTCTGTCATTGCGGCATCAATATCAGCGGGGTGGTCGATGTCCCTTCTGTCAGGGAGTATGCCGCTTCCTTACCCTTCGTGGAGTATGTGGCGGACAATCTCTACTCCTGCTCTCAGGATACCCAGGAGACCCTGACCCAGGTAATCAAGGACCAGGACCTGAACCGTATTGTGGTTGCTGCCTGTACGCCTAAAACCCATGAGCCATTATTCCAGGAGACCCTGGTGAATGCGGGGTTGAATAAGTATCTTTTCGAGATGACCAATATCCGGAATCAGGACTCTTGGGTCCATAAGGATAATCCTTATCTCGCCACGGAAAAGGCCAGGGACCTGGTCCGAATGGCCGTGTCCAAGGTTGCCTTAATGGAGCCTCTTGTAGAGACTGAACTGGATATTGATCAGAAGGCCCTCGTCGTGGGAGGAGGCATCTCCGGGATGACCGCTGCAAAGAGCCTTGCGGACCAGGGTTACGAGGTTTGTCTTGTGGAGAGGTCTTCATTTTTGGGAGGCCAGGCACTGTCTCTTTTCAAGACCTGGAAGGGAGAGAATGTCCAGGAACACTTAGCAGATTTGGTAAAATCGGTCGAGTCAAACACTCAGATCACCATTCATCTTGACACGGAGCTGAGCGACGTTGAGGGATTTGTGGGGAACTTCAACACAACCATCACCTCTAATGGAAGGGAAGAAAGAGTTGAACACGGGGTAGCGGTAATTGCCACAGGAGCTACGGAATCGAGACCGGAGGAGTACCTCTACAGAGAGGACCCCAGGGTGGTAACCCATCTTGAATTGGATCAAAGCCTTATCGGAAATGATCCGGGTCTCAAAGAGATCAAGACCGCCGTCTTTATCCAATGCGTCGGCTCCCGGGAACCGGCAAGGCCCTACTGCTCCAAGGTCTGCTGTACTCATTCCATTGAGAGCGCTCTTCATCTGAAAAAACTGAATCCTGACATGAAGGTTTATATCCTTTACCGAGATATACGCACATACGGAGAAAGGGAAAAGCTCTATAAAGAGGCCCGTCTTGCAGGGGTTATCTTTATCCCATTCTCAGCGGATCAAAAACCCACGCTTTCGTCCGAGGAAGAGAGTGTGAAAATCGAGATGTGGGATAGTATCTTAGGTGAAAAAATCGTGTTCAGGGCAGATCTGGTGGCATTAGCCTCTGCAATTGTCCCTTATAAAGATGAGAGGCTTGCCCAGCTGTTCAAGGTTCCAATGAATGAAGACGGGTTTTTTGTTGAGGCCCATGCAAAGCTCGGGCCTTCCGAGTTTGCCACAGACGGTGTATTCCTTTGCGGCATGAACCACTATCCCAAGCCCATAGACGAATCAGTAGCCCAGGCCTTAGCCGCTTCCTCCCGGGCCGTTACCCTGCTGTCCAAAAAGTCGGTTAACATGAGTGGCACTGTTGCTCAGACAAACCCTGATTTATGCAGTGAGTGCGGCGTCTGTGTAGCCATCTGTCCCTATTCAGCCCCTTCGACCGTGGCAAAAGGACCATTTGCAGGCAAGATGGAAGTAAACCCAGCATTATGCAAAGGATGTGGGCTCTGCGTGGCCTCCTGCAGATCGGGCGCACTTAATCTGAAGGGCTTCGGGGAAGACCAGATCATGGCCATGATCAATGAGATGTAGGAGGGGATTTAGGAATTGGGAAATTTAGGTATTGAGGGACTGGATACAAGATGCAGGATGCAAGATACAAGATGCAAGATGCTGGGGTCTGGACTTAACCACTCAACTACTTAACTACTCAACGGGGTTTCATGATGGGAACCATAGACCTGGATCAATGCGATCCTGATTTTGTAAAGGACCTGGCAGGGGAACCCGGGGGGGGGAACATATCGGCCTGTTTCACGTGTCGCACCTGTGTTGCGAGCTGCCCCATATCGGCCATAAACAGGGAATTCAACCCGGCCAGGATAATCCGAATGGCCCTTTACGGGCTTAAAGAAGAAATCCTCAAAAGCGATTTTATCTGGCTTTGTTCCACCTGCTATGCCTGCCAGGAAAGATGCCCCCAGGGCGTGAGCATAACCGAGTTCATGACCCTTTTAAAGAATATGGCGATCCGGGAAGGGCACGCACCCGCAGGGATTAGGGCGCAGTTGAAGCTTGTCAAAGGTGAGGGACGTATCTATCCCATCGATGACTTTGACAACAAAAAAAGAAACAAGGCCGGGCTGCCGCCTCTCCCCACCTCCTGCGAAGCTATAAAAGAGCTGTTTTGATGAGCATAAGGAACTGACCTATGAAATACGCACTTTTTTTGGGTTGTACAATTCCCGCAAGGGCCAGAAACTACGAACTTTCCGCCAGGAAGGTGGCAGAAAAGTTAGGGATCGAGCTGGTGGATATTGAAAGCTTTATGTGCTGCGGATTCCCCATAAAGGCCGGTGATATTGATTCTTCAGAACTTCTATCTGCTTACAATCTCTGTCTGGCCCAGGAGAGAGGTCTGGATATATGCGCCCTGTGCAGCTCATGCACCTCCGCATTGTCAGAGGTTGCGCACCATCTCTCTTCGAATGAAAGGAGAAGAGAGCAAATCAATGAACGCCTCTCCGCAGTGGGGCTTGAATACAAGAGCAGTCCAAGGGTGAGGCATTTTGCCCGGATCTTGTTTGAAGAGGTTGGAGAGGAGGAAATCAAGGCCCATTTTAAAAAAGATCTGAGTGACCTGAGAATTGCCAGCCATTACGGATGCCATTTTCTCAAACCATCAGAGGTTCATGATCATTTCGATGATGTTGAGGATCCTGATTCCCTTGATGCTCTGGTGGCGCTGACCGGGGCGGAGGTCGTTGATTATCCCGTTAAAAAGAAGTGCTGCGGGGGCCCTGTACTGCCTGTGGATGAAAACGTGGCTCTTTCCGTAACAAAAGAGAAGCTGGAATCCCTGAGAGATGCAGGCGCAGACGCCCTCTGCCTCGTGTGTCCCTTTTGCTCGGTTATGTACGACGGAAATCAGAAAAGTATCGAATCGGGGTATGACACTAGTTTTAAACTGCCGGTCCTTTACCTGACACAGATCTTAGGTCTGGCCATGGGGTTTGGCAGAAAAGAACTGGGGCTTAATATGAACGTCGTAAAAACAAAAGAATTGACGGCAAAAATAGGGCTTTAGTTTCGGCTACCCCACCCCCCTTGATTTTTGCGTTGACATCACAACTATATAGTGGTATTTTTTTCATGAACTGGCATCTGTGCCAGCCCGGAGATTAAAGAAGGCCAAGGCATTGAGAAAAGATTATTTTGAGCGTGTAAAAGGAGGCCAGAATGGATGATCTTGACCGCTTAATAGAAAAAAAGGAAAATGAGAAACCAGGATTTGCAGCAGCTGTGGAAAAGCGAAAAGGTGAACTGCTGATCGCTGCAAGGTTACGCGAAGCCAGGGAAAACCTGAAATTGACCCAGGCTGAAGTCGCCAAGAAATGGTCTCTTAGCCAGCAAAGTATTTCTAAGATTGAAAATGCAAGAGATGATCACATTTCGCTACATACTCTAAATGAGTATGCAAGGGTATTAGGCTATGAACTTCAATTTGTGTTAAGATCCGCTCCCAATTAACCTTCTTTGGACCGAGGCGGACATCCGCTACGCTGAAAGAACTTCCTGATCATCCATGCCTGTCGAAGATGCCGCCATGCAGTGCCCCGCGCATGGCGGGGTAAATCCTGTCTAAGAAAGCAACAAAAGCACCAGCGTCCCCCAGGGCCAGACCGTAGTTTTTATCTTCAACCAGATTCTCAAAGAAATTGGACTGGTTCTATGGGCTATTTCCCCTCCGACACCTCCTTAAGTTTCTCCGACAATGTCGTAAGCGAAAACGGCTTTTGGATAAAGTCCTGAGCGCCTGCATCTAAGATTTTCCTGGCAGGGCCTTCAATGGAGTACCCGCTGAAAACAATCACCTTAAGGTCAGGGCGGGCTTTCATGATCAGAGGATACACCTTTCCGCCTTCCATATCAGGCAGTTTTATGTCCAATAGGGCAAGGTCAATCTGGCCGTCAAAGGTTTCGGTTATATGGATGGCATCCTTGCCGGTCTTCGCCACCATAACCCGGTAACCTAACATTTCTAACATGGCCTGGGTAACTTCAATAACCACATCTTCATCTTCAATCATCAAAATGGTACCTTCACTGGTGGCCAGTTCGACCTCCGGTTGCTTAACTGGCTTTGCTCCCTGCTCCTTGCTCTCTGCGCTTATGGCAGGAAGGTAAATTTGAACCACAGTGCCCTTTCCCAATTCAGAGTCCACAGAGATCCAACCATCATGATTGATGACAATTCCATACGCAGCGGCCATCCCCATTCCACGGCCCTGGAACTTGGTGGTGAAAAAGGGTTCAAATATCCCGTTTCTTGTTTCCTCATCCATGCCCTTACCATCATCCTCGATGGTAAGACAAACATAGGGGCCTGGTTTAAGTCCGGGATGCAGTTTTGTGAACGCTTCATCAAGATCTCTGTTTTCGGAAGTTATTCTGATAAGACCTTCATCTTCTATGGCCTCATTTGAATTGGCCAATATGGAAGAGAGGACCACCTGCATCTGGGCATTGTCGGCCCTGATATACGAGATACCTTTCGGGAAATGGGTTTCCACCCTGACTGAAGGACTCAAGTCATGCTGCAGAATCGGCAATGTTTGTATCACAAAATCATCCAGCTTCAGATCTTTTGGGTGATATTTCCCTCTTTGGGCATACGCCAACAATTGGTCGGTCAAACGGGACATGCGATGACCCGAACCCTTCATCGCCTCAAAATATTTATCTCTCCCCTCATCTTCAGGTAAATCCATTTTAAGCAGTTCAATGTTCCCCATAACCCCCATCAGAGCATTGTTGAACTCATGGGCAACACCGCCGGCCAAGGTGGCAATGGATTCCATCTTCTGGGCCTGTTGGAGTCGGGCTTCCAGCTTCTTCTTATCGGTGATATCATGGGCGATTTCAAGCACCCCGATTAGTCCCCCTTTTTCATCAAAGACGGGTTCCCCCTTTTCATCCCAGACTCTTCCATCGGGAGTATATATTATGGCTTGCTCTGTCCTTTTTGTTTTGAACGCTTTTAAGGTAGGACAATCATCACAAGGGATATTTG
>JACKQG010000795.1_pt1 | contig 44918 bp, 34 predicted proteins | sample 8237621 | NCBI WGS metagenome assembly JACKQG01 (sample SAMN15677084, study PRJNA649215) | marine metagenome | biome: marine; feature: Black Sea; material: saline water; isolation source: suspended particulate matter (SPM) from the Black Sea western gyre | collected 2013-06-09/2013-06-10 | depth... | reverse complement strand
CCGAGCACCTCGGTCCACTGCTCGAAGGGTAGATTCGTGGTCACAATAACGCTGGTCCGCTCGTAGGCCGTGGAGATCACGTCGAAGAGCAACTCGCTGCCGAGCTTGCTGGCCGGAACGTAGCCCAACTCGTCGAGGATCAGCAGATCGAGCTTCGGCAACCGCAATCGCGCGCCGTGGCAGAATCCGGATAACCGAATGGACGTGGATGACAACGAGATTGTCACGCCGCTGGATGTATTGACCGTGATCTACTACATCAACGGGAACGGCGGCGGGGAATTGCCCAGGCCGATGGAACCGACCGAAGTGGAGCATCGGTACGTAGACGTTAACGGAGACAACAACTGCACACCCCTGGATGTACTCGAACAGATAGCCCACATCAATCGCCAATCGGCGGGCGACGGCGAAGCAGCGGTCGCCGCTGGGCCCGTTTTGCCGGTTGAAGTGCCCGGAAGTGCGGGCGGCGGCGCTGGCGTAAGCTTCCAGCTTGCGAACTTGCAGGAAAAGGCAAGCTGGAAGCTCGCCCCACGGGTAGATTCTCATCTGCCTATCGCCCAAAACCCACCGCACCAAGTCGAGCCGAGACCCGTTCAGCACGCGCCGGCAGCGTCATGTGACGCGCTATTGTCATACGAGCTTGGCGACGAAGACACTTCCTCAGACTTGGACGACTTGCTGGCGATAATCGCAGACGGTGTCACTGGAGCCTCGCTCGATGCAACGCCGTTTGACATCTCGATCTCTCAAATGGTGGATGAGTGATCGGAGGATCTTCGGGCTTCGCCATCGACAGGGAATTGTCGATGCTGCGTGATCTGAACGGAGGCTGTGGACAGGTAGGTCCCGCTTGCCGAGCGGGACCTTGAATTCCGAGGTTATCAGCGCTGCCAGGTCCCGCTCGGCAAGCGGGACCTACTTTTCGCCAACACGCGCGACTTTTTCGGCAGCCTTCAACGGCCCACTCCCACGCGCGGCCCGCTGGGCACTCCGGTTAAACGAGTCTGCTGATGGTTTATGCGACTGCTCTTCTGTCAATCTTGCTTCAGAGGCTCCAGGAAGAAGTTGCCGTAGTAGCCGATGGGGGTGGCGGGTTCCTCGAACGTTTCGCCGGTTATCTGCTCGATTGCCCAGGCACACGCGTATCCGACTTCGCTGCCAACTCCGTCTTGGTCGCGGAATTTTTGAAGTGTGTTCAGCGCTTCGCGAGCTTTCATCCGGCCGATGGCGACTGCCGACATGCGACGCGCCAAGTCGTCCTCCGGTGGCATTGAATCAACGTCCCGAATACGGGCCTCTAACGCCTTCACCAATTCAGTGTCTGGTTTGTCCTGGTGAATGTACCCCAACGCCCAGATGGCGGCCGCTCGTGTGTCCAAATCTGCAGAGCCCTTTGGGACGAAGGTCCGCAAAAGCGGCTCGGCGGGCTCGTATTTCGCTTGCCCGAAGTATTGGAATAGCTGAACCAATTGCTCGAGGACGCCAGGACTGGCTGGTACCGTCCCCTTCTGAACGTTGTCATGGCGTTGCTGTGCGAATTCCAGCAAAGGCGCCCGCGTTCGGTCGACGGCCAGATGTCGCAGGCCCCATGCGGCCGTGACGTACACTTCGGTTCGCTGGTGCTTCACAAGCTCGATAAACCGATCGGATTGGTCCTCGCGATCCAGTCTGCCCAATAGCCGCAGTGACTGCTCGAGCGCCTGCCATCGTTCATCGTGCAGCATACGCTCGCCCTGCTGGACCACTTGCGGATGTAACTCGGGCGTTTCCGCCAAATCGTAAAGCGAATCGGTGACGAATACGCGAAGCTTGGGATGGGGGTCTGCCATAAGATCGCCAAGCAGCGTCAGAGAGGTCGCGGTCGGGCGGGCGACAAGCGTTTTGGCCACTGGCCACCGCACATTGACATCGCCCTTGGTCAGCGCCGATTCGGCCAGCGGCAGGATCAAGTCCAAATCGATTTCCAGGAGTCGATTCAGTGCAATCGCAGCCACACTGGACTCGTCATCTTGCGCGAGTTCCACGAGCAGCTTCTTGGCCGCCTCGGATGAATGGCGGCTAAGGAATCTGGCGCCGATCACTCGATCGATGATGGACGTTCGCGAAGTCCGGGCGGCCAGCTCACGGGCGGAATCTTCCAGTCCTTCGCTTCGAATACGCCTCAGCGAATCGGCGGCGGCCATGCGCAGTTCCGGCGGTTGGGACGCATCCATTGCGATTTTGCGCATGGCATCCACGGCTTGCTCGTCCTTCACCTCGCCCAGCCCTCGTATCGCCAATAAGCTCCGCTTGCGATCCTTCTTGACGTCTTCGAGGCGTTTGCGCCAGGATTCGCGAATGGGCGTGAAGTCCCACCTCGCGAGCGCAGGTTCTACAATCTGTGCCATCTCCAATCCGTCCACCTTGGATCGCTCGAACAGTGCCTCGGCTGCCTCGCTCGCGTCCAGAACCGCCAGGGCCCGCGCCGAGGCAACCCGGACAACCAGGCGAGGATCCGATGTCAAGTTCTTAGTGAGCGGCTCGATCGCCTCGTCCAGACCTTTCATTCCTCGCTGGTGCGACCACGCAATCGTAAACGCTGCTTGCTGTTTCAGATCGGTCTCACGATAACCGAGCGCTTCGATCCACAGAGGTTTCAGTCTCGGGGAGAATCGCATCTCCATCTCAGGTGCATCGAACCGTGGATCTTCGAACATCGCAGAATCCAACTGAGGCACCGACTCGGCCCACGACACCGACGCAACCAGCAAGACGCCCAGCAACAACACGGCCGCGTTGGAGAATAGGAAGGGGCTCTTCGCGGAATGGAGGCCCGGCCCCTTCTCTTGATTCGTCGAGAGCATGAACGCATCCTCACTGAGGCCGCTTGAGCCTGTGCGTTTGAACGAGCACGACTGCGGCACAAAAGGCCGAGGCAGCGGTGGTGAACCACCAGTTGCCTGGGATTAGTAAGTACTGTGTGAAGCCCGGCGTCTCGATCACCGTCAACGCGGCCGCGATCGGATTGATCGTCAAGGCCCATTGGACCGCAGTGTGCCCAAACGGCGAGTCGCGTAACAGCCAGACAAACATCGTGCCCCCGCAAACGACGGCCAGTGCACTGTAGGACGCCGCCATCGCCATCGCGGACCGCCGGAACAGGCTGCTTGCGGCAAAGCTCAGACCGATCGAAAGCAATGCGGTAAATGCCAGGCAGATCAGAACCTGCCGGACCTGCAACCACATATCGGGCCGGATGTATACCATCACGACGTAGCCGGGTAGCGTCGAAACGATGATCAGTAGGACGGGCCAGACAACGCTGGCCAACTTCCCGCGCAGAATCTTGCCAGCCGACATGGGCGTCATCTGTAGAAGCTGCCAGCCGCCGCTCTCGATCTCGGCGCTGATCAACCCGGCCGTGAGGCTTGGCGTCAGGAGCACGATCAGAGCGGCCTGTAGCAGAACCATGATCCCGCCAATCGTTTCCGGCCCCCAATCCAGCGTGCCCATCGTCGCCAGCAAGGTGAGCAACAGCGAGATCACTGCACTGAAGGCGGCCAAGCGGAGCATCCAGTGCATCCGGCCGAAACGCCGACAGCGGAACTCTTTGACCATCACCGGGTTCGTCAGCGGTCCAATCCCGGACTTGCGCCGTTGCGGGTCGACCAGGAAGAACAGTCGCCGCCACGACCGAACCGCCATCGAACGTTCGTCGGTGATCAAGCCTTGGGAACGCGAAAGGTCAAACAGCGAGTGATTCAAACGCGACATTGTCCAGACCACAAAGACGGCCGTGCTGCCGGCAGAGAGCATCACGTACAGCAATACGACATTGGTCGACGAGATGATCCCTTGCGACCCGACACCACCGTGCCCAAGCAACTCCATGACAGCGGGAATAGGCGATATGCAGCGACACCAATCCGCGTGCACGGCTAACGAGCCGCTAGTGCCCTGCAGGAAGTGGTGAGGCCCCAGCGAGACGACCGACATCAACAGTACGCAGAAGTAGGTGATTCGCAACGCCGATTCCGTCGAATTCGTGCAAGTGCTGACCAGCAAACCGAGAGTTGTGTACTGAAGCACCAGCAAACCAAGAATCCCGTACAACAGCAGGAGCTCGCCGGTCAGCGACACGCCTCCCATCGCGTAACACGCCGCAGCCGCCGGCACGCTCATTAGCACCAACACCACCACGAAGCCCAGATTAGCGACTAGCTTGCCACCGTAGATCGACCAGACTGTCATTGGAGAATTCAGCAGCAAGGCCAAGGTGCCGCTACCCTTTTCTCGCACGATGGAGGTCGCGGGGAAGGCAGGTGTGAGCAGCAACAGAGACGCCATCAGGCCGTAGCCGAATAGACGAAAGACCTGCCGCGACTGTTCGCCGCTCAGGTCCACTCGGGCGTCCGTGGGCCAGCGAAGCATCACCAGCACGACGAAGGCGACGGCTGTCCCCACAATTGCCACCATTGTCCTGCGCCTGCGCAGTGTGCTGACGAACTCTCGACGTACAATCGGGTTGTTCAACATGTTGCGTCCTCGACCGACTGCGTCACCGACAAGAAAGCGTCCTCCAGGTCGGACGGCACTTCGCGGAACTGTGTGACCCGGATGTCCTGGTGTACCAGTCGGGCGAGCACGTCGCCAAGATCGTCATCCGACTGACTCGTCTCGAACCGAACAATCGACTCGGTCGCCGACGGCACGATCTTCACGTCCTCGCCCAGTGCCTCGCGAAGGGCAATCGTCGTCGATTCGATCTGTTCGCTGGATGCGATTTGGACTTCGATCATTCGCTTCTGGCGGACCTGCGTCAAGATCTCGTCCAACGGCCCGGCGGCCCGCAGTATGCCGTGTGTGATAATCGCCACCTGGTCGCAGATCCGCGACAACTCGGGCAGGATTTGGCTGGTGACAATCAGCGTCTTGCCCATGCCGGCCAACCGCAATAGCAGATTCCGCATGTCGATGCGAGCGTGCGGATCCAGACCGTTGGCAGGCTCGTCCAGAATCAACACCTCCGGATCGTGCAGCAATGTCCGCGCAATGCCGATACGCTGCTGCATTCCATGGCTCAATGCTTCCACGAACCGGTCGCGCATGTAGGTTGAACCTGTTGTCTCCAAGACTTCATCGATCCGCTGCTTGCGCTGGCGTCGAGGAAGGTTGAAAGCGGCGCCGAAGAAATCAAGGTACTCGTGGACCCGCATGTTGTCGTAGGATCCAAAACGGTCCGGCATGTAGCCGACCAGCCGTTTGATCTTATGGGCCTCGCGGACGCAGTCCACACCGGCGATGCTGGCAGAGCCTGAGGTCGAGCGTGCCAGGCCGACAAGGATCTTGATGGTGGTTGTCTTACCGGCGCCATTGGGACCAATGAATCCGAGTATCTTACCTTTGTCGACTTGGATGGACAGAGAATCCAGCGCGGTAAACTCGCCGTACCTCTTCGTCAACTCGCGTGTCACAACAACGGGTTCACCCATGTTTTTCTCCACTGTCCGCGTGTCTACAGAGCCCTTCCGGCAACTTCCAGTTGCAGGGAGTTGATCTTCCAGCTAGTCGTCCGCGCATTTCGGGGGGCGCCTTTCGGGCCGGTAACAAAAACGCCCAGGAGGAAGCCACCGGTTTCATCAGCTTCCAAGAGTGATGGATCTGTGATGTCCACCGGGATCTGCCCGATGGGATTGGCTTTGGTGAACACCGTCTTGTCTTGGCCGTTGGCCGAGCCGACGATTCGGAGTGTTCGGCTTGGCGCGGTAATGTCCAGTGTCAATCGAGCCCGCTCCAACGCGACCGTATGCATCTCGCGTGGCACCTGAAACCGCAGCCATGTTCTGGAATCGAGCTTCGAAACGATCCATTCGCCGGTGCGGTAGTCGTACAAGGCCGAGACCCCTTCGCCATTCGGCCCTTTGGTTGCACGGAACCGGACAAACGGCGACGGAATGACCACTTGCGCGCCTGACTCGGGCGGTTTGATTCTTAGTGGAATGGCCCAAAGCGCGGCTCCGACTTGCCGCATGTCCTCCGGCAACTCGAACCGCATGTCCACCGGCGCCGTCCAGGCGAACAAAGTCGGACGCACGATCAAGTCTCCCTCGTTGCTCGCTTTGCGGAGCACGCGACGGTAGGTCGATTGCCTGCGTCGCTGTTCGTCGGTCAACAGCCCACCTACAATGTAGTGCTCGGCGGCTAGCAGATTCTCTGAGCCTGCTTTCACAACGCCACGTTCGATTTCCGCTGCCAACCGAGGCTGGCCCGGGATGGCAATGACCGCATCGCTTGGCGACTCCAGCGGTCCCGTTATCCGCCCTTCGAAGCCGTTCGTTGTGAATGTGCCGATCGCCTCGACCGGTGCGGGCAACGTAGCGGAACGCTGGAATTGGGCAATCTGAACACCCGCCGACAATCGGATGTTCTCCCAGTGCCATTGGTCCATATCCGTCCAGACCATACGTCGCGTCGCACTCTGTACGGCAGCGGCATCGGGCATCAGGACGCCTCCCTCGCGAGCGCCCGGCGATGCGGTCGTAGACTTCGGACGATACAGGGCCACGACGCCCGTGGCCGTGACTCGATCGGCCATGTCGGCCACTTCGACGATTTGTAACTGGCCCGCCGTCGGAGGAACGGTCTGCTGCGACCGGACTCCGAACCATATCAGGGGCGCCGCGGTTGCCAGAGCCGAAAGAGGACCAACCCAACCGATGTGTTCCAAACGATGCGAACGAGCAAGAACGAGGCCAACCACAAGCAACCCGCCACAGAAAGCGGCCAGGATGGCAAAAACACGTGTGCGAGAAACGATGCGGTAGCCGATTTGCTCTTGTAGATGCGGGACGACATCCTCCGGATCGAGGGTCATCCGGCGACGGCCTAGGATGATGGGTAGATCTTCCAATTGACCGATGGGCACAAAATCCGTTGATCCGCCAGAATCCCACCGGGCGGCGTCACCTCCCGGCCGTTTGATCCATGCCTTGGCCCCTACGGTGGTGAACACCACTTGTCCGCGGCCAAAGTTTCGGACGAAAGCCGCCGGCCAGCCGTTCACCGTATGCGTCACATCCGCGTCCGACACCACGACACGAACGAAATCTACAGGCTCTTCGTACTGCACGGACGGAGCGTACTCGGTGTTCAGAGCCGGAGAGACGGGGTGGATGTGCACTTCGTTCAGTTCCACGCGGTCAACCATCTCGCAAGAAAACGCCTGCCCCAAGAGGCGTTCGACGCCGTCGAAATCCACGAGGTCGAGCATGATCCACAAACGCCCGCCGTCACTCAGCCATCCACGGATGGCCGACAAGGCGGCCACATCTTTGGCAAAACGACTGTTGCATAAAACCAGTTGATCCAAACCGTCGAGGGCTTCCGGCATGACAGGCAGGTAGCGATCGTGAATCGTCGCCAGCTTCTGTTCGAAACCTCTTGCCTTCTGCAGAGCGATGATAGCTTCGTCTGCGTAATCACCGCCCTGCGGTTCCTCCTCGGCACGCGCCGCAGAGATGACGGCTACCACGGGCTTCTCGTGATGAGCGGACAGCCAGATCGTGTGACGCAGTCCTTCTCCCTCACGCCGCATCACAACATCGGAACCAGTACTTCGGTCGAACAAGTAAGAAATGAACTCGACTCGATCCTCGCCGGATGGGATGTCAGGCACCCGGATTGGCACCCACGTGCGCCGCCACGAGTGCGGTGGCGTCCAGATCCTGCGGGCGTACTGTTTCCCAGGGCTGCGCGAGTGACCAAACGCCGCCAGCACTTCGGCCGGCTCGTCACGCGGGTTGACCACGTCCGCGGCAACCACACCCCAGGTGTTTGGGACGTACTGCCGAATCCCATACCTGGCACCCAACCGACTGAAACGAACTTCCTGGGGATCTTCTCCATTGGCGTGCGCACAGATAGTGCCCACAACTGCGCACGCTGCGCAACCAAGAAGCAACAGACCGAGCAAACGGACATTCACAGCCATGCTCCTGCGGTTCAAGTAATAAGGCACCCAGTATAACGTCCGCAATCGAGGAAGAAAGCGGACGACGGCCATTGCTTGCCTGTGTCTACACAACCACCGCAAATGAAATGGCGCGCTTCTGCACATCCCGCTCGCTGTAGCGTACAATCTTGGCTATGGGCGAAAAAGAAGAACCGCATCTAACCGCGCAAGGAGTTGCACTATGACTCGATTCCGTTTGATCTCAGCCGTTGTGTTGGCCGTGTTTGGGGCGATTGAGACGGTCCCGTCCCTGGAGGCATCCGGCCAGCCGCCAATGGTCCTGCGGTACCAACATCCGGCGACGGATTGGGAGAAACAAGCACTGCCGATTGGCAACGGGCGTCTGGGGGGCATGGTTTTCGGCGGCGTCGACAGGGAACAGATTCAGTTCAACGAAGATAGCCTATGGATCGGCGACGAACAGGACACGGGCGCTTATCAAACATTCGGCGACCTGTATATCCAGTTCGGCGAGGCGACTGTGCCTGGAACGTACGAGCGAGCGTTGGATATCGACACGGCGATTCATGACGTCCGCTACACGAACAACGGGACGACCTATCGCCGCACCTACTTCTCCAGCAATCCGGCCCAAGTGATGGTGCTGCGGTTCACCGCGGACAAGTCGGGGGGGCACACGGGCAAGATCGTGCTGGCCGACGCCCACGAGGGCAAGATCGTGGCCGAGGGAAATCGGATCACTTCCTCCGGCTCGTTGGAAGGCTATACGTATTCGGGAGGCAGTAATCGAGGCAAGAAAGATATCAGTTACGACGTCGTATTGCAGTACGAGGCCCAGGTTCTGGTGCTGAACGAAGGTGGCGAATTGGTCGCGTCCGATAGCGAGATCGCGTTCAAAGACTGCGACAGCCTGACGATCTTACTTGCAGCCGGCACTGATTATCTGAATCAGCGCGAAGAAGGATGGAAAGGAGAACACCCTCACCAGCGAGTCACCGCCCAACTGGCAGCCGCCTCGGACAAGTCGTTCGACGAGCTGCGCGCTGAGCACGTCCAGGATTATCAGAGCCTGTTTCGCCGTTGCGCCTTGGACGTGGGCGAAACGTCCGAGTCGATCCGCAACCTACCCACGGACCAGCGTCTTGCCGCTTACAAGCAAGGCGAAAAGGACCCGGATCTGGAAGAGCTGGTTTTTCAGTACGCGCGGTACATGATGATCAGTTGCTCGCGCCCCGGCACCTTGCCCGCGAACCTGCAAGGCATGTGGAACCGCAGCAACCGGCCGCCCTGGCGAAGCGACTACCACACGGACGTCAACATCCAGATGAACTACTGGTTCGTTGACGCGGCCAATTTGTCGGATTGCTTCGAACCTCTTGCCGAATGGCTGTATTCGATTCGCGGAGTCCGGCGCGACGAGACCAAAGAAGCCTTCAACACCCGAGGTTGGATCACGCACGCCGAAAACGGTGTATTCGGTGGTTCTACGTGGAAATGGTCCAAAGGCGACGCGGCCTGGGTGGCTCAGAACGTATGGGATCATTACGCGTTTACGCAAGACAAGGAGTACCTGCGCACGCGTGCTTATCCGATTTCCAAGGAGCTGTGCGAATTCTGGGAGGATCATCTGAAGGAGCTTCCGGACGGAACACTCGTTTCTCCCGACGGCTTTTCGCCGGAACACGGTCCCCACGAAGACGGCGTTTCCTTCGACCAACAGTTGGTCTGGGACCTGTTTACCAACTACATCGAAGCCTCGGAGATCCTGGAATTGGACGAACCGTTCCGCGAGAAGGTCGCAGCGATGCGCGAGCGTCTGCTGGGCCCCAAGATTGGCAAATGGGGGCAGTTACAGGAATGGATGGTCGATCGCGACAATCCCAAGGATCAACACCGGCACCTTTCCCACATGATCGCCGTGCATCCCGGCCGGCAGATTTCGCCGCTCACCACGCCGGAACTCGCCGAGGCCGCGCGCGTGTCGATGAACGCCCGAGGCGACGCGTCCACGGGCTGGAGCCGGGCATGGAAGATCTGCATTTGGGCTCGACTTCACGATGGAAACCGTACCTATAGTATTCTGAGCAGCATGCTGCGGAGCATGATCCTCGATAACCTCTTCAACACTCACCCGCCATTTCAGATCGACGGAAATTTCGGCTACGCCGCCGGCGTGTGCGAGATGCTGCTCCAATCCCACATGGGCGAGATCCACCTGCTGCCCGCTCTGCCCGACGCCTGGCCCAGCGGCAGCGTCCACGGCATGCGAGCCCGCGGCGGCTTGGAGATCGACCTTGAATGGAAAGACGGCAAGGCGACCGCGGCCGTGTTGCGAGCAACGGTCGACGGCAAGCACACACTCCGCGCGCCGGAAGGCCAACAGATCGACGGCCCCACCACGGTGGAACTCTCGGAAGGACAAACGTGTGAAGTGAAATTCAAGTGAGGTCCCTCGCTGGGGTCATCAATTCGCTGGAGGAACATCATGGTAACAGGCGATAAGCTCATTCGTGTTTCGATTCTCTTCATGCTGATTAGCGCGAGTCTGATTTCTCCCTCTTGCGCCGCAAATGCAGAAACGTCACACCCCAACGTCCTGTTCATCGCCATTGACGACCTGAATGACTGGTTAGGTTGTCTCGGCGGACATCCGCAAATCAAGACGCCCAATATGGATCGGCTGGCAAAACGCGGCGTCCTGTTTGCCAACGCTCACTGCGCCGCGCCGGCATGCAATCCTTCGCGCGCGGCAGTGTTCAGTGGGAGGATGCCGTATCAAACCGGTGTGTGGTCCAATTCCAGCCCACGACTGCCGCAGCACCAGCCCGATCTCGTGCTACTTCCAACCGCGTTCAAAAAGGCGGGCTATGTAACGCTGGGAACGGGCAAACTGCTGCATTCGGGCGGCGCAAATCGCATCCTGTTCGACAAACATTTCAATCCGGAACAGCGATGGAGCCCATTCGATCGAGAACGGGTCAAGTACACCGAAGACGAACTCCCGTCCAAGGGTACCGGCAATCCGCGGCATGTTTTCCATTTCCATATCCCGGGAAACAAACCGATCGTCCTGCCACTGAATCGGATGCCGTCCGATCGGAATCCGGATCGCAACGACGGCGAGTCGTTTGACTGGGGCCCATTTGACGTACCGGACTCGGCAATGGGCGACGCGCAGATAACGGACTGGGCAATCGAGCACATCAAAGACGGCTTCGACAAACCGTTCTTTCTTGGCGTCGGTTTCTACCGGCCGCACATCCCGTTGTGGGTTCCGCGCTCGTACTTCGAGCCATACCCCAGTCAGCACGTGAAGCTGCCGCCGATCAAGGACGACGACCTGGACGATCTGAGCGAGGTTGCCAGACGCTGGGCGCTCGAGCCAATCACGGCAGGGTCACATGCGACCGTGGTGCATCACAAGCAATGGCAGGCAGCCGTAGCAGCGTATCTTGCGTGCATCAGCTTCGTCGATTTTCATGTTGGCCGCTTGCTCGACGCGCTTGATGCCAGCCCCTACGCGGATAGCACCTCGATCGTGCTGTGGTCAGACCACGGCTGGCATCTGGGCGAAAAGCAGCACTGGGGCAAGTGGACCGGATGGGAGCGTTCCACGCGTGTGCCGTTAATCATCGTCCCGCCCGGGAATCGCGGCGCGGAGTTTGCGAAGCCCGGCGCGCGGTGCACGGAACCTGTGAGCCTGATCGATCTCTATCCCACGCTTGCAGAGTTGTGCAACGTGCCAGCGCCGCCCGGCCTCGACGGCCAATCGCTCGTTCCACTCCTGCGTGACCCAGCCCAGAAGACCGCCCGCGCCGCCGTCACCGTATTCGATCCCGGCAATATCACGCTGCGCACCGACCGCTGGCGCTACATCCGCTATTCCAACGGCTCCGAAGAGCTATACGACCATCAGGCGGACCCCAATGAATGGAACAACCTGGCTGGCGATCCCAAGCACACCGCTTTGATCCGCGACTTTCGCCACCGCACTCCGGAAGCGGCGAAACGGTAACACTCACGGCGTCAAACCAACATCCGTGTGCCTCTATCCGTGGGCGAAAGCATCTCACGGATTGTGGGACCGAGTCTTCGATTGCGAAACGCACACGGATGGAGACACACGGATAGGGGAAGATTGAGATGGCGCTGATCGATGAAGAATTCACGTACAAGTTGCGAGGCTGCTTCTTCGACGTGCAGAAGCAAATTGGGTTTGGGTTGCCGGAAGAGGCGTATCAGAAAGGACTGATAAAGGCATTTGCGGCGTGTGGGATTCCTGCTCGGCCACACCCGCACCTTGCCCTAGCCTACAGGAACCGGAAGGTGCTCGAACTGATTCCGGATTTTGTTGTGGCGGAAAGAGTAGTCGTGGAATTGAAGGCATTGCGCGAAGATTTCGCGCGAGAACACTTCATTCAACTATTCTCATATCTCAAGGCATCTCGCATTCGGCTTGGCTTTCTTGTCAATTCTGGACGAGAGCGGATCTTCGACGAGCGGCGGGTTTTCGATGAGAAGCCAGTAGCGATCAAGGAAGACTGGGACGCGGTGAAGGGACGCATCGAGGGCACGGAAAAGGACTCGATGGCCGCCGTCCGACAGGCTCTCTTGACGGTCGCGAACCAATACGGCTTGGGATACGGCGAAGGGATCTACCGAAAGCTGTTCACCACTGTATTGGAAGACGTGGGCCATTGTCTCAACCTTGAACCATGGGTCGAGCCGCACTATAACGGCCAGCCGTTGGGTGAGTTTCCGATTGATTGCATCGTCGTGGATGGGCAGATACCTTGCGTTGTGATGGCGCTGAAAGACGGGCTCAGCCAATTCGACCTGGCGCGAGCTGAGTCGTACGTGAGTAACCTCGGATTGCGTTTCGGTGTAGCAGTGAACTTCGGTAAGAACGAGCTGGAAATGAAGGCTGTCAGCACTGCATAACTCCCATCCGTGTGCCTCTATCCGTGGGCGAAAGCATCTCACGGAACGCGAAACGCACACGGATGGAGACACACGGATAAGATGAAGGGAACTTTTGTGATGAAATACTACGCTTGCTTGGTCCTGTTCTTGGCAACCCTCTTGGGGCCACGCGGCAGAGCCGAAGCCTCGGCGAGGATTCGGCTACCAACTCGCTGGGCATGAAAATGGTCCGGATTGAACCAGGGTCATTCATGGTGGGATCCGCGGATGGCAGCCGGGACCTACTATTTGACCGCTAGGAAGATTCTGGCGTTCGCGCCGGTGCTGTGATCGTGAAGTCTTGGGCGATCTCGATGTCCACCGTCGGTAACTTGAGTTGGCCGGCAGGCAACTTGTACGTTGCGTGGAGCTTGTACTTGCCAACGGGCAGCGTCCAGATCTTTGTTGTCGTGTCCAGATGCGAACCCTTGGCACCGTCGATGCTCTTGATACTGACCGGAATCGCCAGCGTTGTCTGCGGTTCGATGACCGAGGTCTTCGTCGAGTAAAGTACATCCACGCGCATCGACGTGTGTTTGATCGAGCGATCCTCCGCGTCTCGAATCTGGGCTTCGAAGTCGAACGGGTTGCCGTGCGTGACGGATATCGGCTTCGTGGAGATGTTCTTCAACTGCAAATCGACTCGAAACTGTCCGGAAGGTCCGATGCGAGGCTTCGCCACAACCAGCTTGCCTTGAAGACCGGCCGCAGGCTCACTCCAGAGCTCTGCGTCTCCTTTCTCGTCGGACGGCGGAAGAATCGTCACCTTAATGGCTGGAGGCTTATAGGAACCGACGGCCTTCCCCTCGGCGTCACGCAGGACGACCTGGAATCGGATTTCCCCTGGTCCTGGCTTGGCCTCCGACTGTTCGGCGCCAAAGACCGGTCCCCAAGGCTGCCAACGCAACACCACCACGCCCTTGCGAAACGCCGCGGATAGAGCCACTGGGTCGCGCACGGAATGATCCGTCGCGCAGAAGAACGTGCCGCCGTCGGTAGTTAGGGTTGAATGGATCTCGATCCGTTCCGGTCGAATAGGATTCTTGCCTTGCGGAGCGAAGAAGACGTGAGCCCGGGCTTTCGCACCAATTCGGAAGGTCTCGGGAAAGACCTCGGCACGAATCCGCATCCGGGCGCGCTCGCCGACCCATTCCGAACTGGTCTTGGCGATAGGATTCAGTTTCTCAGCGGTCGAGATCGCCGCCAGCTTGCCGGCCTTTGCCAACGCCGCTTGGAGACGTGGGTGATATCTTTGGTCGGTCTCGCCGAGGGCCTCCGGATAGCCGGCTTTTATCTCGAACAGCGGCGGCGGCAGATCGGTACTCGGCTCGACGATGGTCGGCCCATCGTAGGGAATGGAACTTACGGGGCTGATCGCGCGGCCCTCGTAAAAGACCGTCTCGGAATCCCGAACCTTGAATTCGCGTCGCCGACCGCCGATGTGCGGCGCCTGCCATGCCATGAAGTCCATCGCCTTTTCACGGGTGAGCTCGAACACCTGGCGGTTCCAGTCGAAGCGGGCGATGTCGTCCAAAGAGAAAAGGACTTCACCGGAGTCTTTGGCTACCCAGTGTAAGCAGTCGGGCCTAGGAGCCAACTCTTCACCGCGGATTCTCTTAAGGGCAGTGGCAGCGAACAACCGCACATCGGTCGATTCGTCCTCCAATGCTCCCGTCAGCGCGGGGACCGCCTCGCTCGCGCTTGGGCCAATGCTGCCCAGAGCTATCGCTGAAGTATTGCGCGGGCCTTCTGCCGGATCCTTCAGCAGCTTGATCAGCGCCGGCACCGCCTCGACCGCATCCGGGCCAATCTCCGCCAACGCGTGGGCCGACCAGGCTCGTACGTCGGCATCTTGGTCGGAAGTGGCCTTGATGAGCGCCGGAACTGCCGCGCGGATGTCGACGATTCGCTTGCCCGTCCATTCTCCGCGCAGCTCGATCAACACCAGCGCTGCGTTGCGACGCATCTGTACATCGGCGTCCTGGAGCGTCGCAGCCAGTGCCGGCACAGCTTTCGTTCCCAGACCGCGCAATCTGGCTAGGATTTCGCGACGACGTGCCTCGATCGGGTCGGGCCGTCCATCAGACCGCGGTCGACGAGCTTGCATGGACATCCCGCGCATTTGCGCGACCAGCTTCTCGGCTTCGCTCGGCGCGTCCTCCACTGGTTCTGCAACGGTCGTCTCGTCGGGTTCTCTTTGTGTTTGTCCTGCGACAGCGATATATCCGGCAAACAAGGCGACCAGCGCGAATACGCTGAACGCGCCACTCAGTACCCTTGTCCGGCGAACGCCGTGGTCCGTAGCCACACCAAGGATTCGGCGGACGCGAGCCAGGGCCGAGCTATCGCGATCATCTCTGGCGGCCATTGCAGGTCCGACGGTCGCTCGTTGTCGTTCGAGTGAGGCCAATGCCGCACAGGCCGCCACGTATCGCGCACTGGCCGAACGGCGGCGAAGCGCGAGGAACAACATGGAAAAGGACGCCCAAATGAACGCAAGCTGCCACAACGAATGCAGCAAGGTCCACCCCAACCGATGCGTCTCCGTAGACGACAGGATGTCTGCCAACCAAGTCATTGTTCGGCTCCTTTGGCTTCGTCGATCAACTGTTGCATTTCCGCCAATTCTTCGGCCGAGAGGCGGTTGGCCGAAAGCATACGCATGACCAGTTTTTTCGCCGAGCCACCAAATGCCTTCTGCATAAGTTCATCGAGCATCTGCAGTTGCGTCTGATCTTTGGTCTCGGCGGCTTGGTACAACTGAGGGCGAACCGAATCGTCGCGATCAACCAGGCCTTTTCCCCGCATGACTTGGAGCATTTTCAAGGTGGTCGAGTATCCGCGGTCGCATTGCGGCATCAGGGCCTTGTGGACCTCCCGCACCGTGCACGGTCCCTGGTGCCAAAGCACGTTCAGGATCTGCAGTTCCACGTTGGTAGGCTGCGTCGAACGGGGTCTAGGCATGTGAAGTCACCTCGGGTACCGAGTCCGGCACCGGTAGTCTGGTGCCCGCGCTCAAGTAATCGACGAATGAATTCGTCAATTCGTTTTCAGGATAACGAAAAATTCGTCGAGTCAACAGAATTGCTGGCACAATCCTTGGGTGAATCTCAAGAATACGGTCGACCCCATTGTCTAGACCACTAGGCTCTATCTCGCAAATCGAAGTCTAGTTGATCACACTGCGCTGTACGCTGTGTTTTTTCGTCAGCGCTAACGTTCTTCAGTTCCGTTTTTTTGGTCGTTCCGGCCGGGAACTTTGTGCGTGCAGGCAGAAGTCAAGCATAGTGCGCACGGTTGGCAACCGTGCGGCTGGAGGACATAGGTTGTCAGTTCTCGTTCGCGGAGGCGCTCAAGCTGGCCGGCAGTTGATCTTTAATAGCCGACGCAGAACGGCAATTTTCACAATAGCCAGAAAGTGGCTGGCTTTCTTCTCGTAGCGAGTGGCCACGCGACGACTCTCCTTCAGCCAGCCGATTACGATGCTGAATGGCGGTGGTCTGGCTGTTGTATGCTGTTTCGCGCAGTTACACTGATCCTCACCTACCTACGGAAGCAATCGGTATTCAATCGACACGCCGGATGCGAACCGTTTCCCACATACTGCAACTCAATCCGCGTGTCTTGAGGAGATACACAGATGATGATTCGGACTCTGCTTGTCGGTCTGCTGACAGTCACGTCGTGCGGCTATGCCAGCGCGATGGAACTCGGCACGAATTTCTGGGACGTGGGCTGGGGAACGATTCATCGGCGAACCGGTCGACGAAGCCCACAAGTACCGTTCGCTTCGCGACTACGTCATCAAGACAGGACAGTACGACGCTAAAACGGGAGCGGCCCGCCGGATCAGCGGGAAGTCGGTACCGTCGAAGTAGTAGTTCGTTCTGTCGATTACACAAGAGTTCCATAATGAAGTCTATCTCGCGTCGCCGGTTATACACCGTGCTTGCGATGTGGCTGATCGTCGCGCCAGCGGTCGGACCGGGACAAGTGTCGCCCTGCGCGGGCGCAGATGCCGGCGAGGCCACTGCCGTGTTGATCCACCGCCGATTTCCAACACACCAAGAATTGAGCAGCGGTCCCTGGCGTTTGCAGTTGCTGCCGGGGTGTCAACAGTTCACGTTCACCATGTACGGCTGCCCAGGGAACGTCGAGGAGCTGAAACAGTTGGTGGCCGTAATGCAGCAGCGCGGCTTGGGTAACGGGTTCGACCCAGGGCCAACCGCCAAAGCCTCATCTCGGCCGTTGTTCGAGTATCTGGCCACGGTTGGTTGGCCCCAGATCTGCTATCCGGGCTACGCGGACATGCAGGTCAAGGAAGGCCGTTGCCGGCTGAGCGACGAGGACGAGGAAGCCCTGCGCATCCTGGATCGCGCCGGTGTGTACTCCGCCATTCAACTTGGCGAGTGGGGCTACTACTTCCACAACCTCGCTCCGGTGGAATCCTTCTGGCGCACGGTCTACGGCCCGGAGTTCGAGGCGTACAAGCACCTCATGAAGCCGCCCGGCTTGAAAGGCTATGACACGAGGCCCGCCACTCGCCAGGAATGTTACGACACGCTACGGGACTACTTCTTGACGCGGAACCGCTTCATGCGAGGCCGGAACATAAGCGTCACGGGCCATTCTCACTACGAAGCGTACGCGGCGGAGTGGGGGGCACGCGTGGTGGGCCTGGAACTGGGTGAAAACATCGCCTTCTCCCAGTCGAAGATCGCCTTTGCTCGCGGCGCGTCCCGCCAGTGGCAACGGCCTTGGTCGGTTCAGGTCAGCCCCTGGTTCGCTGGGTCCTGCACGACGGCCGGTCCGCTGCGTCGGGAAGGAAATTACGCGCGGGGCTTGGATGCCGGTCACTCTCTCAGTTTCTATAAGCGAATGTGGCTCCACGGCTGGTTCGCCGGCGCGGCGATGGTCACCCCGGAGAACAGCATCGGGATTTTCTTCGACAGCCCCCATGCGCCCTGGAAGTTGACGCCGCACGGCGAGAAAGCGGTCGAGGTGTTTGCCTTCATGCGTGCTCATGACCGCGGCGTGCCGTATACACCCGTGGCGTTGGTACTGGACCATTTGGCTGGCTATAACGCATATCAGGGACGCCCGTGGGGTATCCTGGAGAAGACACCGGGTGACCAAGAGACCTATGACCTGCTGGAGCAACAGCTCTTTCCCGGCGCGGATCACATCCATGTGAAGCCGGACCCGTCCAACCCGGAGGCTAGCTACCTGCGGCCGACGCCTCACGGTGAAATGTTCGATGTGCTGTTGTCCACGGCACCCGCCGATGTGCTGAGCTCCTATCCGGCGATTCTGCTGGTCGGCGACGTCAGGTTTGAACCGGACCTTGTCGGCAGGTTGCTGGCTGCGGTCAAGGCGGGAAGCCAACTGCTATTGCACGAGCGTCACGCCAGGGCGCTCGGCTCGGATCTGACGCGGCTCAAAGGCTCTGGCCATGTCGAGGTCCTCGCGCCCTGGATCAACCCGGCCACCGGCCGCGCCGCGGCTGTTTCCAATGACCGTTTGGCCCGACTCGCCGCGCAGCATCTGCCCGTTGCGGTCGGAGGTGATCCAGTCCAATATCAGGTCAACCGCACCGCTCGCAGTTGGGTCATCGAGTTGATTCATAACGGTGGCGTCAGCAAAAAGCCGGATCGAGCGGCGATCGTCGACCCGCAACAGATCGCGAGGATCACGTTGACGCCGCGTTTCCCCCTTCGTTCGGCCACCGAGTGGCAATCTGGTAGAATTTTCCCCGCCGATCTGCCCTTGACGATCGAGATTCCGCCCGGTCGAACCATGTTCGTCGAATTAGTTCCGCAATCAGCCAAGGAGCCACCACCATGACGACATCGTTCATCCTCACCTGTTTGTTGCTCTCTCCGTTGGCAGTCGCCCCGCCGGCGAAGGGCAAACCGACCAATACCGCCGAGGCGGCTGCAAAGAAGGCGGCTGCCGACAAACTCCTGGACGAGCAGTACGCCGCCTGTGTGAGCACCCTCCCGCCCGAGCAGCAAGCCTGGGAGCAAGTCTTACAGAAGAACCTCGGCAGCTTCTATCTCCCGATCCACAAGCGACAGAAGGTCGCGGGGCGATCTAATGCCTGGGACTTCGTGCAGGACGATCCCAATCTTCCGCGTGTTCTGCTGATCGGAGACTCCGTATCGCGGGGCTACACGCAGAGTGTTCGGAAGGCGCTCGCCGGCAAGGCCAACGTCCATCGCGCACCGGCCAACTGTGGTCCCACATCCCTGGGTTTGCGGAAGTTGGACGTGTGGCTTGGCGATGGCAAGTGGAACGTGATTCATTTCAACTTCGGCATCCACGACCGAAACACACCCCTCGCCGATTACAGCCAACGGCTGGAGCAGCTCGTGGAACGCATGAAGAAGACTGGCGCGAAGTTGGTCTGGGCCAGCACGACACCTATCCCTGACGATCCAGCGAAGAAACAGACCGCCGCGTCGATCATCGAACGGAATGAGGCAGCGGCGCAGCTCATGCAGAAACACGGTGTCGCGACCGACGATCTGTTCACCGCGATCACGCCCCACCTGGAGACGATGCAGAACCCAAACGACGTCCACTTCAACGCCGCGGGTTACGAGTTCCTTGGGCAACAGGTGGGTAAAGCCATCGAAGACACGCTGAAGTAAGATCTACATGTTCACGAACATTGGACCGCGGCTTAACCAGAAGATCGCGTTGGCTGTCGCTGATGCAGATGGCCTCCAACCACTCCAGGAAACTCGACCATGATCCGCAGCCTCCTCCCTCTTGTTCTGTGCGGAGTCCCCATGATGTCCTTCGCTGCTCGAATCAGGATTGGTCAATGAAACAACGTAACGCAACAACCGTGCTTATCCTGCTGGCGGCAGCCCTGCTGACAATCAAGATCGACGCGTACTCGGCCGCAGCGCAAGATCGGGCACCGCGGGAAGTCTTCCTGAGCGAGACGCGGCTGGATACTCTGAAGCGGCGTATCGAGCAACGAACCGAGCCAACGTACTCCGCGTGGCTTGACCTCAAGTCTCGTGCGGAGGGACTGCTTGATCGTCAGCACCACGCGCCCGAACACTGGTACGTGCCCGGCTATTACCGGGACGCAACGGGCCACTCACAAGCGAAGCGGGGCTTGCAGGACGGGACCTGTACGACTGGCGTTCTCCCGAAGGCCACACGCTTCGCCAAGCGTTCGAGCCGCTGGCAGGCTGGACCCGCGATCCTGCATCGTTCCCATACTGGGACGGCGACGAAGACCAACTGCGTGGCGTGACCTACTTCAGCTACTTCGAGATCTTCCATGCCCATTGGCCAAACGAGGATGCCGCAGTGCTGCTACGCGAGGCTCGGCCCATGACAGCCCGCCACAGTGCCCCGGTGCTGACCTTCACCCATGGCGACTTGCTCAGAGACCGACCGTGACACGACCGCAGCGTGGAGGTGCGCTGCTCGAATCGTGCCACGATGGCAGAGGGGGCTCAGTCGTTGTTTTAGACTTGCTGATTTCGCCAGAAAGTCGTCAGCATGCAACTTGCTTCATATGACGCGCACCGATGCTTCCTTGGCCGCAGAGACGCTTGGCCAGTGGACATCTCCCTGGTCGGGTCTGCCTGCCGCTGAAGATCCACCAAAGGGAGGCTTCTACGGTGCCAGGCCCTCCACACTTCGCTCACGCATCCAGGCCTTGCCGCCCGTTCACATCCCCCATCGCTTTCCCAGTTCATGGATTGTCTCGTACATGGCCACAATGTTCTCGGTCGGCGTGACCGGCTGGATGTTGTGGCAAGGGTTGCAGATCCAGCGAGCGTCTTTGTAGATCTCTATGCTCTCACGCACTTCGGCCACCACGTCGTCAACGTTGCCGAACGGCAAGGTCTGTTGGTTGTCGATCGAACCGTGGAAGATGATCCGTTCGCCGAAATCGGCTACCAGACCCTCTCGCTCCATGCCGGGGCATCGCCATTGGACGGGGTTCAGAATCTCGATGCCTACTCGGTCGATCAGATCGGGCAGGAACAATCGCGCGGCGCCGTCGGTGTGGTACATCACGTGGATTCCGAACGACCGGGCCAGTTCGGCCATCTTGATCTGATGTGGCAGAAAGAACCGTCGGTACATGTCCAGGCTGACCAGAGGACCTGTCTGCGAGCCCAGGTCTTCGGCCACCCACGTCAGATCGATTCGCCCGCCGCCCGCCTCGAAGCAGCGACGTTGGTGCTCGTAGTAGTAGTCGAAGATGTGTCCCAAGATGGCGTCGGCCAATTCGGGGCGTATCGCCAGATCCTCGTAGGCCAGTTCCAGCCCTCGCATGTAGCAGTACAGCAGGAACGGCTCGTAGACGCACGAGTGGATCGGGCGGTAGCGGTCGTCCTCGTCCAACGTGCGCGTGATCACGTCGTAATCGGATTCGTCCGGGTCCGGCCAGCGATGGGCGTGGATGTCGGCCACGGTCTGGGCCGCGCCGAGCGGATGGTACAAGGGCTCTTCGTAGGTTCCGGTTCCGTAGTCGACCGATTGATAACGAACGCCCCACATGTCCGCTTCGGGATCATCGGGATGATGAGGCAGTTTCCACCGGGATTCGACGTACTTTCGTGCGTCGATGTGCAGCCTGGGCCACAGTTCATCCTCGTCCGCGCAGCCCAGTTCCACCACCAAACGTGCGGTCACCTCGTCAGTTGCCTGATAGTCAGTCGGAATGCGGTCCACCGGCTTGCCCGCCAGTAGGGCCAGCCAGCGTTCACGTGGGGTCATCGTGTACGACACAGTGGGAACTCCATACGTGTAGTTTTCGTCCATCGTTTAACCTGCAGCCGGAGGAGGCCGTTGAAATGCGATCGAAGGCGGACGTGGGGCACGTTTCCAACGTGCCGGATTTCGCCAGTTTCAGCTCTCTGGCTCGCCCATCATGTGCGTCTTGGCACGTTGGAAACGTGCCCCACGACCAATTCAGTACCCTTCTCCGGTTACGGGTTAAACGAATGCAGACGTGTGGCGATGTCTGAGATTGTACCGTCTCTGCGACGCAATCACGAATCGTCTTCCCGCGCAGACCAGAGGTTTTTCTGGTTTCCTTCGCCCTCTTCGGACTGCCCGGCCATCTTCCGGGCGCTGCGAGGAAGATCCTGGCCAAATGCCGCTTCGGTTCTGCGGCGACGGCGTGTTGTTACCATCCCGTACAATCTGACCAGCAACAAGGAGCCCACCATTATCGTCGCCGCCACGATGCTGGTCAGAGTCTCGGCCGAGGCGTGGCCCCAAACGCCCGCCGATGACTCGGATGTCACGTTTTCGACAACATCTCGAAGCCAGAGTTCGAATCCGAAGGCTGGAGCGATCACCAATACGAGTGCAATCGGGACCCGAAAACGCAACGCCATCTTCGAGTAGACGGACCACAGCGATACGCAGGCGACCAAGACATAGAGGATTGCGCTGGCCGCACAATAGACGTCGGGCGGGGTTTCCAACCGAGCGATCTGCCGCCAGTGGCTGAGCAGTTCGCCGTACCAATCGGCATAGGGTGCTGTGCGATAGGTGGCGGCCAAAGCTACGGAGAGCGTGACAATCCAAACGATGGCATCCTGCATACGGAACTGGAAACGAAGCCAACGCGCCAGATTCAAGCGGGGCAAACCGGACTGCCGGACACTTCGGATCGCTCGCCAACCGCGCCAAACCAACAACGGCACGGCCACCCCGCCAATCAGAATTGGCCCCTTGATCAACAGGTCCCCGGGACCGGACAGCCGAAAATAGTACGCCCATTCTTCGTCCAGCCAAACCACATCGCGGGCGAAGTCATGTAGCCCCGGAAAGACGAACCGGGAGAGCACAATAAAGACAAAACAACTACCGGCGATCAATCCGCAAATCCGCCAGGAAAACCGATCCGATCCGGCCACGAGCCATATGGCCAGCAAGCACAACTGGCTGCGCGTGAGCGCCGCCGCCAACAGATCTGTCAGTGCGCGATCGACGTCGTGGCACCGATAGATGCCGACCGTGACGTCCGCCAGACCATGCAACAGAAATAGCCAGCCAATGGCGAACAACGCTGATGGCGCGCGATCCTGAGACATCGTTGCTGGTGCTGTATGCGGTGGATGGGTGGTCGGGGCTGAGTATCTACTTGAAACCAGGTGCCTTCGCAACCGCACTGCTGCCGTAGATCGGCGAGTAGCGATAGTATACTTCCAGCGTCATCGTAGCCATCGCGGTGCAGTACAGGCGTCCCGCATTATCGTGAGACCCAGTGAAGGACCAACTTCCATTCTCCGATCCCTTGCGATCCTGGGTCTTCACCAGGTAGTCGCGCATCCAGACGTTCCATGCGTGCCACGAGGGCCCATCGAAGTGATGCATTACTTGCGTGGCGTAGTAGTAGAAGTACATGCCTTTGCCAGGTTTGGCACACTTCCCAAGTCGCAAGACGCCTACCGCAAGTCCCTTTCTCTCCTGATCCCAACCGGTGTACATACGACACAGCAAACCGATCGGGGTGGTGGCGGTGATCGAGCGGTTAATATCCGCGTTACGCCGCTTGCTGCCGTTCGTGTAGCCGTAGCTAGACCCGATCCGGTCGTCTTGAACGTAGTCCAGAAAGCGGACTGCTCTTTGGACCGTTTGTGGATTGACGTCCAGTCCGGCCAAGTAGGCGCTCTTCAACGCCATCATCTGCCACCCAACAACCGATGTGTCACCGGCTTCGCCGGGCCTGTATCGCCAGCCGCCTTGCTTGTGCTGGGCCTTCTCGATAAAGACGATGGCCCGTTGGGCGGCTCGCGTTAAGTCGTCGAGTTTGACCGGCGGCGACTCGCCGGACGACGCTGTCTCGCTTGTTTCCTCGAAAGCGGGATCGGTAAAAGGATCCTCGATGTCGATAACCGGCTTACCGTCGGCGGCCCGAGCCAATTGGTCGGGATCAAGTTCGGCTGTGGCGGAAACGCTGGGAAAGGGATCAGGCTTGTGGTAGTCGTATCGCGTCATCGCCAGCGCTTCACAGAGGGCAAAGGAGGCCAAACCGTGGCTGTACATCCGCCCGGAAGGATCGATGAGACTTCCATCTCCCTCCTGTGCCTCGATCAGGTAACGCAAACCGCCGTCGACCTGCTCTTGGTACTTGCCGTCCAAATGCGTGTATCCGGCTCCCAGGTACGCCAACAAAGCCATGGCCGTCGCGCCATTGTCGGCGTCAGGGTGGGAACCAGGGTTGCCGCATCGGCACGCTTCGCAACTGTGATCTCCGGCGCGATGGTTGAAACTCCACGACCCGTCCCGTCTCTGGTGCTTGGCCAGCCATTCAAGGGCCAATTCGACGGCATTTTCACTCTCGGGAGTGGCACCGTAGGCCAGGGCCTGCTGCCGGCGTTGGGCTCGCGATGCCAAGCCGCCGCCGGGCCGGTCGTGATCCGCGTATCCGGTTCCGGGACCCTTTCCCGCCGTATTCGCACCCGTGGCCGAACCGTCCTGAGCGACGGAATTGAGGAGATCGTCCACATCGATCGTCAAGTCGTCCGTCTCGTCGAATACTTCGCTGTCCCACAACGATTCTTCCGGTTCGGCCGTGTCTTCGGTTGGAACCGGTTCAATGTCCATGGCCAGCTCGTCCAGAAACTCGTCTTCGAGCAAATCCGCATCGTCTGCTTCCACGACTTCGATGCTGATGGTCTTAGCCCCGAATTCCGAAGCGGCCAGCATGCAAACGCCCAGGCTGATCAACAACAATAGATGGATAACCGCACTGGCCAAACCTCCCGGAAGAGCCGTGAACACCAGGAAATCCGCGTCTCGTCGGGTTTCCAGCGGGTCTCGTTGATCCACGAGATCGCCCAGTTGGCGAGAGACCTCGCGCAGACGATATTCCTCTAAAGGGGGAGGGACTGCGCAGTCGCCGATCTCAGCAAGAATCGGCGGCGGTTCGATAGGGACGTCGTCAACAATGGGAGGAGTCGTCTCGAGCACGTTGTTTCCCGCGCGGTTGTATTCGGGACGCAGACCCCTTCGCCCCGCGTCCCATCCATATCATAAGAGACAGCCGACGATTACGACAAGCGTTTTCCGTTAGAGTTCACACAAGCCGCAGATACCGAAGCGAAAACACGCTTCTTCGCAGCAAATCTTCACTGCCCAACCATACGTTTGTTGACAATGGAGTGGAGAACCATAAGGTAATCCATAATGCCCCGGTATCGGCGTCGCGTCGTGATTCTCTTCATTGATCTCGGAATTCATCTTATCTCTTTGACGCGAAATCGTGCGAGGTCTGACGTTGACTCCGCGCACCGGAAATCGACGCGTTCGAAATGGCAAGGCAGACCCTATGGACGAAGACAAAGAAGGACTCGTGGTGATGCTTCTCAAAGAAGGCAGCACGGGCCACGCAATCAGGCTGTTCCGCGAGGAAACGGGGGCTGACCGCGAAAAGGCAAGACACGCCATCGCCGAGTTGTCTCGACGACACGACCTCCCGACCAGACGCAACGGTCTGCTTCCACTGGTCCTCATCGGGCTCGCAGGTCTGCTGGGCTTGGCAATCGCGTTCTAGCCGTGGCGATTCACGCCTTCAACTGGGTCCCTTTCGGTGCCGCTTTCTCGACGTTTGGTGTGATATCTGCGTCCACGTTGCCCAAGACCCACGCCAAGCCGCCCAAGACGATCTGCTGGAACGGTTCTCCTTCCCAAACATCCTCGCGGTGCGCCAGCGACGTGAAGAATACTCGTCCTTTGCCCTGCATCCTGGCCCACGTGGATGGGAACGCCGGACGCTGATAGCAGTCGCCTTTCATCCCCTCGGTCTCCTGTACCAAGATCACGTGCAGGTCCTTGGCGAAATTCTTCATGGCGTACCATTCTTCGAGCATTTCGAACGAGTTGCCCAAGTTCTGCATTCCGGGGAAGCTCGGTGACGTGATGCGCATGATCGCCTTCTGTTGAGGCCCGTGGGCGATGAACTCGCCGCCCAGCATGGCAAGGTACGGATCCACCTGGTCGGCGTTCTCGTCGCGAGCCCCCGGCGTGCGCCAGCATGCACAGGCGGAATGAAACCCTACGAACCCCTTTCCACCGGAGATCGCGTCCAAGAAACGCTTCTTCCCCTCCTGCGACATGGGCGGCTCTTCCTGTTTGTTCGGTGTTGTGAGATCGCCGTTTGTGTAGAAGGCAAACGCGTCGTATTGGTCGATGTTGCCATCGAACACTCGGCCGTCCTTCGTGCATTCGATTTCGATTCCCACACGCTTGCCCATATCAATCAGGACTTTCTCCGAGTGGCTCAAGTCATCGCCCTTGCGCACGACCACCGAATGGTAGAAGCCGACGTTGCGAGTGAAGTAGAGCACCTTCTGAGGTTTCTTGTCAGCGGCCGCAATCCAACGCAATGGAAAGGCGCACGTTCCCGCGACAGCCGCACCGGTGGTCAACAGCATTTCTCGACGTTTCATGGCAGTAGTCCCGTAGCAAGGTGGTTATCGAAGGCAGGAACACAAACAGGTGAGCTGACACAAGTATACCAGGCGCGCACGGCCATATCCATTGGCAACTCAGCGTCCGGTCTTGGCATCCGTCAACCAACGTTCAAACTCAGACTCCAGTTGTTGCGCAAGTTCAGGTTTGGCCGCCACCAGAGCGACCGCGACGGTCCATGCAGTAGATCGCAGGCTAACGTTCATATTGTTCTCTCAATGCGAGATCCTTACGGCGGCGTGTGAGGTGGCAATTCTCATTGTCGCGCCCAATGTTGCTCGATTTCTTCCAGTGTCTTGCCCTTGGTTTCCGGAAGGAAACGCGCCACGAATATTACGGTCAACAAACAGAAGTAGCCGTACAACCAGAACGTGAAAGCGTGGTTGAACTTGTCTACCAGCCATTTGTTTTTGTCCATCATTGGGAAGGTCTGCGAGACAAGAAAGCACGACACCCAGATGACGACGGTCGCAACCGCCATAGCTCGTCCGCGGATGCGTGTTGGAAAGATCTCCGACGCGATTACCCAAAAAACGGGCCCCATCGACGACGCAAAGCACGCGATGTAGACCAGGACGGCGGCCAGTACCCACGTCCCACTCTGATCGAAGTAGAAGGCGCAGCCGATGACCGCAAGCGAAATACCCATGCCCGTGGCTCCGACCAGCATCAGTGGCTTTCGCCCCAACGTATCCACGGTCCAAATTGCCACAACCGTAAAGCCCGCGTTGACCACGCCGATGATAACCGTCTGCAACAAGGCTGACTCCGTGCCCGCGCCAATGTTCTTGAATATCTCCGGCGCATAGTACAGTACGGCGTTGATTCCCGTCACCTGTTGCAGGAATGCAAGTACAACTCCGATCAGCAACGCGATCCGCATACCCGATTGAAATAGTTGCTTGATCGAACCACTTTCATGCGCGACGGCCTTCGTGATCGCCTTCATCTCGCTCTGTGCGTGAACCGGGCCGTCGATCTTGGTGAGGATGGATGTTGCCTCGACAGTCCTGCCCTGTTTTGTCAGCCAGCGCGGGCTTTCGGGTACGAAAAACGCCAGCAGGAGCAACGCCGTGGCCGGCAACGCTTCCGACCCGAACATCCAACGCCAGCCGGTCTGCACGAGCCACTCGTCGCTCCGTCCCAACGCGATGAAGTAGTTGGCGAAGTAGACGACCAGGAATCCGGACACGATGGCAAGCTGATTGACCGAGACCATTCGGCCGCGTATTCGCGCCGGCGAGATTTCGGCAATGTACATCGGGGATGTCATCGACGCCGCGCCCACGCCCAGACCGCCGAGGAATCGGAAGATTATGAACTCGTTGAGGTTTCTCGGCAGAGCTGTCCCCAACGCAGAAACGAAGAAGAATACCGCCGCAATCACCAGCAGTTTCTTGCGTCCTATCCTGTCGCTGATCGCTCCGGCAAAGGCCGCTCCGAACATGCATCCAACCAGCGCGCAACTTGCGGCCCAACCTTCCATCTGTGGGCTTAAGTCAAAACGTTTGACCAAGGGACCTATGGCGCCCGAGATCACTCCCGTGTCGTAGCCAAACAGTAGCCCGCCAAGTGTTGCTACCAGGCAGATGAGTGTCAGATATACGAGGCTACCGGAAGGCGTGTGGTTCTTTTCGTCGTGGGGCGTCGTCATAACTGTTTCTGCGGGAAGGGTTGTCAAGAAGTGAACGTGTCTTTGACGCGGTCTTCCGTTCTAGTAGGTCCCGCTTGCCGAGCGGGACCTGGCTTTCTCTCGTTGGAGTTCACGCTTCAGCGTGTCTTCCGGCACGCTGAAGCGTGAACTCCAATAAACCGGAAGTCCCGTCCGGCAGCCGGGACCTACTGCTATGCATAACTGTCTGCGATCGCCCGGAACAGCGCCTGGACGTTTTCGATTGGTGTGTTGCCTTGGATGTTGTGGATGGTGTTGAAAACGAATCCGCCGCAGTCGTTGAATATCTCGATCCGCTCGCGCACTTCGCGGTAGACTTCGTCGGGCGTGCCAAACGGCAGAGTCTTCTGCGTGTCAACGCCGCCGCCCCAAAAGACGATGTCCGCTCCGAACTCCCGTTTCAACTCGCCAGGTGCCATCTTGGCGGCCGAACACTGAACGGGATTCAGGATGTCGAACCCGGCTTCGATCAAGTCCGGCATCAGATCCCAAACCGAGCCGCACGAGTGGATGAACGTCTTCCAGTTGGTCTTCGCATGGATCAGGTCGTTCACCTGCTTGTGAAACGGTTTGAATAGATCGCGGTACGAGTCCAAGGAAACGAACAAGCCTCGCTGTGTTCCGAAGTCCGTGCCCGTGATCAGCGCGACCTGAACCACGTCGCCGAACAGCTCGACCAGGGTCTCGATGTTCTGTAAGGCCAGTTCACACTGTTTCTCAAACACCTGGTACACGTAGTCGCGGCGCATGGCGGTGGAAATGTACCATTCCTCGATGTCGCGGATCCCCTTCGGCTGTTTCAGAAACGGAGCCGGCACCAACGCGATGTCACCGAACGCTGTTCCGGGGATCACGAGGATCGAACCACACTCGTTGCGTTCGTCAAACCACTGACGTTTCTGCCTGTAGAAAGCAATGTCCTCGTCGCCCAGTAGGCCGAACTCTTCCAGGTTGTCGGCCGGATCCAGCTTATCCTCGTCGATCGGCTCCTGGCGAACGATGGCGTCGAAGAAGTAGCCACCTTTGGGCATGCGCCCACTGGGCGTAGCGGACGTATCGCCTTCGGGATACATCAACAAGTCGCCGGTGGCCTCTTCCACGGTCGTGTTGAAATTGTGCGGCATCAACACTTCGGTCCCGTCGAACAGGGTGAACGGTTTCCAGTCCGATTCGTCGGTTCCAAAGAGCGACTTGCGAGCCAGCGACCCGATTACGTCGATTCCCAGCGCCTCGCGCAATTGGTCGTCGATCTCGCCCAGCATCTGATAAGGCTCGGTCACCTTGACCCGCCAATCCTGATCGCCCAGGACGGCTCTGCGCAGTTTGTCGACCGCCGACACATGAATACCCGTAACGAACGTAGCGCCGAAATCGACGCAAACTCGGTCTGGTTGTTCGTGGTTTAGCGTCGCCGCCAGGCGCTCGCGTGAGTTCATGGCAAGTTCCTTCGCCGGGTGGAACGGACTTATAGCATGCACGGCCCGCCCCGTGCGTTATATCGCAGTGGGGCGAGCATCGTTGCCCGACAGTCTATCGCGAACCAGTCGCTCGTTCAAACGCCGGGGACGCAGTTGCTCGATGTGCGGGAGCACACTCTACAACTCGACTTTCAGTGTCTGTTCTCCGTCCGCGTCAATCGCTTTGACGCGTTTCAGCGATTTCCGTTGGTCTCCGCTCTTGATGTTGATCGTGTAGATGCCCTTCGCGAATACCTTGGGCCGGAATGTGTCGCCGTTGATGCGCAACGTGTAAACGATCTCCCCGTTGGACTCGTCCACTACCTGTACGACGGGATTCACGGCGCCGCTCACCTTGATGGTCGGCAGCCAGGCCACGGCTTTGCGTCCGTAGTTATCTTCCTGCTCGATCGTACGTGGCCAGCCAGGGTACTGCCGGGTATTGGGGTCGGTGATATCGATGTTCCGCGGCCAACATTCCAAGGTGATCTGACGTCGGTTCTTATCGAACTTCACCACACCGAATCCGGCAGCCCTGGTCGTCAGCTTGTCGCCGCCGTTCGGCTCCGTGGTCGGATTGGCTGCGGCCCAGCAAGTGACCTTGTTGCCCATCCCGTCGAGATGCTCGCCCGTGTAGTCCGCCATGTCCGGCTGGCGGTTGTTGCCGGGCTCCAGCGGAGACCACCAGCGGAGATACAGGTTGGCAATCGATGGCACACAGAACGAATAGCACGCGTCGTTCCAATCGTCGATGCCGTGATGAAAGATGGTTGCCAGATGCTGATCGCCGGCAATGTGAATGGCGAAGGCCCTGCGGATCTCGGCCAGCGCCTTGTTACGTCCCGTTTGCGGCCACCCATTGGAGTCCAGGTCGGCGTGCAAGCGGCCTCCAATTTTGCCGTGAATGTGAGCGCCGCCGCAGAAAATGGTCTGCGACAAGACGGCCTTCATCTCGCAATCGTCCCAGTCAGTGCCCCACTCGCGCAGGAAGCGGAGTTGACGTTCGCCCAACAGCTTGGCCCCCGGCACATCGACACTTTTCGGATCATAGGTGGGATCGAGGACGTGATCGGGCCGCGGGCCGCGCTGTGGCACAAGTCCCTGTGGGCCGGACTTAAACTTGCGGTCCTCGATGATCGCGAAACTGACGCCCCCGACAGTCATGGCCGTGTAGTAGACCGTGATGTCTCTCTGGATAGGCGTTGGATCGAACGGATCGGGCAGATGGCTTGTTTGCGCTCGTTGCACTTCGTTGACGTATTCGACCGGCTTGAAGTAGCCGCCGTCGTGACCGGCACCGGTAAACGATTGTTTGCCGCCGGCGCCCCAGATGTTCGCCATGCCAACGTCGTGATCATCGGGAATGGCAATCGTGGGAATGTTGCGAATGATCTCGCCGAAGTCGCGGCCGAACTTCAGCCAATAGGCGTAATGCCGGTTGTGGTCGTAAACCTGGTCGCCGGAGAAGAACAGCAGGTCGGGATTCAGTCTCTTGATGTTTTCGACGATGTCCGTCTTTGGGATGTCACCCCCGTGCGGCTGGTAGATCGAGTTGCCGGTGAAAGCGGCGACGACGATCGTGTCCTTTTCGATGGGATCTTTGCGAATGACGCCCGTGTAGTACGCGCAGTCACCATGTGCAACGCGGTAGGATGCGTCTTTCGTGGAATCCCAATTCTCCACGCGGAACGGCGCTGTCCAGCCCTGCTCGATGACTTTCGTCCGTGCGATTTCGCGCCACTGCCCGTCCTGCTTGGTCTCCAGGCGGACCGTGCGATCGTCTTCCTGGTCCAGCGGGTAGAGCTGTGCGGTCAGCTTGAGGACACTGTTGTGGACGGTGTACAAGGCAAAGCAAATCACTTTGTCTTTGGTCACTTCCGGGATAGTCAGGAGGGCTCCGCGTTTCGACGGGCGTTTGGCCTTGGGCTGCTGCCCAGCTAGCACGGCGGAGGTCAGAAATACGCTTGTGGCGAGTAGTACTGCAACGGTTGGTCCCGCGATTCTCATGGTATCAGCTCCCAGGTTTTTGATGCTTGATCCAGTTGATCGTTGAAGTCTCCATTAGAATGAACGATACTGAAATGCGAAAGTGGACGAATTTTCTTGTCGCAACCGTCAGATGGAGAACCACATCATGAAACGAGGATTGATACTGACCGCCGGACTGTTGCTGATCAATGTGTCCCTGCTAGCTGCCGAGCCGAAAGTCGTTTTCGAAGACGACTTCGACGGCAAGCTGGGCGATGGCTGGAGTTGGCTGCGAGAGAGTGCGGATACATGGCGGTTCAAGGACGATGCGTTGGAGATCTGTGTCGAACCCGGTGTGGCGCCAACGGTGAAGAATGCGTTGGTGCGCGAGGCGCCGGACCGGAACAAGGGGACCTTTGCCATCGAGGTGACGGTGACCAATGCGACTCGGCCCACGCGACAGTACGAGCAAGCCGGCATCACCTGGTACAAAGACGGAAAACCGGTATTCAAGCTGGTCAAGGAATTGATCAACGGCGAACTGTTTATTATCCCGGGACGAAAGCCCATGTCCGCCAAGTCGGTACAGCTTCGGCTGGTGGTCACCAAGGACAGCTATACCGCGCAATTCCGCCCGGACGGCAAAGGCGAGTTTCAGACGGCGGCAGCGGGCGGCCTGGCCGCGCCGGGCAAGGATCAGGTCAGCATCCAATGCTACAACGGTCCGCCGGACGCCGAACACTGGATTGGCTTCGATGATTTCCGAATCCTGCAGTTGTCGGAGTAGCCGTTTCGCCCGGCGGATACTCTCCTGCCATTCCACTCATCCCCTGGAGCAACCGTGATGTTTAGCAGCAATCAGAATTGGAAGCGAGCGGCCTGTCCGCAACATTGGCCGTGGTTTATGTGCCTGGTCTTCTGGCTCTTGCTGGGAAACGGCGGGCTCGAAGCGGCCGAGTATCGCGTTACGGACAGCGACACGGGCGTCAAGATCGAGACGCCGCAATTGGAGGCCGTGATCAACAAGAAGGGATACGTGTCGGGGGTTTGCCGCCAGACATTCTTGGACAAGAAGACCGGTTTCCGTGATCCGGGATTCGGACTGGACATCGTTGACTGGCTCATGGAACCGGGAAGCGACGAAGCGTATCGCGGCAAGCTGGACAAAGGACTCCCCTACCACTTTAACGACATGGTACACGGCAATCGGCCGAAACGTTCCATCGAGGGACCGCAGATCTGCACTCAAGCGCGCGAACTGAAACCGGAAGTGATTCGCGGCAAAGACTTCGTCGCCATCCGGCAGAGTTTTCAGTATCGAATTGCCGCGCCGGGCAAACAAGTCGGATCGACGTGGACACAGTTTTTGGTCTTCCCTGTGGGTAAGCGATACTTCGTTTCCATGGATCGCATCGACACGGTCAATAGCAGCGATGGGCTCTTTCTGCGGATCGACATGCCCGGACACATCCGCCACACCGAGGGCGATACTTTCAGCGAGATCTACCTGAGTTATCTTGGCGGCGATAAAGGTCTACACATCCCGTCCAGCGAGTTCTCCGAGAGCTTCGCGCCGGACGCTCGGTTCCACTACCTCCGAGACAAGAATCCCGTGCCGGAACGCTTCATTCGCGCATGTCGCTTGCGAGACACCGAAACGGGCAAGGCCGGCCCGTGGCTGGCAGGGATGACACTGGATCCCGACGTCGTCTACGAAGCGTGGTGCCACCAACGAGGATACGTGTGCATGATCCAGGAATTCGGCGCCCGGCCGATCAAGGCGGGCGAGAGTTTCAGCGCGGCCTTCGTTGTGGGTTATTTCGATTCGATCGAAGAAATGCAGCAGGTCTACGACGAATTCAAGGGCGCAACAGCTCTGAACGTGACCGAAGATGGTTGGAAACTCGTTGGAAAGGGCAAGCCGTAGATGCTGGCCGGTGGTGGGGTTTTTCGCCGCCGCAGCGCGCCGCCGCCGAACTGAAGCCTACCGAAACGCGTATACGGCGCCAGGAGGGCTTGCGGACCTCGCCGCTTTGCTTATCCCGTGAACCGGTTATCATGTTGACGGGAGGTTCGCCGGCCTGTGAACAGCGAACAAATCGTCAATCATCCTGGAGCAAGAATATGGGGCTTTCAACGCGATTCGCTTGGTTGGCCGCGATTCTAGTCGGAGTCGTCGTCGCCGGCTGTCGACAGAAACCGCCGCCACCCCCAGCGTCGCCGGACCAAGGCCAGTTGCTGGCCGAGTTCAACCGGGGGGCGGCGCTGATGGAACAGTACTTGTATGCGGATGCGGTGGAGGCTTTCTCAAGGGTGGTTGAAGGCGCACCGGACTGGACCGCAGCTCGCTTCAATCTCGGACTTGCCTATCTGAACAAACAGGGAAAGCAGGAGCAGAAAGACGATCTGAGTGCCGCGCGAGAAGCGTTCGAAACCGTGCTCGCATCGGAACCCAATCACCTGCACGCACGTTTCTCGTTGGGCATGTACTACCAGTATGCCGGGGATTTGCCGAGCGCTTTGAAATGCTTCGAACGAGTGTACCAGAGTGACAGCGACGACCCATACGTTGGCTACAAGTATGCCGAGGTGTTGATTGACGACCAGAGGAACGAGGAAGCGATCAAAATCCTGGAACAGGTGATCGAGCGAAATCCGGGTTTTCTCTCGGGTGTCTATCGTCTGGCGATGCAGTACGTGCGAGCGAGAGAGCGCGACAAGGCAAAGCCTTTGCTCGACCGTTTCAAGGAGCTGAATGCCGCCGAATTGTCAGCCGGAAGTTACGCTGTCGATGTGACCTACGGATGTGCCGGTAAGTACTACAGGATGCTCGGCGCCGACGCCCTTCCGCTTTCCAGGCCGGCACCTGCAGCCCGCCGAATTGTGTTTTCCCCGGAGACGAAAACGCTGGACACGCAACTGCTATCTTGGCAGTGGGCCGGAGGGGCTGTGAACCTTCCTGGAATCGCTACCGCGGACATTAACGGCGATGGCCATTTGGACTTGTGCCTGACCGCCTTGGATGAAAAGGGAAGCACTGCATTCTGGCTTAATGACGGTTCGGGCAACTTTACAAAAGCATCCACGTTTGCGGAACAAGGCGTATCTCCGTGCTTCGGCGACGTGGACAACGACGGCGATATTGACTTGTGGCTGGGCCGCGCGGGCGTCGATCAGGTCATGGTCAACGATGGCAAGGGCAACTTCACACCTGGACCGTACGAGCCCGTCGCAGGTCCGGACATGTTGACCAGCATCGCTCGCCTCGTAGACATGGACAGCGATGGTGATCTGGATTTCCTCGCTTTCCGGCTGACCAAAGGAAACGTGCCAATGGCCGGGGAGTCCACGGCCGCGGCCAGCAGCATTTACAGCAGCAATGGCGATGGTTCCTTCACCGACGTGGCGGAAGCAGCAGAGCTTGCGCTGCAGGATACGCCCATTGCGGCAGTTGTATACGACGATTTCGACAACGACTACGATCTGGACTTGTTAGTTCTGCCTGCCACCGGACAACCGTTCGCCTGGGTCAATCACCGCGTTGGCCAGCACAGGATAATGGATGCGGAGACTATAGGGCTGGAGTTGGACGGCGCTATCAGCGCGACCACCGGCGATCCCGACAAGGACGGCGATCGTGACCTGCTCGTGTTTACCGAAGCGGGCATTCAACTGATGGTCAACGACGGCCGTTTCCATTTCGAATCGGACGAACAGTTTGCGGCGCGATGCGGGAGACTTGGCGGGACGGGTGGCCAGTTTGCCGACATGGACAACGACGGCGACTTGGACATCTTGATTGCCGACGCCCGTCGCCGCGACGGCAGTCGAGGCCCGGCGTTGCTGGTGAACGGCTGGCCCAAACAGGGATTCGCTCACGCAGCCGAGGCTGACCCCGGTATCGTGCTCAGTGCCATCCACACCGACGGAGACGCAAGCTGCGTAGCGGCCGACTTCACGGGCAACGGCAATTGCGACGTGCTTTTGGCGGCAGTGGGCGCGCCGCCGATGCTGATCGAAAACGTCACGGTCGGCGGCCATTGGATCGAGCTGGACCTGATTGGCAAACGGCCCAAGGACAAAGCGTCGCGTTCGAACAACTCGGGGATCGGAACTCGCGTCGAGGTGAAGACCGGCGCCACCCACCAGCAGTACTTCGTCGGTGTTTCATCAGGGCCCGTGGCCATGCCGCCGCTTCGCGTCCATGCCGGATTGGGGGACGAGGCGAAGGTGGATTGGCTGCGCGTGATTTGGCCGGACGCTGTATTGCAGGCCGAACTGGAATTGGCTGCCGACCGAGTGGTGGCAGTGGACGAAACGAATCGAAAACCCTCGTCGTGTCCCTACCTTTTCGCCTGGGACGGCGATCGGTTTGCTTTCGTCTCGGACTTCGGCGGAGTGGGCGGGTTGGGATACCTCGTTGCCCCCGGCATGTATGCCCAACCGGATCCCACCGAGTACATTCGCATCCCGCAACTCGAACCGCTCGACGGCGACTACGTCCTGCAATCGCTCACGCGTTTGGAGGAGGTGACTTACTTCGACGAGGCGAAGCTGATCGCGGTCGACCATCCGGAAGGCACAGAGGTCTACCCGAATGAAATGATGGCTATCAATGCGACTCCACCGGAGTTCGAGGTATTCTGCGTCCGCCAGCCGATCGATCCCGTGCACGCTGTGGACCATCGTGGCGCGGATGTGACCGAACAGGTGCTCAATATCGACCGGCGATACGCCGGGGCGACCGATCCCGATCCTCGCTTCACGGGACTTGCCGGCGAGCACTACGTCGAACTGGATTTTGGCGACCGACTAGCGGCGGTCTCGCCTGATGCGCGACTGGTCCTGTTCCTGCACGGCTGGGTCGAATACGGTTACTCGTCCACCAACTACGCCGCCAGTCAAGCTGGCCTGGGTACCAGAGCGCCAACGATCGAGGTGGAACGCGAGGGCCTGTGGGTCGAAATATTCAGCGAGGTCGGCTACCCCGCGGGTATCAACCACTTGATGGCGTTGGAGGTCACGGGCAAGATACGGCCGACCGACCGACGGATTCGCATATCCAGCAACATGGAGCTTTTCTGGGATCGCATCTTCCTTGCAGAACACGCGGCCGACGTATCCATGTCGCTAAAGGAAGTCCGTCCGCGAAACGCCGACCTCCATTTCCGAGGCTATCCCCGCGAATACTCGCCCGATGGTCGCCAGCCAAACCTGTGCGACTACGCCAACATCGACCGTTCGGTCGGATGGAAGCTGATGGGCGGGGACTACACGCGATTTGGCGAAGTGACCGAGTTGTTGCACGCGGCGGACGATTGCTTTGTTATCATGGGACATGGCGAGGAGGTCACGCTCCGCTTCGCGGCGGATGCCTTCGGCCCCGTTCCCGCAGGAAGTCGCCGAACCTTCATCCTAAAAACTGATAGTTTCTGCAAGGACATGGATCTGTACACAGCCCACCCGAACACGGTCGAACCGCTGCCGTTCCATGACATGAGCGGCTATCCTTACAGCCCGGACGAGCACTATCCGGATAATGAGAAGACAAGACGATACCGCGAGTTGTACAATACCCGCCGAGTCATGAGCCGGTGATTCCAGCAGTGTGGAACCCGTGCGAGCATCTTGTAGGGTGGGCCAAGTCTTCGCGGCCCACCGGGATCTGAGCACCAAGTACTGAGAGGTGGGCCGCGCGACCTGGCCCACCCTACTTGGCTGCAACTGAGAGTCGCGTTAGGTTACCGCTAGAACTAGAGATAAGGAGACTACACCGTGGCCGACCAAAAGCGAACGAATCAAGCAGGCGGCACAAATCGCCGCGACTTTCTGAGGACCTCGGCTGCAGGCGCCGCCGTGGTAGGCGGACTGTCGTTAGCCCGCAGTGCCCATGCGGCCGGAAGCCAAGAAATCAAGATCGGTATGATCGGCTGCGGCGGACGCTGTAGCGGTGCGGCCGCGCAGGCATTGGGCGTCGGCAAAGACGTCAAGCTGGTCGCCATGGCAGACGTTTTCGAGAGCCGTATGCAGGCCAAGCGGGAGTATTTCCAAAAGAGCTTCCCCGACCAGTTCGCCGGCACGGACGAGACCTGCGTGTTTGGGCTTGATGGCTACAAAGCAGTGATCGAGGCGAGCGACGCGGTGCTGATTGCCTGCGCATCGAAGTACCATGCGTTCTATGCCGAAGAGGCGATCAAGGCCGGCAAACACGTCTTCATCGAAAAGCCACACGCAATCGACCCGGCCGGCTGCCTGCGTCTGAAACGTGTCTGCGAGATGGCGAAAGAGAAAAACGTCTCGATCGTCTCTGGCCACGAAAGCCGCTACGACTACGCCTACCAGGAGCAGGTCAAACGCATCCACGACGGCGCGATCGGCGACATCGTAGCGATTCAGTCGATGTTTTTGCGTGGACCATATCGGCTGATCCCCCGCGACCCGAAACTCAGCGAGATGGAATACCAGTTTTCGAACTGGTACCACTTCCGTTGGCTTTCGGGCGACGACGTAAGCCAGTCACTGGTACACAACTTGGACCGAATGCGGTGGGTGTTGAACGAGGAAAACCCGACGTGGTGCTTCGGATTGGCCGGCCGTTCGACCGGCTTTGGCGAGGTCTACGGCGACATGTTTGATCATCACACGGTGGTCTACGAACTGGCGAGCGGACCGCGGATCTACGCGTTGTGCCAGACTCGCGTCGGATGCCATGGACTGTGGGACGATATCATCATGGGCACCAAAGGCGTTTGCCATTGGACTGCCTGCCGGATCGAGGGCGAGACGAACTGGCACTACGAGGGTCAGAAAAACAATTCGAGTGTCGAGGAGCAGAAGATCCTGATTGGCTCGATCCGCGACGGCAAGCCGGTGAACAACGGCGACACGATGATCGACAGCACCTACGTCGGGATCATGGGCCAGATCGCCTGTTACACCGGAAAACGGGTCACATGGGATCAGATGATGGCGGCCGATTTCGAGTTCGAACCAAAGTTGGCCGACGTGACGCTCGACATGGAGCCCCCAACGAAACCAGACGCCTCGGGCAACTACCCACTGCCGGTGCCGGGTTTTACGAAGTACCTGTAGATCGTGGAAGGGGCGGACAAGGCGAAGTGGCCCTTCGGCGCCGACCAACTGCAGCTTCGCCTCGCACACCCGCCAGCAATTAGACTCGTTTAACCCGAAGCCGGAGGCGATGGCGAGCAGTGGAGCGGATCGTCCATGCGTGGCGCACGCCATCGCCTGCGGCTTCGGGTTAAACGGTCGGCACGCATCGTCGACGATGAACACCCGCGAATGAAGGAGACAACAAATGCAACGCCTAGTGTGGAAGAACTACGTGATCGCAGCGACAACGGTCGCGATTTTGGCTCTTGCTCAAGCCGGCGACGCCGACGAGAAATCCGCGTCCGCCGAGGATAGCCAGACGGCTTGGGCGCCGAAGTTCTATGGCTTCTGCGTGGACACGCATGACGCGAAGAAACGCACGATTCCCCAACAGGCCGAGATGCTCCGCGAACTCGGCTTCGACGGCGTCGGCTATTCGCTTTGGCTTGACGAGAATGCAGAGAAGAACCTGGCTACGCTCGACAACGCGGGACTGGAACTCTATCACGCCTATGCCAGGATCAGCCTCAAGCCGGATACCCCGCCCTACGATCCGCGCGTGCCCGATGCGATCCGAAAACTCAAGGGGCGGCCGGCGACGATCTGCGTGCTGATTCAAGGACTTCCGCCAGCCGATCCGCAAGGCGTCGGACCGGCGGTCAAGGTCCTTCGCGAGCTTGGCGACGTGGCGGCCGAGGTCGGTTTGCGCATCTCCATCTACCACCACACGCGCGACTGGACGGAGAGCCTGATGTACGCACTCGAAATCGTCGACAAGACGAACCGCCCCAACGTCGGAACGAATCTGAATCTCTGCCATTGGCTCATGATCGACGGCGACAAAGACTATCGGCCCGTGCTGCGCGAGAACGCAGACAAGATCTTCGCCATCACCATCAACGGAGCGCAAGTGGGCGCCAAGACTTGGACAAACGGACTGATCCAACCGCTCGACAAAGGCGACTTCGACAACCGCGAACTCCTGAAGACACTCCGAGGAATTGGCTACCGCGGCCCCATCGGGTTGATGTGCTACGGCATTCCCGGCGACGCGCGCGAGCATCTCGAACGTTCGATCAAAGTATGGAAAGGCTGGCAGGCCGAATGGACGGCCCAGTGATGTGACGCTACAAGATTCAATACGGGCACACAGTACCTCATGACATCTGGAATTGTCAGTAGGATGGGCATTCCTGCCCGTCTGCTTGGGGTCGGGCAGGAATGCCCAACCTACAAAGAACAAGAGTCGCAAGGTACTAGCAATTGATGACCAAACCGACTTGAGAGGAAAAGAGCCATGAAGCAGAAAAACACGACATTCGGAAGCTGGGCTGGATCCGTTGCACTGATTTGCCTGCTCGTACCCGCGTCGTCATCCGCAGCAGATCAGGATGCACCTGCGACCGAGAATGACCTCTCAAATCCCTTCTTCGTTTTCGACAACGGCTTGCGGGGCGTCGAGAAGCCGGAGAAGGTGCTCAAGGAAATCGGCTACGCCGGCATGGGAGCCAGCGGAGTGCGCGTCAGCGACTTGGTGAAACGCTACGAGGAAGCCGAGCTGAAGGTGTTCAGCACCTACATCGGCTGTCAGTTTGACAAGACGCCAGCATACGATCCGTACCTGAAAGAAGCAGTCAAGGAACTGAAAGGGACGGACGTCGTCCTTTGGCTCACGGTAAGAGGCGGCCAGCGCGGCCAAGAAGACGATAAGGCCGTCGAAGTGGTACGAGAGATCGCCGATTTGGCGGCGGCCTCCGACTTGCGTGTTGCCCTGTACCCGCATACCGGTTTCTACGTGGCCACGACCGCCGACGCGCTGCGAGTGGTCAAGCAGGTAGACCGCAAGAACGTAGGGGCGACGATCAATCTGTGCCACGAGTTGATGACGGACCAGGGTCCCAAACTGGATGCGACGATCAAAGAGGCCATGCCGTGCCTGTTCCTCGTGTCGATCAACGGCGCCGACGTGAAGCAACCGGGCTACAGTTGGGATCGCCTGATCCAACCGCTGGGCCAGGGCGACTTCGATGTCTGCGACTTCCTCAAGAAGCTGACCGACGCCGGATACCGAGGCCCGATCGGCCAACAATGCTACGCCGTCAAGGGCGATCCCGTGGAGAACCTCAAACAGTCGATCAAAGCCTGGAAGGAATACTCGACGCGTCTGGCGCAGCCTCGATGAACGCCGGCATGGCGCGCGGATGGAAACGAAACGTCTCGGCTGAGATTCCCAGGCCAGATCAGACCGGGAACGGTTGATCGCTCAGCGCGATCTCCAGAAACTGCTCGATCTCATCCGCGCCCCCGTCCCAGAGTTCGTCGGCAAGCCGGCGGAGGTCATCGCGGTTGATATGTTCGTGGTTGGCGCGGACCATCCTACGGAAATCACCCGCGTCATACTCCTTTTTTTCTCGATCCCGATGCTGAGAGATCATCGACGCATACTTCGAAACCAGCGCGGCCTCCAATCGCGGAATGCGATGCTGGGTCTCCTCGTCGATGACGACAAACTGTGCCAGTATCGTTTCTTGAAACTTCGCCCACGGTAACATCAAGTCGATCACCGGTTTGGGTTCGCCGTCGGGGTAACAGTCTTGCGGATCCATAAAACGTACGACTTGGGAAAGCTCGCGTACGAGCAACTCCGGCCACGCTTGGCGGATCGCCTTCACCGCGCGTTTGCGTTGGCTGTAAGGAACCATCACGTCCACGTCTTGCGTCGCACGCGGATCGGGCAGATAGCCGACGTAGCCGTGCAGACCCATCAGCACCCAACCTTTGACCTCGGCAGCAACCAGGACGTCGATAACGTCTTGAACAGCAATATCCATGGCCTGTTTCCGATGCGTACGTTTGATCTGTTGCGTCAGCCGCGTACTGGTCTGCACTCCGCACGCGTGACCGGCTGGAACCTTGGGGTCCAGATCATCGACTCCCTTCCAACCCGTGTATTTGGCCATCGCTTGTCGACGACGTTCCAAATGCTCCGCCGTGAAGAAATCGGCGGACGTAGCAGGCACCTGTTGCCCTGATTGGGTATCTTGGGGATCGCCGCTCATACCAGACTCGTGCTTCGTTTCAATTCCTTATCCATCCTTGGCCGCCGACAGTAATTGTAGCATGTCAGGAGCGCGATGTGAATCTCGGCCGACACCAGGTATGCCCGGATTGTGGTGGAATGCTACCGCCGAGTCGGCTAGAATTAGTGGAGTCACGCATTGATCACTGCGAAGCGAAGTACGGCAAGAACTCGTCACAACGTTTGCCGCGTCGGTCAGAAAGGGCCTACTGGGTCGTCAAGAGTCGCTTGCTGATTTCGAACATCGGCAGGTTCTCGTGTTGCCCGAAAGGCTTCCGGATGATTCCAGGATTTGACGAACATGGATACTTGCCGCCCGGGATTCATCGGGCAACGTTGGAGGAGATAGAAGAGCGCTTCGGACGCGAGTCGGAATTGCGTCGTGTGCAGATGGAGTCCCTTGCCTGGCTGGTCGACCTCACTCGACGTGCCGGTGTGCGACGATTGATCGTCAATGGAAGCTTCGTCACGGACGCATACGAACCGAACGACGTGGACTGCTTGCTCTTGCTGGGGCCGGACTTTTCTCGCGACGCCGCCGCGGAGGCCGAGCTGCTCGATGGTTTACCCTTCCTTCAGATCGATTTGGTGAAGCAGAGAGATTTTGATGTAATGGTTGAACAGATATTTGCGACCGATCGGCTGTCGACGCCGAAAGGCATGATTGAGGTGATCCTATGGACCTAAGAGACGAACGCGAACTCGAAGTGACTCGCCGGAAACTGCATGTTCTCGAGGCACGCTACGAGGCGTCTCGCCGCGAGCCCGACGAAAACGCACACGTCCATGAGCTCTCGCTCCGATCCTTGAAGCGCATGATCAACCAGTTGAAGGAAGAGATTGCACGCTTCGAGTTACAGACTTTGCGGAAGTGATTCGCACGGGATGAAACGCAAGTCACTGCCTCTCCCGCCCTCGCAGATATCAGAGGCAAATCGTGATAGGCCTAGACGTACTGCAGCAGTTGGCTCATGTGATGCACGCCACGGCATCTCCCATTCGTCGTCTCCCTTGATTCGTTGGACGCACAAATGAACTACGAGACCGTTAGACGAGTGACTCTATTGCTCTGCGTCATCGGCTGTGCGACGTTGGACGCACGGGCGGCCGAATCAAGCCGGCACTGCAATCCTGATCTGCCGCCGCTGTTGGAATTCGGCAATGGCGATCCGGTTCGGAATCTGGCGGACTGGGAACGCCGCAGAGAGGAAATCCGCCGGTTGATGTGCGAGACTTTCATCGGTTCTTTCCCGGAGTCGGTACCGGCCATTGTGCAAGCGGAAGTGATCGAGGAACAAGCCAAGGAAGACGGCTCGACACGGCGTCGCGTGAGACTCGTCTTTGATACGAAGAACCGGGCGTCTTTCGAAACGTGGGTATGGACTCCGCGTGGCGACGGCCCGTTTCCGGTGCTGCTGACCGCGCCTCGCTATTATCAGATCCCCTGGGCTGAAATGGCGTTGTTGCGTGGATACATCGTGTGTCTTTATCCCGGCGTCGACAGCCACCATCGCGAGACGGACTACCCCGGCTACGATTCGGTTTGGCAGGAGTTCCGGGCCGAGTACCGTGGGGCCACGTGGACGGAGATCTCGACCAAAGCCTGGTTGGCAAGCCGCACACTCGATTACGTGCTCGATCCGAAGTACGGCTATCCTGTGGCCAGTGGACAAGTGGGAATCATAGGTTGGTCGCGTTACGGCAAGCAGTCGATGATCGCTGCGGCCTTCGATGAACGTATCACCTCGGTCGTGGCCCGAAGTCCCGGTTCGCCGGCTTCATGCCCTTATCGCTTCACTTCGCGGAACACGTTTGCCGAAGCGCCGGCCGATTTCCCCAGCGAGTGGTTCCTGCCGAGTCTGCGTGGGTACACCGGCCGCGAGCATGAACTGCCGATGGATGCCCACGGCTGGTTGGCGTTGATCGCTCCAAGGCGATGCCTGATCGACGTGGCTCACAACGACGGTTGCGAGCCGACATTTGCCGTCGAACGTGCGTATCTGGAAGGCCGCAGAGTGTATCGTCTGCTGGGGCATCTGGAGAACCTCCGCGTCAGCTACCGCGAAGGCCAGCACGGGCCGATAACCGACGAGCACCGCCGGCGCAACTTCGAGTGGTTCGACCTTTCGTTTGGACAAGGTACCGCAAAGCAAAGCGAGTTCCCTGAGGAATTCATCCACAAGTTCGACTTGCAGGCGTGGAAGGCAAAGCTCGATCCCCAGGACATCCAAGTCCCATTTGCCGCGCCCAAAGCGAGCGATCATCCGGAAGACCGACGCGATCGCATCTTGTGGGCGCTGGGCCAGGTACCGGAAAAGATCAATTGGGATGGGAAGTACGCGATGCTCAGTGCGGAAGAATCGGAAATGATGACCCACGACCGGTGGCGCGTTGCGAACACCGCTCGAATGCCCGTAAGCTTTGGTGCCAACGTGCGCGGCAACGTCTACTACAACCCAACCGTCACGCAGCCAGCCCCAGCCGTAATCTGGCTGCATCCATACTCGCACCACAGCGGCTACAACGAAGGCTACGGCGTCGAGGGAACCACGGTATACCATCGTCTGGCCCAGGAGGGATTCGTCGTGCTGGCCTACGATCAGTGTGGGTTCGGCTTACGGCTGCTGGAAGGTCGCGATTTCTACCGGCACTGTCCCAAATGGTCGCGGCTGGGAAGGATGGTTCACGACGTCCATGCTGCGGTCGATTTTCTTGTCGACGGCAATGGCGCATCCCAAGGCGACATGCCGGCCGTACGCAAGGACCAAGTCTTTGTGTTGGGATACTCGCAAGGCGGCATGGTCGGCTTGTACGCAACGGCGCTCGACGAGCGGATCGCTGGCGTGGCGAGCTTTTGCGGTTTTACACCGTTGCGGACCGATACCGATGCGAAATCCACCGGCGGCATTCGGCGTCTGTGGGAATGGCATGCGCTCCAGCCGTTGTTGGGGCTGTTCGACGGCCGCGAAGCCGAAATCCCATATGACTTTGACGACGTCTTGGCGCTGATTGCGCCGCGCCCGTGTTTGATCTACTCACCGCAGCGAGACCGCGACGCCGATTTCGAAGACATCAAGGCCTGCGTCGATCGGGCGCGCATCGCGTGGAAGGCATCGGGCGGAGTCGAAAACCTTACACACCTCGCACCCGCCGATGTCAATCGCTTTCAGGCCGACCAACACGCCGCGTTCATCAAGTGGCATCAGAGCATAACGAAGTAGGTCGTGTCGGTCCGTCGTTTAACCCTGA
>JACKQG010000793.1_pt1 | contig 44931 bp, 39 predicted proteins | sample 8237621 | NCBI WGS metagenome assembly JACKQG01 (sample SAMN15677084, study PRJNA649215) | marine metagenome | biome: marine; feature: Black Sea; material: saline water; isolation source: suspended particulate matter (SPM) from the Black Sea western gyre | collected 2013-06-09/2013-06-10 | depth... | reverse complement strand
GCCTGACGGATCACCCCCAGCGTGCCTTCAGAACCAACGAGTAGGTGGGCCAGATTGATGTGGTTGGGCGAGATGGGGGGGTAGGCCTGACCGGAGACGGAAGACGGAGGGCGGAATTGCGGCGGTGCAGATGGGGACCAGGGCAGCAAATAATTGAGATTGTATCCGGCGGCGCGGCGGTAGGTGCGCGGCCAGCGGGCGCGGATTTCGTCGGCGAGGGTTTCGCGGATGTCGAGGGCGGCAGCGTAGAAAGCGTTAATAGTTGAAGGTTGAAGGTTGGCAGGTTTGAGCGCTGAAATCGCTGTTTCAGTAAGGGTTTCCATTTCTCCATTGCCAAAAATGGTTTCGAGGGCGACAACATGATCGGCGAACATGCCGTAGACAATGGAGTGCGCTCCGCTGGCATTGTTGGCGAGACTGCCCCCCAAAGTGGCGCGGTCAGCGGAGGCCGGGTCGGGGCCGATCATCAGGCCGTGGGGCGCCGCGGCGCGGTTGATGTCCCGCAATATTGCCCCCGGTTCGGCAGTTACCCAACCATCAGCCCCTGCATGGTTTTTGTGTACTTCGTGGATTTTGTTGAGATAGCGCGAACAATCGAGAATCAGAGCTTCGCCAACGGCCTGCCCGGCCAGTGAACTGCCCGCCCCGCGCGCCAGCACAGGCACGCGGTATTTGGCTGCCAGCTCTACCGCCGCGTTGAGATGATCGAGCGTGCGCGGAAAGCCTACCCCCAGCGGCGTAATCTGGTAGAGTGAAGCATCGGTACTGTAGATAACGCGTGTGGCATCATCGGTGCGGATTTCTAGCCCGGCGCGGCGTAATTCGTGGAGTAAGTCGAGATTTAACATATCGCCCCATTGTAGAGCAAAAGCTGCGCGCCGACAAGATTCCCCGGAAATTTCGAGAATATCATATTGACTTACGCTAGCGAAAGTGCTATATTTAGAGTGTTGACTTTCGCTAGCGTAAGGAGTTTCGATGAGCGAAGAGTGGATCAGTACCCAGGAAGCGGCCCAACAACTTGGCATTACAACCGCCCGTATTCGACAGTTAGTGGCCGAAAAAAAAATAAATGCTCAAAAAGTGGGCGGAAAGTATCGCGGGCAGTGGTTAGTTAGTGCCAGTGATATTGCCCAACGTATTCCAAAAGGAGTAAGTACTCAGATGAATGTAAAAAATCGTATGACCCCCAACCCGATCACGGCCTCACAGCAAACCAATTATAACCAGGCCTTGCGGCTGATGCAGCAAAACAATATCAAGCACTTGCCCATCGTTGATAACCACGATAAATTAATAGGCATCGTTACCTATAACGATATGTTGCGTGCTGAGCCTTCGCCTGTGACAAGCCTGAGCGTTTTCGAAATTGCATCCCTGTTGGAAAAAGTCACCATGAAACAGATTATGAACCATCCTGTCTTGGCGATTGAAGAAACCTGCAGCATTGCCAACGCAGCTAAATTTATGCTGGATAACGATATTGGCTGCCTGCCGGTGGTGCGCGATGATGCGCTGGTTGGCATTATTACCGACACAGATATCTTCAAAACTTTTGTTGAGATAACTGGCGGCGGACAGGCGGGGACTCGCCTGGAGGCCAAAGTCCCAGATCAAAAAGGCCAGTTGGCAGCCCTGACACAGGCGCTCACTGATGCTGGGGCCTACATTGTCTCGGTGGCGATATCTTATGATGATTCAGGCGATTATTCGTATGTTGATCTCAAGGAGCGCGGCGGGGATGAGCAGAAAATCCGCGCGGAGTTGGGAAAACTGGATAATGTGGAAGTGCTTGAAATCCGCCCCAGTGACGGTGATCAGTTGCACAGTTTTGGAAAATAGATGATTGCTCAAAACAGGCAGGCTCAACTCCTGCCTGTTTTTTATAAAATTTACCAACCACGCGGGGGCCACGGGATGGGTCGCACTCGTTGCCCAAAGCATGGTATAACTAGGCCAGTCAACCCACAACGAAACGACCCCAAAAAGTATATCCCATGCCTCAATTTGAATTCCACATTTCTCGCCAGTCACGCCAAAATTATCAATTTGACCTGACCCTGTTCAGCTTGAGCGGCAATGTTATCTTTGCCGATTTTAGCGCCGCGCGGCTCTTTGCCCAGAAAATGAATGTCAAACGCCGTCCAGAGCAGACCGTCCAGGCCGGACATATCCATGCCATGGGGTTGATCGATGAGATTTTGCATTTACTGGCGCGCCAGTATCGTCTGCAAACCAACCCTCTGGCGCTGGAGAAGGCGCTGGCCTGGCTGGAGCAACATGTAGGCGCTGATACGGTGGACGAGAGCTTGTTGCGCTTTGTGAAAGAATTTCCACCCGTCGCGGTCTATCGCGGCGAAATTTCACCTGAAGATTATTTGCAAGGCCGCAGCGATGGGTTGCTCAACCGCCAGATTGCGCTTGAAGAGTTGCTTATGCTCTGGCTGGCAAACACCAACCCGGCATTTAAACCCTATAGCGAACTTTTTGATGATCAAACTCTGGTTGCAGAAACAGCCTACTCGCAGATTATTCAAGAACTGGGGGAATTCTTTGAGACACAGCCCCGCTTCGGGTCCGCTAATCAAACCCTGATTGAAGTCTTGCGCGCCCCCGCATTGGCTGCGCCCGATTCCCTCGAGGGGCAGTTAGATTTCATCCGCCAACAATGGTCATCCGTTCTGGGTAAATTCTTGCAGCGCCTGCTCAAGGGACTTGATTTTATCAAAGAGGAAACCAAACCAGGTTTCTTTGGCCCCGGGCCGGTGCAGGTGCCGCAATATCCAGCCCCAGGGCAGGCGGTTGGCGACTATCCGCTTTTTGAGGAAGAACGCTTCAGCCCCGATAGCGATTGGATGCCGCGCCTGGTGCTACTTGCCAAGAATACCTATGTCTGGCTAGACCAGTTGAGTAAGGAATATCAGCGCGAGATCAAGCGCCTGGATCAGGTGCCGGACGCAGAACTGGACAAACTGGCAGGCTGGGGCTTTACCGGCCTGTGGCTGATCGGCCTGTGGGAGCGCAGCGCCGCTTCTCAGCGGATTAAACAGCTTTGTGGCAACCCCGATGCGGTTTCCTCGGCCTATTCGCTCTACGACTACACCATTGCCAACGACCTGGGTGGTGAAGCCGCGTATGACAACTTGCGTCACCGCGCCTGGCAGCGTGGCATCCGCGTGGCTGCCGATATGGTGCCCAACCACGTTGGTATTTATTCTAAATGGGTGGTTGAGCGCCCTGACTGGTTTGTCGCCCTCGATGAGCCACCCTTCCCAACCTATTCGTTTAATGGCGAAAATCTCTCGCACGACGAGCGCGTGGGTATTTATATTGACGATCATTATTACGATAAATCCGACGCCGCCGTGGTTTTTAAACGCGTCGATCATTGGACGGGGGATGCCAAATATATTTACCACGGCAATGATGGCACCGCTATGCCCTGGAACGATACTGCTCAACTCGATTATCTCAACCCCGAAGTGCGCGAAACCGTCATCCAGACGATTTTGCACGTGGCGCGTCAATTCCCCGTGATTCGTTTTGATGCCGCCATGACGCTGGCGAAGAAACATTTTCAGCGTTTGTGGTTTCCGCAGCCCGGTACCGGCGGCGATATTCCCTCGCGAGCCGAATATGGCCTCACCCGTGAACAATTTGATGCTGCCATGCCGCTTGAATTCTGGCGCGAAGTCGTTGACCGAGTTGCCAAGGAAGTCCCCGATACCTTGCTGCTGGCGGAGGCCTTCTGGATGATGGAGGGCTATTTTGTGCGTACGCTGGGCATGCACCGCGTGTATAACAGCGCCTTCATGAATATGCTGCGCGACGAGAAAAACGCCGAATATCGCCAACTCATCAAGAATACGCTCGAGTTTGACCCCCAGATTCTCAAGCGTTATGTCAATTTTATGAACAACCCCGATGAAGAGACCGCCATCCACCAGTTTGGCAACGGCGACAAATATTTCGGCATCTGTACGCTGATGTCCACGCTGCCGGGCTTGCCTATGTTCGGGCACGGTCAAGTGGAGGGTTTTCACGAAAAATATGGCATGGAATACCGCCGCGCCTACTGGGACGAATATCCCGACACCCATCTGGTTGAGCGCCACGAACAACAGGTCTTTCCCTTGCTGCATCGCCGCGCCCAATTTGCTGAAGTTGAAAACTTCTTCCTGTACGATTTTTACACGCCGCACGGGCAGGTGGATGAAAATGTTTTCGTGTTTTCCAATATCGATCAAGGACAGCGCTCGCTGGTTATTTATCATAACCGTTGGGCCGACACCCGCGGCTGGATCAAAGCATCGGCGGCATACCTCGATAAAGCCAGCGATGAATTGCGCCAGACGCATCTCGCCGAGGGCCTGGCGCTCGACTATCAGCCCGATACCTATACGATTTTCCGCGACCATGTCAACGGGCTGGAATATATCCGCGCCAATACCGAGTTGCACGAGCGCGGTCTGTATATCGAAATGGGCGCGTATAAACATCAGGTCTTTGTCGATTTTCGTCAGGTGACCGATAACGAATGGGGTCAATACCGCCAATTATCCGAATACCTCGATGGCCGCGGCACCCCGAATATCGAAGAAACCATGCAAGAAATTCTGCTCCAGCCGTTGCTGACGCCATTTCGCGAATTGGTCAACCCGGTCATGTTTGAGCATTTGCTAACCTGCCAACCCATCACCCTGCAGACAACCCTGGACGAAATTGAACAAAAAATGCTGAGTTTGTTAATTGAAATCGAGCGCATGACCGAAATTGAAGTTGAGCAGGAGCGCATTGTCGAAGTGACTTTAAACCGGCTGGATGCCTTTTGGGATTTGCCCGTTGCCGAGAAAGGCACACCGAACGCCCTCGCGGATTGGCTGCTGCCCGAAGAAGCCGATCCCGCCTTCAAAGGGGTGCTGCTGGGTTGGCTCTGTACCCATAACCTGGGCGCTGCCGTCGGCGCGGACGAAGAAGAAATTCCGGCGCGCAGCCGCGAAATGCTCGACGAATGGCTGCTCGCCAAGATCGTTGGGCAAACGCTGGAGGGCTTGGGCGCGGGCGCTGAAGCGGTTGCTCAGGGGGTGGCCGCGCTCTATGCGCTGGTTCAACACCAGGGCTGGTACGCGATCCCCGGCGAAGCCGGTTACACCCTCAAAAACTGGCTGCGCGATGCTGATGTCCAACGTCTATTACGAGTTAATCGCTATCAAGGCGTGCGCTGGTTCCACAAAGAATCTTTCGAGAAATTCCTGCGCTGGATGCTGGCCGTGGCGTTGATTGAAATTGACGCCGACTCAGCGGTTAACGAAACCGATAGAGAAGAAATAATTGCCGAGCTATTTGAACGGACGCAAGTGTATCGCGCCGCGGCTCAGGCTTCTGAATATCAGGTTGAAAAGCTGCTGGCCGCTTTTGAGTGAGTTGCCTCGTTATTATTCCCGCTGAAAGTGTTTTGTCAGGCGCGTCCTGACGCGCTCAAAAACTTCATCGCCGCGCAGAAAGATTACGCAGCATAGAGGTGCAAATATTCCTTCTTTAGCCGACCAATTCAAATCGCTGGGTGTCAACCTGGGGATGGACCATCTGCCGCAAACGCCGCCCGCGGCGCGCAAGGATTTTTCGATTGAGAAAGTCATCGCTGGGGAGTGGCGGTCTACCCGCGGTGGAGAGGCCTTCGTTGTGGAGAAGCGCTATCCGGATTCCTTTCGGCAGGGTTCTGTTCCCCTGAGAGGCGATTCTCCACCGGGGATTATCGCGGCCTGGGCGAAAGCGCCGCAACTCAGCCAGCTTGATCTTGAACAATTCCTGTTCTTGGATACCGAAACTACCGGATTGTATGGGGGTACGGGCATTTACACTTTCCTGATCGGCGCAGGCCGTTTTGAAGGAGATGAATTCCGTATGGCGCAGTTCTTTTTGCGCGACCCTGGCGAAGAGAGCGCTCAACTGGCTGCCTTCGAGCAGTTCGCGGCCCCTTGCGAAGCGATTGTCAGTTTTAACGGCAAGTCGTTTGATATGCCTATGCTCAATAATCGTTTTGTGATGAATGGCTGGCCGCTGCCGCTCAAAGATGCCGGACATCTCGATCTCTTGCATCTGGCGCGGCGTTTATGGAAAGCGCGTTTGCCCAGCCGCGCGCTTGGCGATCTGGAAAGCCGTATTTTGGGATTGCGCCGCTCGGAGCAAGATGTCCCTGGCTGGATGATTGCTGACCTGTATTATGATTATTTGCACACTGGCGATGCGCGCCCGCTACGGGGTGTTTTTTACCACAACGAGATCGACGTGGTCTCGATGGCGGCCTTGCTCAATTATATTTCGGCTCTGCTGACCAATCCGGTGGAAGGTGATATTGAGCACGGTTTGGATTTAATTTCGATTGGAAAACTCTACGCCGATCTGGGGCATCTGGATACCGCAGCCGAAATTTATCGCCGCGGCCTGAGCTATGCCGATTTGGAACAAGATGCTTATTGGCGGGCATTGGAACAACTCTCGTTTTTGCATAAAAAACAAGACGAAGTTGATGAGGCCATGCAATTGTGGCAGGAAGCTGCCGAAGCGGGGCAGATTTATGCCCATGTCGAAATTGCCAAAATCTACGAACATCGGCGCAAGGACTACGCGGAAGCTTCCCGTTGGACTCAAGTTGCCGTTGACATTATCTCTACCCCCAGCCACCCCGCCGTTGATCGCGCCCATTGGCTGCCAGAATTAGAGCATCGCCTGAAACGGCTAAAACGCCGTGGCGCCCAGACATCTCTATAAGTTTAGGACTTACGCAAAACGATGAGGGATACGCCCCTATTTTCGGGCTTTCTTTTGCGAAAGTGCGTAAGCCCTGAAGTTGATACTCACTATGACCAATAAATACACATTACGAAACCCCCATCTTCCCGGCGATACCTTTTATTGGGAAGGCGGTTCTACCGGAATATTGCTAATCCACGGCTTTACCGCCACGACCGCCGAAGTGCGCTTGTTGGCAGAGCGACTGCACGCCAAGGGGTACACGGTCTCAGGGCCGTTGCTGCCGGGGCATGGCACCACCCCCGCGGATGCCAATCGCTTTTCCTGGCAAGATTGGATCGCCACGGCTGAAGCGGCCTATCAGGAAATCAGCGCCCGTTGTGAGCGCGTTTATGTGGGCGGCGAATCAACCGGGGGCGTGCTGGCGCTTTATCTCGCCAGCCAACACCCTGAAATCCGTGGAGTATTGGCATACGCCCCGGCGATGGACCTTGGCCTTTCGCGTTGGGAAATTCTGGCGTTACGTCTGGCCGCGCCTTTTATTCCCGCTCTGGACAAACATCTTGCCGAGGATAATTTGCCCTGGCAGGGATACACGGAAACCCCCCTCAAGGCGCTGCTGCAATTAATCGCTTTGCAACGCTGGGCTTGGCCGCTTTTACCCGCTGTTCAACAACCGTTGCTCATCATCCAGGGCGCGCACGATGGGCGTATCCCGTCAGATGTGCCTGAGAGAATTGCCGAAAAAGTGAGCGCCGCCCATGTTGAGATTTATTTTATGGAACAGTCGGGGCACGTGGTGATTCTCGATCGGGAGATTGACCAGGTTGCGGCATTGACGCTGGAATTTTTGGCGCGCGGCGATTAGTATTTTTTAGCCTCTGCAACCTTTGATGCTGCGGTGCCCAGTTCTAGCGGGGAAATTCTTGCACGATTTCGGCCATAATTGCCAGGGCAATTTCTTCGGGCTTGCGTCCCCCTAAATTTAACCCAATCGGGGCGCGGATGCGGTCGAGTTGCACCGCGCTTATGCCTGCGTTGAGCAAACGCTGGCGGCGCTGTTCTTGCGTATTGTGGCTGCCCAGCGCGCCGATGTAGAAGGCCGGACTGTCCAGGGCAGCGATGAGAGCCGGATCATCCAGTTTGGGGTCGTGGGTCAACGCGGCGACGGCGGTGGTGCGGGTGAGTGTGAGTTCGCGCAAAGCCTGATCAGGCCAGGCGGTGATGATTTTGTCGGCGCGGGGGAAACGTCGCGCGTTGCCAAAGCCTTTGCGTGGATCAATGACAATGATACGAAATTCAAGTGTGTTGGCGAGCGCGACCAGCGCAACGGCAATATGAACACCCCCGATGATGACCAGCGTGGGGGGTGGGTGCGAGACATGGAGAAAGAAATCTACTTCGGGGGTGAGATGCATGATTCCGGAGGACTGGTTGCGCTGCAAGGCCCCCCGGAGGGAATCCAGCGCCTGTGCGTGTAGCTCACCCTCGAGCGCGCCAACGCTGTGCCCGTCTTCGTCCAGGAGTAAGCTTTTGCCTAGCAAGTTCTCCGGCCCGCGTACGACCATCCCCGTGGCGATTGTTTTTTCTCTCGGCCAGAAATCCAATTGTGCAAGATCGTAAGGGCGCACAAAAACTGAAATCTGGCCGCCGCAAGCCAGCCCAACTTCCCAGGCGGTTTCGTCGGTGATGCCATATTGCAAAAGCCGCGGCTGGCGGTTTGCGAGGCTTTCCAGCGCGGCCTCTACGACCGCGCCTTCCACGCAGCCGCCGCTGACCGAGCCGAGCATTTCGCCTGTTGCGGAGACAGCCATATTCGCGCCTGTGCCGCGCGGGGCAGAACCCCAGGCTTGGATGACGGTTGCCAGGGCAGCGTTTTTTCCCTCTTCGCGCCAGCGGATCAGGTCGGTGATGATTTTACGCATCGGAGCCTGGATTTAATTGCGCCAGCATCTCGGCGGGTGTATTGACAGGATTCTGGCAGGTGAAGCCCTGGCAGACATAAGCGGTGGGGCGTTTGTTTTGCAGGGGACGCTTCTTGAGAATTTCTGGGGCTGCTTCAGGAGCCGGGTAGGGGGTGTGCGCACTGAGCGTGCGCGGCCGGTAGCTCTGCCACAGCGCATCGAGGAGCTGTTGTGTCTCTGGGTGATTGCGCTCGCCAATCATGGCGACCTCGCGGCTGGGGCCAATTGCCCGGTCTGCTGCGCATAGCCATTGAGCAAAGCCGGTTGGATAACGAACCATTTGGAGAGCCAGTGTGGAGAGCATTTTTTCGGCGTGGTCATGCCATTGGGTATTTAGTTCATACGCGGCAAGTTGTAACAGCGCCGTGGCTGCCAGCGCGTTTCCAGAAGGGGTGGCATTGTCTTGCAGGTCTTTGGGGCGTAGCAGCAACGCTTCGTGATCGTCGCGCGTGTCGAAGAAACCCCCTGCCGGATCGCTGAAGTGGGCCAGCATTTCAGCGCCCAGTTTTTTCGCCGCTGCATACCAGCGGAGATTTGAATCGGTCTGATAGAGCGCCAGCAAGGCGAGGATCAAGCTGGCATAATCTTCCAGATAGGCATTGTATTGGGCCTGCCCGTTGCGCCACGAGCGCAGCAAGCGATCCTCCCGATAGAGATTTTCAAGCAAAAAATCGGCGTTGCGTTCAGCCACCTGGGTGTAATCATCTCTGTGCAAATAGCGTCCGGCTTCGGCGAAGGCGGTTAACATCATGGCGTTCCAGAAGGTGAGTACCTTGTCGTCGGTGCCGGGGCGGATGCGCCTAGCGCGTTTTTTGAGCAGCAGGTTATGTAGTTGGGCTAATTTGTTGGGCACGTCATCGCGCTGGAGATCAAATTCTTCGGCGAGTTGTTCATCGTCCAAAACGCGTTGCAAGATGTTTTTGCCCTCAAAATTACCGCTTTGTGTCACGCCGTAGGCAGCCAGGAAAAAGGAGGCCTCCCCGGGGTCTGGGATGACTTCCTGAATCTCTTCAAGTGTCCAGATGTAGAATTTGCCTTCTTCCCCTTCGGAATCGGCATCCAGGCTGCTGTAAAAGCCGCCTTGGGGGTGTGTCATTTCGCGCAGCGTGAAATCCAATGTCTCTTCGCAGATGCGGCGGAATAATGCCTCGCCGGTGAGTAAATAGGCGTGCAGATAGGCTAGCGCCAACTGGGCATTATCGTAAAGCATTTTTTCGAAATGCGGCACCAGCCAGTGCGCATCCACACTATAACGGGCAAAGCCGCCGCCGACGACATCGTATATGCCGCCTTGAGCCATGGCGCGCAAGGCGTGTGTGGCGATCTCTAGCGCCGTCTGATTGCCGCGAGCAGCTTGGTTACCGCGAGTGGCCTGTCGGAGCAGAAATTCGATTGCCATCGGCTGCGGAAATTTGGGCGCTTGCCCCCAGCCGCCATACTTCTGATCGTAGGCTTGCATCAGGTGCGCGGTGGCTTGCTCCAGGGTTTGCGGGCCGATTTCGTTCTCTGCGGTGTCGGGCGTATTGAAGGTTTGTTGCAGTTGTTGGGTGAGCGTTTGGCTGCTTTGCAGAATTTTGTCGCGCTCATCGCGCCAGATTTGTGCGATGCTGAGCAAGATTTGTCGAAAAGCGGGCATGCGGTAGCGCGGCTCCGGGGGGAAATAGGTTCCCCCGTAGAAGGGTTCGCCCTCTGGGGTTAGAAAAACGCTCATCGGCCAGCCACCCTGCCCGGTCATCGCCACGACCGCCTGCATGTAGATCGTGTCAATGTCGGGGCGTTCTTCACGATCCACTTTGATGTTGACGAAGTGCTGATTCATAATTTCCGCGGTCTCTACATCCTCGAAGGATTCATGCTCCATGACATGGCACCAATGGCAAGCCGCGTAGCCGACACTCAGAAAAATGGGTTTGTCTTCGCGGCGCGCTTTTTCGAGGGCTGCTTTGCCCCAGGGATACCAGTTGACGGGGTTGTTGGCGTGTTGCAGCAGATAGGGGGAATTTTCGTTGGATAATCGGTTAGGCATTTCGATGATCTCCTTGCGCGGTTGGCATCCATTATACTGGATGCTGCGAAAAACAAATATCTTCCGACTCTGCAGTAAATATTTGACCAGGCGCGACTTTTAGAAAGCCGTGGCGGATGCGAGGGATACATATCTTTTCAAGGCGATATACGCTAAAATAGTATTGCAATTGAAGTGTGCGGGGTGGGTGCTGGCATGGCGTAAGAATCCGAAGTTTGCGGTATTTTTATGGCTTGTATAAACCGGAGATATTCTGCAAATGAACACTGGCCTGTATCAAAGTGTAATTGAACAATCGCAAGATGGGATTGCAATCTGCGATGAAAATGGGATCATGGCGGTCTGGAACCGCGCCATGGAACGTATTACGGGCATTCTCGCCGATGATATGCTTGGATTGAAGGTTTGGGAGATGCAATTTGCGCTCCTTCCGGAAGCCGACCAGACTCCAGAACGTCTGACCCAATTGAAAACAAATTTGACCCATTTTTTACAAACCGGCGAATCGCCCGTTGCGAATAAGCTCGTTTCCAGGGAGCTTATCCGGCCCAATGGAGTTTCGTTGTATGTCGAGGGGTTAAACTTTTCCATTCAAACTGAATCTGGCTACATGCTAGCCAGCTTTACCCGCGATATTACAGAATTCCATCTTACCGAATTAGCGCTGAAGCGAAATGAGCAGGTTCTGCATGAGAAAGCCAAACAGCTTGAAGCGCTTTTTAACGCCAGTTTAACATTTGCGCGCCTGAGCGAACCACGCTTAGTAGCCGAAAATGTGCTGGCGATACTAGAAGACCAAATGGGCTATCGCCGCGGAGCGATCGTGCTGTACGATATCGAGGCCGGAAAATTCCAATTATTGGCTCATGCGCGCATGGGGTTGGCGGAGCAGGATTTTCTCGATGAAATCGTACGGGTGCAGCGTTTCTTTGAAATGGAAAGCGGCATTACGCGCTGGGTTGCTTTGCATGGCGAAGTGGTGCGCCTGGGGGATGTGAATGCCGACCCGCGTTATCTATGCGCCGATCCGGCGATCCAATCCGAATTGGCGGTTCCTTTACAGGTTGGCGGGGAAACCATCGGCGCGATTAATGTTGAGAGTGAAAAACCCGACGCTTTTGATGAAAACGACGAACGCCTGCTCATGATTTTGGCAAACCAGGCCGCCGTTGCGATTCAGAATGCGCGTTTATTTCAAGATACCCGGCTCCAAGCCAAAGAGTTGGCGGCCATCAACACTTTGAGCCAGCGCGTCAGCCAGACATTATCGCTGGAAGACTGTGCCGAGGCAGCTGCCGAAGGTATACTGGATGCAACCCAAGCCAATGTTGGATTTATCATGCTGCTCGAAGGAGATGATCTGATCCCGATTTCGGTTCGGTATCGGAATTTTGAGCGCGCTTTTAAAGGGCTGCCCACGCATAAAATCGGCCAGTGTTTGTGTGGATTGGCAGTATCCGAAAAAAGGTTGATTTTTTCTTGCCCAATCGATACGGACGAGCGCTGCACCTGGAATGAATGCAAGCAGATTGGTCTGCGCTCTGCGGCTGTGGTTCCATTGATCCGGGGGGATCAGGTATTTGGGATCGTGGGATTAGGGACTGAGGCAGAACGGAATTACGACCAGCAAAAAGATTTTATTGAAACGCTGGGCAGCGTGATCGCAAACGGCATACATAACGCCTTGCTATTCACCCAAGAGCAACAGCGTCTCCGCGAGGCTGAAGCGCTTCGGCAGGCGGCCAGTTCGATAACAGCGAGATTAGATTTACAAGAAGTGCTGGGAGGCATTCTGGATGGCCTGGCTATAGTGATTACTTACGACAGTGCGGCCTTGTTTTTACGGCGCGATGGGCGCTTACATCTGCTTGCCGGACGCGGTTTTCCGGACTCGGCGAAATTGCTGGGCGCGAAATTTCCGGAAGATGAGTTTACAAATCAGGTGTATGAAACGCGCCGACCTCTCGTACTGGAAGATGCGCTAACAGAGGATGGCTTTAAGCAGTGGGGCGATGTAGATTATATTCGCGGCTGGATGTTGTTGCCCCTGGTTGTCCGCAATGAAGTGATTGGTTTTATGTCGGTGGATAACCGGATACCGAATGCCTATCGAGAAGCCGACGCGGAGTTTGCGACAGCATTTGCATCTCAGGCTGCGATTGCTGTCGATAATGCGCGGTTATTTGAATCCACCAAAAAGCGCCAGGAAGATTTATCCATATTGTTTGGTGTCAGTCAACTGCTGGCATCTACCATGCAAATGGAATCCGTCCTCCAATTGATTGCGAAATACGCTACGCAACTTCGGGGTTTAGGCAGTGGGGCGATATATCTTGTCGATGGTGAATTCTTGTTATTGGGTGCAACAACACCACCCTTGCCTGCGGATTTCCCCCCAGAATTACGGCGTGCAAATCTGACCGATCATCCTCATATCGCCGAGGCGCTCTCATCTCGAAAACCCGTGATTATTTCAGATGTATCTGAGACGAGTTTGTCTGAGGCGGAGCGCGCGGTTGCTGAACTCAGGATGTTGTGTTCAATCCTTTACGTTCCCTTGCTGGCTGGCGCGCGGCTTGTTGGCGCTTTAATTCTGGCTTCCACAAATGGCGTGCATGAGTTCTTGCCCGATGAAATTGAATTGTATCTGAGTCTGGCAAATCAGGCCGCTCTGACCATCGAGAATGTTCGTTTATATGAGGCATCCCAACGCCATGCCTTCGAGTTGGAAAAACGGGTTGCCGAGCGAACCAAAGAATTACAAACCTTCGTCAACCTGATGGCCGGAAGAGAAGTGCGCATGGCGGAGCTAAAGAAGGCCATTAAAAAATTGCGAAAACAATTGAGTGATGCTGGAATGGAGCCAATCGCAAATGATCCGCTGTTAGAGCCTGGATATTTTGTTGAAGATACCAGATAGGTCTGGCTGTCCTATTCCCCGAATTCCAGGTCAAAGTTAAGTTCATCGTTCCATTCATCAGCCGTTTCAATCGTAATCTCGCTAAAGAGTCCATCTTGATTGGCGTTGACAAAGTGCCGTTTGACCAATTCCAGCATCGCTAAAAAAGTAACCACCACATCCAGGCGCGAACGATTCTCTCCGAGAATAATACCAAAAGTAGCCCGTCGGCTGCGCTTCAGTAGTTGGACGATATGCCCAATTTTTTCGCGGATCGTCACTCTCGGCGCTGAAACTACCTTTCCGAGCGGCGTTCGGTTATCTACCTGAGCAAAGACTTCAACCGCCAGATTGTGAAGATCGTTCAGGCTGAAATCGCCAAAATCGGCACGCGCGGGGAGCGTTGGGGGGGCTGCCAGCCGCAAGTAGGTGCGCAAGCCTTCAGATGCGCGCGCTTCAAGAATATTTGCAATTTCCTTATAGCGTTTATAGGCCAAAAGTTGCCGGGCCAGCGCTTCGCCAGGGTCTTCTTCGCCTTCTTCGCGAGCGGGCGGGCGTGGTAGCAACGCTTCAGATTTAATTTGCAGTAATTTTGCCGCAATCACCAGAAAGGCAGAAACATCTTCGGGCGATTGTTCGGGCATGGCGCGAATATACCCCAGATACTGGTCTGTCACCTGTGCCAGAGCTAATTTTGTAATATCGAGTTCAGACTGTTCGATCAATTGGAGCAGTAAATCCAAAGGACCTTCGTAGACCTGAGTCACAACCTGATAGCTGCCGATTTGCTGGGTGGCAAAGTCAAATTTCATGCCCGTGATTATACCTGACAATTACACTTTGCCATGCTATACTTCCCCGCAGAAAGGCGAAGCGTATCTATTCTGGGAGTTAACCGTATGAGTGCCGAGTGGAAAGAAGTGGTTGCTGAGTGGCGGGGTAACACCGCCTTTATTGGCAAGAACTTGATGGGAGGCGCCGTCCAAATGGGCGAAGTGGATGGACGGCCGGGCATCTCACCGATGGAGTTATTATTGACCGGACTGGCAGGTTGTACCGGTGTTGATGTGGCTCTGATTTTAGGAAAGAAACGCCAGCCCCTGGATGATTTGCAGGTGCGCGTGCGTGGAAAAAGAGCCGACCAGCACCCCAAAGTGTATACAGAAATTGAAATTGAGTATTTGCTCTGGGGAGAAGGCCTGAGCGAAAAAGCCATTGAGCAAGCCATTGCGCTTTCGGAAGAGAAATACTGCTCGGCCAGCGCCATGCTCGGCGCAAAGGCACAAATTAATTCCACATATCGAATCCTGGCTCCCGGGGAAGCATTCCGTAAATAAAAAATCGCATGTAACGCTGGGCTATTATTTGCATCTAATCTGGCTGTATGTAGAAAATCCCCGCTGTGTTTCCACAGCGTCAAGCATATCTGATTATTAAATCAGGAGGACATCATGATAAACGAACCGATCCATGTTACCGACGCCGCTTTTGAGAAGTCTGTTTTGCAATCCGAGCTCCCGGTCGTGGTTGACTTTTGGGCCCCCTGGTGTGGGCCGTGCCGCATGGTTGCGCCGATTCTGGATAAACTTGCCAAAGAATACGAAGGCAAAATTGTGGTTGCCAAAGTCAATACCGACGAAAACCCCGAATGGGCGATGAAATATGGCGTTCAGGGCATTCCCACGATGCTTTTTGTGGCCGGCGGAAAAATTGTTCACCAACAGGTGGGCGCCATGCCAGAGCCAACGCTGCGCAATGTACTCGATCAATTCTTGAATGTGGTTGCCAATCAGGCTGCCGAATAATAGTTTTTAATTTTCACAAAAAGAGCCTGAACCGCAAAGCAGTTCAGGCTCTTTTTGTATTAGCTGGATTCGCGCTGGATATCGGCCCCCAGGCCGCGTAATTTCTCCTCGATGCGTTCATAGCCCCGGTCAATTTGCCCGACATTGCGTATTTTTGAGGTTCCGTCGGCGGCCAGGGCGGCCAGCACTAATGCCAGACCGGCGCGAATATCTGGGCTATCCACCGTTTCGCCAATCAATTGCGTTGGCCCTTGGACAATGCAGCGATGTGGATCGCATAAGACAATTTGCGCGCCCATGCCCGTTAGCTTGTCGGTGAAATACATACGGCCTTCATACATCCAGTCGTGAAAGAGTACCGTCCCGCGGGCCTGGGTGGCAACAACAATGGCGATGCTCATTAAATCGGTAGGAAAAGAGGGCCAGGGCATCACGTTAATTTTCGGGATGGCATCCCCGATATCAGGTTCAATTTCAAGAATTTGCTCTGCGGGAACAAGAATATCATCGCCATCCACTTCCCAGACTACCCCCAGTCGCCGAAATACCAGCCGCACCATATCCAGGTAGCGCGGCCCGGCGTTACGGATGCGAATGGATCCGCCGGTGACGACGGCTGCCCCGATGAAACTGACTACTTCGAGATAATCCGGCCCGATGGTAAATTCTCCGCTGCCCAACTTGGCAACCCCTTCAATACTGAGTGTATTTGAGCCGATGTTGGTGATTTTGCCGCCGAGTGTGTTAATCAGGTGGCACAACTCCTGAACGTGTGGTTCCGAAGCAGCATTGCGCAAAATGGTTGTGCCCCGTGCTGTTGCCGCGGCCATGATGGCGTTTTCGGTGGCGGTGACGCTGGCCTCATCGAGCAAAATGTCGTTGCCTTGCAAACCTGTTGGCGCCGCAAAGTGGAAAACTCGCTCTGCGCGGTCGTATTCGATCTCGGCGCCCAGCGCTTCAAGCGCCAGAATATGCGTGTCGACGCGGCGGCGGCCAATCACATCGCCGCCCGGTGGGGGTAGATGCAACTCGCCGCTGCGCGCCGTCATTGGCCCGGCCAGTAATATCGAAGCACGAATGCGGCGGCACTCCTCCGGGTTGAGATCGTGGGTGCGTACCTCTTTGGCATGGACGCGCCAGGTATGATCGCCAATCGTCGTGATTTCAACCCCCAGGCTTGCGATTAATTTGCGCATAGACAACACGTCTTGAATTTCGGGGACATTATGCAAAACGACCGGTTCTTCGGTTAGCAGGCAGGCGGCCAGTAATGGCAGGGCGGCATTTTTATTTCCCGACGGGATAACTTCGCCGTTGAGCGGCTTCCCGCCATGAATGATGAAGCGTTCCATGTTGATCTCCGTATTCGGTATTTGTATCGGATTGTCTACGTTTTGAGGGACTTAATCGTAACGATCTCTCCGCCATGTAAATCTAGCAGGTCGGCGGCGCTGTGCCGGTTGGCGGCAATCTCGATCAGCCCAGCGCTGCCGATCACCGCGGCGCAAGCTCCGGCTGGAATTTCGCCAAAGGTTTTGGCCCAGGGCAGCGCACGGCCATCGGGGAGGTGAACGCGGTATTGTGCAGGATTGATGTTTTGTTTGGGGGACGTACTCATCCAGGGCGTTATTTGTAATTGCCCATCCGCAGTGTGCATGAATTGGCCCAGGCTGGTCAGCAGGTTGCCAAAATGATCGGCGTGCAAGATTTCGCCGTGGATACTGCCTTCGGGGGTAATCTCCAGCCGGGGAGGGGGCAGCCTCACCGGGTCTGGCACGGCGGGGCCAAAGCTCGGGGAGGATACGCCCAAAGAAGCATGTGCCGCCGCCGGGCTGAAAATATCCCGCCCGTGGAAGGTCGTCCCAGGGGTGGGTAGCCTATATTGGGGATTAGCTAATTCCCAGGCGGCGGCATCTTCGTTCATCACATAGCTAAAGCTGCCATTATCCGGCCCGACAAATCGATACGTACCGTTGTCGGCGATGATGGCCCGGCGCGGCGTGCCAACTCCGGGATCGATCACGCTGAGAAAGATGCTGCCCTTTGGGAAAAAATCAGCCGCCTGCCACAAAGTGAGCGCCGCGCGCCGGATATCGCCGGGGGGAATATTGTGGTTGAGATCAATCATGCGGGCTGTGGGGTTGATGCGGGCGATCACGCCTTTCATGATGCCCACAAACGCATCGCGCGTGCCAAAATCGGTTAGCAAAACAATCGGGTTGTGCATAGCGCAGATTATACGATGATCTCGGCATTAGTGCATTATGCCTGTATAATATTCGCATGTTAGCAAAGATTTTATTATTTGCGCTGCTGGGCTGGTGTGGGGGGGCGCTGGTGAACTGGCTCTCGGATGTGCTGTGTTCGCTGCGGCTTGATTCGCTTCTTGCTGATGTGCCTTGCAAAGCCTGTGTTTTGCCGAAGCAATGCGGCGCGTATTTGACAGGGTTGCAGCGTTGTTCGCAATGCAGCCGATGGCGCGCCCGTTATCTGCTAGTTAATATTGTGTTCGTGGGGATCAGTATTTGGCTGGGGGGCGTGCCGCCCGCGGGGATGCCGTACGGGGTGAGTATGGCGCTGATGCTGTTCTTCGGAGTCGTAACGGTGATTGATGTGGAGCATCGCTTGATTTTGCATCCGGTGAGTTGGGTTGGTGCGCTGATGGGTTTAGGGTTTGGCATCTGGTGGCGCGGTCCTGTGGCTACTTTGCTGGGCGGCGCGGCTGGTTTTGCTCTGATGCTGAGTTTATATTTCTTCGGCGACCTGTTTGCGAAATGGATGGCGCGTTTGCGCGCTGAAACCCTGGAAGAGGTGGCACTGGGCTTTGGCGATGTGAATCTGGCTGGGATTTTGGGCTTGCTTTTGGGCTGGCCGGGAGTTATTGGCGGTTTGGTGCTGGCAGTTTTGTTGGGCGGGGTGTTCAGTTTGCTGTATTTGGTGGGAATGTTGATTGTGGAACGCCGTTACCGGGCGTTTGCGGCTATTCCGTATGGCCCCTTTTTGGTTGCCAGCGGGGTGATTTTGCTCTTTTTGCAGGATTTTATGTGGGGAATTTTGCCGTAAAGACGAAGGTTTTGTTCTATTCCAGGAAATTCAATACGCGTACCAGAACTTCGTCCGGGGTCAGAACATCAGTGTCGATGTGCAGATCGGCATGTTGATGGGCATGCGCAAGACGTTCGAGTTGCTGTTGGTATTCCTGTACGGTCCAGTTGAAATTTTTGCGCGTCATTGTGACGGGGTACGATACTTCGAGGAAAATCAGAATATCGGGATTTGTGATGTGTTGCCACATATTGGGGGCAAAGGAGTGCTCCTGGGCAATGTGGCGTACGCTGAAACCGCGCGCTTTCAACCGGCGGGCCAGTTCCGACTTTCCAGAGCCGCAAGCTCCTACGATTCCAATTCGTGTGTTTTTATCATCCATATCTGCGCTGGCGGCAACTGTTCAAACTGCCGCAACTGCGAAGTAGTATTTACCTCGGAAACCATCTTATTAGGATTGACCGTTATCTTGTGCTGTGCGACTGATTTCGCTGGCTCCCCCGAGGATTGCCAGCGCGTCATTCATCTGAACGCACTGCTGGGGGCCAGGGTGATATTCGGGCGCTTCGTTTTGGCGGCGTAGTAGCACCACGCTGACATCATAATCGCGTTCGATAGCTTCAACACTCAAGCCGTTGAGGGTCGATTGTTCTGTGACCTGTAGACTGGCGAGGCAAAGCGACTGGCCTTCTACCGTGATGGGGCGGGTCATATCTACGCCCGCGGCGGTAGCTGCAAAAATCGGCGAAGCCGTAGCCGAGGTACTGATGGCCTGAAAGCCAAATTGCTCTTTGAGTTCATGTGCAAATTCATCATCGAAAATGCGCACCACCACACGGATGTCTGGATTCAAGCGACGCGCTTTCATGGAGACTTGCAAATTCAGTCCGTCTTGCCGTGTGCAAAGAATGATCGCTGTGGCTTTGGCAACTCCGGCGGCCTCCAGCGCGCTTTCACGGGCGCTATCATCGATCAACACGGGGATGCCCAGGTCGCGCACGCGATTGACAAGGTCTGCCTTGGGGCTGAGGTCAATTACCACTACGTCGCGCCCCAGCGAGTGCAAATGCTGCGCCACGCGAACGCCTAAATGACCTAAACCTACTAAAACAACATGACGGTTGAATGTGGATGCAACGGCCATTTCCCACTCCTTGCCGCGGGCGCGGCGATTGAAAAAAAGTACGCCAAAGTCGGCCACGCCTTGCGCCAGTATTCCAATGCCGATGACCGGCATCAGAAAATAGAATATCTGTAGATACCAACTTTGAGGGAAACTGATTATCGGGTTCAGGAAAACCAGGGTGAGGATGTGATAAGCTGAGGTAGCGACATCCCCGATGGGTTCGCCAGCCAAGCGCGCCAGATATTGATAAAACAATCCCCCACCATAAATGGCTACGATGAATAAGGCCAGCGGCCACTGGAATTGGCGAAAAAGCAGCCAGCTATCGCGCAAGCCCGCGCGTAATCTTCGACCCAGCAAGGATTTTGAACGCCATCTCATGGCCCGAGTGGCAAGCGCACTGTCATACGTCGAATCATGACGCTGCTGTCATGGGTGGCTTCGTCGGGGGTTGAGACAACGCGTAGCGCGACTACGCTAATATCATCTACCGGGCGGCCATTATCCAATTTCAGCGCGTGTTTAAGCAGGGAATCGGCAACAAATTGGGGGGAGGGATCTTCGTCGTTATCCAGCGTGGATTGCAGGCATGTTACCGCGTCCATCGAGTGTCCATCGCGTGAACCAGCGTGGGTGATACCATCCGTGAAGATGACCACGGTGAGGCCGGGTTTGAGTTCTACCTGTGTAATCACCGGACGGGTGTTGCGGTAAAACCCGATCGGGACGCTTTCTTCGTTGAGAATCGTGATTTCTTCATCGCGCGCCAGCAAAATTGGGGCCGGGTTGTTGCGGGTACACACCAGGGTGTTGCTCATCAAATCGGCAGAAAGAATATTGAGCGTAGCCGAAACCTTGCCGCCGCGCTCCGTGTGTAGCGCGTCGGCTGCGGCGCGGGCTGCGGCGCCATCGCGCACGCCTTCGGCGAGCAGCGAAATGATTTTGCGCACAACAAACGATGAAACCCACTTGGCCCCTTTGCCAGAGCTTTGTCCATCAGCCATCACAACCGATACCCCGCCGTTGGGACGCTCGATAACTTCTACGGTGTCGCCGCTGGTCGAGGTGGCATATTTTTTTACTTTGGAGACTGCAATTTGCACTTCCATGCCTGAATTTTACCAACAAACTGGTTTCTGATGTAGATTGGTTTTAGGCTTTCTGGCACGGATGACGAGCAGTTTCCAGGATGCTTCGGTAATTTCCTCGCTGTGGGTTTCAAAGCCAGCCGCGGTGAAATATTTCAGGAAGCGGTTATCCCATGTGGGAGCTTGCCCCGTGATCCTAAAGAGCTGAGCGGCGGCTTTTTCGAGGGGGCGCTTTCCGGTGATCCAGGCGCTGGGCAATACCACAAACTCGCCGCCGGGGCAGAGTACGCGCAACGCTTCCCGCAAAGTCTCTGGAGCCAGGATGAACTCCGGTGGGAAGGTGGCCACGATCTGGTGGAAGGTGCTATTCGGGAAAGGGAGAGACTGCGCATAGCCAGTAGTGATACGCGCGGTGAAATCAAGTTTGCGCAGGCGACCCCGAGTGAGGGATGCCATCTGGGGGCTGGCATCTACCCCGAAGGCGGCAACCCCGCGCGAGCTTAGTGCGGCTTGCAGATGACCGGGGCCGAATCCCAGCTCCAGAACGCGTCCTCCCGGTAAATAAGGGAGGACGCTCATCACCCAATCCCGCCAGTGCCCTAGCGAGACAACCGCGGCAACAAAGTCATACGTCCAGGCGAAAGGTTGGTAGAGCAGGCGGAAAAAGAATCGCAAAAAACGCGCCAGCAGCATGAGTGAAACCTATTTACTTTGGAAGCGGGAACTGATCCAGGCTCCCAGGTAAACGACAGCGGCAATGAGATAAAGGCTCTTAATGCCCCACAGGATCGAGCCGTATTCGAGCATCCCGCCGATCACCGCTCCGCTGAGATTCGAGGCCAGCGGCTGCGCGGTTTCTTTTGCCCGGCGCAATGCTTCGCTAAAGATGACCCCGGCGAAGAATAGGGGCAACGAGAGCAGAGTTGTGCTTGTGATGGCCCGCAGGGTTGGCGGAATTGTGTTGAGGATATCCAACGGAAAAAAGTAAGAAAACATCAAACTGGCAAACAAGCACATATAGCTAATACTAATGTTAATTCTCTTTTGCGACAGAACAAAGAGATTTGCGCCCAGGGCCATGCTCAGCACGCCTGAGATTGCCAGGGCATTAACAAGCCAGGTTGTGCCAAATAATAATGCCAATTCAGTGATGCTTTTAAATTCGATCAGCAAAAATGCCGCGCCTAACAGCCAGAAATGCCAGTTGGGTTTTAGCGCTTGTGGGAATGAGCGGGCGATCACCGTGAGGCTGAGCGCCAGAATGAGGCCGATTGCTTGCCAATAGGCCGCGGGAATTTTGTTGCTCCGCAGATAAAGATACGGCCAATCATCTGTGGCGCTGGGAATATCATTGTACTGACTATTGGGTTCCCAGCGGGTTAATTCGGTATCGCTTGTGTCTACGGGTGATACACCCGCCACAAAAGTGGTGCCGATGTCGCCGTAGTAGACATAAACATTCTCAGGCCCGAAGACTTCGGCCATGATGCGTCCGAGGCGTTCATCGATCCAAGGGGTTTTGGCCCCGAAAGTGAGCGAAACCAGGCCCCGTTCGGTGAGCAACGCTTTGGCCTGTTGCAGGCTTTCAACCGTGTACACGAAGGAATCCAGGCGGATATTCGAAAGGCCGGAGAGGAGCGTTTGTGAATCAAGTAAGCCAAAAGAGATTAAATCATAACGCTGAGTGCTTTTTTTGAAATAGGAACGCGCATCGTCAACGATCGTGGTGACGCGTGGATCACTGTAAGGGTATTCGGGATGGAATTTTTGCCCAAAGGTGAGGATAGCCGGGTCAATTTCAACCGCGTCAATATGCTCGGCTCCGTTGCGTAGCGCGGCAGCGGCATCGTTACCCATCCCTGCGCCAACGATTAACACCTGATCGCCGGGAGGATGGAGCCTGTATGGCAAATTATACGAGTAGACCGCGTTTTCCAACTCCTGATTGGCTTCGGGGAGACTGGCTAAAAATGCCTCGGATAAATCCATTGCGGATTGGTAAAAAACTTGCTGGATATTGAGCATATACCAGGTCGTCTCTGACGATTTTTCTGCATCCGTGGAGATGGTTTGCTCAATCAATTCAAGGCGATGGTAAGGCGACCAGGTAACCCCTCGCCCGATGTAGAATATCCCAGCCAGGGAGATGATAAATAATGTCATGTCCTTCCAGGAAAAAGCTTGCTGCTGAATCCAGAATACGGACAGGCTGGCAAGCGCCAGCCCAAACCAAATAATCGGCGGTGTTTGCAGATAGGATAGCAAAGCGAAAAGCCATATACCAATAAGACTGCCCAACAAATTAACAATATAGGCTGGAATCGGTACGTGGCGGGACATTTCTTTGCCCGTTGCCTGCCCGATGGGAATAAAGAGTAGCATTGTGAGCAGGAAGAAAACGAATACAACCCCCAGGAATAAGCCCAACGCCAACCAATACGAGAAATCGCCGGTAAACCACAGAAATTCATCGCCTCTCGAAGGATACGCCAATGCGCGCGGCGATAGAACTCGCCCGACAAGGAAAACTAAGAAAACAAAGATGCCAAATAGGGGGGCAAAGGCCGATTGATAGTTTTGTTTTTTGCCGACCAGCCCAAAACCCAGCGCCAACCCGAGGAAGGCAGCGAGCAGGGGCAGATTTTTGAAATATGAGAAGAGCCGGATTTCACCGGAGATCCATCGAATGACGGCCAGTTCAAAAAATAGCCCCAGACAACTAATCAGGAGCAATGGATACCAGCTACGCAGTGATTTTTGAAAGTTTGGCATCGATATGATGGGTTATTTTGCCAGCAACATGGGCACGCGTCCGGGCACAACACGGTATTCGAGATCGTGTATGGCATAGTCGATGACTTCGCCATCGGTATGGAAGGGGGTGCTGGGTTCGGCGTGAATACGCAGCCAAGTGCTGTGAATTTCGTGGATGGCAGGGTGTTCGGTGTAATTGCCTTCACCCGCCTTCATAATTTTTGGCAGCGTTGCCAACATTTCGCCGCGGGTGGTGATGGAACCGTGGACGAAGGTAAGTTTGCCATCAAAGGGGTCGGCGTGCGGCACACTATAGAAGATGCCACCGGTACGTGGATTGTTGCCCACTGAGACCAATGTCACCGGGCCTTCGTATTCGCCATCGTCCCAGGTGAGTTTCATTTGCCATTGTGGGTTTTTGAGAATTGTCAGGATGGTTGCCAGCAAATAGCGGGCGATACCTTTGACGCGCTTCATCTGGGTTTGTGTGACACTGACCACGGTTTCAAGCCCCACAGCAGAGTTGTTGAGAAAATAGCGTCCGTTGACCTGGCAGACATCGATGGGACGGTGATTCCCGGCGGCGATGATTTGAGCAGCGATTTCAAGGTCTTTGGAGATGCCCAGATTGTCGGCCAGATCATTGGCGGTGCCCATCGGCAAGATGCCAAAGCGCGTGGTGATTTTATTCTCGCCTGCGCCTTTGATCAGACCGTTGACAATTTCGTTGTAAGTGCTATCGCCCCCGGCGGCGATGATGGGATCAAAGCCAGCTTGCAGGGCCTCGGCAGCCAACTCAATGGCATGACCGGGATATTCGGAGACGATCAATTCGTAATCGATGCCTGCGGCTTGTAGGGCAGCTTCGGCTTCGGGTTGACGCTTGAGGGCATCCCAGCGAGCGGCATAAGGGTTGAGGATAATTTTTGCGGTCATAGTTTTTCTCCTAATCCAGACCTCCGAAATTTCTCTAAATCCACAAGTAAATTCAGGATTTCTCTAGAAAATTTCGGAGGTCTTTTTCAAAACACTTTTCGAAATTCACCTACGCCAGATATTGCAAGATCATTGGCAAAAATATTTTCGCCAGACTCAAGAAAATAAAGAAGCCTAAACTATCGGTGGCTGCGGTGACGAGCACCGAAGAGGTCATCGCCGGGTCCTGGCCGAGAGCCTGAAAGAGTAGCGGCATAAGTGTGCCAACGGCTGCAGCAACCAGCATATTGCCAATCAGCGCCAGGCCGAGCACCAGGCCCAGGTAAGGATTATGCTGCCAAAGGCCAACGCCCATCCCAATAATAATGCCAATCACAATGCCTTGCAGCAGGCCAACCCATAACTGTCGGATAAGTACTGGCATAATACGGGATTTCTCTATTTTACCAAGCGCCAATGCGCGCACGATCATGGCGACATTTTGGCTGGCTGCGCTGCCACCTTGTCCGGCAACAACGGACTGGAAGAATGCCAATATCGCTACTTGCACAAATAGATCGCCAAAAATACTGATAACCCACGAGGCGAACAGTGCCGTCAGCGTATTGAGCAAAAGCCACGGCAGGCGGCCGCGTAGTTGCACGTATGTGCCGCTTTCGGGTTGCAAATCGGTGTCGGCCACACTCGCCAGGCGGTAAATATCTTCGGTGGCCTCGTCCTCAATCACATCAAGAATATCATCGTGGGTAATAATACCGATCAGATGATTGTGCTCATCCAGCACTGGCAACACCGAGAGGTCGTAATGTGTCATCATGCGGGCAGCTTGTTCCTGATCGGTATACGGTGATATGGAAATGATATCAGTGTCCATAATCTCGCGGATAGCTCTCTCTGGGTTGGCGACGACCAGATCGCGCAGGCCAATCACGCCGACGATTTTTTCGTTGTCATCGCGTACAAAAAGGTAGTAAGGAATATCGCTGTCGGGGCTGAGTTGGCGTAAATATCGGATTGCCTGGTCTGCGGTAATGTTGGCATTCAGGCTGACAAAGGCCGTCGTCATCCGCCCGCCAGCGGTCTCGTCGGGGTAATTGAGCAGCGGAAGCACATCATCCGCATCTTCCATCTCGATAATCGCCCGCTCCGCTTTCTCGGGGCTTAGATCACCCAGGAGGTCGGCGGCCTCATCGGGGTCCATCTCGTCAAGCACATCGGCGAGGCGTTCCACTGAAATAATTTCAGCGGCTTCAACCGTTTGCTGATCTTCCAACTCATCGAAGAGATCGGCTGTAGTGGCGATATCCAGGTGTCCAAGGATGCGCCCCCGGTCCTCTTCGTTGAGCAGTTCGAAGACATCGGCGCGGTCTGCCGGGTGCAGGCGCAAGAATAGCATCGCTGCCTGCGCAAGGTGCTCCGATTCAAGCGCTTTGTGGATCAGCTCTACCAATGGGGTGAGTTTTGCGATGTCGGTCATGAGAAAAATACTCCCCGTTAGTTTGTTTCGTGGGTAATACGCTGCGTTTCAATGCCGCTTTCAATCAGCCAGGTGATCGCGGTTTCAATAGTGTGCGCCTTGCCGGTGAGTTGCATTTCAACCCAGCCCTCCTGCGAGGTCACCTGCGCCTGGAGAATATTCACCGTGAGATCGAAACGGCGGATGAGCTGATTGATGATGGGGACATCCAGCAAGTGAGGCGGATAAACGAGACGAATAATCTGAGCATCCATCGTTGGCTCTCCTTTCCTGTAGCGTGGGCCAGGGGGAAATGTGTAGTTGATTTTAGCACGAATTTATTTTGAACCCCCCTGATTTTGACAGTCAATCCGCTATGCTTTTCTTGAATCTTATCGGCTTGCGAGTTGACCGCAACCGGCCTGAATGTCGATACCGCGGCGCAGGCGGATTGTGCAGGCGATTCCCTCGTTTTCCAAGATTTGCTGGAATTGGCGCGCGCGGCCCTGGCTGGAAGCCTCGCCCTTGAAGCCTAGTGTTGGGTTGAGCGGAATCAAGTTAACGTGGGCTAACATGCCCTTGAGGATGGCAGCCAGTTTTTGGGCCTGTTCTGGCGTGTCGTTAATCTGTTGAATCAACGCCCACTCAAAGGTAACGCGTCGTCGTGTGGTGCGGGAGTATTCCCGCACCGCGTCCATCAGATCGGCAATGGGATAACGGCGATTCACAGGCAGCATCGTGGCGCGCAATTCGTCGTCGGCAGCGTGCAGCGAAATTGCCAGATTGATTTGCACATCTTCGGTGATAAGCTGCCGAATTTGTGGAACCAGCCCCACTGTCGAAATCGTAAAACGCCGCGCGCCCAAATTCAGCCCCTCGGGGTGATTCAATCGCCGGATCGCATCCAGCGTGGGTTGGTAATTGTGCAGCGGCTCGCCCATCCCCATAACAACAATATTGGTCACACGTTCTTTTTGCACTGCCAGACGGCGAGAAAAATAGATGACCTGCTCAACAATTTCTCCGCTGCTGAGATGACGCAAGAAACCCATTTGCCCCGTCGCGCAGAAAGTGCAGCCCATCGCGCAACCTGCCTGCGTAGAGATGCATAGCGTGCGGCGCTTGTTGTAGCGCATTCGCACCGTTTCAATGGGCTGCTCATCGGGCAGAAAAAATAGCGTTTTCAGCGTTTCCTCATCGGATGATTTCAGCTCGGTAATCGGGCGCAAATGACTGAATTCAACTTTATCGACCAGACGCTGGCGCAATGTCTTTGAGAGCGTAGTGAAGTCTTCGGGCTGGCGCCACCAATGCTGATACAAACCCTGCCAAATCTGCCTTGCGCGGAAGCTCGGCTCCCCCCAGCTTTTGAGCAGCGCCGTCAGTTCGTGTAGATCGAGATCGTAGATATAAGGTTTCGCGGTTGATTTTTGATCGTCAGTCATTAATCCTCGGTCAGCATTGCCAGCAACGTGGTCAAATCATCCGCAATCAAATCAGGCGCCGGTTGCCATTCGGTGGCCTGGGCGCGCGTGGTTACACCTGATAGCACCAGCGCGGTGGGCGCGCCAATATTCTGACCGCCAGCGATATCAGTTTCCAAACGATCGCCTACAACCAGGGTTTCTGCCGCAGTAACCCCCAGGCGTTGCAAGGCTAATGCATACATGCCAGTTTGGGGTTTGCCAGCAACAATCGGAGCCACATACGAAGTTGCTTCAATGGCTGCCAGCATCACGCCTGCGCCTGGAACCTGTCCATTTGGCGTGGGGAAAGTGCGGTCGGGGTTGGTGCCTACAAAGATAGCTCCCGCGCGGATAAAAGCATTGGCCTGCATAAGTTTCTCATAGGTCAGATTTTTATCAAGCCCAGCTACCACGGCCAAAGCTTCTGTTTCGCTGTGATAAAAGCCCTGTGCCTCCAGCGTGCTGAATAGCCCCCCCTCACCGACTATATACACCGGCCCACCCGCGGGGAATTTCTCGTGCAAATATGCCGCCGTGGCTTCCGATGAATTAACCACTTGCCAGGCTTCCAGCGACACACCATACCCAGCCATGCGCTCAATATACTGTGGGGGCGTTTTTGTGGAATTATTAGTTGCCATGACTACGCCCAAGCCATGCTGCTGGATCGTAGCAAAAATCTGGGGTAAATCGCCAATCGGCTCCTGGCCGCGCCAGATCACCCCATCCATATCCAGAATCAGGGCGTTTATGTTCTTGAGGTTCAGTTCTGGCATCGTTCTCTCCAATTTTTAATCCAAAAGACCTCCGAGATTATCCGACAAAAACACCAAAATGGGCAGGTATTTGGTCAAATCTCGGAGGTCTGAAAGTAAGACAGGACTTACGCACGTTCGCAAAAGAAAGTCCTATATGAGACTTTTCAACCTGGCGGCTTATTTTTCGGGCGCTTCTAAAATTTCATCGACCAGACCGTAGTTTTTGGCCTCTTCAGCATCCATCCAGAAATCGCGGTCGGTGTCCTTTTCGATCTGATCTTCATCATGGCCGGTGTGTTTGGCAAGGATACCATTCAGGCGCGTTTTCAAGCGTAAGATTTCTTTGGCCTGAATTTGAATATCCGTAGCCTGGCCTTGCGCGCCGCCCAGAGGTTGGTGCATGTGGATCGTGGCGTGCGGCAGCGCGTAACGCTGGCCCTTGGCGCCAGCCGTCAGCAGCACGGTGCCGAAAGATGCCGTCATGCCCACAGCCACAGTGCTGATCTGGTTGGGGATCATTTGCATGGTGTCGTAAATCGCCAGCCCGGCGTAGACCTGTCCACCCGGCGAGTTGATATACATCTGGATAGGCGCTTCGGCATCTTCTTTGCTCAGGTGCAGCAGTTGCGCCACAACGAGATTAGCAACCTGATCGTTGATCGGGGTGCCCAAAAACAAGATACGGTTTTTCAATAGCATGGCGAAGACATCATACAGACGCTCACCTTGCGGGGATGATTCAATCACATAGGGGGTTAACGCATTGGGAAATTGGATGTTCATGCGTCCTCGCTTTCGTCTTCTTCGGGGGTGGATTCGACGCCCTCGGTGGGCGTATCATCCTCAGATGTTGGGGTGGGCGCGGCTTCCTCGGGGGTGGAATCGCTCTCCGGGGCAGCCTCCTCACCAGCTTCGGTCTCGTCCGCTTCGCTGGCTTCGGGCAGCGGTTCGCCTTTGGCGATCGCGCTCAAATATTCCACAGCTTTGCGGAAGGTCATATCCATTGCGATGCTGTTGACCATATTAAACAGACGTCCATCTTGTTGCAACTCTTTGATTTCTTTGGGGGTCATCTGTGCGGTGACGCTATCGATGGCGCGTCCGGTCGTATCGCTAAGTTTTTCCTGATCTGCCTGAATGTCTTCGGTTTCAATGAGTTTAAAAAGCACCAATTCGCGCCTCACATTTTTCTCGGCAGTTTCGGCAATTTCCTGATCAAATATGCCTTCATCGCCCCCGCGGAATTGCTTGTAAATATCCAGTGTGAGGCCTTGTTGCGAGAGACGATATTCGAGATTGCTGATGATATTCTTCTTTTCGTCTTCGACAGCTTGGGGGGGGAATTTGATGGTGCTGCTTTCGATCAGCCGATCAATGACCTGATTTTCGTACTCGTCATTGTAGCTTTCTTGTGCCTGCTCTGCCATATAGTTGCGCAGGTCTGCGTACACTTCCTCGATGGTCTCGAATTCTGTGGCCGTCTTGGCGAATTCATCGTCTAATTCGGGCAGCGAATAGCTTTGCACATTGGTAATGAAAACCGTATATTCAACTTCGGCGCCTTGCAGCTCTTCATCTTCAGAATCTTCGGGATAGGTGTGCGTGAAAGATTTTTCTTCGTCTTTCGCCATGCCGATGAGATGGGCGGAGAAGCCATCAAAGAATTGACGATCTGTTGCGCTATTTTCTTCCCCAAGACGCGCCGATGAAAATTGCTGATCGTATAACTCAGCCTCTTCGGGGTCTTCAACGCCGAGAATGCTGGCGTTCACGCGCAGATAAACCGCATCGCCATCTTCGGCGGGACGATCAACAGTTTCATATTGGGCATGTTGTTTGCGCAGATTTTCCAGCATCTGCTCGAATTCTTCTTCGTTGGCTTCAGGTAGTTCGTAAGCGATTTCAAGCGATTTATAATCGCCCAATTCCACCTCGGGCTTTAATGGAACGACGAAATCAAAGGTTGGTGGATCAAAGGATGTGACTTCATCCAGGCTGCCAGGGCCATAGGGTTCAATTTCGGCCTCATCCAAAATTTGTGGGTAAATTTCGTCGATGAGTAATTCCAACGCTTCTTCGGTGACTGCGGCTTCGCCAACGGTACGTAGAATGACATTGTAGGGGGCTTTGCCGGGGCGAAAACCCGGAATTTTTACGCGCTTGGCCAGGCGTTTGGCGGCCTGATACTTAGCTTTTTCCCAGGGATCGGCTTCAATTACGGCATTAATTTTGATCTGATGATCGTCGGTATATTCTTTTTCAATTTTCAAGATGACGTCCTTTATTGCTTACAAAATCGCGTGGATTATATCACGCCCCTGGCGGAGCCGATGTTTCAGGGCATTGTTTTGAGAAGTTTTTATATGCTTCTAACGAACTACCTAAAAACGTGCAGCAGGGCGTCGAATTTGACGCCCTGTTGATTCAGTGGGGAAGATGGGGGTCGAACCCACACGCCTCTCGGCACGTGATCCTAAGTCACGCCTGTCTGCCAATTCCAGCACTTCCCCGGCTGGGGAATTATACGTCAGGGGAGGAAGTGCGTCAATAAACGGCGCGCTGTATTTCGGATAATCGTGTTTCCAGAGGTGGGTTGTCCTTCTGAAAAATTTCTGATCGCCCCCATAGCTTTTATCAAAGTGCATCCCGCCTTTATGCCGCGCGTATCGCTGAAATGCGTGGATTGTCGGCATACACGCCGTGATACGAATCGGGTAACAGCGCGGCAATTTGACACATGATCTCTTCAGTGTATTGCTGGAGTTGCTCGTCGCGCTTTTTATTCTCCAGCGGTGGCAGTGTAAAAGGTTTGCCGATTTCCACGCGTACGGCTGAACGGCGTAGTTTGCGCAAATTTTCCAACACGCGGCGGTCTTCAGTCCCCGTGAGCGCCACTGCGAGAATTGGGGCACGCGTTTTTGCAGCCAAATAGGCTGTTCCCGGCTGCCCCTCGATGAGGGTTTCGTTTTTACTGCGCGTCCCTTCGGGTGCAATTGCCAGCAACCCGCCGTTTTGCAGACGTTTCATTACTGCTCGCAATGTGCCAATATCCGGATTGAAGCGGTCTAAAAATATGGCATTCAGCGACTTTGCTGCCCAACGGAAAAAGGCCACTTTGCTATATTTTTCGGCGGGAGTGAGGATAATATCACGGCGATCAATCAGGTGATATACCAGTGTCGCGTCCAAACGGCCAATATGGTTGGCGGCGAGAATGCATTTGCCCTCTGCGGGGACGTTCTCGATGCCGATAAAATCAAGCTTACAGGTCAGCCGCAGGATGAGTGAGATTAGTTTTCGGAAGAAGATTTCAAATAGCATCGAATATTCCTCGTAGCAGGCTGAAGTATACCAATTAGGATTTAGGCGAAATGATGAGGAATATACCGAAAATAGGAGTGCTTCGCACCCCTGTTTTCGGGCTTTCTTTTGCGACAGTGCGTAAGCTCTGCCAGTAACAGCCGCATGTTCTCGTATATTACGACATCACATTTGTATTGGCGTGCGCGCACCCAATACTATTCAGGCCACCATATAAATTCGTTGTTGTCTTCGTTTGATTCGGCGATGGAGTTTCCTCGATCAGCAATGCAGCGTGCTGTTTCGATTTCACTTATATCAAGGTCAACTGGGAAATACATTATTACACTGGCGCCACTGGGGAGCGGCTCAGTAGTTTCTTCCCAACTGAGTTTATTGCCATTGGCAAAGGCTGTTACGCGTGCGCCTGCTGGAGCAACGCCATTGCCATAATTCACCAGTTCGCACCGAAATTTACGCTGTACATAACCCATTGTGCCTACGACCAGGTCAGGGAGGGCAGATTCTGCTTCGCCGCCGCTGTCTTGGGCCGATGTGATCACCTGTAGTGTTGTTGCGAGTTCATTGTTGTTTTCGTCGCTCTCGTTGATTTCGCCTTCAAAATCTACAATCAGGCGCGCTGGCGATTGTCCTGGTTGGGCGTTGGTTGTCTTTGTGCATCCGCCCCAAACAGTTTCGCCTGCGCCCAACTCAGCGTAATCCCAGGAGCAAACCCCAACTCCAGTTGCTTCGTGGAATTTCCAAAGCAAAGTGAAAGCGCCTGAGGGGGAATCTCCCTGGTTCTGGATAATATAGCTGGCTACAAATGGCTGGCCGCTGATAACCGGATCAGGATCGTAGGTTGCTTCTACGACAATCAGATCGGGCAATCCCGAAGAGGTTTGATTTTCTTGTGGATCGCCCTGGTTTTCTGCTTCGGGAATCTGTTCCAGGATGATGCCATCGTCACCCATATCCAAATCAGTTTCCACATCTAGCGGTGGCGGCGCGTGTACGGTTACTCCCTCGGGCAACGGACCGATTTTAGTCACCAGGATATTATCCACTGCCCCCTGAGACCCGTCTTGGGCAGTCACAGCGATTGATCCTCTGGTTAAAGGTGCGTTATCTGTGTAATCAACCCATAGCTCATCGTCAACATAGACCTGAATCTGGCCGTTATAGGCGCGTGTGTCTAACTGGTGCCATTCGCTCAACGATATAGGGCCTGTTTGCGCCACGACGGTGTAGTTCTTGGCTGGATTTTCTTTAATTAGATAGAGACCGACCTCATCCAGGCGTACGATATAACGACCAGCCTGACTCAGGTTGAAGCCCAGAAGCAAGCTGCCCGCATCCAGGCGTGCGGAGGTTTCAAAGGCATAATTATTCCAGGAACTCCCCTCGGGTACCCAGGCCCCACCACTGCCACTGGTAGCAAAGGTATACATATCCCCAGATTGTTGTATATCCCAGGCGGCGGTAATTTCCCAACGGTCAGGCTGACCATCCTGGAAATCATCCTGGAAGAGAATATCTCCTTCTTGAGCTGTTTCTGACTGCACCGGTTGGGATGGCGCTTGTGCCGGTTCGTTTTCTGCGGGCGTTAGATTTTGCTCGCGGCCACAAGCCAAGCTCGCCAGCAATAGAATGAATAACACCAAAAACAAACGACCAGAGAGCTTTTTTGTATTCATTATTATCTCCTTTAGTGAATCCCAAAGACGTGCTACTTCGCTCTTTATAACAAGTTCCACCCAAAAATCAATAGCCAAATAATCCCCTTTTTTTTTCGGAATGCTCGCTACGAAGGGTTAGCCTGTGTAGCTACGAAAAAGCTTAGTATAATTTCAGAGTAGCTACGGGCAAGGAGGCTGCCATGCGGGATTGGGTGAAAGACCGGGGGTTGCTGCATATTCTGGAATTGGGCATGATCTTGCTCTTTGTGGCGGGGGCTGCCCTTTGGGTTGGATTCAGTTCTACTTCGTTTCCGGCAACCAGCCCTCCCCCCGATGCGAATATGCAGGTATTTGCGTATGCCTTGCCCAATAAGGGTTGGGCGCCGCTGACGGTTTACTTCAGCGCTTTTGGCACGCGTTCCCCCCAGGGGGAATCTCTTCGCTATGAGTGGGATTTAGACGGCAATGGCTCCTTTGAAACCGATGCCACTTCTCAAGGGGGCTATGCAACCTATGTATATTCCAAACCGAGGGATTACACGATTTCGCTGCGCGTCACCAACGCAGAGGGCGCGTCGTCGGTGACGCAGGTGCAGGTGCAGGTTAAGCATCCGGCCTCCAGTAGTGTGGATTATTGGACAATTTTTGATGATAGCCGTGTGCGCAAGGTGGAAGTGCGCCTGACACAAGCCAATTGGGAGGCTATGATGGCTAACCCGGGGGCGAAACTCATGCTCCCGGCAGACGCGGTCATCTTTGGGGAGCGCGTTGCACAAATTGGCATCAGCCCCAAAGGCAACAGCACCCTGGCGTTCTCCGGAGATAAGAAACCCTTCAAGCTGGATATGAACGCTTATCTCCCGGAGCAGGAATACCAGAATTTAAAAATGCTGATCTTCCACAATAATTTTGGCGACCCATCCATGCTGCGCGAAAAAATGGCCTACGATATGATGCGTTTTGCCGGAGTGAATGCCGGTCACACAGCCTATGTAGAATTTTGGGTGGATATTACCGACGATGAAAGCCCCGCCGATTTTTTGGGCGTGTATACTATGGTGGAGCGCCCGGATACGAAATATTTGGCGAATCGCTTTGGACGCGAGAACGACCAGGGCAATCTCTACAAAGCCGATGCCTGGTTTGAGGAAGGCGCGGCCGATCTGGCCTATTATGGAGAAAATATCGCCGACTATCCCATGCCGCGCGGCGAATTGGCCTACGCCCTGATGTATAAAGACCCCACAGAAGCCGATTACAGCGATATTATTCACCTGTGCTATGTGATTGACGGCGTGGAGTACGCCAGCCCCGAAGAGTTTGCCGCCGCGCTCGAACAGGTTTTCAATGTGGATGGGTATTTGCGTTATCTGGCGGTCATCTTTCTGACGCTCAATTTTGACCAGTACCCTGACACGGGCAATAATTACTATCTTTATCATGATCCGGGCAGCGACAAATTCGAGTGGGTGGCCTGGGACATGGGTAACTCGTGGGGGATGTTCGGCGGCGACTATGATTACCCAATCTTCGGGCAAGAGCAGAGCATCGGGCCGTTGCAGTACAGGCCTCTATTTACCAATGTGTTCGAGGTCGAAGAATACCGCCAGACTTATCAGGCCTATTTGGATTTGCTCATCCGGCACTATTTCAACGAGGAGCAGATTGGCGCTCAGGCGCAGGCCTGGCACGATTTGGTGCGCCCGTATCTGCTTCAGGGCGAGGGCGACAAAATGTACCTGGGCGATACGGCGCAATCCTCGCTTGATGAATTCGATTCCGCCTGGCAGCAGATTGTTGATCTGACCGCACGGCGTGCTGAGTATGTACAGGGCGTGCTGCAGAGTAAATAGTGATAGTATTGACGGAGGATACGTATGAGACGACAACAATTTCTTAAGGCCATTGCATTACTCATTTTGATGACGCTTTTTCTCGCGCCGCTCACCAGCGCGTTGGCCCAGGAAGGCGCAGCGACCGAAACCTTCGATGACGAAGCCCTTTCCGGCTGGGAACGCTCGGAAGGCGCGGCGGTGCAGGCTGGCGTGCTTCAGATTCAGCCAGGCCATTTTGCCGTCAAATTTGGCGATTTCGCGGCGGGAAACCTGAGTGTTAAATTCAGGCAAACAGCCCCCGGCGTGATCTTCATTCGCTATGCAATGGGCGAGCAGGGAGAGTACTCTTTAATTTTCCATGAAGATATGCTTGTGCTGGAAAGAGCGCAAAACAGCCAACCTTTGGCGCTGGGGGAAATCCCCTGGAGTGGCGCGTCAGGTGAGTGGCAGACGATTGAAATTCAGTATAGTTCGGGCAGCCATCAGGTCAGTCTGGATGGGGAAGTTGTCATTCAGGCCGTGGAGGAGGAACCCCTGCAAGGCGGCGGAGTTGGCTTTTGGGTGGAGGGGGAAGCCGCGGTCGAATTTGATGACCTGACGCTGACGGCGGACTCGCTCGCGGGCGGGGAGCAGCCCCCGGAGCAAGCCCCTGCCGCGGGAGTAGAATCGACCCAACCGGCCGCGCCCGCTGCGCCTGCTGCTCGCCTCAGCATCAACGACTTAGTCGCCGAATTATCCACTTCGCAGGCCAATCCCACACAACTGACCACTTTTGTTGTCAATTTACTGCTTTCGGTGGTGATGTCATATCTTCTCAGCCGGGTGTACGTGCATTGGGGATCGTCGCTCTCCAACCGGCGTCGTTTTGCGGCCAACTTTATTTTGATCTCGGTGACGACCACGTTCATTATTTTGGTAGTGCGCTCGTCGGTTGCCCTTTCGTTGGGTCTGGTCGGCGCGCTCTCGATTGTGCGTTTTCGCGCCGCGATAAAAGAGCCGGAAGAATTAGCCTATCTCTTTTTTGCGATCAGTATCGGGATCGGCCTGGGGGATAATCAGCGCCTGATTACGGTGATTGCGCTGGTGGTAGCCATTTTTGTCTTGGGATTGATGCGTCTCTTCCGCGGGCGGCAGGCAGATTTCAATTTGCATGTCACGGTTGCCAGCCACGGCCCGACGAAGGTGGAGTTGGAGACGATTATGGATGCGCTGAAACCGCATTGCACCCAGTTAAAGTTGATGCGCTTTGATGACACAGCCCAAAGCCTGGAAGGTTCTTTCCTGGCGGAATTTCGCAATATGGCGCAACTTCGAGCAGGGAAGGCAGCTCTACGCAATCTTTCCGATGCGCTGGAAATCACGTTCTTAGATAATAAAGGCATTTGGTAGAAACCAGGACTTACGCACTTTCGTAAGAGAGTGCGTAAGTCCTGGAAACAATGAAGTCACATTGATGTACACAATGATCGAAAAATGGTGAGCAGTTAATGGAAGCAGCACGTGAGTACCGCTACGAGCGGAAATTCTTTGTAGACCAACTGGATGCGCGTCAGGCGATTGCGCTAATCAAGCAGCATCCGGCCATGTTTTCGGAGCTTTATCCGCCGCGTTATATCAACAATATCTATATGGATTCGCCTCTGATGGCGAATTTCTTCGACAATGTGGATGGTGTCGATGCGCGGCGTAAGGCGCGCGTGCGTTGGTATCACGATCTATTTCGTCGGGTGGATGATCCGGTCTTAGAGTTCAAGATTAAGCGCGGCTTGATGGGTACCAAAGCGCAATACGCTTTTCCGCGTTTTGACTTCGATACGACTTTCACAGGACGCAGTTTCAAAACTGCTATTCAAGCCTCCGAATTACCCAAAGATGTGCTGGAATATCTACTCTCTGTCGAGCCGGTATTAGTCAATCGCTATTTGCGCTGGTATTTTGCCACCCCCGATAGACGATTCCGCGTCACTGTCGATACAGAACTGACGTTCTACCATCTGAATAAATTCAGCAACCGTTTTTTACATCGGCAGGTAGATTATCAGGATATTGTTGTAGAATTGAAATATCAACACGATGATGATCTCCAGGCTGGGCGAATTGCGTCAGCGTTTCCGTTCCGCATGACGCGTAGCTCGAAATTTGTACAAGGCATCGAACGAGTTTATTTGTAAGAAGTAGGAGCGAGATTGCGATGGTATCGGATAAATTACGCGCTTGGTTTGTGGTTCACTTTATAGTGGATATGCTTTTTGCCATCCCGCTGTTCATTGCTCCGGTGTGGATGTTAGGATTATTTGGCTGGGATTTTGTTGACCCCCTGACCAGTCGTTTGGTTGCAGCGGCTCTGTTTGGCATTGGGGCTGAATCGTTCTTGGCCCGCAATGCGGGTGGTGAAGTATTTCGGGGAATGTTGAATTTAAAAATAATCTGGTCAGCTTTTGCAGTTGCGGGGATCGGCATCAGTATGTCGGGTGGCGGCCCTTTGATGGGCTGGCTGGTACTGGCGATTTTCGCCGCATTTTTCTGTCTGTGGGTGTATTATCGCTCAAAATTGAAGTGATAGATTGTTTTACCAGGTTTTCGACATTTTTAAAACGCGGCGAAAACCCGGAAATTTGGAAAGGCAGGGTCCGATGAAAGAACGCAGAAGGTTAAAGCGTCAGCATATTATGTTCTACTCCCGCGTCTTTGACCGTAAAACGGGAGCATTTTTAGGGTATCTAGGTAATCTAACACCCAGCGGCGTGATGATTATTTGTGATACCCCTCTGGAAGTTGGACAAATATTTCCCTTACGAATTGACTTGCCCGAAGATCTCTATCCGGTCAATGTGTTAAATCTGATCGCCCGAAGCGTCTGGTGTGAGCGCGATATCGACCCCAACTTTTATACCGTAGGTTTTAAAACTGAAAAATCGACCCCTGCTCAAGAAAAAATCATCCTACAAATCAACGAAGATTATGGTTTGCATAATTACTCTATAGATGATTTTTAGCGAATTGCCTAGCGATACTCTTCGCGCGTCGCGGGGGATGCCACGCGTTGCAAGCCGCGTGAAACCAGATAGAATCCCATCGCAAATAGGGAAAAACAAGCCGCGGCAGGAATCAGCATGTGCCAGGGGGGGCCATATGATCCGGAGATATTGCCATAAATAAAGGCATCATAAATAATTGTCCCCCAATTGCTCGACATGCGTGTGATTCCGAAAAACGAAATAAACCCATCCGCCACGACAGCGCCCGTTACAGCCAACATCATTTGAAGCGCGGCAAGCGGCATTACCGACGGAATCAGATGTTTGGTGATAATATGCCAGGCGCCGCCACCGGCAATATGCGCCGCCTCCATAAACGGCTTCGCTGCCACCTGAATCGCCTGCGCGCGCATGACAATCGTAGTTCCACCCATTCCGGTTACAAAACCGTAAATCAATCCCAATTGCAGAGGGGTCAGGTCGCGATAGCGCGCCCCAATAATCACCATAATTATCGGGGCCGGGAAAAGCAAGAAAACATCCGCTAAATTCGTAATCAGCATGTCAACACGTCCGCGGAAATAAGCCGCAGTTACACTTAGAAGTGTGCCAATAAAAGCGGTTGAGAGCGCCGCTGTCAGTCCTACAACAAACGTGGGTGGGGTGGCGGCCAAAATCATGCTCAAGACATCGCGTCCCAAAGAATCGGTTCCAAGAATATGACCTGGCCCCGGCGGTGATGGGTGCTGAAAGATGTTAATATCAAAACCGGTAACCGGATCGTATACCCCCCGCGGCCAAACTGAATTGATCAAAATCGGAAAGGCCAGCGCCATCATGCCAAACAATACAATCAGCAATACCCCCACTAAAGCCAGTTTGCTCTGTGAGAAGAAGCGCCAATTCATCCGCGTTCGCCGCCATGAAATCGTCAGACGGGTTTGGATTTGGCGTAAAAAACCGAATTTCTTTGGGTGTTGATACGCGGCGATAACCGGTTTGGGTGCTATAAATGGTGGCGCTACCTGCGTTGCTCCCCGAACGGGGATGCCCGTGCTTTGAGATACCGATTGAAGGAGTGATTTTTTGTCGGATTGGAGTGCGGATGCCCTCGCGGTGGGTTGCAGTATATCGGCCTGAATCGGCCGACTGGGCTTGGGCGCCGCGACGGGTGGCACGGAACGAGTAGATGCTGGACGCCTTTGAGACTGCGGAGCTGAACGTGGGGCAATTAGCTCCGCTGAAAATTGACTTAACCGCGCTTGCACATGCGTATTGGCTGGATTAATTTGTAAAATGCGCTTGAGGGCGTAAATTTTCTGTTTATTATCGTCCAGAGCATAACTTAACAAAACCCAGCCTTGCTCGTTTTGCGGATTTTTTTTCAAAAACTGTGCCAGTAATTTTTTTGCGTCTTCGCGCTTTCCGTCTCGGATCTGGCTCGCAGCAGTTTCTAGAATTGGGTGATTGTTTAAGTCCATGATCTATTCTTTGCGTGATTATCTTGCGGGTGCTTTGTTACTGCTATAACGAATGCGCGGATCAAGGTATGCTGAAATAATATCGAGCGCCAGGCGAGCAACCAGTGAGACAATTCCTACGAGCAGAAGTGTACTCATCACCAGAGGCATATTCTGCCAATACAGGGCATTCCACATCGATGTGCCCATCCCCGGCCAATCGACCGAACTTTCGATAATCACAACGCCAGTGATCAGGTAGGGTAGCGAAATCACCAGTCGACTGACTACAGGCAAGAGCGCATTGCGGGCTGCATGGCGTTCGAGTACCACCGAATCGGGCAAGCCTTTGGCGCGGGCTGTCGAGATATATTCCGAGCGCATAATCTCTTCCATGCTGGTTTGCATAATTATCATCGTTTCGCCAAAAGTCAGCAAAATATAACTTGCCAGCGGAATCCAGGCCAGACGCATAATATCCATCGCCAACGGCTCGAAGCCAAAATAGCGCCAAAGGCCATAAGTGCCCACCAAAATCAGTAGTAAGTAAATTAATCCGGGTGTAGATTTATGCAACAGGCCGTCGATGATGTTTTTGAGGAAATAAAATAACAGCGCGCTAAAGGCAAATGAAACTACCATATACCAGGCAATCTGGCTGGGCGTGGTGATAATATTTTTCCATAACAAATTATCCAGCCCCATAAAAGAGACCGTCCTCAGCCCGCCGACTTCCCCCATAACAGCAAAACCTGCACCCTTAATAAATAGATAAGTGAAAAGCCAGGTTAGCCAGGGTGGAAACGAGGTATTCAGGGTTAGTCCGATGAGAGTCACTGAACGCGATAACAACGCCGAACCCGTCCAGGAAGTTCGTTTTCCTAGCCACAGACCCAGCATAAAGGCAATAATGGTGCCAATGAAAAAAACCAGCAAGGTGGCTGGCAATACTGTTTTTAGAATATCAACAATCGGTTCTCCGTTGAGTGAATTTCCCAAATCCAGTGTGGCGATTTGACGTAGCCACTGAAAATAGCGTTGCCAGATGGGTAAATTTAATCCCAATTGGGTGCGCAACTCTTCTCTACATTCGGCATTGCAATAAATGGAAAATTGATCGATATAATCCCCGGGCATCATGATCTGGATGAAAAAGAACATGATGCTGATAAAGATAAAAAGCTTGAAAATACTCAGCAGGGTTTGATTGACGAGGTAACGAATCATGGTTATGGTTGTGCCCTCTGTGTGTATGCGGGCTAACTACGCGACACCGCCACAATGCAGCCAGGCTGCCGTGTGGCTCGTATTCGGATTACCGCTAAGTGTCACAAATGGTTCACTCTTTGAGAATATTTGTGTCATCATCCGAGTGATCAGCTTGAATGATGTCATCGATATTCAATGGGGGCAGTTCTGCTGTGGATGATAGCCCGAAATGGCTTAGAAATTCACTGGTGGTGCTATACAATATCGGACGTCCAGGCCCTTCGGCGCGACCGGCATCTTCGATGATGCCTTTTAGCAACAAGCTTTTCATAACGCTATCGCTATTGACGCCGCGAATTGCGTTGATTTGTGGGCGGGTGACCGGCTGCTGATAGGCGACGATTGCCAGCGTTTCCAGCGCGGCTCGGCTGAGTGGCGTGCTGGCTTCAAGCCCTAGAAAATGCTCGATAAGCGCCGCGGCTTGCGGGGCTGTAGTCAATCGCACTTGTTTGTCGTGACGCTGAATTTGCAACCCGCGTTCGGCATATTCGGCTTCTAGCTCGTCAAGCGCGTTTTCTACCGCGCGTGGCGTTTGTTCCAGTACGCGCGCAATATGCCCGCTACTGACGGCATCGGGGGCCACAAAAAGCAAGGCTTCAATACTGGCTTTTAGACTGAGTTCGGATTCTAATGCAGGTTGATTTGGGTCGCTCATGCTATAATCTTCGTTTATTGGCGTGTTCAGAATTTCGACTGCGAAGGCCTGGCCTGAGCAGTGTTCGATCAAAAAATCAAGATGAAATTATACCACTCTATTCTTTTTCTTCTGGGGCTGGGGCTGCTGCTCGGGGCATGTGACATCGCCCCAGCCGCCGAAGCTTCGGTGCAGGCACACATCTTTGTAGATGGTCAAAGCCTCGCTGTGCAGGCGCCACGCGCGGGTACAGTCCAGGATGCCCTTGTATCGGCAGAAATCACTCTGGGCGTGTTAGATCATATCGAACCCGATTTGCATATCCCACTTGTCGAGGGTATTGAAATTACCATCACGCGCATTTACGAAGAATTTGAAGTCGAACAAGTCGTCATCCCCTTCGAAGAGCAAATGCAACCCAGCGAATTTTTGCCCGAAGGCGAGCGGCAACGCTTGCAATTGGGCGAAAATGGAATCAAGGAAATTACCTATCGCATCGTCTATGAAGACGGTGTTGAGATTTCGAAGGCTGAAATTAAATCATCCATTTTGAAGGAAGCCGTGCCGCAGATCATGTTAGTGGGGGTACAAACTTCGTTTTCGCCGCGCACGATTCCAGGGCGGCTGCTATATCTCTCAGACGGCAATGCCTGGATGATGGAGGGTACCACGGCGAACCGTTCGGCAGTTGTGTCGTCGGGTGATTTGGATGGGCGCGTTTTTCGCCTTTCAGACGATGGCGAATGGCTATTATTCACCCGCCATGCCGAGGCCGAAGATATTATCAATACCTTGTGGGTGGTCAGTATAAAAAATCCGGAAACAGAGATTGATTTGCACGTTGCTAATGTGATCCATTTTGCCGATTGGCAACCCGGTTCGCTCGCCTGGGCGGTTGTTTCCACGGTAGAGCCGCGTCAGGCCGCACCTGGCTGGCAGGCGAATAACGATTTGCAGTTGATCAATTTTAGCGAAAGCGGATGGGTAGACCCTAGTCCAACCACCTTGCTGGAAACAAATTCTGGTGGCGTGTACGGTTGGTGGGGGACAAGCTTTGCCTATGGGCCGAACGCTGGCTCGGTGGCGTATGCTACACCCGATCAGGTGGGGCTGGTGGATCTCGAGGAGGGCGCCTTTTCCCCAATATTGGATCTTGTCCCATTGAAGACACTCGGCGATTGGGCCTGGGTTCCGGGGCTGGTTTGGGCCCCTGATGGTGAGCTGCTTTTTACTGTTCGCCACGCGCCGCCGCCCGGATCCGCTTCTCCTGAAGAAGCACAAAACTTCAACCTGACCGTGATCCCCGTGAATAGCGGCCGCGCCTTAGACCTGATCTCGCAGGTGGGTATGTTCGCCTATCCGCGACCATCACCGATTCAGGCACAGCCCACTGGCGAGAGCGCTTATCAGGTAGCCTATTTGCAGGCCATTTTCCCGGAGCAGAGCGATACCAGCCGCTACCGTTTGATGGTAATGGATCGCGATGGTTCCAACCGTCGCGAATTATTTCCGCCCGAAGAAGCACAAGGTATTGATCCGCAACGCGATTGGGGCGTCTGGTCACCCCAGGTAAGTGAGGGCAGCCGGGGACACGCGTTGGCTGTGTTGTATCAGGGCAATATCTGGCTGGTTGATAGCTTCACTGGTGAAGCCTGGCAGATCACCGGCGATGGGCGTATCAACCGCGTGGATTGGCGCTGATTGCAGAAATCAGGTTGCCCTTGTTATTATTTTTGTACTTCTATCAAAATTTTCTAAAAATCACCGCGCAGGCTAAAAAGAATTACGTAATTTTGTTTTGTCCCTGGGGTGATCGTCATTGAAAGGTGTTACTATGCGTGTACTTATCACGGGCGCAGCCGGTTTCTTAGGCTCTCATCTTTGTGACCGCTTGTTGGCCGAAGGCCATGAAGTTGTCGGCATGGATAATTTTATTACCGGTAATCCACAAAATCTGGCGCATTTGGCGGGCCATGACTGCTATGAGTTTATTCGGCACGATGTTTCGAATTTTATATTTGTGCCGGGTAAACTGGATGCGGTGATGCACTTTGCGTCTCCGGCCAGCCCCAATCCCAATTCGCCGTATGGATACGTTAATTTACCCATCCAGACGATGAAGGCGGGAGCGCTGGGAACGCACAATACATTGGGTGTCGCCAAGGCGCATGGAGCGCGCTTTTTGCTGGCTTCCACCAGTGAAATCTATGGCGACCCATTGGTGCATCCGCAAGAAGAAAGCTATTGGGGGCATGTAGACCCGATTGGGGAGCGTTCCGTATACGATGAAGCGAAACGTTTTGCCGAAGCCCTGACGATGGCCTATCATCGTTTTCATGATCTTGATACCCGCGTTGTGCGCATCTTCAATACTTTTGGCCCGCGTATGCACATCAATGATGGGCGCGTCGTGCCGAATTTTATCAAACAGGCCCTGCAGGGCGAAGCGCTAACGATCTATGGTGACGGTCAGCAAACGCGCAGCTTTTGCTATGTTGATGATTTGATCGAAGGTATTTATCGCTTGCTGCTTTCCGATGAGCATCGCCCGGTAAATATTGGTAATCCGGTTGAAACGACCATTCTTGAATTTGCTCAAACCATTAATACGATGACCCAGAATGAGGGCTTGAAATTTGAGCCACAACGACGCGGCGAGGGCGATCCGCAGCGCCGCCGCCCCGATATCAGCCGCGCCAAAGAAGTTTTGGATTGGGAACCAAATATCGACCTGGTCGATGGAATTCGGCAAACCATTCCTTATTTTCGGGAAAAACTATCGCTGCAATGATCCTCACCAAATCCCTTTCGAATCCTGCCGAGCGGATACGTTTTTTAAAATTCGCTATTGTCGGTACAATTGGCGCTGTGGTCGATTTTGGTGTTTTTAATGCACTCACTCGCTTTGTGGCTATCGATCCCGTTATCGCCAGTGTTTGTTCTTTCACGGTGGCAATTATTAGTAATTTTACCTGGAATCGTTTTTGGACCTATCCTGATTCGCGCTCAAAATCTTTGGTTCGACAACTCTCGGAATTTGCCGTTGTCAATATTGTTGGAGTAGGGATTCGCACCCCGGTATTTGCCGGACTTGACACCCCCCTGGTAGATATGTTTGCCAATCTGAATCTTTTTCCCAGCGCCACACTGTTGGAGCCGCAATTTTTAGGGCATAATATGGCGCTGGGTATTGCCGTGGTGTTGGTGATGTTTTGGAATTATTTTGTGAATCGGTATTGGACGTATAACGATGTGGAATAAGCGAGACTGCCCGGTATAATAATTTTATGACACAATCAAAACCATTAATCCCTATCTACACGACTTCGGGCGAAGTTGGCGCGTTTTTGCGTTATCCCTATCTCTATAATTATATGGGCGAGTGGGTTGGTTGGGTAAGACCTGATCGTGAAATCTATTCCGTATTGGGGCATTATATTGGCTGGCTGACTGATGATCCGCGTATTTTGCGCAAACGTTCGTATGATTTTTCCAAGCCGCGCATTACGCCGCCCCAGCCGCAACCGCGTGTGCGCGTGCCTGCAACAGTGCCGCTGGCGCCCATGATGTCTGAACTAACCTATACTCATATTGATGTGCTTGAGGAAGAACCCCATCGTCTGAATACAGTGGATTATGGCGAACTGCGCGAAGATATGAATTGAAAGTATCATCTTAATATTTTGGGGTCAAAGGTGAC
>JACKQG010000168.1_pt1 | contig 44937 bp, 43 predicted proteins | sample 8237621 | NCBI WGS metagenome assembly JACKQG01 (sample SAMN15677084, study PRJNA649215) | marine metagenome | biome: marine; feature: Black Sea; material: saline water; isolation source: suspended particulate matter (SPM) from the Black Sea western gyre | collected 2013-06-09/2013-06-10 | depth... | reverse complement strand
ACCCGCGCCAGCTCCGGCGGTACCCGCGCCAGCTCCGGCGGTACCCGCGCCAGCTCCGGCGGTACCCGCGCCAGCTCCGGCGGTACCCGCGCCAGCTCCGGCGGTACCCGCGCCAGCTCCGGCGGATGTGGGTGAGGCTACTTTTTTCTATATCATGAACGGGCCGGATGGGATGCGGGTTGAGTTTGAGACGTCGGATGTAGGGGAATCAATTTCGATTTCAGAGGGTGCGCCGCCATTGACGTTGACGCCTTCGGGCCGGGGTGTGGAAACGGCGACTCATAAGCTAGTCAGAACGGATGCGGGTGAGACGGAGTTTTTTGATAGTGTGACGGATCCGGATGGCGCAATTAATTTGGCGGGGGATCCAGCGTATGCGTCGCCGTTGCAGGCGATGGTGGCAAAGCTTGAAGAGTTTCCGGCTGCCCCTGCCCCCGCTGCGCCCGCGGCGATGGAGGCGATTTCGATGGGGCCGGCAGGCGGCGCGATTGAAGTGCCAAAGGTTGCTGCTCCCGGCCCCCCTGCGCCGTTGGTGCCAACGACTGCGCCTGCACCGGCCGTGCCCAATGTGCCTGAAGTACCTGAAGTGCCCAAGGTTCCCAGTGTGCCTGCGCCTATGCCGACCACACCGCCAAAACCCGCGGCGGCGCCGGGGTTGGCGCCGGGGTTGGGGCCGATCGCTGGAAAAATTACTTTGCCCGAGCCGGGCTTGCCCAAGCCTTCGGATGTGCCGAAGTTGGATTTACCTGATTTACCTGAAACTCCCAAAGTGCCTGAAACTCCTAAAGTGCCTGAAATATCCAAGCCTACTGGAGGGCTCCCGCCTGTTCCCGCTAATGTGGCATTGCCTAAGCCTAAATTACCCCTCGTATCGCCTGTTCCGCCTACATCGGACGAGGATGCTCCGGCGAAACCCGCAGTGCCCCCGTTGCCAACCGGGCCCAAACCGGTCGTTCCTATGCCCGAGGAACCGGTTTCTAAATCACCTGAACCCCCGGAATCACCTGAACCCAGTAAACCGCTTCTATCACCCAAGCCACCCGAGCCGGATAAACCGGCGTTGCCTATCATTAAGAACGACGACGAGACGGATCCGGATATTGAATTTGAAGCGGGCAGCACCCCGCCGCTTGAGCCCGAAGCTAAACCGATTATCCCCACCCCGAAGCGTCGCGCAAAGAAAGAAATAGACCCAGTGGACTCTAAACGAAAATCTCGCATTGAGGCCGAATCGGCAGTGGAAAACGCCCAGCGCGAGTTGAAAGAAGCTCGCGCCCGGGAAGAATTGATGGCGCGTGAGGAACTTGAGGCGCACAAAACCGCCCTCGAGCGCGCCCGCAAGGAGTTAGCGCAGATTGATAGTGAAATTGACAAGGTCAAAAAATCCGACGTTGCCAAACTCGAGAAAAACCAGGCCGCTCTTGAAAAGTTAAAACAGGAATACGAGCACGACGAGGATTTGGTGCGCCATACCATTCGCGCCAAGAAAGCAGCTCACCTCGACCACGAAGATCGCCTCACTGATCTGGATCGTGAACTGCATCAACTGCACGAGGATGAAACAGAGCGCATCCGGCGCAAGGAAACGGAAGATCTTCGGCGCGAGGAAGAAAGTCGCGCAGCCCGCGAGCGATACCTCGAGCGCGTGAAGGCCGACGAGGAGGAGATTGTCCACCACAAATCCGATATTGAGCAACTGGGAGGGGAAGAGGCATCCCTCAAGCAGGAGATCGAGAACAAGGAAAGTGCGTTTCAAAAACGCGCCAAGGACATCAAGTTTGAGGAAGACGATGAGCATTCCCGTTTAGAGCACGAACAGGAAGTATTGCTCAAACGGCGCGAGAAAATTGAGGAACAAGTCAACATCGAATCCGGCGAAATCACAGCGATGATCGCCAAGCTCGATGCCCGCAAAATCGTGCGTGCGGACGAGGAAAAAATGGTTCGTCTCCAGGCGGCGGCCGAGCATGAGGCGGATTTCATCCAACAAGACCGGATTGATGATGCGCCGGTACAAGTGGCCAAGCCGGTAATCGATCGCGATCAACCGCCTGCCCCCGATGAGGAACCGCCGCTACCCAAATCCGGTGAAGCAGAGCCGTTGCCCAAACCCAAGATCGCCAAACCCGTGGCGATGCTCAAGCCGGTTTCGGAAGATAAACCAAAACTTCCCTCATTGCCCAAACCCGCAGCCGAAAAACCTGCTCTCCCCGAGTTGCCCAAACCCGGTGGAGATAAACCGGCACTTCCGGCATTACCCGCACTTGGCAGCGATTCATCCGGTCCGCCCACGCTGCCTAAACTGCCGAAACCCGCCGGCGACAAACCCGCGTTGCCTGCGTTGCCCGCCTCCGGCGAAGATAAACCCGAACTCCCCGCGTTTCCCAAAGCGGCTGACAAACCGAAATTGTCGACATTGCCAACGCCGCCCAAACCTGCTGGCGATAAACCTGAAATTCCAGCGTTTCCAAACGCTGATCCCCCGCCCGACTCCCCGCCCGTCTCGACATTGCCGGATCTGCCCGCGCCGTCTGCGCCGGAAGAAAAGAAAGGATTCTTCGGTAAATTATTTTCTAAAAAGAAAAAAGACGGGTCGGCCAATCCAGATACGGTACTGCCGGTAGCCGGCCCCGACGCACCCAAGCCCGCGCTGCCGCCTATGCCCGACAGTTCGGGAGCTTCGGGAGCTTCAGGAGGGGCCTCGCCCAAGCCTGTTTTACCAGCTTTCCCCGGTAGCCCTGCCAGTCCTGTAGGAGGGCCACCACCTAAGCCGGAGTTGCCCGCCTTCCCTCCCACGCCTGATTCTGATCCAGCTGCGGCAGCGGAACAAGCGATGTTGAAAAACAAACTTCAACGCATCGCACAAGATCGGGCTGACCGCTTGAATGCCGGCGAAGGTAAAGAAATGCCAACCCTGCCAGCGTTGCCCGCGATGCCATCCCCACCCAAACTCGGGGGTGCGCCGGGATTGCCTCCTCTGCCAGGTGCGGGAGGGATTGCGCCCAAGCCGGGATTGCCGCCATTGCCGCCCATGCCCGGCTCGCCCAGCATTCAAAGCGAGGCTGATCAGCAAACGAAGGATCAAGAAAAAGATGTTTAGGCGCTTGGTTTAGGGTAAAACAGCAGGATTACCCCTTTTTTCCCCACACCCGCTTTCGGGTGATGGGAATTTTTTCACTTTTTTCACTTTTTTCGGTAATTTCATGCCTGGAATGCGTATTAATAGAGAAGGGACGAATCTCGATGAATTCAAAAAAGGCAAAACGGGCGAAACGGGCGAAACGGGCGGAAAAAATCGGAAAAAAGATCAATAAACAGGAGGTCAACTGTGGTTGTATGCGGCCTAGATCGGTTGTTCGGTTGGCAAGTTGCCTGACGCATAAGGGGCATCGCAAACATTTGCGTTTATTGGCAGAAACCTGGGAGTTGGTCACTGACGCCATTTCCGTGGTTGATCCGCAGACTGGCCAGTTGCTTTATGTGAACGGCGCATGGCGGCGGCTTTATGGGTATTCCTCTCAAATGGCGCTGGGCACGCAAGTGGAGGGTTTGGTGAACCCCAAAAAACTCACCAAAAAACTCCGGAAACAAATTCACGAGGAAACGCTTCAAGGCCATTGGTGTGGACGGTTGATCAATCGCGACGCCAAAGGGCGGGAGTTTCCAGTGGATCTCAGCACCGGATTGGTGAACGCGCCGAACGGAAAACTGATTGGACTGCTCGGCGTGGGCACCCCCCTTCGTGGAGGCACGGTGACCGATGAAAAAATTAACCGATTGGTATTGCACCATCAGGAAACCCTCTCACGGGAATTGCAGACATTACTTGAATCAACCCTGTTCAACGGCGACCCCATCGCCAACGGAAAAAGTGAGCACAACGGCCGTGTGCAGGGCATTGAGCGTTTGAGCCCGCGTGAAATTGAAGTGTTTGACCTCATTGGCCAGGGATTGAGCACTGTGCAAATATCCCGCAACCTCAAAGTGAGCCACTACACCATTCAAGCTCACCGAAACCACATCCGCGATAAGCTGGACCTTCGCGACAGCGCGGTCCTGACATTTCGCGCGTACCAATGGTCCCGCGAGAAAAAGATCAACAAGGCACCGTCCGCCAAGGCAAAGTAACCGGCCAAGAATTCATTGGCTTCCTGTCGCGCTTGACGGCATAAATGCCGCGTGTCCAAATCCGATAAACTAGTCAAATATCTTGCCTACGAATCCCACGACAAAAAGTGGGTGTCGGACAAGCTTATCTATTTGCTCGCTGGCGATCCGGTGATCCCCCCTTTCAATGCCGCCGCAATGAAGCTGGCGGAGATATCGCGGGATGAAAATTGCCAGATGGAAGACGTCGGCAAAGTCATCCAAATGGATCCCGGCCTCGCTTCGGACGTCATTCGGGTGGCCAGCTCGGTGGGCTTTGCCGCGCGCCGCATCTCGAGCATCGATCAGGCGATGATGCTGATCGGGATGCAACAAATTCGCCGCATCGCCTTTGCGATGGGCGTAATGAAAAATTTTGAGCATTTAAAATCACAGGTGGATTGGGGCGCGTTTTGGCTGCACAGCATTATGGTGGCGCGCCTCACCGAGCGTGTGGCCGCGGCGTATCGTCCGCCGTGCGGCTCGGAATATCTCGCCGGGTTGCTGCACGATTGCGGCAAGCTGTTGCTCGAGCATTATTTTCCGGAGGAGTTTGATGCGATCATCATCCGCGCCACCGAACGTGCGTGTGGGCACGTGCTGGTGGAGCGCGAGTTCCTCGGCGTGACCCACGCCCAAATCGGGGCGGCCATTTGCGAATGTATGCAGGCACACCTCGAGGTGATCCGCGCGGTGTGGTATCATCACGATCCCTTCAACACCACGCTCGATGATCAGCCGGACAACAGCAAATTTCTCTCCGCCTGTGTGGCGGTGGCGGATGCGTTGGTGAATTATAAACAGCTTAATATTTTCGGCGCGCGCATTATGGATTACGATCAGCCTTTCGAGGAGCTCCCCGAGTGGCAGTTTTTGGGCCAGTACCAAATGAGCTACGGACTGGAACTGGATTTGGATGCGGAACTCGAAGCGGCAAAGTCCGACCTGAAATCGTTTGGACTCTAAGTCGTTTTGCTAATGACTGAACCCACGCTTAATACTTCGCAAAAGGCGCAGGCCATCAATTTCGATCGCGGCCAATACGGCACCTTCGCTGAGATCGGCGCGGGGCAGGAAGTGGCGCGGTGGTTTTTCCGCGTGGGCGGCGCATCCGGCACGGTGGCCAAGAGCATGAGCGCCTACGATATGGCCGTGAGCGACGCCATCTATGGCCCCTCCGAACGCTACGTGAGTGAGGATCGTCTGCGCCATATGTTGGATCACGAATATGGTTTACTCGACCAACGCCTCGCGCCCGAGCGCGGCGCGGATACGCGCTTTTTTGTGTACGCCAATACTGTGGCCGCCCGCAGTTTCAGCCGTCAACAGGATGGCCAGGGTTGGATGGGAATCCGATTTCAAACTGCCCCCGGCAAACCGCCCAGCGATTTGGTGCTGCACGTGCGCCTGCTGGACAAGGACAATCTGAAACAACAGGAGGCCGTCGGCATCATCGGCGTGAACCTCATCCACGGCGCGATGGAATCGCACGCGGATCCGGGGCGGTTGGTCGGCAGTCTCCTCGATGGCCTCGGCCCGCGCCGGGCGGAGGTGGGCTTGGCGCGTTTTAGTGGGCCGGATTTTGAGGGGGTGGACAATCGGCTGATGGCGCTGGAATTAGTGAAACAGGGACTGGCTCAAGCCACCCTGTTTGACACCAGCGGCGAAGTGACCCATCCCACCGAGGCGCTATATCACAAGCCCATCATCCTGGAGCGCGGCAGTTTCCGGCCAGTCACGCACACCACGCATCATATGTTGCAAAGCAGCCTTGCGCAATTTGTGGAGGAGCCACGGGTGGAGGGCAAGGAGGTGACGGTGCTGTTTGAAATGACGCTGAAAAACTTATCGCACGAAGGAGAAATCGATTCGCGCGATTTTCTGGAGCGCGTGGACATCCTTGCGGCTATGGGTGAAGGGCTCGGCGGCGACCACAAAGTGATGGTATCCAATTGCGCGGAGTTTCATAAACTCGCCCGCTATCTTTTTCGGTATACCAAAGAACCGGTGGGCGTAACGCTGGGCGTGCCAACCTTGCGCGAAATATTTGAGGAAAAATATTATGCCGAATTGGAGGGCGGTCTGCTCGAAGCGTGTGGGCGATTATTCAAAAATGATCTTCGCCTGTACGTGTACCCCGCCGCCATTCCGGAAGGCGGCGTGCTTCATGCAAAAGATCTTTGTTTGCCCAAGCACTTGCAGGGGCTCTTTAATTATTTGGTGGAAAACAATTTTATCCGGGGCATTGATGAATTTAATCCCGATTACCTCACCATCCACTCACGGGAGGTGCTGAAGCACATCCAGGCCGGTGACGATGCTTGGGAGAAAATGGTGCCCCCGGCGGTCGCGGCGTGCATTCGCGCGCGCGGTCTGCTAGGCTGTTAAGAGACTTGAACGACGCAATGATATGAGTGATCCCTACAATGACCCTAGCGTAAACAAGGTGCTGGCCGTCGACGACGACGCGCTCGTGCTCGCCGCGCTCAAGGAGCAACTGCCGCAGATGGGCTTCCACGTCACCACGGTGGATAGCGACACCCTTGCGCGCGAGCATTTGAAGGCGGAAGTCTTTGGCATCATCCTGATCGAGCAAAACCTCGCCGGCACCTCTGGTATTGAGTTGCTCAAAGAAGCGCAGGAAGCACAGCCCGATGCCACACGTATCCTGCTTGCCAGCGGCATCAGCATCGCGGAAGTCACCGAGGTGCTCAACAGCGGCCTCATCTTCCGCTACGTCTCCAAGCCGTGGATGAGCAATGACCTGCACGCCACGCTTATGAACGCCGCGCAATGTTACCGGATGAAGAAGGAAATTGAGGCACTGCAAAATCGCAATCTCCAGCTCAATGAGCAAATGGCCGCGGGCGGCGGCGGCGGCGGCGGCGGCGGGGGCGGGGGCGGGGGCGGCAGTATGGCGAGTGCGATGGGCGGGCAAATTGCCTTTGAGGCGATCAACAAAATGCTCTACACGTTTCACCCCAACCTCGGCAATACCGCCCAACGCGCCAAAGCGATCTGTAAATCCATCGGCGAAGTGATGGAGCTTTCACCCGAGGATACCCAGATTTTATCCACTGCCGCCGAAGCGCACGACATCGGCCTGATGAATACTGAAATCGGTGTGGTACGCCGTTGGATGCGGGATCCGGAAAAATGCACCGACGAAGAATGGGCCGTCATCAAGGAACATCCCGGGATTGGCTCCAACATCTTGCTGCACCTCGGCGAGTTACAAATGGCTGACCCCGAGGATGAGGAGGAAATAAACCCATTCGCGTCCATTGCCGAAGTGGTGAAGCATCATCACGAACATTGGGACGGCACCGGTTATCCTGACAAGCTCAAGGGTGAAACCATCCCGCGCCTTGCGCGCCTACTCGCGCCGGTGATTTATTATTGCAACCAAACGGCTGCCGACGTGCAGCTCATCAAGTATATGGAAACCGAGCTGGCCGATCACGTGTTCGATCCCGATGCCGTGAGGGCACTGGTGAAAGCCGTGCCACTCACGCGAATGCCCCGCGGCGAACGCGAAATCCTCCTCATCGAGCTCAAGCCTGGGATGGAGCTTGCGCGGCCTATTTTCAATACCAACGGAATGAAACTGCTGGACGCAGGCAAGAAGCTCGAAGATCGGCACATCAATAAAATCCACTCCATCAATCGGATGACCCCCATCAATCCGTTAGTTTTGGTCTATTGCTAAAGCGCCAGTAATCAGCAAAAAAAGGCCGAAAAACGACCTTTTTTGTGGAAATTCGGCAACCTTCGAAGATTGCCGCATTTTTTTTCTAAAGTCACCCCCCTGCCTTGCCGATTTAACAGGTAAGGCCTCGTGACGCCTGGTAAAGCACGGAGGGTGTGATGCCTCTAAAACATCTCGACGGCAAGGACGCCGTCTTAACAGACAAATGGAGTTGTCAAAATGGTAATAAATACAAATATCGGTGCGGCCCGCAGTGCGCGTTTGCTCGCAGATTCCACAAGCAAGTTGAATGGTGCCTTAAGCCGCTTGGCTTCAGGTTCGAAGATCGTTTCACCTCAAGATGATGCTGCCGGTTTGGCTGTCGCGACAAAGTTCGACGCCCAGATCAGCCGGAACAACGCTGCTTCCAACAACGTCTCAAGCGCGCTGTCCTACAGCCAAACTCAGGATGGCTTTCTCGGAAAAGTCTCCAAAGCTTTGGACCGTATGAGTGAGTTGATGAACCTTGCAAACGATTCGACGAAGTCCTCGAATGACAAGGCCAACTACAACACGGAGTTCACTGACCTGAAGAATTACATCAGCGATTTGGGCACCAAAGAGTTCAACGGCGTGAGCTTGTTCGACGGTTCCGGCCTGGCCGTGACCAAAGACAGCGAAGGCAATACTTGGACGCTGAACGCCAGTGACCTGAACGATACGGACATCACCTCCGTGATCGCCTCCGGTTTCACTGTGACCAGCACCATGAGCACCTTGACCACGTCGATCGAAAACGTGTCGACTCACCGTGCGCAAATCGGTGGTAACATTCAGCGCCTGAACCTCACCAACGAGCAGCTCGGCATTCTGAGTGAGAACCTGTCCGCTTCCGTGAGCCGCATCAAAGATGTGGACGTCGCGACGGAGAGCACTCAGTTCGCCCGCTACAACATCCTGGTCCAATCCGGTACCGCGATGCTGGCGCAAGCCAACCTCCTGCCGCAGTCGGCCCTCCGCCTCCTGCAGTAGTAGTCAAACGGTTATCCAACCAATCACAGGCGACCCTTCGGGGTCGCCTCTTTTTTTATGCCTTCAATTCTTGTAAGGCCCGCAACACGCGGCGGATGAGCGGTCGCCAATCTTCATTTTGTTCCTGACGAAATAGTCGCGCCTCCGGATACCACGGGCTGGAATCCCCCGTCCACAGCCAGCGCCAATCCGGCGCAAACGAAAGCAGCACCCACGTTGGCCGGCCCAGCGCGCCGGCCAAATGCGCCGCCGCAGTGTCCACGCTCACCACCAAATCCAGCTCATCCATGACCCGCGCCGTGGCCCCAAAATCCGTGAGCTGTGCTGATAAATCCGTGAACCCTTCTGGCGCATCGCCCTCCGGCTGCAGTGAAAACCAATCAACCTCTGCCTCCCGTAGCACTGCCAACGCTGTATCGGGCAGTGAACGGCGATCCAGCGGTTGCGAGCCTGAGCCGCGCCACGCCAGTCCCACCCGCGGGCGGGAGCCGTTTCTGGGCGGCAGCACGGGGTGGCCAGCGGGCGCTTTTAAATAAGGCGTTTCGTTGGGAAACGTTTCCAGTGAATCGCCAAACTCACCGGGTAGGCTCATTAGCGGCAAATGAAAATCGGCGGTGGGAGTTTGCGGCACATGGGCAAAAACTTCATTGAGGCTGGGCACATTTTCCAACAATGGCAAAAGCGGACGCGGGGCGCAAAGCTGCACGCGCCTCACCCGCATCGCGATGCGCGGGAGGTAACGCAGCATTTGCAGCGTGTCGCCAAAGCCCTGCTCGGCGTGCAACAGCAGCGTGCCTTCGTGGGCGGGCTGTCCGTCCCAGCGGGGAATCTCAAACGCTACGTCTGGAGTGGTGCGGCCGGGGAGTTTGAAACGCCATTCGTAATCCACCCACGCGTCGGGGAAATCGCCCTCCAATGCGCGCAGGAAAAATCGCTGCCAATGCGCTTCCGGATCTTCCGGAGCGAGTTCCAGCGCGCGCGCATTGCATTTGCGCGCGGCATCGTGCAGGCCAAAATCCAACTGCGCCATTCCGAGTAATCGATGCGCGTTGGCGTCTTCGGGCTGCAGCGCCACGGCCTGTTGATGGCACTCGATCGCCTCGGCGAGTTCATTGAGGTGCTCGTGGGCGAGCGCGAGATTTTGCCAAACTTGGGCATAGTTGGCATCCAGTTTTACCGCTTGCCGCCAGGGTGTGATGGCTTTGCGAAACTGACCTTCGCGTTGCCAGCAGTAGCCGATGGCGTTGAGGATTTGCGGGTTGCTGGCGTCCAGCGCGTGGGCGGCCTCAAAGCATTCGCGCGCGGCGGGCCAGTCCTCGTGCATTTGCTGCACCAATCCCAGCTCGAGATGGGCGGGCAGCAGCGCGGGCTCCGCTTCCAACGCGGAGCGCAAGTGTGCTTCGGCTTGCGCCAGTTCACCGTGTTCACGGCAGCGTTGGCCCAGTTGCAGCGGGGTTAAAGTAGGGGAGTCCGGCCCGGACATGCCGGCGTTGTAACAGAAACCGCGCGCGCGATCAATCGACCGGCTCGCCCTGCTCTTTGTATTCGTTGAGCTTGTTGCGCAGGGTGCGGATGTTGATGTCCAGTGTCTCGGCGGTGCGCGTGCGGTTGCCCTCGCATTGTTTGAGCGTGGAAAGAATGTGCTGCTTTTCGAGATCCGCCAACTTGGCTGGCGCGCCGTTGGAAACGGTTGTTGCCGCTGCAGTCCCGGCGGGTTTGTCTTCGATGGCGCCGGTGGGGGCATCGCCTGCGCCGGCTTGGGGTGGGGCGGTGAGGCCGAGTTGTTCGGGATGGATGTAGCCGTCTTCGCCGCAGAGGATCACCGCGCGTTCGAGGACGTTTTGCAGTTCGCGAATGTTGCCGGGCCAATCGTGCGCTTGGAGTGCGGTGATGGATGCGGGCGCGAGCCCTTTCACCGGCACGCCGTGGTTGCGGATGAAGCGCTGGCAAAAGGCTTCGGCCAACAGCGGCACATCGCCTTCGCGTTCGCGCAGCGGCGGCACGTGCACGGGCACCACGTTGAGGCGGAAATAGAGGTCCTGCCGGAATTCATTTTTCTCTACGCTTTGATCGAGCTTGCGGTTGGTGGCGGCCACCACGCGCACATCGACTTTGATGGTGCGGTTGCCGCCGACGCGTTCGAACTCGCGTTCCTGCAAAACGCGCAGCAGTTTGCTTTGAAGCGGCAGGGAAAGTTCGCTGATTTCATCGAGGAAAATCGTGCCGCCGTGGGCCAGCTCGAAGCGGCCTTCGCGTTTGTTGGTGGCACCGGTGAAGGATCCTTTTTCGTGCCCGAAGAGTTCGCTTTCTACGAGATTCTCCGGCAGCGCGGCGCAGTTGAGTTTGATGAAAGGGCCGTCCTTGCGGTTGGAGTTGCGATGCATCGCGTGGGCGACGAGTTCTTTGCCGGTGCCGTTTTCGCCCTGGATGAGCACGGTGGCGTTGGTTTGGGCGACGCGACGAATGAGTTTGCGGAGTTGGTTGGTGGAATCGCTTTCGCCAAGGATTTCGTTTTCCGGATCCTCGGCTTCCTGGCTGGTTAGGAATTGATTGACGTTGAGGACCTGCGCGAATTGCTCGGCCTTGCGCAGAATGATTTCCACCTGTTCATTGGAAAACGGTTTGAGTAGATAATCAAACGCGCCCTTGGCCATGCATTGCACGGCGAGATCCACCGAGCCTTCGGCGCCCATCATCACCACCATCGGTTTGGCGGGGCGGAGGTTGACCTCTTCCAAAAACTCCGCGCCCTCGCCGTCGGGCAACGATTGGTCGAGCAACATCAAATCGAAATTGCCTTTGCCCATGAAATCGTGGGCTTCCTGGATGGTGCCGCACTCGGCGACGTCGATGCGTTTTTTACGCAGGTATTGCGAGACCTGTTTGCGGAGGAATTCTTCCTGCGCGACCATGATGACTTTCTCGATGGACATTTTCTAGGGCTGATCTTTGTACATCCGCGCAATGAGATTGGGGTTTTGGCGCTGGGCGGGGGGGAGATGATTTGCAGGCACGAGTTTGTGGCGGAGGAGGAGCTGTTCGTTTTCGCGATCGAGCGAAACGATTTTCATAATGAGATCGAGATCCTGCCGGATGAGCGCGGCGATAGTGGGGTGTTGCTCGCGCTGCGTGGGGTTGAGTGCCATCCACGTGTCCTTGTGGGTGAAGAGCGTTTCCTGCGCGCGCGTGAGGCGCTCGAGCATTCCTTCACGCGCTTGGAGTAAGGCGTTGAGATCGTCCACCTGGCCGGTCTTGAGTTGTTGGTGTTCGCGCTGCACGACGGCGAGGAGTTCGCCGCATAAAGTGAGATGGGCACGAAGCTCCTGCTCCAGCGCGGGCAAGCCGTCGCCGGTTCCAGGATGAAGCGATTCTGGGGGGAAGCTCATCAGGTTGGGGTTAAGGGGTCAGTTGCTTTTGTTGAGTTGCTTGATTTCGATGCGTAAATTGTTCTGACGGAAAAGGGTCGTGTGTTTTACCAGAGTTAATGCCGGTGTGAGGTCGTTCGGGTGCAGTTCAAATAACCGGATGAGTTGGTTGTAATAATCCAGCGCTTTGCTTTTCTGGCCGAGGCGTTCGTGGCAAAAGGCGAGTTGCTGGCGGAGGAAAATCTGACTGCGATAAGTTTGATCACGGCTTTGGGCCCATTGGTAGTAGGTGATGGCGGCGTTGAGGTGTGTCTGCAGGGAGTCGTGCAAGCGCGGCTGCACCGCGATGATTTTTGCGTTTTGCCCCGGCGTGGGTTCACCGGGGAGTTGGGCAAGTTGCTCCAAATCACCTTGGAGCTGAATGGCTTCGGCGTAAAGTAAGTTGGCGATGTCCATCACGATTTGCAGGCGCGTGCCTTCCCACACGACCTCAAGCTCACTGGTGACGGAGGAGTTTTGGAGCAGCACTTCTATTTCGCGTTGCACGTGCTGCTCGTTGCCGAGGGCTTGATGGGCGAGAATTTTATAGTATCGTACTTCGCCATCATAGCGGACGCTTTGGCGGGAGAGCGTCTTGGTATATTGCTCGATGAATAGCGCGGATTGTTCGGCGAGGCTGCGCCAGTGTTCGTTGCGGTCTTTCGCTAAAACGGCAATCTGGGATTGCAGTTTGTCACTGGCCAGTGTGCTGTTTGAGAGCATTTTGAGGCGGCGGTTGTCGCGGGTGAGGCGGCGGTCAATGGCGCGGATGGCGTTGTACACCGCCCGCATGTAGCGCAATTGAATTTGCTCGAGATCCAATTCGTGATCTTCGGCGCGTTCATCGGCAGGTTGCTTCATAATTATTTGAAGCTTCTCGACGGCAAGTTGGTAATCCTCAAGTTTTTGGGGTGCTTCGTAATAAGCGTTGGCGATCTGGCTTTGGGCCACGAGGCTGATGCGATCGAATCGTACGAGGTTGTCCACCTGTTGCCTGATCGAAGAGGCAAGCACGCCAAAAAATGTGTCCACCGATTCTTCCGGAAGGCCCAGCTCACGATAAATCCAGCCTTGGCGTAGCAGGATTTCAGGGATGAGCGGATCCGGTGGCAGCGGGTTATCCACCAGCCCGCGATCGAAGAGGCCGCGCTCTTCTTTCTGCAGGCCTTCGGTTCGCAGGATGTATTCCTGCCACATCTTCAGTGAGCGCAGGTATAGCTGGGTGGTTTCGCTTTCGTAATCGTGGATTGTCGCCCGGCGTTTCTTGGCGTCGGCGCGCAATTCATCGGCGCGGTTTCCCTGTACCCGGGCTTTGCGGAAAAACTCAGCGTAATCCTGCGCCTTATCGCTGAGGCTCTTGCTTTGGGTGGCTTGTTCGTATTCAGCCACGGCTTGGTCGGCATCGCCGATGGTGGTAAGCGTCATTTCCAAATCCTTGGGCCGAGCCAGATCTGCACCCAGCTCAAGCGCGGAAAGGTCTGCCGTGGGTAATTGATAGCGCAGGAGATCGGCTTTGCGCTGGTTAGCCCAGGCGTTGAGCTCGAGATGGCGGGCGGCGGCCAATGCCATCTTCGCCCTTAACTTTTGTTCGTTGGCGAGGGATTTTTTGTGGATGGCCCGGCGTTCATAACGTTGCGCGAGGGTGATCACGGTCTGTCGTTTGGCTTCTCCTTTAATGACTTGTGAGGCATCGCTTTGGTAAATGTTATCGAGGATACGGAGTTGTTGTTCTACGGAGTTGGTGCTGAAATTAGGAATATGCCCCAGAGTCGGCCGGGCGGCATTGGGGTTGCGCATGGAGTGCAGGCTGGCCATGGCACGTTCGTTGGCCTCGATCAAACTGCGCGGAGTGACTTGGAACCGAATGTTGGGGTCGTTGACGGCGTACATCAGCACGTACGTTTCCGAGGGATGCGGCCGGAGTTCCCACTGCACGTTTCGGGCGGCATTACGGGTGAGTTGCCAATCGAACGAGCGGTTCAGCACGCGGCCATCGAATGAAAATTGCGCTTCAATGCGCGCCACGTTGGGGTCATCCACGGGGGCCTCTATGCGCGTTACCAAACCGCGTCGACGATGAACAATTATTACACTGGGCTTGACGCCTTCGGGATCGGGGTTGCCATCCACAGAGCGCTGGACGAATGACCAGGTGACCATTCGGATGCTGCTATCGGCCATCGTTCGTGGCTGGGTATGGGCGCCGCCGCTGGTGGGTTTATGCAGGAAATGCCAGGTGGGTTCCGAACGGGATTCAGCGCGGTTTTCCTGGCCTGTGAGCTCGCCGGGCGGGCTACTGATGCCGCTGTATCGGGCGCGGAGTGTGTGGGGCGGGTTGGCCTCGCGCGCGGCACCGGCTAGCGCGGTGAGCGAGAGGGCGGTGATGATCGCGCGGTTTCCCTCCACAATCAGGTGCGAACCCACGCGTAATTCATTTTTGACGCGATTGACAATCCCGCGCCGTTCCTTGGCCTCTACACGGTGGTTGAGGGTGAGTAATTCCTGTTGCCACGTGAGCCTCATTTCTGGCCCGCCAATTTCCTGAGCACGAATGGTCACCCGCAGATTGGCGGCACCCAAATCTTTGGGCGCCGCAGCGGGTTCAATTTGAACGATCACCGCTTTACGGCCATCGACTTCAATGGCGGTGCCCGGCGCGAGTTCTTCCCACGGATTGGTCACCCGATTGAGCCGACGGCTCAACAGAAGATGTTTATTTAAAGCCAGTTGACCGAGTGGATTGTAAACACGGGTCACCGTGATATCGCCAATGCTCAGGCCGTATTCCTCCATGGGAGTGGGGATCCCGATGCGCATTGGGGGCAACGACGGAGTAAGCCGATTGGCTAATTTCTGCACAGCTTCTTTGGCGGCCAATGCATCGGCATTGATGGCTGTCGGCGCAGGCGGGGCAGCGGGCTTGGCGGCGTGCAAAACGCCGCTCGCCAGCAACAGGGTTAACAGTAAAATTTGACGTGTAGGGTTCATCGAATTTCGTACGTGGCGCTGCTGCCCCGCCGCATCATTGGATTTTGTGAGGGCAGGTTGTAGAGCGAGTTTTGGTCGAACATCAGGCGGCTCTGGTAATTAGTGCTGCCGCCGAGGTTAAAGTAACGCAGGATTTGCGGGTTCAGAAATGCGCTGGCGTTGTTCGTGCTCGTGCCGCCGGAATGGAATCCGCCGCCCGCGGGAAAGGGCAGAGTGGGCATCATCATGGACTGGGCTTGCACCGTGAACGGGCGCGCGCCGGGTACGGGGGCTACGGGGATGGGTGCGCCCATTGCGCCTGCTCCGCCGCTGAGGCCGGGTGCGTTGGCGGGGTTCAACGGCTGCGCGGGCTGGCGTGACGAAAGTGGGATGGGCTGCGGATCTGGGTTGATGGGCAGTGAGGGCAGGGAGTAAACAGGCGGCCGCGAGCGGGCACCGGTGCGCAAATTAAAGGGCGCGCCGCGGTTTAAATAACCCGGCCCGGCGGGGACGATGCGTTTGAGAAAACCGCTGCCACGTTCGCCTGCGGGCAGCGAAAGGGGCCGCGAAAGAGTCAACACGGCCAGCAACGCGAGGGCGTAACTAAATGGGTTTAAAAAAGCGCGGTGTCGTTTCATTAGATGAGTCCTTCGTACAGGGTGCTGGGCGGGGGCGCGATGGGGTTCACCGTGCCGCCGCGTCCGTAGGTTTGGGCAGCGGCGCTGGAGGTGGGGAAGATGGTGTGCATTATCTTCGACATCAAATCCAGCGAGCGTTTGAGCAGTAAATGATTCTGCTTCACCCACGTTTGAATGCGTTGCAGTAATTGATTGATCTCTTCCACGAGGGCATTGAGCAGCGGCTGATATTCTTCGGGCAAGAGCGCGGTCATTTGTTTGAAGGTGGTGTCCTCCGTGCCGCCGACCGATTGCACCAGCACGCGGCGTGCCGCTTCGCGTTGCTCGCGATGGGTGGCAATTGTTTCAACCTGCTGGTTGACGTCGTGTAAATTAATCAGCAATTCATTGGCTGAGCGGTTGATGATCAGCTCCTGTTGTTCCTGCATTAACGCCAGCAGCTCCCCGTACTGGGTCATCTCCTCGCGCAACGCGGCGATTAAATTATTCAGAGCTTCGTTCATTTCGCTTTCTCCTCCGTCAGCTTGGCGGCGGCGGCGGCGGCTTCCTGTGCCTGCAGGTTGCGCGGCATCAATTGCGTGTTAAACGCATTTGCCAACCCGAATTCACCTGTATTGCTGATGGTGTCGGCCAGCGTTTTCGTAATCATATCCTGATAAATACCTTTGGTGGCCGCGTTCATGCCGTCGCCGCCCATGCCGCCTCCGCCAAACATCGGCTGCAGGGCCTTGCCTAAAAACTGCCGGAGCAGAATGGCCTCAAAGTGGCGGCTCACCTCACCAATTTTCTCCGCCTCGGTCAACTGATTGTTGCCCGCCAAGCGCTCGACCGCCATATGGTTGGCGCTCATCGTCGACATTTCAATAGGGACTGGCATTGGTCTTTTCTAAAATTCGGTCATTTAACGGATGTAGTCAAGCAGGGAGGTTTTCAACAGCGTACCTCCCGATTGCAACGCGGCGGTGTACGCGTTCTGGATTTCGTTGAGCTGCACAAAGGCCTCGGCCATATCCACATCGGCCTCATTGGAGACGAGGGGGTCGATGGAGGAAGCCTGATTGCGGGTGATCGCCTCGGAGGTGTCCAGCCGCGACTGGATGGCGCCGAGATTGCTAAAATGGTTGATGAAATTGGTCTCGTCAGATTTGATATTCGCGATGCCGGTGCTCTTAATGTTCGCGGTGTTGCCCGAGTTCAGATCATCGCGTAGCGTGATCAAGTGCGCGATGAAATCCGCGCCATTCGTGCTATTCTTCAAAACCCCTTCCGCGCCCTCGGCGGGGTGGCTGGAATCCACCGTGCTGTCGGAGGCAATATCCACTTTGGTGGTGTTACTGTTGCCGCCCCACGTGACCCCCGTGATGTCGCCATTGGCGTCGCGCGTGGTGCCGTAGGTGGCGGTGGTGCTGTTGGTGCCTGAGAAAATATAAACGTCGCGGTGCTTGGTGTTGGCCAACCGCACGGCTTCCTCCAGGAGTTGATTGATTTCCTTGCCGTACGCACCCAATGCCTCGGTGGATTTGGAGCCATCGGCCATGGTGGCAATCTCTCCGGCGCGATCATTGAGCTTCTTCATCGCGTTCAACGAGGAATACGCCACGGTGGAATTCTCGCGAACCTTGCTGATGTTGTCCTGGTATTGGTTGAGCACGCGCAGTTCTGCGCGCAGATCAAGCACGCGGCGCATTGCCTGGGGATCGTCGCTGGGCGCGTCGATCCGCTGGCCGGTGGCGATTTGCTTTTGCACCCGCATTTGCCGCTCGGCGAGCTTGGCAATCTGCGTGCGAAAATCATTTCCAAAACTGGCTGCAGTGACTCTCATATCAATTTAGTTAGCGTTGCATATTAATTACGTCCCCCATCAGGGTATCCATAGTGCTAATCAGTCGCGCCGAGGCTTGGAAGGCGCGCTGGAAAATCACGAGGTTGGCCACCTCTTCGTCAATCGAAACGCCCTGCACCGAGTCGCGTTGTTTTTGCAGCATTCCCTGTACGGCTTTTTGGTCGTTGAGCTGCACGTTCACCAGTGAAAGTTCCTGCCCAAAGCTGCTCACCGTATTGCCGTAATGCTCGGCGTAATTCATATTATTCAGGTTGGCAGAGGGCGCTTTCAGCTTATCAGCCAACGCGCGGGCAATGGTGTTGTCGCCCACCTCGGTGGCGGAGGCCGATAATTGCAGCTTGCGTGCGTCGTCTCTCAATGTGCTGTTCACGCTGATATCCGCCGCGCCGCTTCCAGTGAAAAAATTCAGGGTGGTGTCATTATTGCCGCTGAGATCGTAGCCCGTCGTGTGGAGGGCATTCACTTGCGTGATCAATTCCGAGGCCAGCGTATTCAGGCTTTCGCGCAGATCCACCACCCCGCCATCGCGGGCATCAATGGCCCCGGCGACCTTGCCGCTGGTGAGGTTTAATGCGGTGCCTTCGCTGGTGGTGGCGGAATGGTAGCCATTGCCATCGGTGACCACTTTCATCACATCGGTCATCACATTGTCGGTGATGAATTCTTCGCCGGCAATGAAGAGGCTCATTTCTCCGTCGTCATTGGTGGTGGTGGTCACATTGACGTACTCGGCGAGCTGCTCTAGTGTTTCCTGCATTACGTCGCGGATTTCATTAGCCGCGCCTTCCACTAATTCTGTGTTGCCGATGGACGAGGCGAGGTAAGCCACCTGCTCGAGCTTGGCGTTGGCGTTGACGATGTCGGCCTTGACTTCTTTGTTCAACGAATTGCGCAGCTCATCCAGCCGACGATCCACGCTTCTGAATTTGTCGGTTAATTTCTGCGCGCTATAAAGCGCCGTCTGGCGTTCGGCAGTGGACGTGGGGCTGGCGCTGAGCGATTGAAAGGAGTTGAATAAATCCGTGACTCCTTCGCTGATGCCGTATGTGCTGTACGCATCGCCGGCATCCACGCTTTGGCGATCCAAGGCTTGGCCCAGGCTTGATTCGGCCATTTGCAGGCCGCGTTGTTTGGATTCCAGAAATGCGGTGACGCCTTTCTCCTCCACCAACTGTTTGTCGATGGCGTAATCGCGGATTTGCTCGATGCGCGCCACTTCGGCGCCGGAACCTTGCGGGCCCTTATCGGTGGGGATCGCGACGGCCGCGGTAATTTTCACGCGTTGCCGCGCGTAAATGGGGTTGGAGGCGTTGGCCAGGTTGTTGCCCGAAATCTCGGCACCTTGGCGGGCGGTCTGCATCGCATTCCGCGCCATCTCCATTGTGCCTAATATTCCGAGTCCGCCCATTTTTTATAGTTCAGTTAAAATTCGTTCGCTATCGTTTGCTGCACGCTTACTGCATCTTCAATTCAGCCTGCAGCGCGCCGGCTTCTTTCATCGCGGAAAAAATTGTCATCATATCGCGCGGGGTCGCGCCGAGGCTGTTGAGCGCTTCGGAAACTTCCTGCACCGTGGGCAGCTCAGGAAACACGTGCAGACCGCCACCGCCTTCGGTGACCTTCGCTACATCCGCCGGCACCCGCTGGGTGGTGCCTGTTTGCGACAACGCGTTGGGCTGCGAAATATCTTCGCTCTTGGCCACCGTAAGATAAATGTTGCCATGCGCCACCGCGCAGCTGAGCACCCGCACGCGGGAAGTGGCCACGATGGTGCCGGTGCGTTCATTCATTACCACGACCGCCCGGGAATCGGGCACCACGGTGATGGCTTGCAACTGCGCGGCGAAATCCACCGGCGCGGCGCGAAACTGATCCGGCACTTTGATGCGGATGGTGCCGCCATCAATGGCCGTGGCGAAATTACCCACACCGCCAAGGCGCTGTGCCTGACCGAGGATGGCCTCCTTCATCCGCGCCGCCAGCACTTTGTCCGGCGTGCGCAGAAAGATTTCCATAAAACCATCCTCCACAAGAGTGACTGGCACTTCCCGTTCCACCACCGCGCCATTGACCAAGATGCCACCGGTAGGATGGTTCTTCGTCACCTGCGCATTGCCGGTGCCGAGGGAAAAAGAATTGTTACTGAGCGGCCCGCTGGCCAATGCAAACACCCGCCCGCCCGCGGTCAGCGGTGCCATGTGCAGGTAGCCGCCGGTCAACGAGGTGGCGTCTCCCATGGAGTTGATGGAAATATCAATTCGCGAACCTTTCTTGGCGTAGGGGTTCAGGTTCGCCGTTAGTGTCACCACGGCGGAGTTTTTGGTGGATACCGAGCTGGCGGGCACGTTGATGCCATAATGCTTCAGTAAGTTGGAAATCGCTTGTTTGGAATAAATCGTATCTTTGTCGCCGGTGTTGTTTAGGCCGGTGACCACGCCCACGCCGTGGATACCATTGGGATGTTCGCCCTTGAAAAAGGCGATGTCCTTGATCCGCACGCCTCCGCCCACCGCATTGGCGCGCAGCGGGCTGACGGTCCGCAAGTTGGCGGAGGGATTGGCGGCTGGCGGAATTGTGATGCCCGCTTGTTGCCCGAAGGCGAACAGCGGAATCATTGCCCAGAATGGAATTTGTAAATGTTTCATAGTCCGGTTTTTAATGTAAAGGTTCGTGGATTAAAATGGGCTTACTTTGTCCCAGAATTTCAGGAACCAACCCTTGTTTTGCGAGTCGGAGATAACGCCAGTGTTCACGTAACGAATCTGCAAATCGGCCAGACGCTCGCTCATCACCATATTGGAGGAATCAACATCCTCGCGCCGCACCGTGCCGCGCAAAATGGCGACCTGCGTTTCACCGCCATAAGAAGTTTGGCGCATGCCCTCGATCACCATCGTGTTATTCGGTAGCACATCCACCACGCGCACACCGAATTTGGCGGTAATTTTATCCACGTTTTTCGTAGTGCCTTTACCCTCGTGTGTGGTGGTATTGGTAAATTCCATTTTCGGGAAAGTGCCTTGATGCTTGCCCAACTGGCTTCCCGTGGAGGTGCCCGCCTGAGTGCCAAACAAAAAACTAGTGATGCCTGCGTTGGCCGAGCCCACGCGGCTGGTGGTGCTCTTATTATCCCGATCCACCGTGGCCGATTCGGAAATGGATACAAACAGAATGTCGCCAATCGCGCGGGCAGTTTTATCCAGGGCCGGGCCGCGGCTGGAGCCATCTTTCCAAAGTGAATCCGCCAGGGCACTGCCGGCCAAAGCGAGGGTGAGTGCGAGTGTAAAAGTGTGTTTCATAATTATTTTCCGTTGGGGCTAATGAATTTAACGGACACCGTGTCGCTGTTCACCACGGTGCCGCGGATTTCCTTAAAAGATTTGGGGTTGCGAAGGCGAATCACATCGCCCGGCGCGCCGTCTTCCAGCGCCATCACCGGCAGTCGGATGTGTAGCGCCTTGTGGCGGATTTCTGCCTGCACCGTTTGATTCCTCAGCACCACCGGCTTGCGGCGCACATGGTACGGCTGCAGCACGGTGCCGGGGGTGACGGCTTGGATGATCTGTAAATCGGCAGTGAGTTTGTCCCCTTCCCACACGCCGTTGCGCAGGTTGATGACATCCATTTGTTTGAGTTTCAGCGAAACCTCGTCAAGTGCCTTGAGCCGTTGGCATAATTTCGTGGCCACCCACACCTCACGCAACAGGCGGGCCTTAAAAAATCCAGTAAACTCGCCGCGTGATTGGTCACCGACAATCACTTCGTATTTCACGGTCATAAACGCCGCCAACCCTTGGGCGGGTGCCTGAGTAATTTTTACAGAAAGCGGAAATCCATCGGGCACCTCCACCTTCGGCAGCGGCTGCACGGAAGTGAGGGACAATTGGCCATTGGCCACCTCCAGCTCTGTTCCGAGGGCGGTGGTGATGGCGGGCTGCAGATCGGTCAGCACCGCAAAGCCGAAGGGCGCGGTGGCGAGAAGGATGAGGGCAACGATTTTTTTCATGTTCAGTTGAGTTGATTAAAGTTAGCCGCGCAAGCGGTTGCTCATTTGCATCATTTCGTCCGCCGCCTGAATGGCTTTGGAATTAATTTCGTAAGCGCGTTGCGCTTTAATGAGGTTCACCATTTCCTCCACCACTTTTACGTTGGAAAGCTCCAACCAACCCTGCTGGACGGTGCCCATGCCGGTGGCTCCCGGCAGGCCGGTTTCTTCTGTGCCGGCCGCCAGTGTGGATTTGTAAAGACTGCCACCCACACTCTCCATGCCGCCGGGGTTGGCGAAACGCGAGAGCATGATCTGGCCCACGTTAGAAGTGACCCCGTCCACCGTGGTGGACACCGCGCCAGAAGTGCTGATTGAAATATTCGTGGCATTGGATGGAACCGTGATACCGGCAAAACTGGCTACCGGCAGGCCGTCACTGGTAACGATGTTGCCGGCGTTGCTCATTTTAAACGCGCCATCCCGTGTGTAAGCATCCGTGCCATCAGGCAAAGTGACCTTGAAAAAACCGTTGCCGTGAATGGCCGTATCCAGCTTGTCACCGGTTTGGTGCAGCTCGCCATTGGTGAACACTTTGGAAGTGGCCACTGCACGGGCCCCGTGGCCCACCTGCATGCTGGTAGGCACTTGGTTGCCGCCCCCGGCCTCGGCGCCGGCGGCGCGGTTGGTTTGGTAAAGCATATCCTGGAACTCCATCTTCGATTTCTTAAAACCGGTGGTGTTCACATTCGCCAGGTTATTGGCGATGACATCCAGGTTCATTTGCTGGCCCTGCATGCCGGATGCGGAGGTGTAGAGTGCGCGTAACATTGGTTATCTCCTATTTGTTGTCAGTCAGTTCACGGATCAATCGGCCCATATGTTGGTCCTGGATTTTCATGATCTTTTGGTTGGCTTCAAAATGGCGGAGCGTGGTCATTAACTGACCCATCTCGTGCGAAGGCGTGGTGTTGGCACCTTCCAAAAATCCCATGGCCACGGCGGTTTCACTTTCATCCGCTGCCAATGGCGTGAGGCCGCCCGAAGTAAAGTAGCCGGAATTGATGCGTTGGAGTTTTTGCAAATCTTCCGGGGCAAAGCTCACCACGTTCAAGCGACCCAACGAAGGCCCGCCCTGCGTCACCGTGCCGTCTTTGGCGATGGTGATGGGGTACTTGGAATTCGTGTCCACCGTGATCGGTCCGCCGCCCACGGCTTGGAGTAGGTTGCCGTCTTTGGTGATGAGCTGACCGAGGTTGTTGGTGCGGAAACTTCCGTCGCGGGTGTACAGTGTTTCGCCATCAGGCCCGCTGACCCCGAAGAAGCCCGGGCCATCGAGGGCGACGTTGGTGTTATCGCCGGTGGGCATCAGCGTACCCTGCTGGAAATCGGTGGAAACGATGAACCGTGGCAGCATCCACTGCACCTGAGTTTTGTTGGCGGCTTTGAGGGATTCGTCGAACATCGAGGCGTCGACGGCGTTAAAGGTCATATTATGCCGCTTGAATCCGGGCACGCTGGAGGAAGCGAGGTTTTCCGCGATCACGTGCTGGCGTTGGAGGTTGCCCTCCAGAGCGCTGGCGGCCTGGTACAAACTGATATTCATCGGCCACCCACGCAGCACATTATGTGCCAGCACTCGGATTATTTTAAAAACCGCTTAAACAGAAAAAAAACACGTTAAAACAGCCTGTTTTATAGGCTGTGAAATGGCGGGATCAAATGGGGGGGGGCACTATTTTCCGAGCAAAAACTCAGCTTCGATCAGCTGTAAGTGCCCCAATAGGACTCGGTGCGCTGGCCGTAGGCGGCCCCTACTTTTCGGCCATTACTAAGATTTTTATCTTCATTGGCAATTTGTTTTTGTAATGAGTCCATTTCATTACTCAGCAACTGCTGATGTTGCTGGGTGATGCTGACGAGGGTGTTGACCAGTTCGCGATCTTCGGGGGTGTAATCTTCGCCGGCGTAATCCTCGAGCAATTCCTGCAAACGTGCCTTGGCATCGATGGTCCGATTCAGTTCGTTCCAATCCTGCAGCGCGATGGCGACAGATTCATCGCGGGCGAGTCGGTGCCATTCGCGAAGTAGAGTAGTAGTGGCGGGTAAGCTCATCGTTAGCCCATTAATGATAGCCCGGTGTATTCGCCCGAAGAGGGGGAAGGTGCCGGTGCGGCAACGGGAATGGGTTGGGTAACGGGCACGGGCACGGGCGCTATTGCTGGCGCCGGTGCGGCGGCCGGAGCCGGTGGTTCGCTGACTTGATTGAGTGATTCATTCCATGCATCGCGTAGTTCAGAGAGGCGCGTACGGATTTCCTCAATAATCTCCTTGTTTTTTTGCACGTTCGCTTCCTGCAGCCGGTTATCAAAATAATCGTATAAACTCACGAGGTGGTCACCCAGTTCACCGGCTTTCTCGGGGTCAAGGCTGCGGTTGAGTTCGCGGATGATAGCCTGTGTGCGCGTGATGTTTTCGTGGACGGTAAAATTGAAATCCAACGGGTCTTCCCGCTCGAATGCCTTGATGGCGATGCCGAGGAATCGAATGGCACCGTCATACAACATCACCACGAGATTTTCCGCGGAGGAAGTATTTACCGCGGCCACTCGATACGCATTCAGCTTGTTGGCGCTGTTCATCGGGTGGTACACAGCACGTTGCGTGCCGAAACAGCTTGGGGAGGGAGGTTAGGATTTACCTGGGCGAGGGGTGCTTACCTCAATCTCAGTGGCGAGCAGTTTGGAAAATTGCTCAATCGCTTCGGCGGGCGGATAACGATCGGCTTGCACATCCTCGCGCAGGCGTTCTTTGATCTGATCAAACCGAGCCTCAGCGTCCACCTCCACACGGGTGAAATCCGGCTGACGGGTCATATTCGCCTCCAACGAATCGGTCGGGGCGACCATGCCCACACCGTCAGTCGGCTGCGCCTGCGCTTGAGCCGCTTTCTGCGGGCCTTGCGCTTGGCGCGTTGTATTAAGGCTAACTTCTTTCATAGCAACCGTCCCAAATATCGTGTATTTCGCGAAAAACACAAGGTTTTTCGCTCACACAACTCAGGTGGCGCCGGGAATCGGGGGCTCTGGCGCGGGTTCTTCTGACCCTTCTGGCACCGTTGGCCCGGGCGGTTCTGGCTCCTCGGTGGGAGGAGTCACCGGCTCCGGATTTCCGGACACACTCTGACTATCCTCATTATCGGCAGCGAGCAGCATCTCTTTAGCATTTTTTTCAGATAAATGTTGAAAGATGGATCCCAGCGAATAACGCCCTAATTCACGAGGTGAATTGAGGATTAACAGCTCTGTGGCGGCTAAAACACTTGAGGATTGGTGTTCACGGATGTGTCGCCGCAGGCTGTTATTGACTGTGGTTTGCCCGGCATCGAACACCTCATCTGTGGCCCAAATCAATTGACCGTCCTCAAGGCTGAAAAGATGAAGTTTCCAGCCCACACCGATGGGTGGATAAGCGCGGTACGTGGTGAGCTCGCAAAAGAGCACCGCCTGGCAGCCTGTTTCCTTGGCCAGCATGGGCAGAAAATCGAATGGCAACGCTGCATCCGCATAAATAGCCCGCTCATTAAACAACCCGTGAAGGCGATGAGACGTCACTGTGACCACCTCAAACAGGCGCGCGCGCGACAATTCCTCGGTGAGGATCGTTTGCAACAGGGGCGTGCCGCGTTCGGCGGGCACGTTACCGCGGCCGGGCATCAGGGGCATCACCGCTACCCGCAACAGATCGGCCGGCAAGCCGCCGGGCACAAGATGCGAGTTGCTGGGTGCGTGGAAGGGGCCCATGTAAGCGCCGTTGTCGGTGCGTTCGAGGGCAGCACAACCGACCAGCAATCCGCTGGCGGCTAATAGGGTGAAGGTGCGTAGTCGTTTCATGATGATTCAGGTTACCTATTTAAATCTGGCGTTTAGAAAACTCATTTGTTGGTTTATTTTGGCCTGCGAAGATTCCATCGCAACGAAGCTGCGAACGAGCTGGTCCCGTTTGGATTGCACGAGCCGTTCGTGATCCGTGATTTGCTGGGTGATGTCGGTCACCCGATCGGTCATATTTTTCTGTGTCGTGGCCATCGCCCCGTCGTCATCAAGTACGTTGTCCAAATAATCATACATCGCAATGCCTACGCCGTACGTGGCGGTGGTGAAGAGGCTTTTGATTTGGCCGAGATTATCGCGGAGCGCATCGTCGAGTTTGTCTGAATCGCTCAGCGAGATTTCATTGGTGTAACCGCTGGAGGTGTAGCCGATGGATTCCAGTCGTTTGATGGTACTGGTGATTCCGGAGACGTCGCCGGTGATTGTCGAGCGCAGCTCACGGGCAATTTCCGTGGGCAACGTCTCGGAAGCCAATACGCCGAGCGTGATTTTGCCGTCGGCATCCGTGCTGCTGGCGATCTGCGAGGAGATGAGCGATTGCACTTTGTTGAGCTGCGCGATCAAATCCGCGATGGCAGTTTTGACGGTTTCCGTATCGGATTTCACAGAAATCGTTGCTTTTTTGGGGTTGCTATCCAGAAAATAGACATCGCCACTTTGGGCGCCGGTGAGGTCCACTGCGCTGGTGCCCGCCTCTGCATCGGCTTTGGTGGTGTGCAGCGTGAAGCTATCATTGGCCGTGACTTTTACGTAATAAGTGGTGCTGGAGGATAACCCGCCGGGCACGGTGCCGGGGCTGTACATTGTCACGGCATCGCCGGTGGAATAGTTGTGACTTTCAGTGGTGGTTATACTTTCGCCGGAGGTATCCACGCTGCTGATTCGCGATGCCCCGCTGGCTTGGGTAGCGGTGACGGAGAGGCCCTGCACACCTGAGCTGTTTTGGGTAATGGTGTTACTGCGACTCTCAAGGGGCCCATTATCATTTACCTTATAAAGCAAGTTATTGCCGCGCGAGAGGGCGCCGCTGTTGGCGGTGAGCAGGCGGGTCTTGGCGAGGAAATCGCCGCTCACATCTTCGAGGGTGATGCCTACGTCGCCTTCGGTTTTGTTGGTAATGAGAAAGCGGTCGTTCACCGTGTCGTAATTCGCGTACACACCGGCCTCGGAGTTGTTGATGTTGTCGAGGATGTCCGTGATGGTGTCGGTGGCGGCGTAGGTGATGGAGGTTTCGTTGATTTTGAAAGACCCGCTGGCGCTGCCGGCGCCGTCGGTAAAGTTGGCGGCGTCAGCGGTTTTAGAAAGATCCATGCCGCCGAGGTTGGCGGAGCTGGTGATGCTGCTGGTGCCGTTGGCATTGAGGCGCAGGGCTTGCAGTAAATTGCTGGTGTCCGTGGCACTGCCGAGGACTACCTCGCTCGAATCGGTGAAGGTAACTTTGTCGCTACTGATGGAGTAATCGAAGCTGCCGCCCACGGCTGTTTTAATCGCGGCCAGCGTGGTGTCGAGCGAGTCGCTGGTGGCAATGGTGATTTGCTTGCCTTGTACGGTGACCGTGCCTTCGGTAACCGCAATGGCAAATCCGCCGGAATCAAGTGCGGCACTGGAGGTGACGCTGGCACCGACATCGGTATTGCCCAGTTGCTTGGCGGCGGTGGCGAGTTGATAAATTTCGAAACGGTAATCACCGGAGGAAGTACCTTCCTGAGCGCTGGCGGTAGTGTGTGCTTGGCTGGAATTGACCGACCGGCTGTCGTATAGCTCGGTTTCTTTCAGTGTCTTGGAACTGGCTTTCAGCGTGGTGAGCTCATTTTTGAGCGTGGTGAGCGCGTTATTTTTTTGGCTGATGGTGCGCTGCTCTACGCGCATACGGCGCTGGGGTGCCCGCTCTACGTTCGAGAGTTGGTCCACCATCGATTTCCAGTCAAAGCCGGAAACTAAGCCTGCTACTTGTAAATCCATATGTTTTCTTGGATTGCTTTACGGACACAACACAAGTGTCCGGCTAAACATAGCAAGTAGGATGCCAGAAATGGCGGAAATTAGTAATCGCAGTCGAGCAGGATCGTCTCGCCGCAAGTGCAGCCCACGCGGATGCGTTTGATGATTTCCTCCTCGCGCTCGTACTCGATGGTGGCGAGTTTGGGCTCACCGTCGCTTGATTCGTCGGTTGCGGTTTCGGGCGCGGCGGGGGCGGTAATTTTAATTTCTGGCAACGCCACGCGCGCGGGTGCGGCGGCCACCGCAGATTTGATTTTGGAAATGGCGTTCTCGGCCGCTTCGCCGGTGAGACCGCCTTCCAGAATGATTTTCCGAATGTGCCCGGTTAAATCTACCGCTTCAGCGGGCGTGACCGGCGCGGCCGCGGGGGTGTCCAGCTCATCGGATTCTAAGCCGGGGGCCTCGCGTCGCACAAATGTGGGGGCTTCCGAGGGATCGGCCAACTCACCGCCAAATGGGATAAATTCGCGGGCCATGGTTAACGGGGGTTACCCGCGCGAACCATAATGGTCACGCGATCGTGGTGAGAATGGGTGAGGTCGTGTAAATAATCCGAGAGCGGTTTGCTGCTGCTGAAGCCAGCTATTTTGATGAATTGTTCGGATTTCATAGCTTTGCGATCCATCGCCTCGCGGGCGACGAGTGCCCGTTGTGTGGAGAGGGCCCATGTGTTTACCGGCTCGCCATCCAGCTCGATGTTGCTCGCGGTGTGGCCTTCCACTTCCACGCGTGTGGTACGGTGCCGCGCCAGCACATAAGACAGCGTATCGAATACCGTCTGCCCGTATTTTGTGAGCGTGGCGGTTGGGCCTTCGAAGAGTCGCCGGTTGGGGTCGTTAAAAAATTCGATCAACAATCCTTCGCTGGTCATCTGCACTCGCATGGTTTTCATGTCGATGAAGTTCGGGTTGTCGGCAAATACTCGAACGATGTCGTCGTTGATGCGGCGGATGAACTGCAGGTCAATGGCCGAGGCATTGTCGAACACCGCGCGCTTGGCCTCGATGAGGTCCGCGTTTTGGATGGGGATGATGCCCACGGACATTTTGGTGACGCTCTTGAAGCGCGTATTGAAGTATTGCTGCACTTCGCCTTTCACCTTTTCGTCCTGGTTCAGAATCCACAACAACATAAACAGTGCCATCATCGCGGTTACAAAATCCGCGAACGCTACTTTCCATGCTCCTCCAGCTCCTGCCATCGTTTATTGCTCCATTAAAAGGGTTGGGTTTCGTTCATTTAGGATGAGGATTTCAGAGTGTCCTCCAGTTCGCCGGAGCCCATGCGGACGTCGGAAGTCAGCTCACGCCGGCCCACTTCGCAGGCCACCAGTGGCGGCAAGCCATTGGCGAAGCTCACCACGCCGGACTTGATCGCCTTCATATAATTCATTTCCGAATGGCCGTTAAATTCCGCGCAGGTGGCGAGCGGTCCCACGACGCAATAGGAACCGAAGATTCCAAAAAACGTTCCCGCGAGCGCCGTGGCGATGCCCTGTCCCACGGCTTCGCCGCCTTGCCCGAGCTTGTACATCATCACCACGATGATACCCAACACCGCCGCCACAATCCCAAACGCCGGCAGCCCGTCGCCCACTTTGTTCAAGACTAAAATTGGGCCGTGATGTTCCTCTTCCATAGTGTGCAGGCTCTTGGCCATCAGCGGCTCGAGTTGGTCGGGTTTGATTCGGCCATCCACAATCGGTTTCAAGCCGTCGCACATGTATTCCACCGCATGATGGTTGCCGTGGAATTTCGGGTATTTAGAAAAAAGACTGCTCGCCTCGGGATTCATGACGTGTTCCTCCAGCGCGATCATGCCGCCGCGTCGGCCCAGCTGGAACAGCTCGTACATGCACTTGAAGAGTTCCTCGTAATCCGCTTTGGCGAAGGGCGCGCCTTTGAGGGTGCCCAGCAATTGCGAGATCACGCCTTTGAGCACGGTCATCGGAGCCATCACAATCATGGATCCCAATACCATGCCGCCCAGCGCGATGAATTCATTGGCGTGGATGAGGCTCATGGCCGCGGTCCATTCGGCTTTTTGAAACATTTCGCCGATGCCGTGTCCACCGCCGGCGGCCATGGCAAAGCCGGTGAGCACGCCGATAAAGATGATAATTAGTCCTACAATTACTAGCATTGTTTTTCCTCCTTGTTACACACGCTCCTGTCGTTGCAAATAGGCGCGCAATGACAACACGGCCTCGGTGTTCACCTGGCACACGCGGCTTTCGCTGATGTTCATCAACTCCGCGATGTCTTTCATGCGCAATCCTTCGTAATAAAACAAGAGTAAAACCTTCTGTTGCTGGCGAGAGAGCTGCAAAATGCGGTCTCGAATCATCGCGTGCAGCTCGTGCCGGCCGGCATTGTCGGATGGATCGGGCTGGGTGAGATCAGCCACATGCTGGTCGCCCGTGCCGAATTCATCATCGCTTTCGAGCATTTGATGCAGCGGCACAAAAATCACCGGCCGCAGTTGGTCGAGCAAGTCGCGGTAGCCATCCACCGTGGTGCCGATGCGTTCGGCGATTTCTTCTTCGGTGGGCTGGCGGTTGAGCTCTATGCGCAAACTTTCGAGACTGCCTTCCAGCTCGCGCCGCCGGGAATACACCGAGCGCGAAAGCGGTTGGGATTTTCGAATCTCATCGAGGATCGCCCCGCGAATGCGCATCCGCGCATACGCCTCGAAGACTACGCCTAAGCTGGGGTCAAACGTGTGTGCGCTTTGGATGAGCGCGAGGCAGGCGATATTTTTCAAGTCATCCACGTCCACCGTCACCCGCACTAGCGGCGCAAAGCGATGCACCATCTGGCTAATCACCGGCGCGTAGTTGAGCAGCAATTCCTCCTCGGTCACCTCGGTGAGGTGCATTTTTTGATACGCCCGGGCCGCCGCGATGCGTTGTGGCTGGGGTCGTTTTTTCGGGCTGGTGGTGGCTTGGGCCATGGGTCAAATTTTCCTTTTGTGGGTTATTCCGGAGTGGCCTCTTCTTGGGCGGCGATCAGTGCCTCGGCTTGCGCTTGTTGTTGTCGTTCCATTTCCACCTGAGCTTGTTCCTGTTGGGCATTGACGAGGCTGGCAAACCACAGGCGCATCCACCAATGGCCTACTAATCCAAATGCTAATGCAGCAATGGCGGCGCTGGTGAGCGTGCGATCCCAGCCGCGATCCTGATAAAATCCAAGCGCGCACACCAAGGCAAAGCCGAGCGCTCCTGCAAGAGTAGTGGCAAGTTGAGTCATTGGCGTGTGCCTCCTTTTGTGGCCACCTCCGCAGGTGCGGGGGGGGCCTGATCGCCAGCTACTTGTACGAGTACCATAGCGGACCGTGCTTTGGCGAGCAGGTAAGCTTGTGAATCAAAGTTGAGTTTTTCGCTGGCCGCCAGTTTGGGCAGTGTTGGTGGCCGTGTATGATAACGCACATCGGGCAGGCGATTGAGGAAGGTGATTAAGTGGTCGGCCTTCAGTACGTGTTTGTGGTAGGAGCTGAAATTTTGAAATACATCCGGGGTGCGCCCTGAGTATCCCGGGAAAAACAGGCCAATTGCCTGGCCCTGATTATCGAGCAGGGCGACTCCGCGAAAGCCCGGAGTGCGGCGGAGCATTTTGAAGTGGGCATCGCCCAGCGCTTTTTCAAGTGAGGTGAGGTCGTTTTTCAAACCATCAAACGGCCCTACCAACGTTTCCTCCACCAGCTTGGCCAGTCGAAGTGTCGTCTGTGTCGTCTCGTGTGATTGATTTATTATGCCGGGCACAACGGTAACCTGCAATAATGCACGGCCTTCTTCCACTTGTTCCAAGGGGGGGGCTTCGCGGATTCGTTGACCGTCGAGGATGACCCATTCACCTGCGCCAAATTCTTTTGCCTGGGGTTGGGGTAACCGATGCCAACGTTTGTTGATGGCATCGTACCATAGTTTTTCTTTCAATATATATCCGATGCGCAGGTCGGCGTTGCCCAGTAAGTTATGGGCCCCGTGTAGCGCGGCTTTCAGGCGTTTGAGGCTGGTTGTTTGTAGACGGTGCAGGTCGTCGCCACGCGGCATGTTAGGGTGTTTGCCGGCATTGGGCGTGCCGCGGCGGTCGAGGTAGGTTTCGAATGTAAAGACCAACCGATCACCTAACGCGGGGTTGTGCAGCGTGAAAAATCGCGGATCGGCCTGGGCTCCGAGAATGGCCGAGATGCGGGTCTTCGCCAGCGCCGGACGCGGGCCGGTGCCTTGTTGGGCGAAGGTAAATTGGTTGCCCAATACTTGCACCGGATCACGCTGTCGCACGCCGTGGCTGAAGTTGAGCGAGAGTGCGGGAAATTGATAATCCCCATTCACCTTGAGTAGCAGATACTGATCTAAATCGCCCCTCAATACGACTTCATGCGCCGGGAATGCGCCGTTTTCGGTGACCACTTGATATTGGTTGCCGCTGTGTTTGAGGTGTTTGCCGGTGATGACGTAGCCATTTTGAGAAACGAAAAATCCGGTGGACCAATCTTTGGCGGCGAAGGTGGCGTTCGCCTGTGCGTCCACCATCGGGTTAACGGGCCTAGGCGCGGCCGATTCAGCTTGCAGTTGGGCGGCCAGAGTGCGGGCGTTGCGAAGTTGCTCGGGAGTGAGCAACCGTTGCAACGAATCGCGCCCCGTGATGGCCGCTTGCTGATGTTGGCGCGCGGCCAGCCACCACCACGCATACGCGCGGACCGGATCATCGCCGCCCAGCACTTCGTATGTTGGTTCGGGCATTTCACCCGGTTGCTCGGCATCGTACCACTTGCCCAGCACCTCCGCCGCGTGGCGGCCCTGACCGACGGGTACGAATAACTCCAGCCGTTGAGATTTTGCGTTGCCGGGCACCGGCAAATACCGCGCCTGCGCGCTGGCCAGCACCGCACTGGCTTTTGCCAACTCGGCCGTCAGCAAGGCGGCCGGATGCGCCTCGGCAAAGTCTGCCGTTACTTGCAGGGTCACTTGCTCGCCCGCGCGACGGCCCTGATAATAAAACAAACCGAGATTATATTGGCTGGGTGCGTGCCCCATTCGGGCGGCCTGCCGATACAGTATAAAGGCGCGTGGCAAATTGGGAGGCACGCCGAGACCGTTTTCGTGTAGTTGGGCGAGGTTGTAAAAGGAATCGGGTTGATCGTGTTTGACCGCTTGTTCCAGCCAATGCGCCGCGCGTCCCGGATCAACACTCACCCCGTGGCCCTGTTGATACATCACGCCCAGCGCGTGCAGCGACGGGCCATAACTCTGTCGGGCAGCCAACAAAAAATGGTCGTGCGCGTCCTGATATAAACGGTTCTCCGACGGATGGACTTGGCCGTCGTTGTTCTTATCCCAAAGTTTGAGCTGCTCCGGTGTGAGCGCGGCCATATTCACGCGGCCACCTTGGGTGTAATAGAGGATGCCGAGTTGATGATAGGCGGCCACCACGCCCTGTGCGGCGGCGCGGCGCAGATACTGCTCGGCCAGTGCGGGGTTGGGAGAAACCACTTGATTGAGGTGCTTGAGCCCGTTTTGGTAAATGCGGCCGAGATTGTATTGCGCCACCGAATGGCCCTGTTGAGCGGCGAGCTGGTAAAGTTCCAGCGCTTTCATCAGGTCGCGGGACACGCCTTGGCCGGTTTCATAAAGATACGCGAGGCTCGCCTGCGCCATGGCGTGACGTGAGCGGGTGGCGCGTTCGTACTCGGCAGCGGCATCTTTGAAATTGCCGATCCGTTGGCAAATCAGCCCGCGGTTATAATAGTCGGTGGCGTCACTGGAAATGGCATGCGGATCGTAAGGATTTTTGGAGATGCGCGGTTGTTGTGTTTTGGGGGGCGCTCCAAACTTGATGAGATGCTCATAAAGATCCCAGCGCGTGTAAATTTGACGCATGGCCGCAGTGTGGGCGACGAGGGGTGACATGCCGCGCCGTTGGAACACGTGGGTAATATCTTCCAGAATTTTTTGGTAACGAGCGATTTGAACTTTGTTCGCGTAGAGATTCAGCCATTCCTCAGGATGGGGCTGGCCGCCGCCCACCGGCAACAGCGGAGCCAAATGATGCGCCAACGCCATCGGACCGCACAATGGCCGGTGAGTCCAAGGCGCTACTGGAAATTGTTTGTCCAAGTGATCTGCCGCAATCACCAAACCTTGGCGGTGTCCCACAAATTGCGCACTATCCTGAAACCAACTCCGCAAAATCACCACCCAATGCTCAGCCATCAATCGTCCGGCAGCCTGTCCGGGAGTTTCCGGCACCAACCGCGGTGGCATCGCCGGCGCCGGAGAGGATTCAGCACCACCCGCAGCACCTCCCGCACGCGGGGGCAGGGCACCCTGAAATATCAGCGCGCCGCCCAGCAGAGCGGTAACTTGAATGGTTCGCAGATTCATTCGATCAACTTCATTCTCTTAGTTGCCCGGCCTTGTTCACGCAAGGACAAGCATGATTATCCGGCAGGGAGCAGCAAATCCTGGGCCAACTTTTTGAAAACCCGATCCCGGGCTAAAAACGGATTTTTTGGCAAAAAATCGTAAAAACACAAAAATTGGAATAAATGGTAAAAAATGCCAAGGATGCTGGATTTTACTGTGAGATATTTTCGCCGTAAAACGCGGAAAATACGCAAAAAACGCCAGTTTATGAAAATTCGTTTTTAAGCCCCTATAATGGCACGGGGCTTGCTGCACGCGGGGCATGATTGATGCGCTTTTTAGCGGTGCCAATTACCAAGGCGTGAAGAAGATGCTCGATGCTTCCACGCTGCGGCAGGAGGCCATCGCCAGCAATTTGGCGAATGTCGAGACTCCGCATTACAAGCGGATGGACGTGCAGTCCACGTTTGCCTCCGAGTTGTCGCGCGCCATTGGCACCGGCTCGGCCGATGCCGTGCGCGGGGTGCAGGCGAAGATCACGGTGGATACTTCCGCCACGGCGCAGAATCGCGATGGCAACTCAGTGCAGCTTGAGAAGGAGCTAATGCTGTTACAGAAAAACATGGTGGCCCACCACATGCAGACCCAAATGATTTCCGGAACGTTTTCCAAACTACGTTCGGCGATTAAAACGCGATAACAATTTTCACGACCCTTATTATGAACATTAACATTTTACCCGGAGCCGGCAGCGCGGCCTCCGCTTTGCAAGCGGAGAAGGTGCGCATGGAAGTCATTTCCCAAAACATTGCCAACGCCAACACGACGAGCACCGAAAAAGGCGGCCCGTACCAACGGCAAGTCGTCCGTTTCGAGACGATTATGGCCAATCAGTTTGATCCCCTAAATGCCAAAGCCGAAATACGCGTGGCGGGAATCGAAACGGACAACCGACCGTTCAAATTCATGCATCAGCCCGGTCATCCCGATGCGGACGCTGAAGGCATGGTGAAATACCCGAACGTAAATGTACACGAAGAGATGGCGGACTTGATCGCCTCTTCCCGCGCTATGGAGGCGAACCTTTCCATCATCCGCACCGCTCGCCAAATGGCTATGCAAACATTGGCGATCGGTAAGAATTAATTGAACGACACACAAATATGTTACCCGTAAATCCAGTTGCAGCGCAGGGGCTGGCGGACATCTACCGCCAGCAACGCGCGATTATGGATCGCAGCCGCGAGATCACTGATGCCAGCAAGGCCGGTGCGCCCGTGGCGCCGGAGGGAGCAGAAGCGGCACGTGCCCCGGAGCAGGTTGGCTTTGGTGGCGTGCTGGATAAATTTGTTAATGAGGTCAACGCCAAGCAGCTCGATTCCACCCAGGCAGTTAATGATTTGCTTGCGGGCAAAGACATCCCGCTGCATCAGGTGATGATCACCATGCAGGAAGCCGGCGTGGCGTTCCAGCTGATGGTGGAAGTGCGTAACAAACTCCTCGAAGGTTATCAGGAACTCATGCGCATGCAGATTTAGTGTCCCCAATTTTGAAAACCCCAACCCACTGAACAATGGATAAAATAAAAGCAATGGCGATGCAGCTCCTGACCATCTGGCAGCAGCTTGGCGTGAACCAAAAAGTAACTGTGGTCGCCTCCGGCCTGCTCGTCGCCGGCGCGCTTTCGGTGGTGGTGTTCTTCACGAGTAAAACGGATTTTGCATTGCTGTACGGCAATATGGATTCCAAGTCCGCCGGTGAAATCATCACGGTGCTGGAGGAGCAAAATATTCCTTACGAAGCGGGAGCCGGTGGCACCAGCATTAAGGTGCCGCGCGATAAAGTGTATAGCCTACGGATGACTCTCGCCAGCCGTGGCCTGCCGAAAGCGGGCGATGTGGGTTGGGAATTATTCGACAATAAAAATACGGTGAGCATGTCGGATTTTGTGCAGCAGAATAATAAAGTGCGCGCGTTGCAGGGGGAGTTGGCCCGGAGCATCTCGATGATTCAAGGAGTCAGCAGCGCCCGCGTACACGTCGTGCTACCCAAGACGCGGTTGATTGTGGATGACAGCAAAAAAGCCACGGCGGCCGTACTGTTAAATTTGAATAGCGCCGGGGCGATCCGGCCCGAGGCGGTGCATTCCATTCGCCATTTGGTGGCTGGGGGCATTGAAGGCTTGCAGCCCAATAACGTAGTGGTGACTGATAATTACGGCAACAAACTCACCACTGAAGGCGAAGGGAACGGTTCCTTCGCGATGGCCAACAACCGACTCACGGCGCGCCGAAATTTTGAAACATATTTGGCCGCCCAAGTGCGCTCCACACTGGAGCCGGCGCTGGGTCCGGGACAGGTCATCGTCACCGTTAGCGCGGAACTCAATCATGACCAAATCACTCACACCGCCATCAAGTTTGATCCTGAGGGCGTGGTGACCAATCAATTTCAGTCCACCCTCGACACCACCGGCAACACCACTCCGCGCCCCGGCGGCGTGGCCGGGGCCACCGCCAACACCAATACCAGCACCAACAACACCGGAGGTGCCTTGGCCAACAACACACAAAACAAGGAAGAGAAAACGATTTCGTTTAACAACAGCCAAAACACCACCAATGTGGTGAAAGCCGTCGGCAAGCCCGAGCGCATTACCACCACCGTGTTAGTGGCTCAAGGTGCGACTGCCCGTGATGCTGCCGCAATGATGCAACTCACTAATGTGGTCAAAAACGCCATCGGCCTGCATCTTGATCCGGACGATAGCTCTGTGCGGCGTGATAAAATTTCGGTAGAGGAAGTTGTCTTTAACGATGCCCATCTCACCGCGGCAAAAGAGGAACTTGAATCCGCCGCCACAAAGGCGATGATCAGTGACTTGGTTCGTAACATCCTTTACGTGTTACTGGGTGCGGGTGCGTTAATGGCATTTGTGAAGCTCGTGAAACGCAGCGCCGAAGAGGCGATCCCCACCGGCGTGCCCGTGGGTCAATTGCTCGCCGGTACCGCGATGGTGGCCGCGCCCGCTGGTGCAATGGCTGGAGGTGCGGCGATAGCAGCCCCGGCGGCCGGAGCGCTCACTGGCGGCATGGATGCCGAGGCACAAATGGAGGCTTCGGCCAAATCATCGGAAGATATTGAAGAAGCTTTGAAAGATCCATCCAAACTTTCGACCGCCGAAATCCAGCAGCTTATGGAACGCCGCAAGGAAGAGAAAGAGCGCCGCAAGATGCTCGAAGCCATGGCAGAAGAAGAGGATGAAGATGATGTCGAAGTCATCGAGCAGGAAAAACAAAAGCTGATTATGGACTTTGGTCTCGGCAAGAAACAGCCTGAGCGCGTGAACATCGAGGTGCTCCGCGATATGATTAAAGAGAACCCCGAATCCATGGCCGTGGCCGCCCGCCGCTGGCTCGGTGGCTCCGGTGAAGATAAGGCTGAAGATGGCGGTGATGGAGCCGCAAGCTGAACTGAAACAAACTTAAAACCAAGTTGAACCATGGCTGAAGCACACAAAAAAAAGAAAAAAGCTTCCAAGGGACTGCAATTGACCCAATCGCAGAAGCTGGCGACCTTCCTGATTGTCATGGGCGAGGATGCGGCGGCAGATATCATCAAGAATTTTGATGATAACGAACGCGAACTGGTGTGTGCCGAGATGGCCAACTTGCCCCTGCTCGATAGCATCGAACAGGGCGCCGTGCTGCAGGAATTCACCGGTATGGCCGTGGAAGCGCAGTCGGGCATCAGTGGTTCGGTGGATTTCACCCGGGCCGTGCTGGAAAAATCCGTGGGTCTTTTTAAGGCGGCGGAAATTATCGGCCGCGTGGGCACCGCCCGCACGAGTGTGGCGACGATGCAGCAAATCATCGATCTGGATTCCACATCGATTTGTAATTTACTCAAAGAAGAAGACCCCCAAACCATCGCGTTGGTGGTCAGCTATTTGCCCGCGCAAAAAGGATCCGAGGTGCTCATGAGCATGCCCGATCGTGTGCGCGAAATGGTGGTCGAAAAACTCGCCACCCTTGAGTCCACCCCCATTGAGGTGGTGGAAACTCTTGGTGAAGTGCTTTCTGCCAAGGTGGGCGAACGCGTCAGCCGTGCGCTGAACCAAACGGGTGGCGAGAAATCCGCCGCTGCCGTGCTCAACGCCATGAACAAGGACGAGCGTAAGAAGCTGCTCGACAACATGGACGAACGCGCGCCGGATTTAGTGCGCTCCATTCGCATGAAGATGTTCACCTTCGACGATTTGCAAACGCTCGATGTGAAGACCATTCAAAAAATTATGCGCGAAGTGGATGCCAGCAAACTGGCCGTCGCCCTCAGTGCCGCCACCGACACGCTCAAGGATGCCATGCTCGGTTCCCTCTCCAAACGTGCCGCCGAAAATGTGCGCGAGGAAATCGACAACATGGGCAAAGTCTCTCTGCGCGAAGTGGAAGCCAACCAAAACTCAATCATCGATGTGGTGCGCCAACTCGAAACCGAAGGCGAAATCTCACTCGAAGGCGAATAAGCAAACAAATATTTTATGGTCCAAGCCATCGACAACATTTTCACCGAAGCCCCGCTGCGCGGCATTCGGCTGGCCATTGGCCCCGCCGAGGCGCTGTTGCCCGAGGAATCCGCCGGTCCCACGCATGAGGAGCAACTGACCGAGCAGGAAACCGCCGGACATCAACGCGGCCGCGACGAGGCTGCCGCCGAGTACGAACCGCAACTCGCCGCATTACGTGCGGAACTGAAAGCGGCCAAGGCCGAAGGCGCCAACCAGCAATTGACGATCATCGAGGAAACTGTGCAGTCGCAACTCACTGCGCGCCTCAACGAACTCGAAGCGGAGTTGATTGAATTTTCCACCGAAGCGGCCATCCGCCTCGTGCATGGCTTGCCCATTAGCACCGGCGTCATCGAAGCGGCCATCCGCGAAACGCTCGAGCACTGCGAGCAGGATGCCGAGGTGTCGGTCCATTTGCATCCCGAAGATTTGAAATTATTGAAGGCTCACCAAAGCGAGCTGTTGCAGGACTCGCCCCACCAACGCCGCGTGCGGTACTTGGAAGGCACGGAAGTTTCCCGTGGCGGTTGCCTCGTGGAAACCCGCTGCGGCGTCATCGATGGCCGTCGCGAAACCCGCGAATCCCTGTTGCGCGAAGCGGTGAGTGCCTAAATTAATATGATTGCCGACGAACAAAAAACCAGTTCCCGCATGAGCCAAGGGGTGCGGCAGTTGCGCTCGCGCCTGTCCAATACCCGCCTCGTCGAGAACCGCGGGCGCGTGACGCAGATGATCGGATTGGTCATCGAATCGCAAGGCCCGCTGGCGTCGGTCGGCGAAATTTGCCGCATCGAGTCACGCATCACCGGCCAAAAACTGTTGGCCGAAGTAGTGGGCTTCCGTGATCGCAATCTGCTGCTCATGCCGCTCGGCGAAGTGCAGGGCATCTGTCCCGGCAGCGAAGTGGTGGCCACCGGCCATTCCCTGCGCGTGCCCGTGGGCGAAGAATTGTTGGGCCGCGTGATTGATGGAATGGGCCAACCGCTCGACGATTTGGGCGCCATCCCTCAATTGCCGCTCGCCGAGCTAAACCTCGAAACGCCGCACCCCCTGAAACGCGGCCGCATTGATCAAACGTTTGAAACCGGCATCAAAGCGATCGATACCTTTACGCCGCTCGGCCGCGGTCAACGCCTGGGCATCTTTGCCGGCAGCGGCGTGGGTAAATCCACTTTGATGGGAATGATGGCCAGTAAATCAGAAGCGGATGTAAACGTCATCGCGCTCATCGGGGAGAGAGGCCGTGAAGTGCGCGAATTTTTGGAACGCGATCTCGATGAAGAAGGCCGCGCAAAATCCGTGGTCGTCGTGGCTACCTCCAATGAGCCGGCGCTGGCCCGTGTGAAGGGAACTTTTTTGGCAATGACGATTGCTGAACATTTCCGTAGTCAGGGCAAAAATGTGTTGTTGATGATGGATTCCATCACGCGCTTCGCAATGGCCCAGCGCGAGATCGGCCTTGCGATTGGCGAGCCGCCCAGTTCGCGCGGCTACACGCCTTCAGTCTTTTCGTTGCTGCCGCAATTGCTCGAACGCGCGGGCAACAACGAGCACGGCTCCATCACCGGATTGTTTAATGTGCTCGTGGAAGGCGATGATATGAACGATCCGGTGGCCGACGCCGCGCGGTCCATTCTCGATGGGCACCTGGTGCTCTCGCGCGAATTGGCTTCGCAAAATCATTATCCGGCTATTGATGTTTTGGAAAGTGTGAGCCGGTTGGCGCATGATTTGCTCACGCCCGAGCAACGCGCCCATATGGGCCACGCGCGCGAAAGCATGGCGGTGTATCGCAAGAGTCAGGATTTGATTTCCATCGGTGCGTATCAAGCCGGCAGCAATCCAAAAATCGACGAAGCCATCAGTTTGCACGAACCAATGCGCGATTTTTTGCGGCAGGAAACCACCGTCGGCAATGGCCGGGATGAAAGCTGGGAACAACTCATCCAAACCTTAGGCCAAGCCCAAGCCGCCCAAGCCGTACAAGGGGTCGGGCAGCCCGGAGATCAATTTGCGCCGCAACCATTTCAACCGCAACAACAACCCGGCGGCCAACCGCCAATGATGGCCTGAAATGAAACCGTTTAACTTTTCACTCAAGACCGTGCTGGAAGTTCGTTCCAATGAGGAACAAGCCGCCAGCGACGTGTACGCCCAGGCGCGCGGCGCAGTGGAAACGCTGCAACTGCACTGGCGCGCGTTGGATGAAGCGGTGGATGCGAATTTAACGGCTTGCCGCAGCGCCTTCGACGGCCAGGCGCAGAGCGGCGATTTGGCTCAATTGCAGGGCTCTCTGCGATCATTGCGCGCGCAGTTGGCTGAGTTGGAACCGGAATTGCTTCGCTTGCAAAGTGTGATGGATGAAAAATGGCAATCGCTGTTGGAAGCCCGTCAACGCCGCGAGGCACTCGAAAAAATGCGCGACAAAAAACAAACACTGCACCAGCACGAAGCCCGTCGCACGGAGCAAAACGCCATCGACGAAATGGTGTTGCTGCGCGAAGCCAGAGGAGCGGCCGCAAAAATTTAACGGAGGATGATTATGAAAAAGATTTTGAAATCAAGATGGTTCGTCGCCTTGCTGGGAGGAATCTTATTTATCGCCACGCTGGTGGGGCTGACGTTGGTATCGAAAGACGTGCTGTTGCAGGAGGCACTTGAGAAATCCGGGGTCGCCGAGCAGGCGGCAGAGGAAAAAAAGATTGAGGAAAAGAAGGAAGCCGAAAAGCCCCGGAGCATGGTGGACACGGCAGAGACCGCTGAATCCCTTAAACATGATGTAAACGAAGAGGCCAATAAACGCACAATTGACCGGCGATTCGGGGATATCAATCGGAGTACCGCCGCGGGTGATTTGGAAATCACGGATCCCGGATTGAGCGACCTGATTCAGCGGCTTCAGGCACGCGAGAATTATCTAAAACAACGTGAGAGGGAATTGGAAGAGTTGAACAGTCACATCAATGAACAACTCAAGGAAATGCATTTTCACACCAACAACATCACCACGATCCGCGCACATTTGGATAAATTATTTGAGGGCAAAGTGATTCAAATTCGCCAGAACGAAACGAATAAGCTGATGCGTTTGGCAGGTATTTATGAAGATATCATGAATCAAGGGGATGCGGCGGCGCGTGAGGCGAACCTCAGAAACCTTATCCGAGCAACGCAGGATAATGATCCTGCATTGAACCCCAAGATATTTCAGTTCATGGCTCCGACCAATCAGGCGACCATCGTGAATACGCTGGTTTCCTCCGGTGATGCCGAGGACGTGAAGCTCTACAACACAATCATCAAAGACTGGCGCCGCACTATGCCGGAATCCGGCTTGGCACCAACCCCCACTCCATAATGACTTCCTTACCCACACAATCCACCGACACAACCGGTACGGACGCTTTTGACCTCATGACCCCGGCCAAGCCGGCCTCGGAAGATCAAGGCTTTGACAAGGTGTTTCGTGAAGCTGCGGGAGAAGCCGAGGTTGCTGAACAGGAAAAAGCTGCCGAGGACAAAGTCGAACTCCAAGTCAAAGAAGAAGCCGCACGGCAAAAAAAACGTGCCAATGAATTTGCCGGGTTGGGCCATGCATCCCCATTGCAGGCGGACCTAGCAAGTAAGGCCAAGGTAAACCCATCGGAGGGAAAACAAGTCGCAACAAATGCGCCGGCTGAAGAGGGTGCCCAAAAACTTTTGAGTGAATCCAAATTGTTAACACCCAAAGTTGATCCCAAGGCCAAGGTGAACATTGAGACCCAATCCGATGGAGCCAAAGAAGAACTGAAGGCGATGCAGGCGCGCAAGCAATCGGCTGCCAAACAAACGGGTCGATTGAAAAAGCAACAGGCCGCGCGCGCGCAGTTAAAATCGGAAGATGTGAAACAAGCCACTGCCAAAGCGGAATTAGAAGCCGACCGGCAAAATTTACCCACGGCTACGATGGCCAAAGGCGCGGCGGTAAAACCCGCGCAATCGACTGATAAAACCGGAAATTTACCTGAAGGCGATTGGGAAATTGTGAACGGCACGCAATTTGCTCAGAACAACCCGAAGATGGCTATGATGGCAAAAACAACCCCCCTCGCGCCGGAAGGATCCGTAGCGAGATGGGAAGAGCTGCGCCCGGCGACCAGTGCCGAGCTCGGCGGCGGTGCGTCCAGCCAACAACAGGATTTGCCGCGCGAACAAGCCCGCGAACTGACCGCGCCCGTGCAAGCGGTCGCCACTCCCGCCGCCACCGGCACGGCGGCGACTCAGGCGTTTACGCCAGTGCCCGGACAGATTTCGGCCACGCTTGAAAAAATTTGGAATGCCGTCACCACGTTTCGCGCCAAGGGCGCTGATCAGATGACGGTGAAACTGCAGACGGAGAATCAGCAAATGGAGTTGACCATTCGCTACAACCAAGGCGGCTTGGAAATCCAGGCGCGGTTGGGGCAGGGCGAGGGCCAACAGCTTGCCGGCCAATGGAATGAGCTGCAGCAATCGCTCGCAGAACGCGGCGTAACCTTGCGAGATTTGGCTCGTGAAGAGGCCGAATTGCCCCGTTTTTCCGATGATTTAGACGATTTTAACCCTTCCGAAAGCCGCCGCCACGCGTCGGCCGGAGAGGATGATGAGGAGCCACTCAACTGGGGTGAGCTGGAAAATAACCGTGATGAAGAAGAACAATCTGCGCCCCGCCGCGCCACCGCGCGTGCCCAAAATGTCAACTGGGAAAGTTGGGCCTAATTAGTTTAACGAAACAAAGAGGAACGAACCATGATTGTTAACGCAACACAGATAACCGGCCTTCAAGCCGAAGCGCCCGAGGCGAATGAGCGCGTGCCGGTGAAGATGCTGGGTCAGAATGAATTTTTGAAATTGCTCGTCACCCAGATGCGCAATCAGGACCCGATGCAGCCGGTGAGCGATACTGAGTTTATCGCGCAAATGGCACAGTTCAGCAGCTTGGAGCAAACCAAGACAATGAGTGCCGACATCACCAAACTGCGCCAAGGCAACGACTTCCTGCAGGCCACCAATCTGCTGGGCAAGGAGGTGCGACTGAACCTTGGAGATATGGAATTTACGAAAGGAATCGTGACCGACCTCAACGTCAAGGATGGCGAAGCGAGGATTATTGTAGGCGATAAAACCTACACTCTGGACCAAGTCACCTCCGTGAGCGGGGAGACGCCAGCAGCTAATCAACAAACAACCACGGAATAAGTCATGATTCGATCACTCAATACCGGCGTACTCGGCATCAAGCAGTTTCAAACCAGTCTCGATGCCATTGGTAATAACCTGGCCAACATCAACACCGTTGGCTTTAAGGGCGCCCGCGTCGATTTCTCAGACACCCTCGCGCAAACCATGCGGGCCCCCACGCCAGACGGTGAAACCACCAGTGGCCAAGCCGGCATGCAGGTGGGTAATGGTGTCACCGTGTCGGCCATCAAAAACCAGTTTACTCAAGGCGCCATCAAGCAAACCGGCGTGCGCACGGATATGGCCATCACTGGTGAAGGCTTTTTCATGGTGAAAGATGCCACCACCAACGAGTTGTTCGTCACCCGCGCGGGAGATTTCCGTGAGGACAAGAATGGTATGCTGGTGACCAACGATGGTTACCGCGTGCAGGGCCTCAATAAACAGGCTCCCGCGAATACTACGGCTGAGCAGGCGGAGATTGGCGATATCAAGCTCGATGTGGGTAAATACACCGAGGATCGCTCCAGCGTGTCTCTGGATACCTCCACCAATATTTTCACAAAAACCGCCCATGCATACACCACGGGCAACCAGGTGAAATTCAGCAGCACCGTGCCCAGTGTGGCCGGCGGAACGGCTACCACGTCCACCGTTTATTTTGTGGCAAAGGTCACCGATGACACCTTCAGTTTGCACAACACCGCTGCCGATGCGGCCTCCGGTGCAAATAAAGTGAATCACACCGTCGCCAGCCCAACGGAGGTCACCGTGAGCAGTGTCACCTACGCCAGCGATAAAATGACTCTCGCCACCGGCCACGGGATGTCTACGGGCGATACATTTTATGTAACCGGCGGCACCATGCCCGGCGGGTTAACCGACGGCAAGGCGTACTACGCCCGGATATCCACCAATGATATTTATTTCCACACCACCTCCGCCGACGCCACGGCGGGCACCAACACGGTGGACATCACCACGGCGGGAAGCGGGTTCAAACTTTACAAGGACACGGGCACTGTCTCGTCGCTTACCCTGACCGGTGGAGCGAGCATCAGCTCCTACAGTATGGGGGCCGATGGTAAGGTAAACATGCTACTCACCGACGGCACGCAATACTCACGCGCGCAGATGTTACTACAAAATTTTCAGAACCCTCAGGCGCTGCTCAAGCAGGGAGCTAACCTGTACGGCAACCTCGCCA
>JACKQG010000792.1_pt1 | contig 44945 bp, 32 predicted proteins | sample 8237621 | NCBI WGS metagenome assembly JACKQG01 (sample SAMN15677084, study PRJNA649215) | marine metagenome | biome: marine; feature: Black Sea; material: saline water; isolation source: suspended particulate matter (SPM) from the Black Sea western gyre | collected 2013-06-09/2013-06-10 | depth... | reverse complement strand
GGCTCGAAAACACTCGATAATAAAAGCAGTTGACAATATTATCCTATCTGAGTTAAATCTCGTGTGGGTGAGGTTTTGTTAACTTTGACTGAGGACGTAAGAAAAATGAAATATTTATGGGTAAATGTTGTTCCATATAATAAGGAAATCGCCATAGCAGCCCTCGAAAGCGGGGCCCAGGCCGTTGTTCTGCCTGACGGCCAGAGCGAAACCGTCCGGCAATTCGGCAAAATAAAGACCGTCGAAAAAGATGGTGACATCAAGCCGGGTGTAGATGTCGAGTTCATCGATATAGCCAGCAAGAAAGATGAGGACAAAGCGGCTGCATTACCCGCCGATAAAATCATTGTCCTTAGAATGCTTGACTGGACGATTATACCGATAGAAAACCTGTTAGCCCGGCGAGGTAAAAATATTATTGTCCAGGTCGAAAACAGCGAACAGGCCAAACTTATGGTTGAAATACTCGAAAAAGGCGTTGACGGTGTCCTCTTAGATACCACCGACATAAACCAGATAAAGAAATGCGCCGATCTCATACACGGCGTCAGCGAAAAGGTCTCTCTCGTAACAGCCACTATCACAGGTATAAAACAATTGGGCATGGGCGATCGGGCCTGTCTCGACACCTGTACGCAGATGGCTTTGGGCGAAGGGATGCTCGTCGGCAATACCGCTTCCGGCTTCTTCCTGATACATTCGGAATCCATCGACAATCCTTACGTCGCATCCCGACCGTTCCGTGTCAATGCCGGGGCCGTACACGCATACACCCTGACGCCGGGCGGTAAGACAAAATATCTGGCCGATTTAAAGGCGGGCGACGAAGTCCTGCTCATAAATTTCCAGGGCAAAAGCCAGATCGCTTACCTCGGTAGAAACAAAATCGAAAAAAGACCTGTCATGCTCATCGAGGCCGACGCCGAAGGCCAACCGATAACCCTCGTCCTTCAAAACGCCGAGACGATTCGGCTTGTCAGCCCGGATGGAAAAGCGGTTTCGGTCACAGCTTTAAAGCAGGGCGATAAAGTACTGGGCCATATCGAAAAAGCCGGCAGGCACTTCGGTATGCAGGTTGATGAAACTCTGATTGAAAGGTAGATTTATGATTTGGCAGCAAGATGTATTCAGTATAATCTTGGCAACTTTTCTTGGAGCGGCAATAGGCCTCGAGAGAGAGCTTAGCGGCAAGTCCGCCGGTCTTCGGACAAATCTCTTAATATGCCTTGGCGCAGCCATCTTTACTATAATTTCCAAACGAATGATTGTCACTGAAGGTTCTACCACAAGGATAGCTGCTCAGATTGTTACAGGTGTCGGCTTTTTAGGAGCCGGTGCACTCATCCAGGACAGACGCGGCGTACACGGGCTGACAACAGCAGCAACCATCTGGCTCGTTGCAAGTATTGGAATGTCTTGTGGCGCCGGTTTTCACGACCTGGCGGTCGTATCGACTCTTATTGCAATTGTCGTCCTTGCGGGTCTCTCAAAGCTGGCAAAGCCCCTGGAACGCTATGCGAAAAAACACAAAACCAGACATTCTCACTACGATGAGGATTTTACCGACCGAGAGCGCAGGCAGGACGAGGAAAACAACTCCCTGTAACAATACGAAGCTGTCATTTATAAAATGCGCTCACAATCATCTTAAGAGCACTTTAAGCTGCCTTGTTCCCCGAACAAAATCACACCTATTAATTTGTAGGTGTATAACCCAGTTTTCCCCAAGCTCCTTTCTGTACTTTGTATAAGTCTTGGTTACCAGGCTGTCGGGACGCATCCACTGAGAGACGCAGACTACCCTGCCACTCGTTGTATTCAGCTTCTGTAACCTTAAAGGTGCGGGGATCGCTCCATTTGTAATAATCACTGTGCCCGTCTGCAAAGGAAAGCGTAGTTCCCTGGCCATGTCGACGGGTAATTTGGTCCCACCAGCGTGGCTCTGTATACCAAATTGTCCAACTGTTGGGACTTAGGCGTCCCTCGTCAATAAAAACAAGACGCTTCGAACCCTGTTTAATCGAACTCCTTTTTGTAAAGGTCATCCCATCAGACCATGGATGACCAGAATAACCGTTCATCGCGTCCGTAATCGCATAGGTGACTACCTCTCCTCGTATCCCGGTGGGACAACAGTAGGACTTCTCATTGGGGCAGTATTCATAAAGAGTTCCTCCCCTGATGCCTGCGCGTTTTTGTTGTTCAGGTGCGTTTTGATTGCTCACCCACTCCACCCAACCATCAGCATTGGGATTTGCAAAGGGTATTTTATCATCGTTCTCATCGGCGTACATAATCCAAGCTAAGGTAAGTTGCTTTAGATTGCCCATGCAGGCAGCCCGTTTACCCTGTAAACGGGCGCGGTTCAGTGCCGGCATTAAGATCGCCATCAAAACAGCAATGATAGCGATAACTACCAGAAGTTCGATTAATGTAAAACCTCTTGTATTCCCTGCGGTCCTTCGGCTGATAATTTTAGCTCCGAAAGGTCTAAAAACTTTTATCTCGTCCATAGTCCACCTTCTCCTTCTCACTTTAGATTAAGCTGCCTGTTAACTGTTATTTAAACACTTTTCACGGCTATAAAATCCATAAAGCCGCGATTTCCTATATCATCTTATCAAAATAACGCTTCTAATCCAAGGGAATTCCCTTGACGTAAAAGCAGTTAATTTGATATAAATATAATTATAGGATTTAATGTATTTTCCTTTCTTCAGGCTGATTTTACGTAATTTTCAGCTAATTTAGGTTAATAAGTAAGATACATCGTGTCAAGTGAAAACTTTGTATCTCGTCATAAGATTGCCATATTTCAGTTAATAGCTCAAAGCGAGCTTTGGGAAGGAAGGTGGTGGTTGTTTAACTCTCCTGTAAGCAAGCTAAATTTAACAATCCTCTTAAATGCTTCTCGAATACAATCAGTGTTTTGGTGTGTGGTCAAAGCATAATTTATCATAACGTTAATCTGTTTAAGGAGGTCTGATTATGTGTAAACAATTGTTTTTTTTAGTTTCTCTTATTTTACTGCTGGTGCCGGCCGGCAATGCGATGGCCCAGCTCGACCCGGCTTCCATTACCGATGGTAATGTCTATCTGTTTGAGAATGTCGGTGGCGATGTTCCAGATGATTCAGCCAATAGCAATACGGCCAATCTTGTTGGAAATCCACAAGTCGTTGATGGCCTCAAAGGCAAGGCGTTACAATTCAACGGAGTCGATGATGGCGTTCATATCCCGGATGCAGCTACGGTCAACCTTAGTACTAACCAGAATCGTACGGTTGTTGCAATATTCAAATGTACCGATGTGACTAAACCGGAGAAACAGGTGGTGTATGACGAAGGGGGCACAACCCGCGGGCTCACCATATACGTCCATGAAGGTCTGGTCTATGCCGGAGGATGGAACTTGAGCGATTATACGCCGGAATGGACAGGTACATATCTCTCTACGCCGATTAGTTCCGGCGCATGGTATGGTGTTGCTATGGTTCTCCGAGACGGTGGCGCAGCCCAGGAAGACGACAAGTTTGAAATGTGGATGGATGGAGTGCTCATCGGTAAGGGGCCCGGCGGTCAGTTGCAGAGCCGCTCGAATGACTGCGGTATCGGGTATCACAATGCACAAGTGAAATTTCATGACGGTAATGTTTCGGCCACCGGCAGTTATTTCGAGGGCGTAGTTGACGAGGTTTGGATTCTCGGCGCGGCACTAACACAAGTCGAGCTGGGTGGTTTTGTGGGTAAGGTATGGCCTTACGCTTCCAGCCCATCGCCAGCCGATGGAGCTTTGGTTGTGGACACTTGGGTGAACCTTGCCTGGAGACCGGGAGGTCTTGCTGTCTCGCACGACGTATATATGGGTGAAAACTTTGAGGACGTGAACAACGGATCCGAAAGTACCTTTCTGGGTAATCAGGCCACAACTGAATTTATTGTCGGCTTTCCCGGATTTGCATTACCAGATGGTCTTGTGCCAGGCATAACTTATTATTGGCGAATCGATGAGGTCAATTATGTCGAGCCTAATAGCCCATGGAAAGGCAAGACCTGGAGCTTTACAGTTCCCTCAAAAACTGCTTACAATCCCATTCCCGCTGACGACGCCAAATTTATCGCTACCGATGTGGAGCTTAGCTGGACAGGTGGTTTCAATTCAAGATTACACTATGTGTATTTAGGTAACAATTTTGACGACGTTAACAATGCCACCGGAGCACTGCCAAATGCAGATGCAACTTACACTCCCGCCGCTCTTGGGCTGGATAAGACTTACTACTGGCGTATCGATGAGTTTGATGGTATCCAAACCATTAAAGGCAATGTCTGGAGCTTCAAAACGATGCCCGATATACCTGTTACCGATCCCAATTTGATTTGCTGGTGGACACTTGAGGAAGGCTCGGGTACTGTTGCCCTTGACTGGTCCGGCCATGGCAACCATGGTGATTTCGTTAATGAACCGAAGTGGGTGGATGGCTATGACGGCGGTGCGTTAAACTTCGATGGAACCGGTGAGAGCGTGATATCTCGCTTTGCCGATGAGACCTGGACGGCTTTTACGGTTGCCTTATGGGCCAAAGCGGATGCTCTGTTCCAATCCAACAATAGCTCTATATGTGCTACAAATGAAACTACCGGAGGCGGCTTCCAGTTCTCTTTTGATACTCTGAACAACTACCAATACCACGCTGGTGTTGACGAGGTTATGGGTTCGGCTTCGCTGAATTGGGTCCATCTTGCTGTAGCCTATGATGGTATTATCGCAACGGCTTACTACAACGGCGAATATGCCGGGACCTTTGCCCCATCTGCAGTCGACCTCGTAGTCAACAAGTTTGCGATCGGTGTCAATAGGGCTGAAGACAACTGGTTTGATGGTTCGGTTGACGATTTTCGCGTTTACAACCGTGCCCTGACGCAGGAAGAAGTTCAGCTTGCAATGCGGGGTGATCCTATGCTTGCCTGGGACGCCAGTCCGACTAACGGATCTCTACTAAACCTCAGGGATGCAGGATCATTGAGCTTCTCACCCGGAGATAACGCCTCTGAGCACGATGTCTATTTCGGCACCGACAAAGACGCTGTAAGTAATGCAGATGCCTCCGATACTACCGGGGTATATAGAGGCAGACAGGGAAGTACAACCTTTAATACTACTCAGGATGTCGAGTGGGGCGGGGGACCATACTACTGGCGAATCGATGAAGTCAACACCGACGGTACTGTCAGCAAAGGCAGAATCTGGAACTTTTCAGTGGCCGACTTCATTGCAGTTGATGATTTCGAGAGCTACAACGACCTTAATGAAGATGAACCCGGGAGTAACAGGATATATCTTGCCTGGATAGATGGATTCGACAACCCGGCCATAAACGGCTCTGTCGTCGGTAACTTTGATCCTCCATTTGCCGAGCGAACTATCGTTCATGGTGGCTCCCAGTCAATGCCGTTTGCTTACGACAACACAGTTGGTATATCCGAGGCCACTTTGACACTGACTTATCCGCGCGACTGGACTGAAAGTGGAGTCAGTACTCTGGTAATCTGGTACATAGGTGATGCGGCTAATGTTGCCGAACCGATGTATGTTGTTCTAAACGGCAACGCTGCTGTCACCAATGATAATCCTGATGCGGCATTAGCTGATGCCTGGACCGAATGGCCTATCGACCTGGCACGCTTTACAGACCAGGGTGTGAACCTTACCAATGTCAATACGATTACTATTGGTTTTGGTAACAGAGCTAATCCTATGGCCGGCGGTGCAGGTATGGTCTTCTTCGACGATATTCGTCTTTATCGACCGACGCCATAAGAGGCAATATATTTACTGTTGGAATAAAGTTTTACAACAAAACTTGTGATTGAGACTGTGCTGCTTCGTGAAACAGCCGCACAGAGAAATTTGTTGTTTGAAAAAATGCATGTTTTGGTGTATGGCCAAAGTATCATTATTCAAAATCTTTTAAGGAGGATTATTATGTGTAAGAATTTGTTTTATTTTGTCTCTCTTGTTTTGGTCTTGAGCATGACAGGCAATTCCTCAGCCGACCTCGTGGTTCGCTGGGGACTCGATGAGGGTTCCGGCACTACTGCCTTTGACACATCCGGCAATGGCAATGATGGTACATTCAGCGGCGAGCCGCAGTGGGTAGAAGGTCATGGCGGCGGTGGTGCGCTTGAATTCGATGGTGTCGACGACTTTGTTGTATACTCCTTTGACGAGGCACAAACCTTTACAGCTTGCTCTGTCGCACTTTGGGTCAAGGCTGACACCGTCGGGCAAGCCCAATACAGGAGTCCATTTACTAATTACTACCCGAACTCATCCGGTTTCCAGATCGATACGAATGGTGGAGATCCAGGGGAATATCGTATTAATCCAAGTGGGCTGCTATTCGGCACCGTCACCACGGACTGGATCCATTTAGCAGTAACGTGTGAGGGTACATCTGCAAGCCTCTACTACAACGGCGCCTTGGCTACCACGGGAACCCTACAAAATCTGAACTTCAACCAGTTCGCCATCGGTGTGAACAGAAACAGAGACAACTGGTTCTCTGGAATCATTGACGACTTCCGCGTTTACGACCACGCTCTGTCAGAGGTCGAACTTCTCAGCGCTATGAAAGGTAAGATATTTCCTTATGCCTTTGGCCCCGAGCCAGCTGATGGTGTCATTTATACCGACACATGGGCGAACCTTGGATGGAAACCGGGAGGTTTCGCGATCTCACACGATGTGTATATAGGTGATAATTTTGAGGATGTAAACAGCGGAGCCGAAAGTGCTTTCCTTAGTAATCAGGCCGGAACTGAATTGATTGTCGGCTTTCCAGGTATGCCTTATCCAGAAGGCCTTGTGCCGGGCACGACTTACTACTGGCGTATTGATGAAGTCAATGACGCCGAGCCGAACAGCCCATGGAAGGGTGATGTCTGGAGCTTCTGGGTTCAGCCTCAAAAGGCCTACAATCCCAGCCCAGCCGACGGCGGCAAATATGTGTTGACGGATGTGAGTCTCAACTGGGCTGCCGGGATAGGTGCGAGTTTACACTATGTCTATTTCGGCGATAATTTCGACGATATAAACAATGCCGAAGGTGGCCAGATGCTAACAAACCCAACCTACAGCCCCGGCACACTCGAATCGGGCAAGACCTACTATTGGCGAATCGATGAGTTTGCCACCGGTGTTACGCATAAAGGCGATGTCTGGAGCTTCACTACGGTCTCCGATGTCCAGGTCACGAATCCAAATCTAATCCTCTGGTGGACACTGGACGAAGCCGAAGGTGCCACTGCGGTTGACTGGTCCGGTCACGGAAATCACGGCGTTATCAATGGCGATGCCCAGTGGGTCGATGGTTTTCAGGGTACTGCGTTGATGTTCGGCGCCAATGACTATGTGGAAGCGGCGGGGTATCCGGGAATTACAGGGACGGCCGCCCGAACCCTCTGTGCATGGATCAAAACCTCGGATAACAACCGTACGATTATGTCCTGGGGTCTGAATACGGTCGGTAATAAATGGAGAATGCGTTCCGACGCTACAGGCGGCCTGCGCATAGAAGTCAACGGCGGGTACCACTACGGCGTGACGAACATCGCCGACGGGCGATGGCATCACGTGGCAGTAACGTTTGAAGATGACGGGACACCGGACGTTGTGGATACCCTGCTCTACCTGGACGGCCAACCCGAAACCACCGCCGCTTCGCAGGAAACGGCGATCGATACGGACACCGGGGGAGCGTTAAGGATCGGCAAATCTCCCTACCATACTTCCGGCTTCATCGGTATAATGGACGACGCACGGATCTACGACAAGGTGTTGAGCCTCGAAGAGATTCAGCAGGTAATGCTTGGTAATGCGAAGCTTGCCGGTACTCCAGTGCCGGAACGCGATGCAGTTGTGGATATCCGCAATTTAAGTTCACTGAGCTGGTCGGCGGGTGATACTGCGTCCTCACATGATGTGTACCTCGGCATTGACAGAGACGCTGTCGCTGTCGCTATCGAAGACTCACCCGAGTTCCAGGGCAATCAGGCCGGGACCAGTTTATCTACGGCCGGACTTGTTGAGTTAGGAGGCGGTGATTATTTCTGGCGGATCGACGAGATCGAGGCCGATGGGACCGCGCAAACCGGAATGATCTGGAAGTTCACGGTGCCAGACTACCTGCCCGTGGAGGACTTCGAGAGCTACAATGATATTAATGAAGGTGAACCCGGGAGCAACAGGATATATCTTGCCTGGATAGATGGATTCGACAATCCGGCCATAAACGGTTCTGTTGTTGGTAACCTTGATCCTCCATTTGCCGAGCAGACTATTGTTCACAGCGGTGGTCAGTCGATGCCACTTGCATATGATAATGCCGTCGGCAAATCCGAAGCTACCTTGACATTGACCTCTGGCAGAAACTGGACAAGTGAAGGTGTAAGTACCCTGGTAATCTGGTACATTGGCGATGCGGCCAACGCTCCCGAGGCAATGTACGTTGTTCTCAATGGAACTGCAGGTGTCGATAATGATAATCCTAATGCAGCATTAGCTGATGAATGGACCGAATGGAGAATCGACCTGAAGGCCTTTGCAGACCAGGGTGTGAACCTTACCAATGTCAATACGATTACTCTTGGCTTTGGTAACAGGAGCAACCCTGTGGCCGGCGGTGCAGGAATGGTTTTCTTCGACGATATTCGTCTTTATCAATCGACACCCTAAGTCAGAAGCAGCATTAAAATTGAATAGTTAATGTAGATTTATAAATTCAGGGCCTATACCGATTCGGTATAGGCCCTGCTCTTTTTGGACAGAACCAATTTAATTTTACATTGAGATTAGACTGCATTCTCAAAAAGCTCAGTTGGAAGTAAAGGTAGATTAAGAAAGCATTTACAGACGATGAACTCGGAAGGGGAGTATCCTCTGGAGCAGGGTAACGCCTCTAATTAAAAAAAAACTTTTTTTTGTTGACATAATTATTAAAGAGTTTAAAAATTACATTCGTTGTGGATTCGTTTAAAAGAGGATATATAAAATGCATACCAAAAAGATTCAATCAAGCAGGTGCTCGCCCATAGTCTCCATCGTCACACTGTGTGGGATCGTGTTGTTTACCCTGTGGAACACACAGGCCGCAGTTTTAGCACAGGTGCCGAAAGGAGAACATGGAGCGGCAGAAATGGAGTATCAGATCAAGCAGCTGAATCAACTCCAGCCATCTGTGGATGTCAGCAAAACTCCACCAGGTTTCGATTCGGTTATTTGGCAGGCGTTTATCCCGCAGGACAATGCTCTTACACCGGAGCGAGTATTATTAGGCCGCAAACTATACTTTGATAAACGATTATCAGCAGACGGTACAGTCTCGTGTGCCACCTGCCATGACGTTACCCGGGGATTCACTGATCAGCTCGCAGTCTCGGAGGGTATCAAGGAACAGTTTGGTAAGCGTAATGCACCGACAACTCTGAACGTTGCATTATTGCAGACGGTTTTTCTTGACGGCCGTTCACCAACGCTGGAACACCAGGCAAAGATGCCTATTATAAATCCCATCGAAATGGGTATGTCTGACGGACAAGCCGCAGTGAATGCCATCAAAGATGATGCCGAGTATCAAGCTGCTTTCCAAAAAGCCTACAGACGTCAAGTTAACTATGATGATATCGGCAGGGCAATTGCCGCCTTCGAGCGCACACTGATTTTTATGGACTCACCATTCCGGCGTTTTCTTAATGGTGATAAAAATGCGATCTCATCAGAAGCACATCAGGGATGGGAACTATTTAATGAAAAGGGACGCTGTGTTACCTGCCATCCTATGAATCCGTCGAATCCTTTGGGGACCGACAATCGTTTTCATAATGTCGGGGTTTCCGCCCGGCATCAGGATTTCGACACTCTCACCAGGCAAGGCTTGAAGGCCCTGGAGGAAGACGCTTCAGAGCAGAAACTCGAAGAACTGGCACTATCAACAGACATGAGTGAGCTGGGCAGGTTCTTAGTCACAAAGAATCGCTCGGATATCGGAGCATTTCGGACACCGCTTCTATTGAATATCGGAATTACGCCGCCCTATATGCACGATGGAACAGTGGAAACTCTTTGGGACGTAATGGACCACTACAACAAGGGCGGTGAAGCTAATCTGTTTCTTGACGGTGGTATGGAACCGCTGGCTCTGACCGAAGATGAGATAAATAATATCGTCGCGTTTCTCTTTAGCCTCACCGACGACCGCTTCGCCCAGGAGAACCAGCGGCAGCTCAAACGCCAGAAGGCACAATCCGAGAAAAAACGCCCCCTGAAAGATGATGACATGGCTTTCCGTAAAAAGATTGCCTTCGAAAAATAAATTAATAGAGAGTTAACGACCCGGAAGTAAGAAGGAGTAACTCATGAAGCCCAAGATAAAGAGTATAGAAACAAAATATATGCAGGAGCGCCAGGAGTTCTTTCACGGCATTAAGAATCTGGATCGCCGTTCTTTTTTGAAGGTCTCGGCGGCAGCCATGGGAGCGGCTGCAGCTTCCGGCCTGCTTCCTTCTCATTCATTCTGCCCTGTCAGCGTCGGGCAGGCTGCCTCATCAGACAGCAACCCATCTTTTCGTTTTGCCTACATCTCCGATTCACACCTTTACGAAAAGAAAATCAACGACCGCTTTGTTCGCGCACTTTTACGCGCCGTTGAGGATGTGAATAACCTGGATCCTCAACCCGATTTCGTTTTTTACGGCGGCGACCTGGCCCAGCTTGGCCAGCCCAAGGAGCTTGAACTCGGCGCCCAGATCCTCAAGAACGTAAAGGCGCCATTGAGAATGATGGTTGGGGAACATGATTGGTATCTTGACCTTGGACAGAAGTGGCAAGAACTCTTCGGCAGGCCGACTTATTCATGGAACCACAAGGGTGTTCATTTTGTTACCCTCAATAGTGTCGTCGAGCGTGATTTCTGGACAAAACGCGGATTGACACCAATGGAGCGAATGATGACGGTGGCCGGGCTGGACAATGGAATGCAGAGTTCATTCACGGTTGGTACGCAGCAGCGGGAGTGGCTGAAGAATGATTTGGCCAGCTATTCAAATGACGCACCAATCATTGTCTTCTCCCATTCGCCCCTCTATAAACTATACAAAAAATGGAATTTCTGGACCGACGATGCCGAAGAAGTCCAGGCCATCTTAAATCGGTTTGAGCGAGTTGTTGTCATTCACGGCCACACTCATCAGATTCTGACAAACCGGATCGGTAATATTCATTTCCACGGCATGCTCTCCACCGCCTGGCCGTGGCCCTATGCCCCGGAAGGGATGCCGGAATTGACTATCGAGATGAATCGTCCGGACCCCTTCAATCCAAACGATGGCTGCGGCGACGGCCAGGTTCATGTGCATCCGGATGGGCTGGTCGATAAGATTTACAACCTCTGGAACCGCAAGTCAATCACGGTTGCAAAAGATTATACTGCAAGTTGGGGCAGCCAGAGCATCCCGCTAAAACCCAACCGCGCCAGATATTAGAACACTCAAGGAGATTGCTATGCAAAATACATCTACCTTTGCTAATTTTAGATTCATCGTGCTTTTCTGCGTTTGCTTATCATTAGTCATAATGCTCGCTGCATGCACACAGGAGAGCGAACTAACAACATGTGACGGACAGGGTAAAGTTGAAATCGCCAAAGACACCTCTGGACAGGCCCTTGCCGACGCGCTCATGGACCAATGGACGCGGGATCACCCGGATCGAGACTGGATGACCGAAGAAAAGCAGCGACACGAGCTTAAACCTCCCGCCGACAACTCCTCATTGCTACAGGGCGGCCAGGCCGAAGGAAATACCTATGGCCGGCCTACAGAACGCGACCTTCTCACGTGGACTAGGGAGACTGAAAAATTCGTCCTCGAAGGCTCACGTATCTTTCACAGCGCTGATTTGTTGAAGAGCACCGTTTCAGTATCGTGCGATATGTGCCATCCCCATGCCGCCAATACTCACCCGGAAACTTATCCTAAATTCCAGACTCAGTTGGGAAGGGTCGTGTTGTTGCGCGATATGATAAACTGGTGCATAGACAACCCTGTTCGTGGTGAGCATCTTAAGCCGGATGACCCCCGTATGCGGGCTATGGAAGCATATATCATGGCCCAGCGCACCGGAACAGAAATGAACTACGGCAAGCACTGAACACAATACGGATACAACAAGCATATAGCAGTATAGATTCCGAACAATAAATATCACGGTCTGAGATTGCAATGAAACATTGGGATGTAAGGGAATTCTAATATTCAAACGTACCATCAAAGGCCCACAAAAAATTATTTGACCGTATCGAACAATTACACTTCAGCAGTCCAATAAATGACAAACCTTCTATATAGAAAACCAGCGTATAACGTACCGGTTAATCTGCTCCCGTAATAGTTTTCATTCGATGCTAAACTTTCTTCTTCCAAGAACCGATAGATTAAATATTGCTGAAATTTATACTAATAATAGGGTTGTTACTTGAATAGCAACACAGGAGTCAAGCATATGCTGAATACGGTGAAAGTCCCAGAGCAGTTTAGTCCGCTGTTCCAGAAAGCCCAGGAATACGTTAGCAAATATTTCAGCCTCAAGAAAGAAGATCCATCAAAAGGTACCATCGAGATATTTGGAGAGCGTTACATCCTGGTGCGGGCTGCTTCTATGTCTGTTGATTTCTTTGGGGCTATAAAGAACCTATATAGGAGTGAGGGAAAAGAAGAGGCGATTAATATCACAAGAAGCATTCTGTTCGATATTGCCCATACCATAGGCAAAATGGATGCTCGGAACTTCCACAAGAAAATGAATCTTATTGATCCTATTGAGAAACTGTCGGCCGGCCCCGTTCATTTTGCACATAGTGGGTGGGCGTTTGTAGACATCTTCGCTGAATCTAATCCTTCTCCGGACGAGAACTACTGTCTTGTATACGATCATCCATTTTCTTTTGAATCTGATGCCTGGATGCGCACAGGCAGGCAGGCTGAATTCCCAATATGCGTGATGAATGCCGGCTATTCTTCAGGATGGTGCGAAGAGAGCTTTGGTGTATCGTTGATAGCGTCAGAAATAATGTGCAAAGCCAAGGGCGACCAGGCATGTCGCTTTGTTATGGCTCACCCGTCAAAAATTGAGTTGTACATACAGAACTATCTTAAGAAAACTCCGAATATAGCCGGGAGAGTAACTACATACCAGATTCCCGGTTTGTTTGAGCGCAAATGGATGGAGGAAAGACTTCACGAATCTGAAGCGAATTATCTCACCATTTTTAATGAGGCAAACGATGCCATTTTCGTGCATGACCCGGATACGGGCAATATTCTCGACGTCAACAAACAAATGTGCGAAATGTTTGGCTATACACAGGATGAAGCACTCAATCTCAACGTTGGAGCGATAAGTTCAGGTGAACCATCCTATACACAGCAGGATGCGCTAGAATGGATCAGGAAGGCTCGTAAGGATGGCCCGCAGGTATTTAAGTGGAAGACCAAGAAGAAAAGTGGAGAAACGTTTTGGGTTGAAGTGAATCTGAAACTTGTCAGAATATTGCGAAATGACCGCGTATTAGCAGTTGTTCATGATATTACTGAACGTAAGCAGCTTAATGAAACACTCGACCGAAAGCAGAGAAACCTTGAGGCAATATTTGATGCGACACCAGTTGGGATGATGCTGGTTGATGAACGAGGATATGTCAAGCGGGTAAATGATGTTTTGGCAAAGTTGGTTCACCGTAACTTCTCGGAAATCATCAACAAACAACCTGGTGATGGATTGTCATGTATCAATGCATTGAACCAGGCTGAGGGATGCGGTAACGGGCCTTCGTGTTTAAGGTGTCCTGTCCGTAATACTTTCGAGGATGTTTTGAGTTCATTTAAAGCTATTCATGGCGTCGAAATTCAAGCTTCGCTCTTGATTGACGGAAAGGAAATTAAGCCTTGGCTGGAGCTCAGTGCTGAGCCGACCTTCATAGATGAAATCAGGCATGTCGTTTTGTCAATCCAGGACATCACCAATCGCAAGCACACAGAGCAGGCTTTGAGAGAGGCGATGGCTCAAGCTAAGATGGCCAATACCGCCAAGAGCCAGTTCCTTGCCATAATGAGCCATGAAATTCGCACACCGATGAATGCAATAATAGGTTTTACCAATTTATTGGCGGAATCAGAACTAACCAATGAGCAAAAAGAGCACCTTAAACTTGTCAAAGATTCAGGGCAAAATCTGCTAAGGATCATAGATGATATACTTGACTTATCAAAAATCGAGGCAAGAAAATTAGATGTTGAGATCGCTGAGTGCTCTTTAGGACAGTTACTCAACTCTGTTGAATCACTGATGATGCCCAAGGCAAAAATCGAAGGGCTTGATTTTAAGATCATCGAAGACGGCAGACTACCGGCACAAATACGCACAGATGTTACTCGTGTTCGTCAATGCCTGATCAATCTTTTGGGTAACGCCATTAAATTCACCCGGGAAGGACACATCGATTTAAGGGTATCTCTGCAGGAAATTGAAAATGTCCCATTCGTTCGTTTCGATGTGGAAGATACCGGAATCGGCATCCCTCAAGATAAACAAGATGAAATATTCAAGACATTTGTTCAGGCTGACAGCAGTACCTCTCGCGAGTTTGGAGGTACAGGTCTGGGTCTGGCAATATCGAAACGGCTTGCGGAACTTCTAAGCGGACAACTAACTATGACCAGCGAAGTCGGAAAAGGCTCGGTGTTTTCGCTTACGATACCTGCCGGTGTTGATGTAACAAAACAACCGCTTTTAGACAGGCAAAACACCACAAGCCATATAGTTACCGGGACAGATGAAACAAAGCAAGCCAAATTCTCCGGCCACATATTAGTTGCCGAAGATGTAAGAACTAACCAGGTACTCATCAAATCGCTGCTGAAACGGCTTGGCCTGAAGGTAACGATTGCAGAAGATGGCAATGAAGCGGTGCAAAAAGCCTTGAGTAACCCATTTGATCTGATATTTATGGATATCGAAATGCCCAATATGAACGGCTATGAGGGCACAAAGGCGATTAGAAAAGAAGGATTGAAAACACCAATAATTGCACTGACCGCTTATGCTATGAAAGGCGACGATGAGAAATGTTTTGCCGCCGGATGCAATGATTATATAAGCAAACCGATTGAGCACGAGAAACTTCTCCAGATTCTAAATAAATACTTATCAGAAGAAAATAAAGATATTTGCCGGCAAATTGATTCCGTAAAATCCGATGTTGAACAACTCAACCAGCTTTGTTCTGAAACTACACCGACCCAACCAGTGGATGAACAGTATGGCGAAGTCCCGGTTGACTTTGCGATAATTGAAAAGATTTATGACGACGAAGATGTACTTAAAGAGACTGTAAAGATATTTCTTGAAGAAGCCCCGCAGACAATAGAGCTTCTTGCTGAGGCAATAGAGGCCAGGGATTCCAAGAATGTAAAAATACATGCTCATAAGCTAAAGGGCTTAGCCAGGCATGTTGCCGCCAGGAAATTATCCGATATGTTGTTACATCTTGAAACTAAAGGCAGAGAGGAAAAGCTGGAAGGAACTGAGGCGCTTTTTGCCGATATACAGACAGAATTTAATAAACTCAAATCATTCCTGTCTCAACCGAATTGGGCCGAATCAGCCGAGCAATAAATCGACCAGAAAAAGATAGTAAAAAAGACATAGGAATAGTCTCTCCCTGCAACCTGTAAACTCAAGGTAACAAACCCGCTTGCGTCAATGTTTTCTTATTTACCTATTGAACTCTTATTGAACCGTTATGTGTCTCAAGGTGCAGTTTGCCCTGGCCTGTGCCGATTTTTCCGGAGAGTTTGCTTTTGCTTATTTTCCCCACTACCGTTATGGGAAGGTCTGTTCTTAGCGAACCGTTATGTGTAGAAATATCAACTTCACCGGAGAAGTTCGATGGCATTTCAATCTCTATGCCGCCATTAGATGTGATTAGCGAAATATCACAGATAGACGGAGCGGCTTTAGAGTAATAAACCTTTATACTACCGTTATGAGTTCTCAATCGAGTATCACCTGAAATTTCCCTGCAAACGACTGAGCCGTTATGTGTAAGTAGTTCGGCGATGCCGGAAACATGCTCGACGGTAATTTTTCCATTATGCGTTGTACCGTTGAGCCGACCGGCAATATTTCTTATTACTACCGACCCATTATGAGTCGTAAGCTCCAGGCCGCACTCATTAGGGACATGAACATCAAGACTGACGCCCACGGACTGGTTCGTCATGAAAGTAGGCTTATCAATTTTGACGATTAGCCCGCTCCCAAAGGATTCCAGCCTTACTGTCGTCCTATCTGCTAGTTTTTGGGCATCTTCTTCGGTTTTCGCCCGGGCGGTAATAGTGGCCGTTAGATTGCAGTCGGCAATATCGGCGCCGGCTATTTCGATTGAGCCGTTGTGGGTCTGGGCTTCAAAACTCGAACCGGGTGACAGAGGCGACGACAACTGGACTGTTCGTTCGTACTTTGCCTGCATACCAAAGCCCCCAATATTGATGCAAGAGCCGGCTGCGACCGCCAGAAGGCACAGAAGCGAAACCAATGATAATTTCTTTAGCAATGCTTTCTCCATTTTTTCCCCTTTCAGTTTATATCCGGTTATCATTTTATTCTTATCGAACCGTCGTGCGTCTTTAAATAAACTTTACCAACGCAAAAGAGCTGCCCCGGGCGAACAGTTTGTTTGACTTTCTTTTTGTTCGCCTTCGCGACTACCATTAACGGCAGGTCTGTTCTGACCGAACCGTTATGTGTCCAGGCCGGTTTAAGATATCTGTTCGTTTCCATTTGTTATTATCCTTAATATTTTTATTCTTTCCATTATTTTATGCATCTTTATGCAAAATAGCCGCCGTTTCTGTTCAGTAAGCTACCATTTAATTGTTACTGTTATGTTACGGTTATGTATTTTTTTTATTATTTTTGTGTTCTGCTGATATTTCCGGGCGATTCACCCATTAAACACATTTCCTTTCCTAATCAGGGGATTTTCCTTGCAGCAAGGCAGATAATTTGATACATATGATAGTAATATAGCTTGTGCCTGCGCTGTCGGTACTCCTTGGCTTTGGATTCATCAAGCAGGTGCAATTCGTGTAATTTTCAAAAATAAAGGAGGAGTTACTGTCTCTGGCACAGTCTCTTAATGAAGAACTTTGTCCAGCAAATGAAATCATCTTAACATTTCAATAAAATTACTCACATTTAGTTATTAAAAGGAGGACTATTATGTGCAAACAACTGATTTATTTAATTTCTTTTGCTCTGTTGCTTAGTATGCTCCACATAAGCGAAGCTCAGGCGGATACCGTCGGCTGGTGGAGATTTAATGAGGGTTCCGGTGACATCGCTACTGACAGCTCAGGAAATGGTCACCATGGTACACTGCTTGGAAACCCGGAATGGGTGGCTGGACCCGACGGCTTTGGCGGAGCACTTGCATTCGACCCGGAAAAGTGCATAGGTGTTGACTGCGGGGTTTTTGATCCTACAAATGGAACAGGACAATTTACTATTGCTCTTTGGGCGTATTGGGATGGAACAGGAACTTTTCAGCATTTTATCACCAAGTCGGCCGGATGGGGCACAGATACCATGATGTTCCAGGTCGAGTTGTGGGGAGCCCATACCAGTGCCGCTTATACTGACAGAGTTGGGATTTCCTATGAACCTGCTGGATCTGTCGCTTTTTCCATTTTGCCGAAACAAGAATGGGTTCACCTGACTTGGACGTTTGACGGAAGCGATCTCACACTTTATCTTAACGGTGTCGATGAAGAAGGCCCCAAACCATTCTCAATAGGTCCTGACGTCGATGCCCAGCTCGAAATCGGATATAACAGTAATCGCCCCGAGCTTAGTGAGAGAACTTTCCACGGTTTCCTCGACGAAGTCCGAATTTACGACAAGCCCCTGACGGCGGACGAGATTCAGATTGTCATGCAGGGCGGTGAAGGATTTCCGAATGCTTATGCTCCGGACCCGGCTGATGGTGCTCTATATCCGGATACATGGGTAAATCTTAGCTGGCGGCCGGGAGATTTCGCTCAATCGCACGATGTATATTTCGGCGAAAGCTTTAATGATGTGAACGACGGAGCTGAAGGCACGTTCCTTGGTAACCAGAACCTGGCTTTCATAGTTGTTGGCTTTCCCGGATTTGCTGTTCCGGATGGGCTTGTTCCGGGTACTACTTACTATTGGCGAATCGATGAGGTCAATGACATCGAACCGAACAGCCCCTGGAAAGGCAATGTCTGGAGCTTTAGTGTTCCTCCCAAGACCGCCTACTTCCCAAACCCGGCTGATGGTGCCGATTCGATAAGTGTGGATGTGGAGCTTAGCTGGACGGCAGGTTTCGGTGCGAAACTTCACACTGTATATTTCGGCGATAATTTTGACGATGTCAGCAATGCAACAGGCGGTCTTACTCAAGGAACCGCGATTTATACCCCCGGTCCGCTTGAATTGAGTAAGACTTACTACTGGCGGGTCGATGAGTTTGATATTTTCGATACCCATAAAGGTAATGTCTGGAGCTTTACGACTGAGGGCGCTGTTGGCAGTCCAAGTCCTGTTAATGGTGCTGTGGATGTAACGCAGACACCTGTTCTTACATGGTCGCATGGAGTCTATGCCGATTCACATCAGGTCTATTTCGGTACAGATAAAGACGCAGTGAAAAACGCCGATACGAGTTCACCTGAGTATAAAGGCACCGGAAACCTCGGCTCCGAGAGCTTTGATGCCGGCAATCTTGAGTGGAATACTACCTACTATTGGCGGATTGATGAGGCCAATAACGCTAATGCCGATAGTCCCTGGACAGGCCCCCTCTGGAGCTTCACCACGGCTAACTTCCTTATCATTGACGATATGGAGAGCTACAACGACCTTGATGAAGGCCAAGCGGCAAGCCACAGAATATATCTTGTATGGATTGATGGTTTCGATAATCCGGCCATAAACGGCTCTATCGTTGGTTACGCTAATGCTCCATTTGCCGAGCAGACTATAGTCCACAGTGGCAATCAATCAATGCCCCTTGAATACAACAATGCAGTTGGTAAATCCGAAGCGACTTTGACATTGACTAATTCCCGTGACTGGACAGTGAAAGGCATCAACAAACTGACGATTTGGTTCAGAGGTGAAGCAGCTAATGCCGCTGAGAATTTGTATGTTGCTCTTAACGGCAGCGCAGTTGTTAATCATGATAATCCTGATGCGGCGAAAAGAGTTGCCTGGACCGAATGGAATATCGACCTTCAGGCCTTTGCAGACCAGGGCGTGAACCTTGCCAATGTTAATTCGATTACTCTTGGCCTTGGCAATAAGAATAATCCCGTTGCCGGCGGTTCTGGTATGATGTATTTCGATGATATACGCCTTTATGCTCCGTAGCAGAAAAAACCGTTATTGGCAATTGTGTGATTGATAAGAGTTTAACAGTTGTAGATTGATCTTTACTGTAAATAATATGTTTTTTGGTGTGTGGCCAAAGCATGAATATTTTATCTTTCTCATAGGAGTTCCATTATGCGTAGAAAATTGATTTATTTTTTTTCTTTTATTTTGGTGCTGTGTTTAGCCGGTAACGCTTCCCTTGCTGATGATCCGTCTCTGGTTATATACTATGACTTTGAGGGCTTTGGCAATAACCTCATTGTCCTCGACAAATCCGGTAAGGGCAATGATGCCGTTGTGGTCGGCAGCGTTAGTGGGCTTGCTGCTGCCGGCAATACGAGCTCAGAAGCTTGCCAAATCACCGGCGATGGCAGTTACCTCGACCTGGACGGGCCTAACTTCCCTCTCGAAGATATTCCAACGACGGCCTTTACACTCGCCTACTGGATGAAACCGGAGAATACCGGTGGTACGCAGACAATATTCAGTGCCCTGGCGGACCCGCATTCCTGGTGTCACGGTGGTTATGTTCGCAACGACCAGTACCACGCCCATATAGGCGACTCTGCTAACAACTACATTATCAATGCGTATGAAGGAACTGTAGAATACGGCGTATGGCACCACATGGCACTTACCTGGGAATTAGTCCCCGGTGAGCATGGAGGCGGGGTTATGTACATCGATGGGGAATTAGCTGCAGAATATGGGGACAAGTTCGTGGAAGCGCCTCCGGGTGTACTGGCAGCAAAAAATTGGGGCAGCACGAATCACGGAGGTGCCCGCATTGGAATGGACGTTGACGATAGCTGGCAATTTAACGGCCTGCTGGATGATTTCTTCGTATTCAAGCGAGCACTATCGCAGGCCGAAATTAGGAAACTTATGCAAGGTATGGGATCTCCGGTTGCCTTAGGCCCCACCCCGGCTGATGGTTCCCTACATACCGATACATGGGCAAATCTTAACTGGTACCCGGGCGATAGCGCGGTCTCTCACGATGTCTATTTCGGCGATAATTTTAATGATGTGAGTGCTGGTGCCGAGAGCACGTTCCAGGGCAACCAGACCGATACGTTTATTGTTGTCGGCTTTCCCGGATTTGCTTTTCCAGATGGTCTCGTCCCTGGCACTACATATTATTGGCGGATTGATGAGGTCAATAACACCGAGCCGAATAGTCCTTGGAAGGGTGACGTCTGGAGCTTTATGGTTCCACCCAGGACTGCTTATCAGCCAAACCCGTCTGATGGTGCCGAATCTATAAACCCTGATGTAACCCTTAGTTGGACGGCAGGTTTTGGTGCGAAACTGCACACCGTATATTTCGGCGACAACTTTGACGAGGTTGATAATGCAACAGGTGGACAAACGCAGGGAACTACAAACTACACTCCCGGCACACTAAAAATGGCTAAGACTTACTACTGGCGCGTCGATGAGTTCGATGTTGCAGAAACGTATAAAGGTAACGTCTGGAGCTTTACTACCGAAGGCGCCGTCCAGAGTGTAAACCCATCGAACGGTGCTGTGGATGTAACGCAATCACCTGTTCTAACCTGGACACCTGGATTTGGTGCTTCGCATGAAGTTTATTTCGGCGCCGATGCAAGTTCACTTGAGCTTAAAGGCAGCGGCAACCTTGGTTCAGAGAGCTATGAGCCCGGACAACTTGAGTGGAATACTACTTACTACTGGCGTGTAGATGAGGCAAATAACGCCAACGCCGACAGCCCTTGGACAGGTCCCCTCTGGAGCTTTACGACGGCCAACTTCCTCATCGTGGATGATTTTGAGAGCTATAATGACCTCGACCCTAGTGACCCCCTGAGCAACAGGATATTTCTTGCTTGGGTTGATGGATTGGACGACCCGGCAAACGGCTCTCTCGTTGGATATGATAATCCTCCATTTGCAGAGCAGACTATCGTTTACAGAGGCTTGCAGTCGATGCCGATGGCCTATGACAACACCGAAGGCAAATCTGAAGTGACTTATGTCTTGATTTCCAATCGTGACTGGACAGTCAACGGCGTCAACACATTGACAATCTGGTTCAGAGGTAAAGCGGCTAATACCGCAGAGCCTGTTTATGTCGCTCTCAATGACACCGCTGTAATTACTAATGATAATCCTGATGCGGCACTGATAACTTCCTGGACCGAATGGAATATCGACTTGCAGGCGTTTGCAGACCAGGGCTTAAATCTTACCAATGTCAATTCGATTACTCTTGGCCTTGGTAACAGGAGCAATCCGGTTGCCGACGGCTCAGGTATGATGTACTTCGATGATATTCGCCTTTATGCTCCGTAGCCGAAAAAACCGTTATCGGCAATTGTGTGATTGATAAGAATGTAATAACAGGAGAGTGTCCTTTGTCAAAATAATATTTGTTTTAGTCTGTGACCAAAACATAATTCATAATCATTTTTATTCTTTTAAGGAGGACTATTATGAGCAATAAAATGATTTATTTCACTTCTTTTGTTTTGGTGCTGGGCCTTGCCGCTGGTATTGCTGATGCCGAACTGGTGGGATACTGGAAATTTGATGAGGGCTCCGGCAATGTCGCTTATGATTTAAGTGATAACACCAACGACGGAACTATCAATGGTGGCCCGGAGTGGGTAGCGGGCAAAATAGGTGCCGCCCTGGAATTTGATGGAAGTAACGATTACATTGATTGCGGCAATGACACTTCGCTTAACATCAATAATAAGATCACGGTTGCGGCATGGGTAAAAACAACAAGCACGGCTCACGGTTACTTTGTTTCAAAGGGAACTGCCTGGGATGAAATTGGGCATTACGCAATAGGGCAGGAATATAATGTGCCGTTGACTTTCCAGTTCGAAATCGCCGGCAGTGGCGGAGCTGTTGAACTGGATTCAAATGTCGCCGTCAATGACGGCCAGTGGCATCATATTGTCGGAGTTTATGACGATCCTGTTATCAAAGTTTATGTCGATGGCGTAGAGAAGAACACCATGACAGGATTGAATTCTTTGACAGGTTCGGCAGTTGGAGGCTTAACCATTGGGCAAAGAGGCAGCGGAAATATCATCGGCGGCATAATCGACGAAGTCCGCATTTACAATCGGGCGCTGACAGAGCCTGAGATTCTGGCTGCTATGGAAGGTGGTGAAGGATATCCTTATGCTCTGGGTCCCAATCCTTCTGACGGGGTATATTATGAGGATACATGGGCAAACGTTAGCTGGCGGCCGGGAGATTTTGCCATCTCTCACGATGTGTACTTCGGTGACAATTTTGACGACGTAAACAACGGTATCGAAGGTACTTTCCTGGGCAACCAGGACTCGACATATTTTATTGTCGGCTTCCCGGGCTTTTCCTATCCGGATGGCCTAACTCCGGGCACGACTTACTACTGGCGAATCGATGAAGTCAATGACACCGAGCCGAATAGTCCTTGGAAGGGCAATGTCTGGAATTTTACGGTTCCCCCCATGACTGCATACAATCCCAACCCGGCTGATAATGCCGAGTCCATTGAGCTGAACACTCAGCTTCGCTGGACGGGAGGTTTCCGTACGAAGCTGCACACCATATACTTCGGCGATAATTTTGACGATGTGAATAATGCCGCCGGTGGTTTGCCTCAGGCGGATGCTACTTATTCTCCCGGCACACTCGAACTGGCTAAGACTTACTACTGGCGTGTCGATGAGTTTGATGCCGTCACCACACATAAGGGCGATATCTGGAGCTTTACTACTCAGGGCGCCGTCGACAGTCCAAACCCGGTGAATGGCGCTGTGGATGTAACACAGACACCTATACTTACATGGTCGCACGGAATCTATGCCGATTCACATCAGGTCTATTTCGGTACAGATAAACAAGCCGTGAAAAACGCCGATACAGCTTCACCTGAGTATAAAGGCAGCGGAAACTTCGGTTCCGAAAGCTATGAACCCGGAAAGCTCCAGTGGGATACTACATACTATTGGCGGATTGATGAAGCCAACAACGCCAACGCCGATAGTCCATGGAAAGGTAATCTCTGGAGCTTTACGACAGCCAACTTTCTTATCGTGGACGATTTTGAGTCCTACAATGACCTTGACCCCGCGGATCCGGCAAGCAACAGGATATTTACGGCGTGGTCGGACGGTTTTGACGACCCATTAAATGGATCTGTTGTTGGTTATGATAATCCTCCTTTTGCAGAGCAAACTATCGTTCACAGCGGAAATCAATCAATGCCGTTTGCCTATGATAACGCCGTTGGTAAATCTGAGACGACTTCGGCATTGACTTATCCTCGTGACTGGACAGAGAAAGGGGTCGACACACTGACGATCTGGTTCAGAGGCGATACGGATAACGCTGCTGAGACGCTGTATGTTGCTCTCAACGACACCGCTGTGGTTACTAATGATAATCCTGATGCGGCGCAGGCAGTCACCTGGACCGAGTGGAATGTTGACCTTCAGGCATTTGCAGACCAGGGTGTGAATCTTGCCAATGTCAATTCGATTACTCTTGGTCTCGGTAACAGGAGCAATCCGGTTGCCGGCGGCTCAGGTATGATGTACTTCGATGATATTCGCCTCTATGCTCCATAGCTTGTAATTCGTAAATATAATTGGGTAGTTAATGTTGATTTGGTCAATTATGGGCTTATACCGAATAATTCGGTATAAGCCCTTTTTCTTAATGAAATATTTGCTGCTGTTTTTTAAGTTTTACCTTTTGGCCCGACAAAGAAAGCTTGTAATCTTCAGCTAATTAGATTATATTTACTTCAACTTATTAATATAGGAATCTGTCTTTCGTTGAGTTCAGATTTCTTTCTCTGTCTTGATTAATCTGCTCGGTTGGAGATAAAAAGCACAGCTAAGTATCAGGAGGCAAACAAATGCAATCCCCAAACAGAAAACGTGTCCACTTGTGTCCCAAAACAGGCAAACCCTTAAAGAGCAAAACAAAATATCGCTGGCTGAAGTGGATATTTCCCATAGCCGGCCTGGTTTCGCTTCTGTGGTTTTTAATACGAGTTATACCGAAACCCTCACGGGCGACATATCCGTGTCAGCGGATGGCTTTTCCGTTGGCCTCTGGTTTCGTGGCCTGGCTCGCAGCCCTTTTTGCATCAACAATGGCATTTAGAAAAGCCAAATTCAATCTCGCACAAAGACGTTATCTCGTAGCTCTGACATGCATAGGTGTAAGTATCGTGGCGGTGCTGTTCGCTCTTAGTGCTACGAGCGAAAAGTCGGTCATGGCCCAGCCTCACACTGCGAATACGCCGATGGGAGTCGCACAAGGCATTTATCCCGGACGCGTCGTCTGGGCACATGACCCCGATGCAACCGACTGGGAAGGCCCCGGAAACGGGCACTGGTGGAAGCCGGAGCATACGAACCAGGAAGTTTGTGATAAGATGATGTCACAGACTATCCGCAGGCTCGCAGGCACAAGCTCTGATGCCGCCGCATGGGATGCGATATTCCGCTACCATAACAAGGCCCGTAACAAAGGCGATGTCGGATACAAGCAGGGCGAGAAGATTACAATTAAAGTCAACTTTGTCGGATTCATTCGTACAATGAAGGCGGTTAATCGTGAAACCTACAGCCTCGAGGACTGGGTAGATTATATGAATACCTCACCACAGATAATCACCGCGCTTCTAAGGCAGCTCACTAAGGCCGCTGGTGTCAGACAAGCCGACATCACTATAGGCGACGGTTTGACGTATTTCGCCAAAGAATACTATGACATGCTGCACAACGAGTTCCCCGACGTCTGCTATCTGGACTGTAATGGAAAATCAGGCAGAGTCAAGGAAGAGTTCTCCACCACGCCTTTATACTGGAGCTGCAATCCGCAGGGCTTTAAGCAGGACTATATACCCAAGTCGTTCCAGCAGGCCGAATATCTTATAAACCTCGCCAACCTCAAAGCCCATCCTCTCGCCGGTGTCACCCTCTGTGCCAAAAACCACTATGGCTCCCTGATTCGCACTCCCCCCGAAAAAGGCTACTACGATTTGCACAAAAGTGTTTCCTCAAAAGAAACCGCTCAATACAGAAACCTTGTGGATTTAATGGGCCACACTCACATCGGCGGAAAAACCGTTTTATATCTGCTCGACGGCCTTTACGCCGGTTTGCACTACACTGAACGCGTACCGAGAAAATTCCAGGCTGACCCTTTCAATAATGACTGGGCTTCCTGCCTGCTCGCTTCGCAGGACCCCGTGGCTATTGATTCTGTCGGCCTGGATATCCTTCAGGTCAATATTGAAAAATATGCACGAATGCCAGGCACGGACGACTATCTTCACGAGGCCTCGCTGGCGGATAATCCGCCTTCGGGCACATTCTACGACCCCGACCATGCCCGCAATGAGAAAAGATTACAAAGCCTTGGCGCCCACGAACACTGGAATAATCCGAAGGATAGAAAATATTCACGTAATTTAGGGACCGGAAAAGGCATCGAGCTGATAACATTAACTCAGGAAGACTTCGCCAAAGCCGGTATCATCGCCCCCGGAGCAAAGGTAAAAAAGCTTGCAGACGGCTTTAAGTTTACCGAAGGCCCCGCCGTTGACGCCCATGGTAACGTGTTCTTCACCGACCAGCCCAACAACCGAATCCACAAGTGGTCAACAGATGGCAAGCTGTCTATCTTTCACGACAGCCCCGGAAGGGCAAACGGCCTTTACTTCGACAAAAATGGCAATCTATTGGCCTGTGCCGACCTTGATAACGAGTTGTGGTCGATTGATATGCAGGGTAATGTAAAAGTGCTGGTAAAGGATTATAAAGGAAAAAAGCTCAACGGCCCGAATGACCTCTGGGAGGACCCTAAAGGCGGAATATATTTCACCGATCCTTTATACAAAAGACCTTACTGGGACAGGGGCCCTATGGAGCAGGATGGTAAGCATGTTTATTACCTCAGACCGAATCGCAAAAGACTGATACGCGTAACCGATGACCTCGTTACCCCCAACGGCATAATCGGCACACCCGACGGAAAACTGCTTTACGTTGCCGATCTCGGTGACAAAAAAACTTATGTATATGAAATAGATAAAAACGGCAAACTCTCGAACAAAAAGCTTTTCTGCTCGATGGGCTCCGACGGCATGACCATTGACAACGAGGGCAACGTTTACCTTACCGGCAGGGGGGTAACGGTTTTCAATCCGGACGGCAAACAAATCGAACACATTGACATCGACGCAGGCTGGACCGCAAACGTATGCTTCGGCGGCGCTGACAGGCACTCTCTCTTCATTACCGCCCAGACCTCGTTCTACTCGCTCCAGATGCGCGTCAAAGGAGTACAGTAATATCGGTTCTTCATAACTAATTAAAATATAGCCGCATTTTTTTGCAGTGCCGTGTCAAGACCGGCAAAGTGAAGTGATTCAAATGGCAAAAAAACTATACGCTCTACTTTTAGTATTGTTGTTTTGCGCCTCGTTAAGTTTCGCCGCTGTCCCGCTGACAGTGGAAGTGTTCGAGGTCAACAAGATTTGGGACAATGCCCCCCATAGCGCATTTACAGACCTTGTCCGCTGGAACGATACGTTTTACTGTGCCTTTCGCGAAGGCAGAGGCCACGTCTCAACAGACGGCAAAATCCGCATCCTCGAATCAAAGGACGCTAACATCTGGCATTCGGCGGCCCTTATTGCTCTAAAAGACTTCGACCTCCGCGATGCGCACCTGTCCGTAACGCCGGACAATCAACTAATGCTGCTTGGCGGTGCCGCCCCTCGCAAAAAGGACAATCAATCCGCACCAACCGGCACTTTCGTCAGTTTTTCGCACGATGGCAAACAATGGACCACACCTCAAATCGTCGTAAAGCCCGGACGATGGCTCTGGTGCGTCACCTGGCACAAAGGAAAAGCTTACGGAGTCTCCTATACTGCGGGAAAAGGAACGGCACGATATCTCGATTTGCTTATAAGTACCGATGGGATTAATTACGAGCAGCATGTGCCAAAACTTTTCGAGCAGGGCTACCCGAACGAAGTGACACTGCGTTTTGATACCGACGGGACTTGTTATGCTATTGTCCGCCGCGACCGTAACGACACGGATCCAAGCACAGCCTTATTGGGTATAAGCAAGCCTAATTATAAGCAGTGGCAATTCAAAGACCTCGGCCCTGATTTCAAAGGTTTCGGCGGCCCCAATCTCATAAAAATCCCAAGCGGACACTGGCTTGCCGCAGGACGAATGCACCAGGGCGGCTCGCATACTGCTCTGACATACATCGACGTCAAAAGCGTCACGATGACCAAACTGGCAAAACTGCCCAGCGGCGGCGATACGAGTTATCCAGGCCTTCTCTGGTATAACGATATGCTCTACGTCAGTTACTACTCCGGCCACGAAGGCAAAACAAGCATCTACCTCGCAAAGGTAAAAATAAAAACTACTAACACAAGTAATTAACAAATAGTAGCTATCTTAATTCGAATCTCAACATTTAGAGGAGATTTAATTATGCCAGCCGAAATAATGAATCGCCGGCAATTTTTAACAACCTCAGCGGGAATATCTTTAGCCGCAGCAGTAGAAAGCCGGGCAGGCTCAAACCTTTTAGCACCTGCCATCTTACATGAAGATGAATCAGAAAGAAAAAAGAGGATTGAGACCAATCAGCAGATTCAAAGGGCTCGCCAGGCAGCTTTGAACATTCTAAAACCGAGCAAGAAAGACCTGGAGTACGGCCTGGAGCTTCATGCGAATTCGCTTGTGGTCGAATCGTACGGCTTTTCCCCCCGTGCGGCCCTCGATGGCGACAAGATTAAAGCGGCCATCGAAGATGGCGCCTCGGAAATCGAACTCAAGGATACCAGAGAGGACATGATGATGACCCGATGCGTCACCGATGCCGCTGAACGTCGGGAATATATGGACGCATGGGAAGCCGCCGGCGTCACATGCATCCTTCAAAACGCCGGTGAAGAAGGAATGGCTGTCAGTTGGCTGTTGAAACGCCTGGCGAGATTTACTTACGTCACGGATATGATGAGCAACTTTGTTTACAAGGCGGCTACACCTGATGATATTGTTGCTGCCAAAAAACAGAATAAACACTGTCTCTATTTCAGCGGTAACGGTGTGCCGATTCCACAGGACTGGATATCGGTCGAAGAAGAATTAAGGTTCATCCGGGTCTTTTTCCAGTTGGGTGTCAGAATGATGCACCTGACCTACAATCGGCGTAACGTAATTGGCGATGGTTGCGGAGAGCCGTCCGATGGAGGATTGAGCGATTTTGGGCGCGCAGTCGTTACAGAAATGAATCGGCTTGGCCTGATTGTGGACGTTGCGCACTGCGGTTGGCGAACCAGCCTCGAAGCCGCCGAAGTTTCAAATCGCCCGATAGTCGCCAGCCACACCACCTGTGCCTCTCTTCACGAACATATTCGCAGCAAACCGGATAATGTTATCCGCGCCATTGCCGATAAAGGAGGGTTGATTGGCATTTGTTGTATCCCGAGCTTTCTCGGCGAAAAAGGTGACATCGCCCGAATGATGGAACACATCAAATATGTGGTGAAGACCTTCGGTGCCGACCACGTCGCTATCGGTACGGATGTCGCCTATTCCTCACGAAATGCGGACAAGGAATATAAAAAAATCCCGAACCGGAGGAAGGCCAGAAAAGCATGGGAAAGCCTTTGGCCGGAAGGCTCACTCTCCACAGGGCCGCTGGAAAGTCGGCTTAGCATGGCCTGGACGAATTGGCCGCTGTTTACTGTCGGTCTTGTCCAGCTCGGTCTTTCCGACTCGGACATTCAGAAGATTCTCGGCGGCAACGTAATTCGTGTGGCCCGTGACGTATTAACTTAAATGAGGACAAAATCGTATAAATCGTTAGTCAGACAAATAAAAGGAGATACAAGTGAACAGAAAACAGCATAGCTTTGTGCCGGTATTGGTGCTCGTGATTGTAGCATCCGTCTGTCTTGTGCATTCCACAACAGCCGGCGCTGAGTTTCTTGCCGGCATTGCCGTCCGCGATGTCACCCCCGACCCGCTTCTGCCCGTTTCGGGCGGCGTTGGACCTTCGAAACCCACAACCCGGACATTCGGTCGGCTCACCGTCCGCGCCATGGTCATCGAAAACAGTGGCACCCGCGTGGCAATTTGCAGTACAGACTTCCTCGGTTTTCCGGGCGTCCTCTGCGACAAAGTTCGTGCTAAAGTCCCATCCATCCCGCCGCAGAATATCCTCATCGGAGCCACCCACACCCATAGCGCCCCGGACTGTTACGGCTTTCCCGATAGAACCGGCAAATCAGGTATCGACCTTGAGTATGTAAATCAAGTATGCGCAAAACTGGCCGATGCAATTAACGAGGCCATCGATAAGCTCCAGCCCGCAAGAATAAGAATTGCAACCGGTAATGCCAGAGGAAAAATCGCCTACAACTATTACGCCGAACGCCTGTACGACCCGCGCTGTGATGTGATTCAGGCCCTCGATAGCAAAGGCAAACCATTCATTACTCTCGTCAATTACGCCTGTCATCCTGAAGTAATCGGCTCTGAGCAGGGCATCCTTTCCCCCGACTTCGTCGGCCCCCTTTACGACCGCATCAAAGCAAGCGGCGGCGGAACCGGAATTTTTATGAACAGCGCACTCGGAGGAATGGTAACCGCCGACTGCCGCGGCCCCAACGGAAAAGACCTCCGTACCTGGGACGAGTGCCTCCGCATCGGCCGTCTTCTCGCTGATGAATCTCTCCGCATAGTCTCTGATGCCCGCATCCTTTCCAATCCTCATGTGTATTGTGCAAGTACAAAAATCGTTTTTCCCGTAGATTCGGAACTGCTCCGCGCTGTTGTCCAGGCATCCCCCTTGGGCTTTGAGCTGGAGAAAGGTCATAATGTATCCACACAGGTTAACGTCGTTAACATCGCCAACGCACAAATCCTTACCATCCCCGGCGAAGCCCTGCCCAACATTGGCTATTATCTCAAGCGAAAAATGCACGGCAGCCATAACCTCCTCTTCGGCCTTACCAACGATGCCTTCGGATATATTCTCACAAAGGAGGATTGGGACAGCTTCGACCGCTATGAATATATCACCAGGACCTGCCTGGGCGAAATGACCGGAGAGATCTTTAATAATGAAGCACTGAAGTTCATCGATAACTGTCCCCGTCCGATACGTTTTGCTGATTAGCGAGGATTTGCAATCATAAATCCTGAAAGGATACGGCTATGGAAAACAACGAAAAACATCTCAATCGTCGTGATATCTTAAAAGGTTTTGGACTAAGCGCTGTCGGCCTTGCTTTCGGCGGAAAATACTTCGGTCCCGCCCTCAGCAAAGCCGCACCAGGAAGCCCATGGGTCAAAAAGAACGGCATATTCTCCGCCGCAGGCCCCGCTAAAGTCTCGCTTATAAAAGGTAACGACCGCAGAGACATCGTATATCAGGCACTTAAGAATATCGAAGACGAGATACTCGCTTCCATAGGCGATAAAAAGAAAATTCTCATAAAGCCGAACTTCGTAATCACATCCCGACAGCTTGCCGCCACTCACGTCGATGCAATCAAAGGAATCCTCGATTTCCTGAAGCCCCACTTCAAACATCAGATTATTATTGGCGAATCCACTATCTCACGCGAAGGCACTTTTGATGGATATAAAAACTACGGCTATTTACCGCTGGAGAAAGAATATAAAGTCAAGCTCCTTGACCTCAATCACCAGCCCTGGAAATACCGTTATGTCTTCGGCAAAGGTCACCGCCCGACACCTATCCGCATTATCTCGACCTTCATGGAACCCGATTTATACATAATCTCCGCGGCCAAAATGAAGACACACGACCGCGTTGTCACAACCTTGTCTCTCAAAAACATCTTGCTCGGCGCGCCCCTTAACGACTACAAGAAGAATGACAAAGGCCTCACCCACTCTGACTACAATTTCTCCCGCGAGGCACTCCTGCACTACAACATGTTCCACCTCGCCCAGGAGATTTATCCCGACCTCGGCGTCATTGACGGCTTCGTAGCTATGGAAGGCAACGGCCCGACAGGCGGAACGCCAGTCGATGCAAGGCTCGCCCTGGCAAGCCTCGACCCGCTCGCAATGGACACCCTCGCGACAAAGCTGATGGGCTTCGACCCGACCCGGATTATGTATCTCAAAGCCTTTGCTGAAGCCGGAATGGGGCAGGGGGATTTCGACAAGATAGAAGTCCTCGGAACACCGGCCGACCAATGCCAGTACCACTTCAAGGCGCACAAGCGATTGATTGAGCCCTATGGATTTACATCCTGATTGAAACCAAATGCCCGAATCGGATTAATCTCGGTAATCATCCGAATCGCCTCATTGTCAACGCCGCTGTCTCTGAGCTTAGGTATGAAAGTATCAATAAGGTATGTATATGGCATTTGAGTCCCGCCGTTTTGTTCTCCCGGCTGATACCACCCGGCATCATGCGATAGCAAAATCTGCTCTCCATAACCTGCCGCAAGCAGCTCCTTGATTGCGGCTATAAAAGTTGAGTCCTGCCCCGGATTCCACCCCAACGAATCGAACTCAATAAAGACCCCTCGCCCGGCCAATTGCCGGTGCAGACTCCGGTTGCTCTCATTCTGGGCATGCACCCAGATTAACCGTATCGCCGGACTGATGGATTCCAGGATATCAGCCTGTCTTACAGCATTGCTTCCTATCGGCGTATGACTTGCAATAGCGGCACCCGTCTCCTTTGCCGCACGTCCGGCCGCACGAAGGAACTTTTCCTCCAGCGCCGTCATATTACTTCCGCCGGTCGCTATCTTAATAAAGCCGGCCTTAATACCCGTTCCTTCAATCCCTTCACGAATTTCGCTAATAAACAGCTCCGTCAATTCATCCTCGCTCATATTCTTATGCTCAGGCGGCGCAAAATTCGCACGCCCATAAACCCCCGTCGGCACAACCACCGGCAATCCCGATGTCGCAGACACTTCCGAAAGAATAGAAACATTCCTCCCCACGCCGATACTGCTGCACTCAAACAGAAGTCCCACCCCCTTGTCCTTCGCCTCTTCCAGCAGCGGCGCCATCACACGCACGACATCCGCCGCATCCGCCTGTCCATACCCCCGCGTTGCAGGTCCTCGAAGGTCGGTAAAGATATGTTCATGAGGAAGTATTACACCAAGCCCCTCGGCTGCAATCGGCCCTTGAGTCGTTGCAAACCACCACGAAGCACCTGATTTGCTCGCCTCAGCCGTCCCCCCGTATGCCCCCATATTGACCCTGTCGCCGTTAGGCTCCGGCTCATCACCAACCGGACTGTTCGGATCCCCCGCATCAATACACGGACTTGTAATATCATCCACCACCCAGCTTTCACTGTTCGGGTCCCATCTACCAGCTTGAGATTTCAAATGATAATCTCCATCTACCCAAAAATCGTCGTTAGGATCGTCAGGTGTATCATTAGAATCCCAGTAGCCGATATTAGCAAAGAGTGGATCTGCATGCAGCCATTCTCCACTTAAACAGCGTAGTATGTTGATTGCATTAGGATCACTTCCTACCACACTATGTGTGATCTTAATCAAGTCGGGACGGCACCCACCGGCACCATATGGACCCAGGTAAATTTCCTTCCCTTCATCTCTGGGAGCTATGTTTCCATAGATGATTGAATTGCTTACTTTTCCAGCAGAACTAAATTGGATACCTCCTCCGCCGCCATTATAATCGGTGCGGTTGCCAGAGATAGTACAATTTAAAAGGGTAATCTTGCCAGAGCATTCTATCCCACCACCACCTTTAGCTTTATTACCGATGATGAAGCAGTTAGTTATGGTAATCTCACCATTGCAATACATTCCACCACCGGAACCTTTGGCCTTATTACCAGTGATGAAACAATTTGTCATCGTCAGCAGCGATGATCTATCACCTATTCTCCCAATTCCTACTCCACCAGCAACGTCAGCGGTATTATCTGTTATCAGGCAGTCTAAAATATGTGGGCTACCGTATATGCAAAATATCCCGCCCCCTGTACCTAATCTGGCCCTATTACTGATGATGATGCAATTGGTGATGACTGCGTTCGAAGAATCGCACGCGATGCCGCCACCAAGCCAAGCTGTATTTTCTGCCACTATGCAGTTTTTGATGAGTGGGCTACTAGCATCACAGTATATTCCACCTCCCATATTATCAGTATAATATCCATAAGTAACGGTGAAGCCTTCCACAACAGAATTGGTGTCCTCATCTCTATGGAAATAAAAGCCTCTGTGTTGTTCGTCTTCAGATCCCTGACAGTCCATGATACACGTCTGAGGGCCTTGTTCACTTTTAACTGTTATAGCCTTGCCTTTGAAGTCGATATCTCGATTGCCCTCGCCGGTATAAGTTCCGGGAGCTACAAGGACGGTATCACCATTCACACTTGCATCAATTCCCGCCTGAATAGTTGGATAGTCCGAGGGAACCTTATTGACGCCAGCCAAGGCGCAAGTCGTAAATAATAGTAAGAGCACTGCTTTTATTTTCATAACTCGCAAATGTCCAGCCTTCATAACATCCTAATCCTCAATTCCCCCATCTCGACTTATATGAAGTATAACAGATTAGGATTGTCCGCGTCAAGGCCAAAAAGCCGCTACTGCCACGACAAACCAGATGACAACGCCAAGTGCAAATTTGGTAGTAATACCGAAAAATTCACCCAGTCCGGCCCCCACGGCATAGCGAAGAGAATGCTCGGCCTTCTTACCTCGGGAGAACTCCATCCCCCATACGCACAGCCCCGCACCAAGGCAGGCTCCAAGAAGCGTCCCCAACAAAGGTATAGGTATCAGAAACGTACCAAAGATAGCCCCGGTAACCGCCCCGAAAAGGGCCGCAATTGAGCCGGGCCAGCTTGCCCCGGATTTCCTGGCTCCTATCATACCCGCCGTGAACTCCGCAAGCTCACCAAGAACAGCCAGGACCAATATCGCAATTAATGTATAAATGGAAAAGACACTATTACCCCATCGCCACCACGCGAACATACATGTGGATATCACAATCAGCCAGTTACCCGGCAGTCCGAAAACGACTAATCCCAGCCAGGCTGAATTGAGAATAACTAATAATATCGACCAAAGATAAACCATTAGCTGATTGTAAAGCAAATGAGGAAAAAGGTAAAACGAAATTCATTCCAGAAATGTAGAATAGACCTTACCTGCAAGTGCCGAGCCAGCTTCAGTCCTGCCCCACCAGTTTTTTAACTTCACCGCTATTTATTTTTAAGCCTGCGCTATTAAAGCTCTGAAAAATCCAACTCCTCGAAATCTTCCGGCACGCCAAGACCGTCTGATAAGCCCACAATGCCGTTATCAGCTTCAATAGTAAGCCAGGAAATTTGTATTCTCCCGTCAAAATACATCTCAATCTGGAATGTATTGGAGTTGCTGCTGCCGTATTCGGGAACATTCTCCCACGTCACTGCCACACGGTCCCACAATTGCTTCGCACTTACCAATCCGTCTCCGGATGGATTGAGATCCTTGAACAACCCGGATATACGCCTTGAGTCAAAATGGTCGGACAAAGATTCGGAACGATCGTCATCTCCTTCGGTAAAGGTTATATAACCGTTGCTGCCGACAAAGAAGCTCCCAAAAACACTGCCGAATATTGACACCGTCGCCTGTCCTCCTAACCTGACTAACATGTAATCATCATCCCCCAGCTCAATCTCGGTCCCTCCGATAGGGTTGGTTGGTAATTGTGTAATCTTTTTTTGATATGCACTATAGGAAGTTCCGTCTGTCGTGGGCTCAAACACAATCGTTCTGTTCGACAAGTCAAAGGTATCCGCTTCGGAAGAAAAGTGCTCGGCAAAATTCATAAGCACCGGAGGCAGCAATGGATACTTCTCTGATATGTCCGTCTCCTCGAAATCACCCGGTACACCAAGGCCGTTAGACAAACCCGCAATACCGTTCACCGCTTCGATAGTAAGCCATGAAAGTTGTATCCTCCCGTCAAAAAACATCTCAATCTGGAACGTATTGGAATTACTGCTTCCATATTCGGGAACGTTCTCCCACGTTACAACTGCACGGTCCGCCGTTTCCTTCCAGCTTACCATTCCGCCTCCGGAAGGATTGAGGTCCTCGAACAAGACGGATATTCGCTTTGAGTCAAAATGGCCCGGCAAAGACTCGGAATGTTCGTTATCTCCCTCGGTAAAGGTTATGTAACCGTTGCTGCCGACATAGAAGCTCGCAAAGCTTTTACTGAAGATAAACACTGTTTCCGAGCCAATCAACTGAACAAGCTCGTAATCGTCATCACCCAGCGGAAGCTTCTTACCTCCGGCCGGGTCGGTCGGCAACTGTGTAATCTCTTGTTGGGTCCCGCTGTAGAAGCTACCGTCGGTGGCAGGTGTAAACATTACTGACCTGTTCGACAGGTCAAAGATGTCCTCTTCGGAAGAAAAATACTCGGTAAAATAATCTTTTGCCGGCGGTGGAACCATAAGACCCACATAATCCTGATTTGGTATATTTGAGATTACCTCCAGATATGACCTTTGTGACGGAGTAAAGATGTAATCGCCCTTGCTCGGCGTAGCGGTCCCCGACCAGCCTTCCGGCACTCTCTTGGTATAAAAGCCGCTGCTGTCGGTAACAGTACTGCCGCCGCCGTTGCTGAAAGCGAGATCCACTCCCCCAATCCCCGCTCCGCCGCTCGTTCGTACCCGCCCGGATATAAGAGGGGTAGGGGGGCTAACGTCAAAACGATCAAACCAGATAGTACCCGGAAAATGGACATAAAAAAGCCATGTGCCCTCTTGAAGAGGCCCAAAATGACCTTCAAGCCCACACACAGAACCAGGATCTACGAAAGCAACGCCATCATTTACCGGCCCCTGAAACCAAAGCTCTATCTCCCTCTTCGCGGAATCTACTTTAAGGGTGGGCGTACCCCCAAGAGCACGCTCAGCGGTCCATTGATTGAAAAATACGTCGGTCGGAACCGTGAAATAAACCAAACCCGCAGTAGTGGGATTCTCAGGAATTCTGCTGAAATCCGGCGGATCATCACCATGAATCCACGATATCTCTGTATCATAAGCCGATACAACCCCACAAAGCAAAAGAATTGATATGAAAGCGAATATTGCTTTTTTCATTCTAATGTCCTCCTAACTAAGCTGATAATTACGAAAAGTAACCACCTTTTATCAGTAAAAGGCACTCTAATAAATGGAACATCTTTTTCACACAACCCGTTCTATTCAATAGTGCCTGCTAAACTGCATTATTATACGAAAATAATGGGATATATTAATAATAATGCGTAAATTCTGACTTCTGTCCAATACCCTAACTTAACATGTTTCCACTTCTGATGCCAACCCTATTTATCACCAATCTGCTGTGGCGCATTCCGGCCAGTTGCATGAGATTGTTATTCCCGCGAAAGGACATAATGAAACATTCCAAATTTGCGAATAAAGGTACTACGACAAAGCTTGTTTGCCTATGATAATATGCCAATAAATCAATGGCGGGGTGGTTATTATTTGCCGTAGGGCTAAATTCTCTACCACCTGTCCTGAGAGAAGTCGAAAGACCCTCCCGAATCGCGATTTCAGGCAATTTCTGCAAGGGCACTATTAATACGCACAATGGCCTCATCGACTTCCGCAGCACTCTTTAAGCCTATCACAACCGCATCAACCAGGCCGGACTGCATCGTAAAGCGTATGGATTTCTCACGGTCCTCAGCTTTTGTAAAATCACCGTTCCCGATAATTTTCATTCCTATAATGCCGTGGCCGTTTTGCCGCATAATCTTGACTTGCTTGAGCACATCAGGCAAATGAGAAGAATCGCTCACGGCATTCCAGGTCTCAGCCGGAGTATCCATATGCACTCCCTGCGGATTTATCCGCACCAGATTCACATCTACCCAATCCACCTCCGCCGCTTTTGTCGTCGCGGGCAGCGAATGACAAGACACGCCATGGGCCCGGATTATCTTCCTGTCTTTGGCGTCCTCGAAGATATCCATCATCCGCTTGTGATCATCCTCCCAGTTGGTCTTGACCATACAGTGACATAACAGGCTGTCGATATAATCAACACCTAATTCCGTAAGATAGCGGTCCAGCACCTCCATTGGCTTTTCCGGAATACCCGGCATCTTCGACTGTATAAACAGCTTCTCACGCGGAAGCCCCTTGATCGCCTCTCGAACCATTGTATGCGTTTTGTAGCTGTCGGCCGTATCGATATACGTAATCCCCTGATCATAAGCATAGCGTATCAACCGGTTAAAACCATCGGCCCCCAAAGCCCGCTGGATACTGCCCCCTTTACTGCCCGTACCAATACCAAGCCGGCTTAGCTTCAATCCTGTCTTGCCCAAAGCTACCTGATCCACTGCCGTTAGCTTGCGCCCCGTGGCAATTGGCCCAACATTACACGATGACAACAACGTGGCTCCGGCTAATGCGGCCGTGCCCTTAATAAACTGACGACGAGAAATGCTTGTTCCGCTCATAATGGATTCCTTTCATACAACTTTAAGCAACCATTGACCTGCTACATCTGCCGCTTCAGCAATGCGGTATAATCGCATATGATAACCGCTTCAAGTCGATATGGCAAGTCTCGCTGATTTATCTAATTTTGCGGCGGAAAAGCAATTGCCGTGAGAAGGATAGATGACTCTTGCCCCGCGTTCTCGAAGTTTCCGCCAGCTTTCATACACAGTATCGATGTCCTCGATGTAAATCGGCCTGTGCCCAACTCCCGTCCATCGCAGGAAATTCATAGCAGTATCGCCAACAAAAGCGCTTCCGTCAGAAAGTAATACCGAAATCGAGTCTCTCGTATGACCGGGCGTATGCAAGATGACCCCGTCAATGCCGATTCCTTTGAGAAACTCGTCATTATCACCCTCAATAATAATGTCCCTCTCGGCTAATCTCACCGGCGGAAACTTGAACTCTTTATGAAACAGCATGTAAAACGTAAAGACTATCTGGAGGCGCCGATTGACTGGCTTATCGCAGGCATCTTCCGAATCGCCTTTTTCCAGCGCCGATAACGCATTGCGGTGAGCTATGACCCGACATCCCGTATTCCGAACCAGCTCTGCCGCAAAGCCGGCGTGGTCATCATGATGATGGGTCAGTAGCAGGTACTTGATATCTGAGGCCGTTATCCCTATTTTTTCAAGCTTCTTCTCGAATTGCCCGTAATACCCGGGATAATAAACGTCAATAAGCAAATAGCCGCCGGTACACTTCAACAAATAGCACCGGGTCCAGCCCAGTTTCACACATTGAACGCTATGACTGCTAATAACCAAAATGATACCCTTTGTTTATGCCCTGTTATAGAAAGCATATTTTATTGTATCGAACTTAAATACATCAATACAGGTCCCGCAAAGAATGCACTCGGCATCCTCCATTTTATTTCCATTAACCATATCTTCGACTGGGAGGCTCATTGGACAGCTTGTCGTGCATTTAAGACATTGCTTGCATTTGTCAGGCTCCGATTTTAACTTCAGTGAAGGCCAGCCGAATTTATTGCGAATTTGTCTGCCTGCTATCATAAACGGGGCCATCCAGCACAAATGATGACAGAATGACCTTCTTCCGAAAATAAAAGCAGGCAGCACGATAAGAACAAAAAGAACAATAAAATAAGTTATAAGAGCTTGTACGTTGCCGATTGAAAAACCATATTCCGTATGATAGAAAAATTCTGTTCGTGTATAACCCCCGCCCCGAATTGCCGGTATCACGATAGAGCCGACCCACGGCGCCCAGATAATCCATTTAACGTAATTTCCTTTTGTAACTCTCTTGTCTCTTGCTGAAAATATCGCCTCCTGACAACCCCCGCTCGGACAAACCCATCCGCAAAAAGCCCTCCCGAGAACAAGTGAGCTGATAAACATAAGCCCGAACATTATAAAGCTGCCGTTTATTATCCCCTCCGCAGTGGCCTGAATAATAAGCACAGGAGAAAAATAATAAAAAGTCGCCGGAAACAGAAAGAAAGAGAATAATATAATACCTTTCCTTAGTTTTTGCCTGTCCTTCATTTTACTCTCTGATAATAACCAAAATATAAATCACCAGGTTAGTCCCCATCATCATAAATAAGCTTTGTTCTAATTCAAGCCATTTTATAAAAAGCACTCGCGCAAAGAAAAAAGCAAAGCCCTTTATTAAAGCCCGGCCTCACACTCTCTCTAAAAACAAAAAAGCGGTAGGGCGGCACATTCAAATGCGTCATCCGGCATCGCATCTACTGACTTGTTTGGCCGTGATCATGCGAAAAAAAACTAATGACAGGGGGAGGAAGCTCCTCCGGAGGCGATTATCCTCTTTATTCAATAAAGCTTAAAAAGAACTGGCAGGACATCATATTCGTGAAACGCTTCTATAAGCTCTAAAATTCCAACCAGCCAGACAAACCAAAGTGCATCGAACAATCCTTTCCGGAATGCCTTTGGCTTGACCGTATATTCCTGCGGCTCCCTAAAAGCCCGAAACTCCGGAAAGAACCTTGGCGTTATATTCATGTAATCCTCAAAATCCTTCCCGTGAAAATTGTGCAGCTTCCTTTCTTCGGCCCTTATGACCAACGGATAGTATAATGCGAATCCGATAAGAATAATACCCGGCAGCATAAGGGTCTCACTTGCAAGACCAACACCTACTCCGCCTAATAAACTAAAAAAATACAATGGATTACGACATAAAGAATATGGACCCCATCTGATTAGAGTATTTGTTTTATAGCCGGAAATATAAAGAAGACACCATAGGCGTCCGACAGTCGCAACTCCAACCAGAACAATCCCGAACAGGAAAAAGATATCGCTTTTGATTAATGTCTTTTCCCAGTAGCTTTCCGAGAAAAGTATCAGCAAAACCAAAACAAAGCTTAACAGCCGAGTCAGTATCTTCCGTTTTTTTTCAATGAAACTCCTTGCCGTCATAATTCAATACCTCTATACCTTATACAGTCGCAAATCAAAAGCAAAACGCCGGCTTCTTTCAAAACCGGCCTATGATAACTAACACAAAACTCAACTTTAAGCAACGAAAAAATATTAATCCCGGCTTTGAACACTCACTCACCAACAACCAAAAGCAGCAGGGCGGCTGCTCTCCTCCTTCGTAACACTGATTTTCACGGAACCATGAACAAATGCCCCACCCACTTATCACAGAAAGAACCAAAAGCATAGGGTGGAACGCTCAAACTCGTTTGGGCTTGATCCTCATCCACTCGAACGAAGCGAAGAATCTCAGCAACATTTATCAATAACCAATTGACCGTGCCTGCCGGCGTTTTTAAAAGAGTCTACCAAATCGTTCAGTTAATTCGGGTTGCCAAATTTTGCGGCTCTATTCGGGGACTGTGTGCTCCACAGCTATCCGCATTATTCTGAATGTCTCGTATGGACTGTTTCGGTTGATTGCTCGGATCAGGATAGAAACCAAATTGACGAAGCAGTTTAAGCTTCGACAGCACATTACTCTCTAAATCCATATGGAAGAAACCCGGAAATATATCCGGATTCTGCTGAATCATTTCAAAGTAGTCCATGTGAGCTTCGGGAATCTCAATAGCCCCTCCATGGCATACTTCATGCCCTGTAAAAACAAACTCAGGAAACAAATATGAGCAAAATTTCAATGGTACCCGGCCGGACCACTCACGGTATATATCTGTCTGTGGTAGAAGACATAGCAAACTCGGCAAAATCCTGGCTCCCATCATACGAAGCGAAATCATTTGAAAAAGAGATTGATTGAAATCCTCAATCGTCTCAAAGGGAAAACCCCAAACGTAGAAAGCATCCACTCGCGGGAAAATCTCAATAGCCGACGGAACAACATCCAGAACCTCTGAAGAAGTGAATCCCTTTTTGATTTCTGATAGAATCTTATCTGAACCGGATTCAACACCAAAACGAAGCTCGATACATCCCGAATCTGCAAGAGCCCGCATCATTTCCCTATCAACCAGATTGACACGTCCAAATGCCTTGAATTCAACATCAAGACCCTCTCTTTGTATCTCTCTGCAAAAATCCATGACCTGCTTCCTGCCGGACACAAAGAATTCGTCCTGAAAAAGAAAGAGATCAATTCCTGCTCGTTTTCTGAGTAATTTCATTTCCTCCACAATGTTTTGCGGACTCCGGGAATAACTTTCAAGATTCCAAACTGGAGCAACAGAGCAGAACGTACACTGATAGGGGCAACCTCGACTTGTCATCATCCCAAAACCCGCATATTTATCAAGGCCAATCTTCTCGAAGGCGGGAAACGCTATACTGTCGAGGTTCTGTATCCTTTCGCGGTCTCGATTATGAAGGATAGAACCATTATCTCTGAATGATATTCCTTTTACTTGTGAAAGATTGCTCCCCTCTTTGAGCACTCGCAATAATTCCGGACCTGTCTTCTCTGCCTCACCGCGGCAAATAATGTCTATCCAGTCAAACCGCTTGAGTATTTCATCCTCAACAGACTTCGAGCCCACTCCACCCAATACTAAAGTCCGGCCCGGATACTTCCCACGCAAAGCCTTCATAGCCAGGATAGTAAATGGCAGAAGATTAGCCATACACGACAATCCGATTACAGGCGCAGGATTCCTTAAAAACTCCAGAAACGTCTCCATATCAAACGGATCATCCGCATCACAGAGTTGATAGTCCCTGAAATCAACTTTAAATCCGGCATCCTCCAGCACCCTCGTCAGGTAAAGCGGACCAAGCGGAACATGCAGTTCTCTTTCCGTCTGCTCACCGTATCGAATATAAAGCATATTCAAATTAACTAATGTAATATCAGCCATATAATCTCATTCTTTCAAATCATCTCTCTTCAAACCATCAAAATCTGCTTTATTTGGGTCGTTGACATCATTGGAGTCATTTAAGTTATCCATTTTCATTTTTCTAACGCGGTCCGGAGAGATACCAGCAGTACTCGTTGTCACACCAAACATCGACACCACAGCAAGACCCGCTGCCGCAGCCAGCATAAGCTTCACTGCCTTTCCACGGAATATACTTCGTTGATCGGGCTTTACTTTCGTGTTGTCAATTATCTTCTCCAACTGTTCAAGCGAGATGCTCGATAGCATTTTCTGCTCCGCTTCCGTCAATTCGAGACCTATCTCACGTGCAGCCTCTCCCCGCTTTTCAAGCAGCATTTGTCGAAACTCAGAATCAACTGAAGCTTTCTTTACAAGCACATCGATTCCGACCGGTATAGAACCAATCTGTTGTTCACCGGGTTGCATAGATTTATTATCATCTTCCATTTGTGTATCCCTCTAAAAATTATATTACTACTCTTCCATCTCCGATTGATCCGCTCGTGAATTCTCAGTTGAATCTGGATCAACTTCATTTGGTTCATTAACATCATTGGATTCAATCGAGTCATCCATTCGCATCTTTTCAATGCGATCAGGCGAGATACCTGCCCAGACAACGGTGTGCCCTAAGCTTGGCATCATCATAGATACAACAGCCACACCTATAACTGCAGCAAGCATTAGCTTTCCAGCGGTTCCCAAAAATATTGCTTGGTGTTCAGGCTCTACTTTTGTATTTTCGATGATTTTTTCTAACTGCTCTGCCGATATGCTCGACAACATATTTTTCTCAGCTTCTGTCAATTCAAGGTCTATCTCTTGTGCTGCCTCTCCTCGCTTTTCAAGCAATTTCTGACGAAATTCCGGATCTACTGAAGCCTTCTTAACGAGGACCTCAACTCCGCGCGGTATGGCGCCTACTTTCGTCCCCGACCCGGGAGGTCGTCCACCAACTATGGTAGTGAAAACCGCATCTTGCTCTTCGGGCCGTTTGGAATCCTTGTTATGAGCCACTTTCTTCTTCCTCCAACAATCTTATTACTATTTATTATCGTGTTCATATGGAAATTATCTCTCATTTCTATTATATACCCCTTTTTCTTAATCAACAACATTCTCTGAAAAGATATTTCTCCTGATTTTTTAATTCTCTGTTCTCTCCATGCAAAATCGGCCCAAAGGAAAAGGCCGACACCTTTCGGTACCGGCCTTTATAATCCTGCCTGTCTTGAGCTTGCCGAAAGGGCAATAACGAATTTTTAGCGAGGTGTTTTTCGCAAGTACAAGGCGTTTGACTACCGCCGTACGCAGGCGTATTAAAATACGTCGAGTACGTGCAGTCAGTCAAAAACTTTCGCAGTAATTGCGGAAAAGAAACCGCTAAAAACTGCTCTCGCACTAACAGGGCTACCATCGGCCTGAGCGAACTTACACATCCATTAAAAATTCCCATTGAATCTATATTCCTGAAAGTTTTTTACGGAATATAAAAAATACCGCACCCAAAATACACAGACCGGCCCACAGATAATCCATACGAAGATGTTCCTTCATATATAAAACAGAAAATGGAACAAATATCGACAAGGTTATCACCTCCTGCAGAATCTTCAACTGTCCGATGTTCATCACCTGATAGCCGATTCTGTTGGCAGGAACCTGAATCAGATATTCGAAAAGAGCTATCCCCCAGCTTATAATAGCCGCAAATACCCACGTGCGATGGGATAGGTTTTTAAGATGGCCGTACCATGCGAATGTCATAAAAATGTTACTGCAGCATAGAAGTAGTGTTGTTATTATTATACGCATATTTTTCTCGTCTTTTAATAATCTGGTTCTTCTTCGTAATTCAATCCAAAGGAAAAGGCCGACACCTTTCGGTATCGGCCTTTATAATTCCTGGCGATGACCTACTCTCGCCCGTAAGGACTACCATCGGCCTGAGCGGGCTTAGCTTCTGAGTTCGGAATGGGATCAGGCGTTTCCCCGTCAGTATAGTCACCAGGAAATTCGTTATCCTCCATAGCTTTATGCGAAGGAGGACTAATTTAATATTCTGTCTTCGGACTTCCGTCTTCTGACTTCAAAAAAATACGCAGATGCGAATATGAGCACATTTATAAAACTTCTGACTCATGCACTGATGCTCCAGTGCATTTTCTGCTCAACCAAAGATTGATATGGTCAAGCGTTCGAGCGTTAGTACCGGTTAGCTTAACACATTTCTGTGCTTACACACCCGGCCTATCGACCTGATAGTCTATCAGGGCTCTTCATCCACCCGAAGGTGGAATGGAATCCTTATCTTAGAGGGGGCTTCCCACTTAGATGCTTTCAGCGGTTATCCTTTCCCGACTTAGCTACCCGGCGGTGCCCCTAGCGGGACAACCGGTACACCAGCGGTCAGTGCTTCCCAATCCTCTCGTACTAAGGAAACATCTCCTCAAGATTCCTGCGCCCACGGCAGATAGGGACCGACCTGGCTCGCGCCGGTCTGAACCCA
>JACKQG010000791.1_pt1 | contig 44949 bp, 85 predicted proteins | sample 8237621 | NCBI WGS metagenome assembly JACKQG01 (sample SAMN15677084, study PRJNA649215) | marine metagenome | biome: marine; feature: Black Sea; material: saline water; isolation source: suspended particulate matter (SPM) from the Black Sea western gyre | collected 2013-06-09/2013-06-10 | depth... | reverse complement strand
TTAACTTAATCGGTAGTAATTTATTGTCTATAGTCATGTTTTTTTCTCCCTTTTTATCTTATGCATTTTATCTATATATTCTTTAGAACATTCTTCACATTCTAAACAATCTTTATAAGTAACCTCATTCTTAAAAAAACAAGTTCCTTTCTGATGTTCCATTATACTCATATTATTACTTCTCCCATTGTTTCCTTATTATTTTAGTAGCAGGAATATTAACATAACCACCTTTCTTCAATTTAAACTTAATTTTAATTGGTATTCTTTCAACTTCTATATGTTTAGTCATATCCTTTGAATGTATCTTTCTATGACACTTATCACATACTAACACACATTTTTTAAGTTCTTTAGCAACTACCTTCCAAGCATTATTCCTTATAAGGCTTGATATGTTACCTGCTTTATCACTTGGTTTAGTATGGTGGAATTGTAAACTGTTAACTTTCGTCTTACCACACACACTACACTTACCACCTTTAATCTTTATACAAACTTTTCTTATTATCTTTCTATTCTCTCTCTTCCTATAAGTCTTTCGTTCTAATCGTCTCTCGTTCTCTGTGTCTTTACGACATTTCTCACTGCAAAAACGTTTTAGTGGGTGAGACTTATAAGTTTTCTTCTTGCATTTCTCACAAGTAATGACTTTGTATTTCTTCATCCCATTCCTCTCCTAATATTTTTCTTATCATTCCTTCCTCGTATAAACATCTTAAATCGAAACAAACATCTTCTATTAACTCATGTAATAATTCATGTGTGTATGTCAGTGAGAATTCTTTTATGAACTTGTCTTCACAACCTTCATCCTCCCATATCTTCTGAATGTTAACGTGTATGGCTCCATCTTCTAAGAATCCATACCAATCTGCTTCTTCTCCTTTAATTATCTTTGTTAGTTTGTATACCATCGTATCATCTTTGGTGTAACGTAGAACTTAAAAGTCCTAGTGCTGTGGTCACCCATAATGTTATCATGCCTATCTAATTGGTTGTAAGCTTTAGTTCTATTCTTCTGATTATTAAAACTTTTCACCTCAAATAATAACAAGTATGTTTCATTAGCTGTCCTTTTAAAAGCATAACAATCAATTTCTCCAAGTACATTACCGTTTATTGGGTGTTTATACTCTGTATTTCTTCCTATGAAGTCGTAGTCTCCACTCTCTTCTAATCTTAGTATTAGTTCATCTATTGTTTGGTCGTGTATGCTCCTCTTTACTTTCTTTATCCTTTTAGATTCTGCTTCTAATTTTATGTAACTCATAATAACCACTTCTTATTCTTTAAAGTCCATCTAACTGTTTTATTCAGGCTTGAGTCAAAGTCTATTGGTGGAGTCCATCCTAGCGCTTTCATCTTGTCTCCGTCTAAAGCATATCTTAAATCGTGTCCAGGTCTACTACTGTGAAAGTCAACCATTTCAAACTTTAATCCTTTACCTACTGCACTTGCGATTTTCTTTGCTAACTCTAAGTTGTCTAACTCTATTTCTCCAACGATGTTAAACTTACCCTTAGAACTATCAATGTTGTCTAGTAGTTCATCAGTCTTAGTTAGTACGAATAGTATTCCATCTGCAACGTTTCGTCCATGAATATAAAACCTGCTTCCTGCCTTAGTCTTAGTCTTATCACTATGGATTGTGACTGTCTCTCCTTTTAATACTTTGTTTATAACCATTGGGAAGAACTTCTCTGGGTGTTGTCGCTCTCCAATCACGTTCATAGTATTAGTAATTACTATTGGTACTTTATAAGTGTTTGCATAAGCATAACATATACACTCAGCAGAGGCTTTTGAAGCACTGTAAGGGTTACCAGGGTTATACCTGTCTCCTTCCTTATAATCAACTCCTTTAGGAGCTGTACCGTATACTTCATCAGTTCCAAAGTATAAGAACTTCTCTAGTTTAGGTAGGCTCCTCGCATATTCTAACATCATAAGAGTACTTTTAACATTGTTAATCACGAATGGTACTGGGTCAGTAATACTATTATCAACATGACTACTAGCTGCCACGTGTAAAATATAGTTTGGTTCTCCAATCTCTTTAGCTAGTCCTTCACCTATTGGTTGGTTTAAGTCTTGTGTGAATCTTGTCACTCGTTTATTATCGAATGCTTCTACTTCTCTTAGTCGGTCAAATCCTTTATTAGTTGTATGAGATAGTCGGTCAATAGTTATTATATCCCAACTAGTATTCTTTAAAAAATGTTCTACTAAGTGGTGTCCTACGAAACCACTAGCACCAGTTATTAAAACTTTAGTCATGTCCAATCACCTTTTTAAACTTTTCTATAATCACAGTTTTAAAACAAACACTACAAAAGTATAGTCCTCTCGTATGGTTGTCTTCAACTATTACTCCATCATAACAATAAGGGCATTCAGGATAATTTGTTGAAGCAGTCAAATGAAACCCTCACAGAATAATCTTCTTCTTCTATACCTAACGAAACTATTATAGGTATTATGTAGTCATACTCTTCTTTCATTCCTTTAACTGCTTTTAATATTAGGTCTGGTAGCATAAAATATATTGCTGTGAACTCAGCCCAACCTGCTTTTTTATCTTTGAATGGTTTAAATAATACTTCTGGTTTATCCATTACTTTCTCTATGTCTGCTCTTTCTATCTCTACATCTATACTCTCTACTAGTTCTAATTCTAGTCCTTCATCACACATTGGTAGTGTGAAGTATCCTCTCTCTAACAACTTCATTGTTTGTTTTTCGTCTGACATTTTAAATTCTCACCAATTATTATATCGTTCACTTCATCTCTTAGTTCGGTATACATAGTTCTAACATCTGCTAGTGTCATATCACTCTTCTTAGCTTCTGTAACTACGAATCCTTTTATCTTATCTTTTAATCCACTAATGGAGTGTACTCTTGCTCCTATGCTTTGGAATAGTTCTTCCTCAGAAATCTTGGCTTCCACTTTTGATGCTCCACCATTATGTTCTGTGGTTTCTGTTTTAGTTTCTTCTGACATTTTTCCACCTTCCGTATTAGTTCTGCGTTCTCTGATAACAAGCAAATGTTTATCTCTGTTAGTGCTTCATTATCTAATATTTGTGCTCTAAGATTATTTTTTAATTCTTTATTCTCATCTAGTGGTAGTACTCTTGGTGCACCATACTTTTTCTCGAATAAATATCTTTTTTGTTCATCAATTCTTATACCATCATCCTCATCACAAACAGTGCTTATGGGGTGTATGTACCCTATGTTTGTTGGTGTGAGGTCTGTTTGGCACTTTGTACATTTAACTGTCATCTTTTATCACGTCCGTATATTCTTTTTGTGTTCTTCTTCGTCTTCTAGTCTGTGTCCACAGCCTGTTGTTCGACAAATATTTCCTTCTCGTGTGCTGAACCAGTTTTCTTCTCCACACTTAATACATTTAACCATTTTATTTAGTCCTCCAATTCTTCTAAGCCTACGAAGTCTTCGAACATCGTAATAGCGTTTTTGATTGCACCCGTTCTAGTTTCACTTTCTACTTCTCCTAACAATGTTTCTTTGTAGAAAAAACTGTATTTAGCCATATCATTTCACCTCATCCAATATTATTTCTTCTTCTATATTAGTCTTCCAAACCTTTTTAACACTTGGTTCAGTGACTGGTTTATCATAATCCTCTACTTTTGTGTCTAAAATGTTAATTTGTTCTTTAGTAACAGGGTTCTCAAACACTAATGATTGTAAGTCCATCCATTCTTTCAAATCATCTTTTCGGTGCATACTCATATTCTCTACTCCTGAATGGTATACTTCCTCCCAGTCAATCGAGTCTACGAATCCTTCAGGGTTCTCTACTAAGTGGTACTCTGTAATCTTAGTACCAGTGTTTCGTTCTAAGTATCCTGAGTCGTATAACAAGTTACATATATCTCTTGTGACAGCGTGTGTTAACACTATCTTCATACCACTCTTTAAGTGCTTGTGAATATCTGTGATGGTAGCCCAACGATGCTCTATCACTTCCTCTGTGAAGTCTCCTAGTCCTTTCTGTAAGTTAGTCTTCTTACTAAGAGTGTTCTCATAGTCTAAGTCGTTAAAAGCTTTTAGTATCTCCATTCCAAGTGCTGGTATGCCATGAATGTCTTTGTTGAAGAACTCACCGTAAAGGAGGTTAGCCATCCATACATCCTCTAAGTTGACAAAAATTTCTCCGTCAGAATTCTTGTGTCTCTCTTTATAGTTGAATAGTGTGATTGCTTCTACCACGTTTAAGAAGTGGTCTACGAAACTCCTAACTTTCTGGTCAGGTGTAGGCATGAAGTCTGTGATTGCTTCTGCGAAAGGGTTTTGGTACTTGAAATCTCCTGCTTTATCCATACACATTTTAATATGGGTTTTTAACTGTGCAATATCTGACTCTTTAAGTTCTAGTAGTCTCTCCTTTGCGAATCGTTCTTTACTCTTACGAGTAATTACTCTTCGTGTCTGTGGTTGTGATACATCAGTAGTGAGTACCATGAATCGTCTTTTCATCTCAGCATCAGTCTTATGCTTATTCTCTAATGCTAAGGTATACATGATTCCTTTACCTTTCTCTATTAACTGAGTGTTAACAGTCTTAGTTGTAGCGTCAGTGACGTCTCTAGTATAGTTTTTCCCCTCTGCCAAGTTCTTTATCATCTCTGCAACTTCTAAGCTCGCTCCTGCTTTTTGAAGTTCTTCAATGTATATTAGTTTAGCTTTGTTAATCTCGTTTGCTTTGTAGAACTGGGAAGTGCGACTACCCATACTCATAACGTATACGTAGTCTGGAGGTAATAGTATGTCTTCGCCTAGTATTTCTTTGTTAGCGAGTAAATCCATAGTCGCACTCTTTCCTGCACCACTTAAGCTTTCAATTCCGAAGTGTACTCTTTTAATAGCCATCAATGTTTGTAATATACTAATCTTTTCTTCCCCTACTAATCCTTTGTTAGCGAAGTACTTTGCTATATTGGATAGTTTTGGTTGTCTTAGTATATCTAAAGGTTTCATTATTCTAGTACCTCTCTATGATAGTCGTGTTCAATAGCTTCAGCCACTAAGAATAATTTGTTCATATAACTTATGTAACTCTTCTCATCAGCGAAGTCTATAGCCATAGCACTAGCACTCAATATTTCCACTGCTCTAGTCATAGCGTTCTGTCTAACTATTTGTTCTTGTTGTGTTGGTTGTCTTTTCTTCTTTGGTAAAACTACCATTTCATATCACCCAATCGTTTTTAAGGTACCATACGTGCGTTCTGAGCCATTATTATTCTAAAGAGGTACTTTACCATTCCCAGAATAATAACGCTTTAAAACGGCACTATTATGCTTTCCTCATATATGTTTCATAAAGCCATGTTGCTCTTTCATCATTTAATCCTTCAGCTTTAAAAGTTTCTTTTAATTCAGCGTAAGAATATTCTTTACCACTATCTTTAATAGCTTTACAAATCTCTTTCTCTGCTTCTGTTCTTTCATCTATTGGTTCTTTAATACCTATTGTTCCCATTGATACTTTAGAATCATTGTTACCTGCGTATTGAAATACGTAACTCCTACCTGCTTGACTACAAGTATAGAATGCTTTATCTCTACCTACTCCTATTTGGTCTTCAACTCTTTTAAACTCGTTTTGCATTGAGTTGTTCTGTGCCCATGACAAGTTTAGTTGTGCATCTTCACCGTTTAAGATTATACTATACCCGAATACGTCGTTCAAATAACATTTCCTTTTACCTTCTTCATCTTCGTACCAGTATTGGTTTTCGTCTTCAGCTGTAAAAGTCCTGTTTTCTTTATTCCATTTCTTTAACTGTCCACCTTCATCTCGTATGAAGAATCCGAATGGTTTCCCTAGCTTGTGCCATTCAAAACTAGTCTTTAAACTATGTTTTGTTTCTGCATTCACTATGGAGAATTTTAGTCCGATTATATCTTTTGCGTTTAAATATTTCATATTTATAGCACCTCCTATATTAGATTTTAGTTGTTGTTTGTGACATACATATATAGGACACTAATCTTTATATACTTTGTGGTTCTACAACCTATAGGTTAGACTATAAGTTTCCCCCTAAGAATTTGGCGTATTCCTTAAGGGTAGTTCCTTGTATGCCACTTGCTGTGTTACTCTCTAAGAATACGTATTCTCCATGAATAGTTTCTAAGATGTCAAAACTACAGAAGTCTAACTCCAAAGCTTTCAATGATTTCTTACACATTGACAGTAGCCTTTCAGGTATCCTGTCTTTGTCACGTAGTGAGAAGTAGTACCCTTTAGAATAGTTTCTTATATCACAATTATAAGTCCCATATTCTCTGGGTTTCTTCTCACTCCAAGAAATCAGTCCACACTTACCACCCATAAACCCTTGATAATCTTCGTTGGCAACGTGTACTCGAAGTTCCCTCACACTCTCTACTCTTTGAGTGTAGAAGTCGTGTCCACTTCTTATCTCAGAGGGGGTTTCGTATACTGTTATTCCTCTACCACCTGATAGATTATTGCTTCGACCATACACCTTTCCATGAAAACTTTTAGCTACGTCACTATTAGTTGTCACTCTTGGAACTGTTATACCACCCTCTAAAAGCTTCATAAAGGTGTATAGTTTGTTGCTACTGTTCTTGACTTTGATTGGTTGATTAATTACTTTGTAAGCATTAGTTATTGGTTCTCTACTACCCCAGTTAATAACTGTGTGGTATTGTCTATATGGATTCCATCTTTCCACGTCAAAACCCATTCTATTCATGGCTAGTATTAGTTCTTTTGCACTCTTGCTTGCTCTATGATAGGGTTTAATTGCGTGTCTACTCATTTGCCTATCCACCGTTCATAATCCCAAGTGTAAGCACCTTCTGCAATACACGTTTGTCCAGCCATCCATTCTATGAATTGTTTATACTTTTCTTTTCCTAAGTGTATTTCTAAGTCTTCCCAAGTATATATATTTGTGTCTTTTATAGTTGTTATTTTCATATTACTCCCTCCTAGTTATTTGTTCTTGTACTCCTTTAAGACATTCTTTTAAAGTATACCATTTACCTGTCCATTCATCGTCTATGAAGCTATCATATTTTTCATTAGCTTCACAATAAACTATTTTTATTTCGTATATCATATTACTCCCTCCGATGTCATAGCATCTCGTAAGACTTTCTGTGCTTCTTTTCTTACGTCGTCTAAAGTCTTACCTTCTTCAACGTAAACTTTTACTTCGAATTTGTAAGGGCTAGTTCTCTCGTTCCAACCTATTGCGAAGCTACTCTTATTTTCTCCTTCAACCATCTGATTTCACCTTCTTGTTTTATCTGGTATGTTTGTACTGCGTTTAATTGGTTTGATAACTTTTTTACTTGGTCTAATAATTCTTTTTGGTCAGTTACTATCTTGTTTATTCTACTGACGATTGTTGTTCCTCCCATTCTGAACAGTCCTCCAATATAGTTTCAAATATTTCTATTAGTTCATCAAAACTTTTTATGTCTTCGTTGTCGTATAGGAGTTCTGGGTTTAAGTCTATTGTTTCTTCCATTATTCCTTTTTGTTCTTCTAGGTCTAAGATTTTCTCTCTTAGATAGTCTTTAAAGTTCATCTTTTTTCCTCCTCAAATCGTAGTTTGTTCTTTGCAATTTCTAAACTGTATAGTTTAGGGTATGCTTCTTTGTTGTTAAAAACTTCTTTCCTGTACCATTCTTCAACCACTTTTAAATCTTTCATGTTTTATCCTCCAATTCTTCTTCTTTCTTAGGTCTTATCCTACCATATCCTAAAACGTCTTGTACATAGCTTAAATCATCTTTTTTCAACATTTTTTTCTCTAACAATTTTCTTACGTGCTTGTTATATTTAATGTTTGTGTGTTGGTGTTTAAAACTGTCTTTTGTTCTACTCATGGTTTCTTCCTCCTTCGTTGTTTATCAATTATTATCCTAGTCTTCAAGTTTTTTCCATCTTGAAAGTATTGTTCTACTGGTTTATAAGTCTTGGTTTCAATTATTTCTTGTTCAATGTTTGAGTCGTATATGTGAAATGGTTTAGCTCTTTTTTCATCGTAAAAAGGTGCTTTTAATACTGCTGCTAAGTTACTACTACCTATAGTCATTCTTATATCTGATTCGTACTCGTCTTGTCGGTCTAGTGATTGTACGATGTAGATATCGTTGTGTCCATTAGTCCTGTTGAGCATGGCTATTACTTGTAACCATTCTCCTCTATGTGTCCTTGCTCCTCTACTACTCCAACCCGTGTGTCCTGTGCCGTAACCTATCTTAACATATCTTTTCTTTAGTTCGTGTGTTACTTCAATCATCTTTTTTATCCGAATAACAGTGCTAGTCCTCTGTCTTCTCTACCCTCACATTTATAGTCTTCTAATTCTCTCTCAGCCATTTCTCGACTGTATTCGTCTTCGTCGTTGAATCGGTCTTGTTCGTAGTATTTGTCTAGTATGTCTTGTTGTATACTATTTCCTTCAATCGTTGGTATCATTTGTTCTAGTCGTTCCATCAACCATTTTAGTTCTCTATTAGTTTCTTTCTTAGTAACAACACTTTGACATTCTAATATAGTGGTTATTCTTTCTTTAGTCCATTTCAACCATATCATACTTGAGTCAGTTCCTACTTTGTTAACCTTCACTTTTTCTTCTAGTCTACTAATAGCTTTTATTAAGTGTTTATTAGCTCTTTTAAGCTTTTCATAAACGTTTTTTGAGTCTTCGAGTATCGTTTCAATATATTCTTCCATTGAAACTGTTAGTTCTACTGCGTCGTCGTATTGTGCGTTTACTTCTAGTGCTTTACCTGCTAAATCCCATGCTTTCTCTCCGACAGATGTTGGTAGTTGTTTCTGTTTTATATACTGCCAAAACACGTTTTTGTCTAGTCCTATGATTGTATCATCTGGTTTCGCATAATCTTTTGTTTTATCAAATCGTTCACTGAAGTCTTCGTTCCAATCATCTAGTCCATCTCCTTCACTGTATATGAAACACTTATCTTTGTTACTCCAATTACTACTCTTATGTTTTGCACAAGCTGGTGGATACCTATTAGTCCAAGTAGTTTTACCTATTACTTTAACAGTTTTATTAGTTATCTTAACTACTTCGTCATCATTCATAGTTATTAAAGTTTTATATCCTTGACTCTTTGGTAGTACACTACTAAAATATATGTTTTTAAGCTTGTCAACGTATATGTTTAAAGGGTTGTTTCTCTTCCATAAGTATACTGCGTCTTGTCCTTTAACTACGAATGCTATTGCTATTTGTCCGTTTGCTTCATCGTTTAAGTATTGAACAGCTTCTACAATGTCTTTATTATTGTGCTTTGTTCCTTTAAGCTTTTCTTCTATTAAGTGTACTAGTACCTCGCTATCATTGGCTTTCTCTCCTTTAACACCTGTTTCGAATACGTGTCCTCTACCTTCTAGCTTGGTTATTAATGATTCATCATTCCAAACTACTCCGTTGTGTACTAAGCCTATCCTTTTCTTCTCGTCTAGTATTGGGTGGTTGTTACCCTCATCATTTTTGTTACTGGTTGGGAATCGGTGATGAAATAATATCTTATTATTCTCTTTTAAGATTTTACTTATCTTATTCCTATTCTTAAATAGTTTCACTGCGTCTTCTGTCCTGTATCTTAGTCCGACTGTTCCTCTCCAACCTTTGACGTTCGTTGATAAGAATCCTGCTCCGTCTACTCCTCTACTCTTCTGGTTTTCAAATATTCCTTTTATCTTTCTAAAAGTCTTGTTTTTGTTGTTGCTTCCGTTTGCACTTACAACAACTCCTATTATTCCACACATTTTACTTTTTACCTCCGTATCTTACTTAAGATTTTTAATCCTTTCTCTTTAAATATTACTTTGAAAGCGTTTACTCCTCCTAATGAGATTGTACTTTCAAGATTATAATAATCATTCATTCTACTTCCTTCACCTATTAGTTTTCTTATAACATAATCTGTTTTGTCTATCTCTGTTCTTCCTGCAATCACACAACATTCTTTTCGGTCATTAAAAGTGAATATCCAGTCGAATAACTTAAACCCTTTCAGGTTTCGAAAGTTCTGTATTATTTCTTTGTAGTGTGTAGTGCTTATCTTTATACTGTCTAGTTTTAAACCGTAAATATATGTTTCGTTAGCGTCGTCTAAGTCTATTTTTTCTTCTTCCATTATTAGTGGGTTGGTTTCTTTGTTGTAAACCATTTTCTCTCCACACTTTTTGCATATAACAGTTTTTTCAACTATTGTTTCATCTCCTCCATCATAATATACTCCTCTTTGTTCGTTTTCATACATTATACTTCCCACTCTAGTTCTATCATTGTTGTTAGGTCTAAAGTCGTGTTCTATATCCCTGTTAAAACTTATTGTTTGTGTTATACGACCAATTGTGCCTAAGCACTTTGGACAACTATAGTTTTTAAACTTTGTTTCAGCCATTAATTTTATACCTCCTGCACAAATGTTTTGAATTGTGAATCATATTTTAAACCTAAAGTTTGTAGTTTAGTGTTTAAAACTTTGTTTGTTAGTTGTGTTTTTAACTGTAAGTCTTTAACTAGTTCTCCTTTGTTACCTGTTAGTCCTTCGTCTAAAACTTGTTTTATCAAGAACTCTTTACTTGTAAGTGTCTTAGTTCTTTTATCTGTTAGGTTTAAAAATTCTTTCTCTATCTTAACCCATAATGGCTCGGTTACACCTTTAGCTTTTTCTTCTGTCAAATAATATTTGTTACTGAACAGTGGTGTAATTGCTAGTTTGTATAATATTTTAAGTGCTTTAGCTTCTCCCATTCTCTTAAATTCTGGTGTTAAAAAGTCTAGGAAGATTTTTACTTGTTCTTTTAAGTCTTTATCTCTAAGTATTTTTCTCCTGTCACTAGTGAATAATTCGTCGTATTGTTTCTTCTTAGCTTTCCATTCATCATTACTCATGGTTACTAAACCGTATTTACTCATACTACAAGCTTTTAAAACTATTGCTTTAAACATACTACCCCAAGCTATGCTTATACTTGGACTCATACACCTGTCGGGTATCCTGTATTCTATGAAGAAGTGTCCACAATCATTGGTTTCAGGTATTAGTTTGCACTTGTAAAAGTTGAAGAAACCATATTTTCCTCCTGCACTGTTTTGTTCCCCCATTTTTTCTCTTAGCGTCCTAAAAGTTTTCCCTAGTGCTGTTGTTTCGTTGTGTTTCCAATTAGCAAATTCTTTTGCTCCTTTCCTGATTACTCCCTCGTTCACGTCAGGGTTTACTCCTGTGCTTACAAGATAGGTTATCTCTGGTAAGAATAGTTTTGTGACTTGGAATATGTTCCTCATAACTAAGTCGGGTACTTGAAAGTTTTTTTGTAGTAGTAGACTAGTGTGTTGTCCTGTTTGGCTGTCAGTGTAGAATCCTTTCTTTAAAAGTTCTGTTTCTATCAGTGCTAGTGCATCTCTTTGGTCTTCGAAACTACCATTATCTCCTATAGTCACGATTTCTATTGCTCCGTTACTGTATAGGCTTCCGTCACCTTTAACTTCTACTACTCGTTCTTTTGTTACACCGTGATAACTCCCTGTTGGCTTAAACTTCTTTGTTAGTGCTTCTCGGTGGTTGTCTTTGTTCTGTGTTTCTAGTTCTATCCCTACGACTAGGTTTTTGTTTAGTCGGTAGTGTATCTTGTCTGCTTCTTCAAATCCTATCCTCTGGTCTTTTTCTTCAAAGCTTATCTTGGTTTTTCCCATTGTATTATTTTTTACCTCCTGTTCTTCATATCTATTAATGTGTGTTTTGGTGTTTGAATAATTGTTACCGTGTTGTATTCTAGGTTTATACTATTACTCCAACCTATTCTTCTTTCTCGTACCTCTTTAGCTTTTTCTGCTGTGACAGCCCACCGACCATAAACGAAAGTTCCACTTAACTTGTCTATGATTGTATATCTTTTTGTTCCACTTAGTTGTCTAGTGTAACTTACTAGTTGTCCTATTTTAAAATCGTTTATTGTTTGTGTCATTCTCCATTAACCCATTCCATAGCTTCTTCATCATATACTAAACCTTCTGTTCCAGCACAGTATGTGCAAACATTTTCATTTTCAAATGTGTGGTGTACTATGTTATCTGTCCAGTTTTCACACCAATCACAATAACTGTATCCTCCAATACAACATTCTCCAACGGTTTCTTCAATATCTGCTATGTGGTAAGTGTCATCTTCGTCTACCATGTCACCACAGCATTCACAAGTGGTTTCTCCTCTCCTATTTGACATTTTTGCTTGGTCTAACAAGTTTTTACCGTCTATTAATAGGGTGTATCTTCTAGGTTTTGTTTTGGAAACCATGTTGTGTCTACCTCGTCTTTTGTCCTTAAAGTGTTTTCTTCAGAGTATATTTGTAAGTCTATTTCACTAACTAAATCTGTTCCTAGAACTTGAGTTGCTAGTTCCAAAGCTCGTATTGTTCGTGGTTGTCTTGTCATCTTCTTTCCCCCTATAGTTTTTGCAATCTTTATTCTGTGTACACATTCATTGTTTCAACTAAGAACTCTTTAACATCAGGGTTGTGTACTCCGTTAGGTATCCTTATGAGTATGTCGTCAGGGTTATCTCTCATAATCTTTATCTTCACTTCAAAATTCCAATCAGTACAATTTTCTTCACTATTGTATAATAGTGTTTTGTCTTTATAGGTCGTTGTTAATAACCTATTATTCCTAAGTTCTAATTCTTCTCTTGCTTGTAGGGATACTAGGTGTGCTTCTATCTGTGTCCTATTCATATTTTCTATTTCAGTCATGTTTTTTTCACCTTTTATTCTTTAAATCTATTAAAAGTTTGTTTTTGGAATAATTGTTAATTATTATTAAACTGTCAGGTGAGTGCCCCAATCCAAACTGTTCTAATACAATAGTGGTATAAAACTCACCCTGTATAGCTATTATTGTGTCGGTGTCACCAACTTTCATCCCATGAAAATCTCCTGTAATCCTTTTAACTCTATCTCCTACTCCAAATTCTTGTGTCATCTTAAGTTTTTTATGTCTATGAGCTTAATTCTTTTCTTAAACCTTTTATCTGTTAGTTCTAGTTCACTAGCGTCACAATTCCAACAAGCAAAGCATTGGTCGTCGAAGTTAATGCTAATCTCATCTGAATCTCTGTGTAAGGTTATTATCGTTCCAACACTACCAATTGGTAAATCTTCTTCTTCTCCACCATAACAACAATATTTAAGTCTACTATATGGTCTTGCTTTAACCACTCTATCTCCTATCCTAAAATTGTGTGTCATGTTTTTATTCCTCCGAAGTAAACGCTTAAAGCAATCATGGCTAAAGCGAATAGTATAAATCCTAATTCAATTAGTTGTTGTCTTCCATTCATTTTCCAATTATTAGTTTCACCCCAAGTTTTTCTTCTATTAAATCTGCTTTTCTCCTATCAAAAACTTCATTCCATGAATCAGAGTTGTTAATGGCGTCTATTAAGAATTTGTAATCAACGAATTGTATTAGTGAATACTTTTTTAAGTCTATCTTACCATTGGAGTCTATTAGTTCTCCTTTATAAAGTATTCCAACATGGTTGGGCGCTTTAGGTAGTTGTGAAACCCCTCCTAAAATTGTTTCGTTATGGTTGAATACTTCAGCGTTAAGCTTTTTGTACATGAAAACGAATCCTATGTTGTCATCACTATCTTTAAGTGCTTTATACATGGCTAGTGCTGATATTCCACACCCCCCTTGATTTAAATCTGGGATTTTAATTAGTTCTGTTTGCACGTCTTTCAAGTCCATAAGCTATCACTTCTTTACTCCTATTTGCTTTCCAAGATACTTCGCTTGGTTTAATCTTATGAGCATTTCTTTCTCCCCAAGTAGTTTTGTGTTTTGCTTTAATCACACAGCAAATGTGACATAAGCCACTAACCCATTCACAACCTCCTCTAACAGTATATTTTTGTTTGCATTTGTCACAGTGTGTCCAAGTCATTCGTGTTTACCTCTTATTTTCCGACAAATGTTCTTATCCAACCTTGATATCCTAAAACTCTTATCTCAACATTTCTAAAGGTAGGATTTTTACTTCTAAAACCGTTTATTCCCTGTGAGAAATGTTTAGAGTCTAATATTATCTCTGCCTTTCGCTTTAAAAGTTTGTATTCTTTCTTGGTCGTGTATTTGTCTTTGTTTCTTAGTTTGTCTACTTCTGCCTTTAATACTTGTTTAGGGTATCTCATAGTGTTTTTACCTCTCAAATACTATTCCACTTGGTACAACATAGTCTTTCCAACATAAGATTTTGGCTTCTGCTAAAAAGTTTTCTTTAATATGGTTTAATAGTATGTCTTGTACTTCTTTGGTTGTTAGTTCAATTAACATTGTGTTTTTTACCTCTCTGGGTTTAATTCACAGTAACCTGTTGTTTCGTTCCATTGATAGTCAGGATAATACACACAATTTCCACAGTTAGTATTATCTCCTTCTAAGTTGCATTTAGTCATGTTTTTTGTCCTCTTAATTTGTGAATCCTTTAGTTATAAGTTCTAGTCTAAACTTTTCTGTAAACCAATCACTTACAACATAATATTTTTTCTTCTTAAATATCATCTTCAGTTCTCACCTCTATCAGCTTTTAGAATTATTCTAAGCTTTCCTCTAAAACGGTTAAAACAGTGAGTATTTTATCACTGTTAAAACCTTTTAGGGATAATTTTCTAGTGAACTTATCTATGTCTACCATTTTTTACTCTAAGACATAGTTAAATCCTTTTAAGGTGTACCCTCTATTACCTCGTGCTGTTTTTGAAACGCTGTAATAACGGTTTAGACTAGGGATTATCTCGTCGCCTTTAGTTATCTGTATCACAGATTTCCAGCTGTCTTTAACATTGGCTTCAATGAAGTCCAACTCGTCGTTAGCGTTTAATAGTCCTTTCTTGACCATAAACTTTCTGTATCCTTCAACAGCTAGTTTAGCTCTATTCTTTAGGCTTCTACTCATTTTCGTTTACCTCTCGGCTCTAAGACATTTGTTTCAGCTAAGGAGAAAGTTGGGGTTTAGAGTATATCAATATTTAGAAATAGTCATTCTCCTTCTAACGCTGTCTAAACGTGTCTTAGTAACCTTTAAAAGATAAAATGCCCCTCTAAAATACCACTATTTCAAGCAAGGGGCAAAAAATTAAAAAATTATTGGTTCTAATTTCTTAGAGGTTTCGCATAGCTTTCGCTATTGCCTAAATGTGTATGAAGTAGTTTAGTCCTTTAACTACTTGACTCTCGTCATCACCATTTAAAACCTTTAAAGCGTAGTAAGGTCTACTGTAGGTATAAGGTGAAGATTAAAGGTTCAAAGCTAGTTAAGTCAGAATCGTGGACTCTCGAGGTTCCACCTATGTAGGATTGGTCTAAGACATTGGAGTACCTTACTACTCCGTTTGTGGTATTGTCTTAGCTGTATTATTACCCACTCTCTCTGACATTAAAGAGTTTTACTTCTTTAACCTTTCACGACCTCAACCGTCGAGGTATGCCGTTTTAGCGTCGCTGAGTTCCTTTTCAGCTCGCTGTACTGGTATTTGGGAATACTAGTATATAAAACTTTCGTTTTTGTTCAGCGACATAAAATCCATTCTGACACACCACACAGCCAATCTGAAGCACTTTCTACCCAAGACATACCAATACAGCACTTCTTCATAATAATAGCTTATATGGGTTGTTTGGTGTACTGTATGGGATTCTGTGGTATGGTCACAGGGTAAACAAAACAAACAAAATAAATGTTATATTCCTATACGAATAATAACCCGTTAAAAATATGATGTCACTACTACACAGTGGTGACAAGCATACACTACTATACGGTAGTGGTACATAGTGTACAACATAGCATATACTAACATATAGTACACAACAGTATACAATACAATAGTATACATTAATAAATATAGTACATAATAGTATACATTACAGTATATATTTTATAGTATATTGTTATGTATTGTATAGTATTGTAATAGTATACTTTACAGTATACATTATAGTATATAATGGTTATAGTATATACTTTACAGTATACTATAACGTAATAGTATATAATGTAGTATACACAACTAGTATACCGAATACGCAACCAGTATACGAAAGTGTATACTATACGCTACATATTGTTTTATGTTTTCTTTCATTGTTTCATAATGACAACATTGGATTAATCTTTGATTAATCGTCATTTGGTTTTGTAAAGCGAAACCTTTATATACTTGTGTGTCTTATATTGTTACGAACTAAATAAATGGTGGGGTTTTGAAGTATGGGTAATAAGAATAGTGGTCGTTTAAAGGGCGTTAAGAACAAGAATGGTTATACCGTGTCTGAGAAGGCTTTAGCGGTTCGTAAGATGGCTGCTTTGAAGCATGGTGGTCGTAGTAGTATAATTCAGAAGTACGTTGAGGGTGGTAAGTCGCCTGTTAAGATTGTTAAAGATGAGGATATTAACGCTTTGAGGAAGGATTTGTACATTCATTACTTGGTGAATATGAGTGAGCCTAGTGCTTTACTAGCGGATATATTGGCTGGTTTAATGGTTGAATTGGATATGGCCAGGTTAAAAAATGATAGTGAAGGAGAAGTGCTTACGCCCGCTGTTATTAAGGCTGCTGACGTGGCTGGTCGTTTAGCGGCTGCCATTCAGAAGATGAAGACTGGTAACAAGCAGACGATAGAGGTTTTGCACAAGGACTTCTTCAATGATAATCAAGTGATAAACATGGATGTAGGAGAGGATGGTAGTTATGAAACAAGTAATGGTAGCGGAACAGCTGGCAAAGCTAAGGATTGAGAAGGATGTTGAAACTGTTTACACAGATATTAGCGATGAGCAAGTGGAGGGTTATTACTCGAAGTTTGACTTGGCTACTAAGTTTTCTACTCAGATGGCTCGGGAAGATGCTACTATATTTTCTAGGTATATGCTAGGGGTTACACCTTATGTTTACCAGGACTTATTCTTGAATGATTACACTAATAGGATTGCTGTTTGTTGTGGTCGACAAGTTGGTAAGTCTACTATGACTGCTATAAGGGCTTTGCACAAAGCGATTTTCTTCCCTGACCAGCGAGTCATAGTGTTTTCTAAGAATATTGACCAAGCTAAGAAGTTGTTGTCTGAGATAAGAAACCTTATCTTTAAGGGTGACCAGCACTTCGGTCAGTTCGTTAAGACTAAGAACGTGTTCTCTTTGAAGATTGATGATACTAAGCCTAATAACACTCAGCAGATAACTTTTAAGAATGGTTCTTACATTAAGAGTTTACCTGCTACTGATGGTGCACGTGGTGAGACTGCTGACATGCTCATACTTGACGAGGCTGCTTTCATGGAGGATGACATTTTTGAAAAGGTTATTGAGCCAATGGTGTTGCATAGTGGGGGTCAAATAATATTGATAACTACTCCTAATGGTATGAGAGGGTTTTTCTACGAAGTATTCGACCCGTTTGAAAAGAAGGATAAGCATGATTATAGTCGTTACTGGTTCCCAAGCGTTATCTGTCCTAACGAGTTCGTACAAGACATGGTTTTGAGGAAAGCAACTGATATACACACTGATGAGTTAAGCTTCAGACAAGAGTACCTTGCAGAGTTTAAAAGTGATAAGAGTGCTTACTTCCCAGGAAGACTAATAGACCCATCCATAGACCCATACGGAGAACTACTAGAAACAGACTCTGACGACGTGTACTGCGGAGTAGACTGGGGTAAACAAATGGACCAAAGCGTAGTCATAATAGTGCGTAAAAAAGATGACGAGGTAAGAGTTATCCACTGCAAATCATTCCCTTTAAAAACTAATTATAAAGACATAATCGACTACGTTGGAGGACTAAGACAAAGATTTAAGATTAGGAAGATAGTAGCTGATAGGGGTGCTGGGGGGGCACAGATTGATGACATGCTTAATAAGGGTTGGCAAGTAGAAGGTTTTAGTTTCACGATTCAAAGCAAATTAGAGGTTTACAGTAATATAAAACGGTTGTTAGAAAGGAAGGAGCTGAAGATTCCCAAACTATTAACACCTCTTATTAATGAAATGAGGGCTTTTCAATACGAATTGACGGTCCATGGTAATATGAAGCTACATCACCCCCCGAGAGGGCACGACGACTATTTGGATGCTTTGGTCTTAGCTTGTAAACCTCTAAACACTAATAATAAGATGAGGATGTATTTAATATGACTGATAAAGAGTTGTTTAAGAAAATGGTTTTAGAAAGTAACATTAAAGAGTTACTAGAAAATACTAGGGAGTTCTTAGATAAAATTGAAGAAATGGATGAAGTATAACCGAAAAGTTTAAATACTAGTGAGTCTTAATAGTGTTGTTAGCCAAATCTGGGTGGATTTATACATGAAATATGTTGGAGAATTAGAGTTAAAAGCTTCTAAAGGTTATATTAGAGACTGGTACACGAGTGACAAGACCAAATCTCAAGCCTCTCCTAAGAATAATAATTTACTTCTAGGAATGTTTGAATCAGACCCGGTATTATTCTCTGTCGTTAACACAATTGTTAACAAGACATTTGGTGAAGGATTCAGATTAGTTGGTAATAACCAGCAAGCTCAAAAGAAGCTTGAGAAGAAACTATCTGATTTAAACTTTGATTTAGTATTACCAAACATTATTCGTAACGTCGTCATTTATGGTGACGCTTTCTTAGAGTTAGTATATGATGATTCCAATAAGGTTTCAGAGCTACACGTATTAGAAACACGGGAGATGGAGATTAAACAAGATGAGCATGGAGATGTCTTGGGCTACGTACAAATGCATGGGGGCAAAGACCCCGTTAACTTCGGATTAGACGAGGTTATCCACTTTGTGTGGATAGAGATTGGTAGTAGAGTTTGGGGTTTCACCCCCTTCACAAGTTTATTAACAACTGTTGCCACTAAGAAATTCGCTGAAACTCATAATCGAACGAAATTCCAGAATAACAGTCCTAGGATTGTCTGGATAGCAAAAGAAGCGAGCGAAGAGCAAATTAAAGAACTTATTTCTTATCTTAAATTAGCGAAAGAAAACCCTCATAAAGACATAGTGGTAGAGGGAGACATAGACTTTAAAAAGTTGATGGATAACACTGGTGACGATAATAATATTAACCTCTTAGACTACTTAAGAACTCAGATATTAATGGCTATGCAGATGCCACCTATAATGGTTGGTCTGCCAGATAATTCTAATCGTAGTAATTCAGAGGTACAGTTAAGAGCTTTCGAAGGTAACATCCGAGCTCTACAACGACCAATCACACATAAAATTAATAATTATTTGTTTAAACTCTTAGGCTTTGAACAGTTAACAATGGAGTTTAAACCAATTGATAAGAGGGGAGAAGACGTGGATATGAACATCGCTAAAGGCTTGAAAGAGTTAGGTGTTAAGAGTGAAGACGTGATAGACTACTTAAGGAGTGTAGGATTACAATTACCTGAGAATCTCAGGATTGAAGAACCAAAACCTATGCCAATGGTCGAGGGTCAAGAACCTGACAAGCCTTTCATGGGTAAAAAGACTGGTGCTCAAGCTGAGACTAGACCAGAACAATTAGTTGGTAAGAGTAAAAAGGTTAACTTTAACGAGTATCCTTACGTGATTTAAAATGGAATTAACAGGTAAAGCAAAAGAATTATATGATGAAACCTATGACTTAGCAATTGCTAGGTATGGTGAGGATAAAGCTCAGAAGATAGCTAGTTTAGCTGTTGATAAGAGTTTCAAAATGTCTAATGGTTCTTTAGTTGGTAAAAGTAATTTGTTTGGTAAGATTAACTCTTTCGAACAACTAATATTAAAGAGTGCTGGTAGTAGGGAGCCTCTACACTTCGTAGAAGGATACATCGCAACCACAGGGATTGATGGTAATGGTGATTTCATCACTAGTCAAGCACTTCATAGTTTAGCAGACCAAATGAGTGATGGTTATGTTAGCGTTAAAGGTAACGTTGAACATGACACAGTACAATACTTTGGTAGTGCTATTAAACCAAGAATTAACAGGGCTACTTATAACCCTGAAGCTGATTACGTTGCTAGAATCATAGATGCAAAGGTTGATGGTAAAGGATTATTCGTCCGAACACTTATGAACCCTGATAGTAAACGATTCGACAAGATTTGGAGTCAAATACAGAGTAAATGGATTGATGGATTCAGTATAGAGATAGCTATACCTGATGAAGGATTCGTTTATAAGAGGGTTGGTGAGAAACGTTTTAGAGAAATACATGAAGCTAGAATAGCAGGGTTTGCCTTCACAGAAGACCCAGATAATCGTAGAGCTAAGATTACAGCCAGTTACACAGGGTAAGAGACCGAAACATTTATATAGTTATGAGTCTTAAACAATGATGGATTGAAATGACTGAAAAACCAAGGGTATTGGTTGCTATACCAACCTATTACGGTAAAGATTATGTGTTAGAAGAGTTTATGACTAACATAGCAAACTTTACATATCAAAATTATGACATTATGCTCATAGACACAACACCTGAAAAAGGTGGTTGGTTCTATAAGAAAATGTTGAAGTATCCAAAGGGTAACGCTCGTAAAAAAACTGTTATCCCGCTTAGGCGAAGTAAAACTGGTAGACAAACACTTGCGAAGGCTAGGAATTACCTTAGAAGAGCGTTTTTGAGTGAAGACTATGATTACATGTTTCATTTAGAATCAGACTTACTGCCTCCAAAAGACATTATTGAACGTTTAATGGAAGAAGAAAAGTTGATTATAACTGGAATGTATGAGATTGGCGTTGAAGGAACAAACTTTACACTTGGAAAGGGAACTTTCTGGGAGTTTGACCATGAAGGAAGGAATCCACTAATACACTTAGCATTTCCGACTCCTCCAGAACGTTTAACACCTGAAAAGATTGCTCGTAACGACACGGCTTTCACCAGACAACTAAAACCACATGAATGGGAGACATTCATTGATGGAACAGTTAAACAAGTTGGTGGATGTGGTCTTGGATGTACGTTGATACATCGAGACATACTAGAAAGGTTTGATTTCAGAGCAGACATACAATTCAGCTTTCACGACGACGTATTGTTTTATGCTGACTTGTTCAATGCCAGAGTGCCAGTGTGGTTACACACAGGATACAACATATTACATAAAAATCAAGATTGGGCTGACGTAAGTGCCATGCCTGGATACAAATATTAAAGGAGAGTGAATGAAATGAGTGAAGAAGAAAAGAAAACAGAAGATAATATTCAAAAAGCTTCAGATGCAGAAGTTGCAGTTGACACACCTAAAGAAGATTTGAAACCTGTACAAGAAACAGTTGAAAATCAGAAAGTTGACGATGATAACAAAACAGTTGTTACAGAAGACGCAGTTGACCAACTAAGCAAAGAAGTAGACGACGAAGAATTAAAAGAAGAAGAAAAAGCTTATGTTCCAAGGAGCGAGTTTGAAAAGTTACAACAAGAATTCGTTGAGAAACAAAAAGCTTGGGATGAAAAAGTTAAAGCTATGGAAGCAAGTTTAGATGACCGTTTCGTGGCTAAAGGTCAAAGGAAGAGTTATGCACCAACACAACCAGCGGCTCCTGCTAGTAAAGAAGTCGTTGAAGAAAAAATGGTTATTCCTGAAGAACAATTTCAAGAATTGAGTAACGAAGAGAAATTCGCTTTATTCGAAAAGTATTCGATGGGACGAAGATAAGATTAAAAAGATAAAAAAACAGTATTTTTGGAGGTAAAAAAGATGAGTGAAGAACTTATTTTAAAAACAGCTATTGACAACGAGTCAAACGCTTTTCAAGCTTCTGATACAGCTGCAGGATATTTAATACCTGAAGTATGGTCAAGGAGAATAGAAGAGTTTGCAAAGTCAAAACTTGTTTTGGCACAACTAGGAGTAGTTAACACAGAATTGTTAAGTGCACCAGGTGACGTTGTAAATATAGCAGTAGACAGTTCGCTAACAGCAGCTGCTCTAACAGAAAGCGTAAAAGCGAGTGTAAGCGCAATTTCATACACACAAGTAACATGTACCCCTTCCGAGAGAGGAGTAGCTATTAGTGTTACGAGAAAGAATTTGATTCGTGCATTTAACGATGTTATGAACGACCAATCTAGAATAATGGGTTATGCTCTTGCTAAACTAAAAGATAGTACAATTGCGGCTACATGTATTTCAGGTGCAACTACACAGTTATATCCTAACAGTGTAACTGCTGCTTCTTCGTTGGCAAGTTCAAACATTATGAGCACAACTTTTTTGGCTGATGGAATCAGTTCAATGAGAAAACTTGACTATAATCCTAAATGGGCAGTTATACACCCAGCAGTAGAAAATAGTTTGATGAAAGCAAGTGATTTTATTGACGCAAGCAAGTATGGTGGGCGAGAAGTTGTATTAAACGGAGAAATTGGTAGATACCTAGGAATAGCTATTCTTACATCAACTAATATCCCTGCTAACGCAACAGAATCTAGCGCATACGATAATTTGTTATTGGCTGAGAGAGGATTCGTCCTAGCAGAAAAGATGAGACCTACTTTTGACTCAAAGTATGAACCACTCGACAGAGCGTTCACGCTTATAGCAGTTGAAGATTATGGTGTTTCAGTCTTGAACGCTGGTGCAATCGCAGTTTTAACAGCTTACAAAGGTATTTAAATAATACCTTAATTTTTTTATTTTTTTTTACTTTTTAAAAAGACACATATAACACGCTGGTAAGAATAAAAATATGAAATCTAACGTAGGAAAATATAAAGCAGAAATAGTCACGATTACAGACGCAGGAAGTGTTTTTACAGCTACAGATGTTGAGGCAGCATTACAAGAGGTTAGGACTAAGCTTAACTTGGTTAACTCAGATGAGGTTTATAATTGTGACTCTGGAGTTGCAGTGAATGATTGTGTTTACCTTGATAGTAGTTCAATATTGCAAAAGGCTAGTAATAATAATGGAAGTACTCTTCCACTCTTCGGAGTTATAAGGGCGAAGATAACTAGTACTTCCTGTCAAGTTCAAATAGTTGGTGAGAGAAGTGGATTCTCAGGTTTAACTGTTGGGTCAATATATTATTTAGATGTTAATGGGGGTGTAACTTTAACTGCACCTACAGCGCCTAGTACTTATATTATACCAATGGGTTTATCTAAGAATACTAGTACAATAATTGTTTTCATAAACAATCGAGGAATAATAAATACATAAAATAGGTGGAAAAATAAAATGACAGTAAGAAAATTTTTATACTCTAGTGGAGGAGATTTAAAACAAAGTGCCACAACTGATGATTTAAGTGTTAATACTTTAACATCAGGTGTAGCAACTGGTACGGCTCCGTTCACTGTAGCTTCAACAACCGTTGTTACAAATCTAAACGCAGAAAAGTTAAACGGTAAAAGTGCTCCTAGCGGAGACATAGTCGGTACGAGTGATTCACAAACATTGACTAATAAGACTTTAACAAGTCCAGTTATAACAACTATTACTGGTTCTAGTATAACTCTTGATAGTGCTGCAGATATTAACTTGGATGCTGCCGGTTCAGACATAGTATTAAAGGATACAGGTACAATTTTCGGTAGTCTTTCACAGGTAGGTGGAGAACTAGTTATTAAATCTGGTGTTACACCAACATCCGCTATAACTATGAGTGGTGCAAATGTAACTATAGCAGGAGATTTAACAGTTAGTGGAACAACCACGACCGTTGATTCAAACACAGTCACAATAGGCGATAACATCATAGTGTTAAACTTTGATGAGGCAGGCACACCATCAGCTAACGCAGGTATAGAAATTGAAAGAGGAACAAGTACTAACTCAAGTGTTACCTGGAATGAAACAAGCGATAAGTGGACGGCAGGTATAACCGGTTCAGAAGCAGTCATTATATTAGCAGGGGATAATATTAGTGATTTAACAAATGATAGTTCTTTCATCGCAGCAGCAGGTGTTACTTATGAAAATCTCAGTGCTAATAGTGATATTGGTACTGGTTCAACACAAGTTTCTCAAGGAGACCACTTACACACGTTAGATGCTGGTAGTAACGTAACTATAACAGCCAATGCCACTGGAGAATTATTGAAGTGGAATGGTAGTGCATGGATAAATAATACTCTTTCAGAAGCAGGTATTAGTGCGACAGGTCATAACCACGATGCAAGTTATTTTACTGAGACAGAGATTGGTAGTGCAACTACGAGTAGTGGTTCAGACTTAGTAGGTGACGATAATACTTACAGTAATTTTACTCCTGCAGCGGCAACCGTTAAAGGTGCTTTTAGTGGGATTGACACGGCTCTAGGTGCAATAGTTGGTAGTTATTTAAGTGCTACTTACACGGCTGGTACTGGTGGAATTGCTAGTAAGGATGCAGTTTATATTAGTGCTAATGACACAGTTTTAAAAGCAGATGCTAGCGGTATAGCAACAAGTAGAGTTATAGGTATTAGTAGTGGTGCTATTAGTGCAGCAGGTACAGGTCCCATTGTTACAGAAGGTTTGTTAACAGGTGTTAGCACTGGTTGGACTGCTGGTGGTCCAGTATTCCTAAGTGAAACAACTGGTTTACTAACACAGACAGCTCCTACGACTAGTGCAGCAGTTATATTACAAGTAGGTATAGCTAAGAACGCTACTGACTTACAAATAAAGATAGGCACACCAATAATTAATAGTTAGGAAGGTTGATTTTAATTGGCTAATGACAATTTAAGTTGGAATGATACTAGTAAGAGTCTAGTACTGGACGGATTTGACGTAGCTACTGATGTAGCTGCTAATACATCTCATAGAACTAGTACTGGCTCTAGTCACTCTTACATTAACCAAAGCGTGGTTACGACTGGTACTCCAACTTTTAAAACTTTAACCCTTACACAACCTAGTAACGCTGAAACTTTAGTTATTGATTCTTCAGCTACAACTACTAAAGTTATTAATATAACTGCTGTTAACACCGCAGATTATTCATTTGCGTGTATTAACACTGCCGCTCAATCAGGTGCTGCAACAGCTTTATTTCAGAATACTAACGTAGGAACGGATTCCCCAGTAATTGAGTGTGATGCAGCGGCAGGAAATGTTACTTTGGAATCAAACGGAGACATAGATTTGAATGGTAACATGGATGTGTCAGGTAATATTACTATTGTTGGAACAGTTGATGGTATTGATATAGCTACAGACGTGGCTGCTAACACTGCTAAGAATACTAATGTTAGTACTAGTTTAAGTGTTGGAACAGTTGGTATAAACACTGTTGGTATAACTTCTGATGGTGGAACAGACGACGTAGTTTTACCTGCGGCAACGGTTTCAGCTGCTGGAATGTTAACGACTGCTAAGTGGGGTGAAATAGTTGCTAATAATGCTAAGGTTTCAAACGCATCTCATACAGGAGACGTTACAGGTTCAACTAGTTTAACTATAACTGCTAACGCAGTAGATGATACTCATATTGATTGGGGTACAGGTGCTAACCAGGTTAGTGCAGATGATATCCCTGATGGTTCAACAAATGCAATTATTACTTTAGTTCAAGAAACTAAGCTTGATGGTATAGAGGCTAGTGCAGATGTTACAGATGCTACAAACGTTAATGCTGCCGGTGCAACTATGAACTCAGACACCACGATGAGTGGTAACGGTTATTTCTTAGACGAAGACACTATGTCTAGTAATAGTGCGACTAAGATTTCTTCACAGCAAAGTATTAAGGCTTACGTTGACACACAAGTAGCTACTCAGATAGCGAACGTGGTTGAAGACACAACACCTCAATTAGGTGGTGACTTAGATTTAAATCAAAAAAACATTATTTTAGACCCTACTCCTACGAGCGACCATACTTGGAATGGTGAAGTAGCCACTTTTACGGCTGGAGAAGGAGTTGTGATAGGTGATGTTTGTTATTTAAAATCAGATGGTAAGTTTTGGCAGTGTGATGCAGACGCAGTAGCTACAACTGCTGGTATGTTAGCTATGGCTACAGGAACTATTAGTGCTGATGCTACAGGAACATTTTTGTTAAATGGTTTTATAAGGGATGATACTTGGGCTTTGACCGTGGGAGCAGAGTTATACGTTGATGTTACTCCTGGTAATCCTACTGAAACTAAACCTACTGCGACAGCAGACATTGTTAGAATTGTTGGTTATGCTTATAGTGCAGACGTAGTATATTTTAATGTTGACAAAACTTATTTGGAGTTAAAATAAGATGGTAACAAAATTTTTTAGATTAACGATAGAGGGAACGGATGAACAAGTGTTGAATACTTTCAAAGATTGGTTTGTGACCAAGATAGACCAAACAGATTTATATATTAAAGAATACAATGGTGCTATTGGAGTATCGAAAGATATAGATTATCCGATATGGTATTTGAATTGTGATATGTATATTAAAGCAAGTAAGAGTTTAGTTAAATACAAAGATTATTTAGTAGCTAAATTTAAAACCTGTAATAAGTCTACTTTGTTAAAAGCTAAAATTATTAAATATGATGATTGTAGCCATGAAGATTTAAATCCTAAACCTTGTAAACCAATAATCCTGTTGGATTGGAGTGCTAAATAATGGTTTTAACAACTAATATTTTGGCTGCTTGGAAGTTTGATGGTGACTTAACTGATGAAACAGGTACTTATGATGCGACTAATAGTGGTACTACTACTGATACTAGTATAAAAATTCTTGGTAGTGCTAGTAGACGATATGATGGTACAAACGATAAAGTTGGATTACCTAGTACTATGCTTGATAGTTTAGGAACTTTTAGCATTAGTGCATGGTTTTACTTAGATGACGACCCTTCTGGCGGTGGTAATGCCGACAGAGCAACTATTTGGCACAGAAAAAAAGCCACTAGTACGGCTGACGATAGTTTTATTTGGGTTGAGAATAGTGCTAGTACTGGTAATGTAAATTGGTTAAGAGCCAGATTATCAACTACAGGTGGTGCAGCCATAGGTTTTGGGTCGACAACTATTACAACAACTGCTTGGCATCATGTACTTGCAGTTTATGATGGTTCAAATTTCAAACTTTATTTGGATGGTAATACCACTCCAGAGATAAGTCTGTCTAATACAGGTAATACTGGTACATCTCCAGGTTTCAACACTTTAGGTGCGAGAGAAGATGGTTCGAGCGGGTTTTATTCTTGGTGGGATGGGTCAATAGACGATGTGACTATGTGGACTGATGCTAAGACGACTGGTGATGTAACTAGTCTGTGGAATAGCGGTGCAGGATTAGCTTATCCTTTTGGCAGTGGAGCAGTGGAGATTAACAAAATTAATAACGTATTAATATCTGATACGGATAAGGTGTACTCATAAAAAAATGGTTAAACAATATGAAGTAGGAGATAAAGCGGCTCTAACAATTACTTGGTTAGACCAAACAGGCGTACAAGCAACAGTTACTGGCACACCAACGATTACAATTAAGAGTTATAACGCTACAACTGATACTTGGACTACAGAGGTTAACGCAGCTAACTTAACATCTGAGAGTGGTAGTACTTGGTTTTACGAGTATGACACGACTGGACAAACAGCTAATGAGGATTACAAAGTCTTTTACAATGCTACAGTTGATGGTTTAAGCGTTGAATCAACAGAGGAGTTCAGGCTTACAGAGGCGGCAGACTTGAGTGGTGCAGCTACTAGTGCTGAACTTACAAGTGCTAAAAACGAAATATTAACTCAGGTTAAAGAGTTAAGACATGGTAATGAACAGATAGAATTTACTTATAGTGGTTCACAACTAACTAGTATGTCTGTTAAGACTAAGGCTGATACTGCTAGTGATTGGAGTAGCCCTACTAGTACTAAAACGATTTATTTTACTTACACAGCAGGTGTATTAACAAAGGTTGGTTCAGCATGAACTTAGCGTTAGGAATTGGTAGTTTGGGATACGTGGTTGATGGGCAAACATTATCTGAATCATTACTCGTTAGTATTACTAGTGGAGAAACGATAACTACTATAGTTGAAGGTAATTAAATAAAATGGCTAAAACTTTAAAACAAATACAAGGAGATACAAAGGTGTATACTGTCACAGTTAAGAGTAGTGATGGTTCAGCTTATGATTTAACAGGTTACACAATAACTTTCACAGTTAAAGCTAGTAAGGATACTGTTGATGGAAGTGCAGATATATCTGCTAGCGGAGTTATAACTAGTGCTACAGGAGGAACATTCACTGTTAGTCTAACCAAAGATAATACTAATATTACTCCCGGAAACTATTTTTATGATTTCCAGATTGATAATGGTTCAAGCATTGTTAAAACTATTGAACAAGGATTATTCATAGTTACACAGGATGTAACGGATACTAGTTATTAAAATAAAATGATATCAACAGGTGAAAGACTTATGAAAGTAGAAACACAGATAACAGAGTTAAAGAGTGATTTAAAACAACATTGTGGTGACCAAAGAGAAGACTTTGATAAAGTGTTTAAAAAACTAGACTCTATGTCTAAGAGTTTCGCTGGTAAATGGGTTGAAAAAGTAATTGTGGGAATAATAATAATTTTGATAGGTAGTGTGGCTGTAATAGCTGCCACGGGAGGAGTTTAGAAATGGTTAAAGCAAAGAAGTTAGAAGAGAATGAAAAAATGGATGTACAAAAACAATCGGTTAAGGTTTCCTTAGAAGAATCTGATTCAGAACAATTATTTATAAGAGATAAACTTATGAATGGTAAAAAATCTGATTTACAAAAACTTCAATTGGAAATACAAATTTTAGACCGTGAAATAAGGTTTTTTTATAATGAGTTATTGAAAAAGTATGATTTACCTATTGATAAACATTATAAGATAGAAGAAGGTTGTATTGTAGAAATATAATTTTATTAAAAAAAGGAGAAAATTTATAATGGCTTACACTGATGAAACAAAAATTGAAGCGTTATTATTAGAGAGTATCACTACTAGTAGCACACCTACTAGTACACAAGTAAATACTTTTATAGAGTGGGCTGATGATTTAATTAATTCTAAGACTGGAACGGTTTTCGAGTTAAATTTGGCTAGTAGCGAAGTTCATTCTTATGATGGAAATGGTTTTGTAAGGGTTGATAAAGGCCCAATAGTTAGTGTGTCATCAATATCCGTTGACCAAAACGGTTTTAACAGTGCGACTGCTGATTGGCAAACTCTTAGTGAAGGACGATTGGCTGCTAACGATTTTTACATTGATGAGTATGACCCTAGAAGGATTAATTTTAAGACTAGCACGACTGGTAATAGTCCTGTTAGAGGAATTCAAAACCTTAAAATAACTTATAATTATGGTAGGACAACTGTTCCGTTCATAGTTGAAGAGTTGTCAACTGCTTTGGTTGTTAACAAAGTCTTACAAGCTAAGATTATGAGTAACACTTTTAGTAGTCAGGACAGTATAAGTATTGGTCCTATAAGGATTGATAAGTCTAATGTTACCAGTGGTAATATGAGACAGGTTAATGATTACATTAAAACATTATGGGAACAAGTTGGAAGTTTCCAAGTTAAAGGAAGAAACATAATATAAAAATGGTTGTAGCTAATAATTATCAGACAATCATCAATAGTGCTATAACAACTTATGGGAGTACAATAACAATAACACCTATAACAGTTGCGCTTAACACTCGTGGTGATGAAACAGAGACCACTGGTACTCCAGTGTCTACTGTGGCTGTACCATTCGACTATTTTAGTTTCATGGGTCAAATGGTTCCCTTTAATAAAGAACAAGATGTTGGTGAGACAAAACTAATTGTTAAGTCAGCTGAAGTAATTGATAAGAATGATAAGATAACCTTTAACAGCGTTGTTTACAGAGTTATGAGTATTCAACCATTTGAAATCCAAGACGTGGTCTTGGCGAAGCAGATTAACTTGATGCTTCGTAACTAGAGTCCGTAGATTGACTCGTAATTTAACAATTTATTTGAGAACCGTGGGTTCGACCATAGCAAGATGACAGTAACAAATTCGACTATTAGAACAGAGGTATGGAATGAAGTTTATACTTTTATAAACGCTGACGTATCTGACCCTGAGAGTCGTAGTGCTAAATGGATTTTTGGTGCTTTCCCTAATCCTGATGATTCATTTGTTGGTTATCCAATTATTATAATTGACCCTGTTAAAAAGTCTAATGTTAGTAATGTTAAGACTATGGGTAGTAGTGGTGTTTATAAAAAAGTGATTGATGTTGAAATAACTATTTACGCTGTTAAGAGTGCTCAGATAGACTCTTTAAGTGATAGTATTGAGGCTCAAGCAATTAGTAATAGCTCTGATTTGAGGGCTCAAGGTTTGAATGAAACACAGGTTACTGATGGTGACACTGACACTTTATTAGTTGGTGGTGACAGGGTTCATGTTAAACCTATGAATTTGAGGCTTGAAAGATGGTGAAGTTTACTATTCAATTAAAAGGAGAGAAAGGTTTAAGGAATTATATAGATGGTGTTACTCGTAGAGCTCAACCATTAACTATGAGTGCCGCTCAAAGATATACTGAGTCTGTTGCTAAGAGAGCTAGACAGTTATCTAAAGGTCCTTGGAGTAGAGGTGGACCTGATAGTATTAGTAATAGTATTAACGTTTTAAGAGTTGGAAATAAACTTGTTAAGTTAACCGTTACAAGTGCACATGCAAGATTACAAGAAGAAGGTATAGGTGCAGGTTTCATAACACGTGGTGACCAAAGAAAAATGCCTTTAAAAGGTAAAGGTGGTATGGCACAAGAGTTTGCTTATAGAGTTAGAAGGTTTAGACCGAAGAGGTTTTTAAGCAGAGCTATAGCTGAAAACGAAAAGTTGATTGATGATTTGCTTAGTAGAGCTGGAGATAAAATTTTAGGAGGAAAATAAAATGGTAACAGAAGTATATTTTAGTGACCAATGCACGATAAAAATTGGCGCTGCTGATGCTGGTAGTTCAACATTAACAGCTGTAACGTCTTACATTACTGGTTTTAACCAATCAGGTGGTGGGAGAGACACTGAGAGTAAGCCTTTGTTTGGTGGTGCAAATTTTACGCATAACCTTCCAAGAGCACAATTCGAGGTTTCAGTGGATGTAATAATACCACCTAGTGCTAACTCAGTTATATGGGATAACATTTTGATGAATGGAACTGGTCTTGCAAGTTCAGACTTGACAAGTACAAGCGTTACTAGTGATGGAGAAAGTGTTGCTGGTAAACTAGAGTTCGTATGGACTGATGGAACAACTATTTACACTAGGAGTTATAACAACATATACGCTTTCGAGTTTACACCTGAACAAGCAGCTGATGGAGAATTAAAAGGTTCAATGTCTTTTAAGATGGCTCCGACTGATAGCGCTGGTGTTGGGAATTTGACAGTGACAAAATCATAGGGGTGATTTAAAAATGGAAGATAAGAATGAGTTGGTGGATAGATTAGAGGGAAGTTTGATTATGCGTCCTTTTTTTGTTAGTGCATGTCCTTTAACAGTTCATAAAAAGTTTACTAAGCTCGCTAAGGAGGAGTTCGGTGATTCTTATGCTATGACTATTAAAGGATTAATGGATGCTTATGAGAAGGTTTCAGCTTTAGAATTCGTTTTCAAAGAGATAGATGGTCTTTGGATAGCTGTTGAAGAGTTGAAGAATGTTAAACAAGATGACCCATTAGAGGCTGTCAAGAGATTTGGAGGGAGAGAAGATGACTGATGCATATAATTTAGTTGGAGAAAAGAAAGAGTTTACTATTAAAGGTAAGACTATTTATCTTAAACCAATAGATTTATTTGGTGAGGATAATGGTTTTGACTTATTGATAAGTATGACTGAAGAAAACGGTGCAAAGAAAGATAAAGCTTTGAGGGAGATTGTTGAGAAAACTCTTAAGGTTAGTGGTGTTAAAGCTGATTTAAGTTTTGGTGTTGCTTTATTATCTGCTGTTATGGATGTTAATGGTTTAAAGGAAGAGGAAGAAGATGTGGTTTCCGCCAGTACCAAAGTTTCTAATAAAAAAGAAGCTTAAAGACCAATACACCAGTACGCTTGTAAGGTTAATAGTTGACCACCGTTTTTCAATTAATGATTTAAAAGATATGAAGTTATCAACGTTTTTAGCGTTGGTTGAATGGATTAATAAGGAGAATAAGGAGAAAAAATAAAAATGGGTGGACCAGGTTCAGGAAGAGTTAGTAAACAACTAGGTTTAGAAGTAACTGCTAATGCAAAACAAGCAATAGCAGAGCTTAACAAGGTTGTTAGAACTACTCGTGAGATTAGGAAGACTTCTATGAAGTCTACACAGTCAGTTTCAACTGGTTTTAACGCTGCTGGAACTCAGATTAGGAAGACTACTTCTCAAGTAAAAGATTTTCGTAGTAAGTTTAACTTCGCATTTCTATCAACAATGTTCTTTGGTATGCAGTTACAGCGTACTTTTGGCGGTTTAATTAAGAGTGCTGTCGCTGGTTTCAAGGAGATTGCTGGTGCTACACACCCTATCAACGTTGCGTTTGCACGTTTAGATGCTAACGTTAACTTTTTAAAGTTTGCTATGATGGATGCTTTTGGCACTGATTTAATTAATCGTTTGGCTAACTTCGCTGGTCGTATAGGTAATTTACCTGCTGAGAAGCTTAAGGAACTAGCTGATACAGTTGTTACTTTGGCTTTTACTGGTTTCATGTTATTCACTGTTTCACAGTTAGCACTTGTTTATCAAGGTGTTAAGAGTATGGTTTCTGACACATTCATTATGTCTAATTGGCTTGGTCAAAAAATTACTAATAATAAGAATTTTAAGATTTCAAAAGGTGGTTTTTTCCTTGGTGCGATGGGTTTTGCTTTCGCTGTTGATGCAACTATTAGGAGTATTAAAATTCTTCGTAATGATGGTACAACCATGGTTGATATGGCTATGAACATGGGTGAAATTGCTTTAGCAGGTGCACTCATTGGAGCCATGGTTGGAGGTCCTATAGGTGCAGCTGTTGGTGGCACTATTGGTTTAACTATAGGGGCTATTATAAACGTTGTTGATGTTTCTAAAGAGAAGAAAGCTAATAGGACATTTAGTGAATTAGTGGCTGATAGGGAGAAGTTGGAAGCTAAACTTAAGAAATTAGAAACAGGTGGTAGTGGTTTAGGGGCTGATATTGGTAAGTTAGTATTTGGTGATACTGATAAAAGGAATATGGAACTTATCAAACAAGATATTGAAGACATCAACGATTTAATTTTTCAAGGTTTTGAAAAAGCTTCTGGGATTAGTCAAAACATCGACTTCTTTGATTTAGAAGCTGCAAAGTTAATCTCAAGTACTACTAAAGATGAGATTAGTAATTTAGCAAATACTATTGCAACTGATTTAAAACCTGCTTTTAAAGAGATTAATGTTCCTTTGAATAAGACTAAGACTGAATTAGCAGAGATTAACACTAATACTAATAACTTTTTAAAGGCTACAGATGATTTCTCTGATAGTACAGGTGAAAGAACTTTAAAAGTTAATGCTCTTGCAAGTGCTCTTTTCAACTTGGCTTCTGCACAAGCAGCCTCGAATAGGGTTGAGCAAGAAGAACTAACAGAGGTACCGAGTGTGTCTGTTAGTGGGATAAATGGGTGAATGATAATATGGCTACTTTATTAGATACAAATGTTAATAGTGGTGTGGCAGTAGATTTACAAGCTGATAAAATCGCTGTTACAATAGAAGTTTTTGCTAGTGGTAACGAGGAGATTCCTCATCAATCAACTGCTGAAGCTAGTGGTTATGGTACTGAGCCTAGTGATTGGAAGACTCGTTTGTCTAAGAGTCAGTACACTGGTTATGGTAATCCAAAGATAATACTTACAGGTATGTATGATAGGACTATTAGTCACGCTACTAACGCTACTAATAATGATGTTGACTACCAGTTCTTACAATCATTTATTGCTAGTAGTGCTACTAAGACTTTGACTGATAGCGAATTATTCCCTAGTGCTAGAACGGTTGTTATGAGAAATGTTAATATTAAAAAGGTTGCTTCTAACATGGTTACTTTCACTATTGAGTTTATGGAGGTGAATTCCTGATGGGAATCGTTTTAACAGGTAAAAATTTGGTTAGGGATTTACTCACAGGTAATTCTACTGATACACTTACAACAGGAGGAGTGGGGGTTCTTACTACTGCTTGGGTTGAATCCGATACTGGTTTATTTGGAGGTACAACCCAGATTGATGCTTGTGATGCTGTGACTGGTTGGGCTAACGCTGGTGATGCTAACGCTGAAACTTTGAATACTACTGCTGGAGAACGACAAGAAGGAACTGGTTGTCTTAATCTCCCTATGACTTTTAGTGCTGGTAGTGGTACTTGGTCTAAGACTATTAGTACTCAGAACATGGCTGCTGATAAACTTTATGCATGGTATTATATAGCTGACAAGTCTGCTTTAACAGATGCCACTGACGCTGTAAGAATAATTCTTGGTACAGGTGGTTATACTAACATTAACAATTATGATTTTGCAAGGGATAACTTGAATAATGGTTGGAACACTTTATTAGTAGATGTTGACACAGCCACTAGTACTGGTGGTACTGGTGCTGATGAAACAGACATTGATAGTATACGTATAAAGGTTAAAGCTGATAGTTCTATAAGCACTAATAATCAACGTATGGATAATTGGAGGTTCTTATCAGCTGGGACAGATGGAGTAACTGATTCTCAGAACGCTTTTGATTCCACAGATGTTGCTAGTGACAAAGTTATTAAGATTGCTTATACACTTGCTAACACTGAGTCTAATGGTTATAGTGTTTCAGAGTTTGCATTAGTTGATACTAATGGTGATTTGTTTTTAAGAGAAGTATTCACAGGTATTGACAAGGATGCTAATACACAATTACAAGTTGATAGTTTAATATACATTTTATAATAAGATGGCTTTAACAATTTTTAAGGTTGAATGGTTTAAGAAACTCAGTGAAGATGCTAATACTTATGAGTCTACAGGTATTGTTCTTGACCAGGTTAAACAGGTTAAGGTTAACTTAGCGATTGGTAGTCGTGAGGACACAGTTGTTTTAACCGTTTCTAATTCTAACCAGTTATTTGACGATTTAAGTTTAGATGATAAGATTGAGGTTAGCGTATCAATTAATAGTGGTGGTGCTTACACCAAGCTTTTTAGTGGTATAATATCTGATAAATCTTTATCCATAGTTACTCAGCCTAACATGTACACTGTTACTTGTGCTAACTTGTTTGAGAAGTTCTTTAAAGTGTTGACTCCTATGGCTGGTGATAACGAAGTTCACACAGCTGACTATTATATTCGTAAAGCTATCGGTTTCGTTAATGATGCTAATAAGGGTGGGTTGCAGATTGGTGGTGTAAATGTTAATCCTTCTATAACTACTGAGTGGGTTGCTGCTGGTAACGATGTTTTAACTACTAACATTCATTATACTAGTCCTTTAAAAGAAGCTCATCGTATCATAACTGAGTTATCTTCTAAAGAGTTTAATAAGGAAGACAATTATTTTACTAGTATTAATAGTAACAACGATTTTATTTGGACTAAGCTTGACTTAACCACTCAAACAGGTGTCATAACTGAAGGTACCGACTTCGTTTCTATGAACCCTAAGTTTGGTTTAAAAGATGTTATAACACAGTTAATAGTTATTTGTGGTCCTAACCCTGATAATACTGGTAACATCTTAGTTAATGTTTATGATACTGCAGCTGGTGCTAAGTATGGTGTCATAGCTAAGTCTTATAATCCTTTCGAATCAGGCACTATAACTGAGGAAATGGTTTTAGCTGACCGTGTGAAACATGACCCTGATGGTACTGGAGCTCTTGTTCCAGCTTCTTATCCTTTCATAACTGCTTGGAGTAGAGAAGATAATGGTTTGACTGAGACTACTACCAGCGTAGCTGATTATCGTACTAAGTTCATAGCTGAGGCTAGACGTAGGGGTCGGAAGCGTGGTGAAGAAAAATTGTTGAATCTTATTAATCCTAAGTGGAGTCACATGTTGACTTTGGCTAATCCTAGTACTAGTTATAGTCTTGGTGGTCGTTATGATATTAAGAGTCCTCAGACTGCATGGGTTAGTAGTGACCAGGCAAGCGATGTTTTCACTAGAGAATTCATACTTACAGGTATAACTCATCAGTTTGATAAACGTGGTTGGGTTACTAACCTTAAATTTCAAGAGATAGATTTGGAGCAGAACATATTTTAAAAATGGCAGAACAAAGATTTGTACCAGCAGTAATATCTGACTTACAGAATTTGAAGAAGACTATTGGTGGTCTGGATTTGGAGCGTGAGTTCATTCGTAACAACGTTAATAAGTTACAGATTCGTCAAGGTCCTTTAAAGATTAGTAGTGGTGATGCTAGTGGTTTGTTAACTTGGGATGTTGACCAGTGGGATGAAGAGAAGTGGGGTCCTCTTACAGGTACTGATTTGGCTAGTGTTAGGATTGTTAATCATCAAAAAACTTTTTTAGAACCGTTCTTAGTAACTGATTATCGTAACGCAGGTGTTACAACTGCTACTTGGACTGGTAATGGTTCGTTGGTTATGACTAGTGGAGAGGTTGCTCAAAGCGCTGTTTTCGCTCTTGACACAACTGCTTTCACACAAGCCAGAATAATTGTTGCTGCAACTGACACATCAGTTTTAACAATTCAAATATCTTATGATGGTGGGAATAATTTTCAAACTGTTACTAATGGTGTACTTACAACGGGTACTACTACTAGTGTTGCTGGTTTAGCATGGAAGATTACTAGTACTGGAAGCTCAACTATTAGTCGTGTAACAGTACAATATGATGCTTAAAAGCGAAACTTTTATATAGTTTCGAGTCTTATATAAGGAGAGGTAAATAAAATAAAATGGTTACATTAACAACTTTTACGGCTAACACAACTGCTGTTGCTAGTGAAGTGAACACTAATTTTACTAATACAGTTGCAGCAATGGATGCTAATACTGCAGCTATCTTGTTACGTGGAGTGGTAGAGATAGATGAAGCTACAGTCACTGCTGGTACAACTGTATCTATTAGCGGTATAAGTGAGACTTATGACTTGTACTTGTTAACTTATTCTTTATCTAAAGATGATGGTGTGAATAATGGTGCTGATAGGTTGAAATTACAGTTAAACAATGATTCTAGTGCTAGTTATGATTATATGGAAGTTGAAGGAACAACTAATACTGCTGTTGCTAATGGTACTTCTTTTCATATTGGTAAACACGCAACCACTGTTGGTGACACTCTTTGGGGTGGTGCTATGTGGATTAGTGTTAGGAATGGTGTCTCAAGAAATCCTGTTGTTTCAGGTTCAACATCTAATGGTGCTGACCACGCTTTTTTTGGTGGAAGGTTAGATAGTAATGTTACACAGCTTACACAAGTAACTATTTCGCATGAAAGAGCTTTTTCTGGTGTAGTAAAGATTTTTGGGGTGAGTTTAACATGATGAAGTTAAATAAGGATACTATGAAGTTTGAAACGTTTGTTAAGTCTAATGACGAAGGACTTATGAAACAGTTAAAAGCTTCAGGGGTACATTTTAGATTTGCTAATGGAGAGTTCTTCATAGTTAATGATAAAGATAAGTCTAAAGCTGAAAAAAGTTTAAAATGAATTGGTTAAAAAAGTTTATTCAAAGTATAAAAGAGAGTAACGATTACTTATTCGAAGAAAGAATATCTGAGCTTAAAGAACAACACATAATAGCTTTACAGATTAAACAATTAGAGATTGATGAACAAACAAAGTACATCAATGATTTGAATGAAGAACTATCTCTTCTAAGCTTAGAAGTTGAAGAATTAGAATCAAAGCTTGATGACAAGTTTTTAGAGTATTATTGGAATCATAAGATTAAGCCTTTGAAAAGTTTGTCTTATAAAGCACGTAATAACAAGGTTATGAACGTACTAAAATATTTTGTTGAAGAGAATGATAGAGTTCCAGTAATGGAATTAGAAGATTATAATTATGATTACTTAGCTAATGAGTGTCTTAAATGGGTTAAGAACAATGTTAAGTATACATCTGATAAGGGTGAGCATTGGCAGTGGGCTAATGAAACAGTTGCTTTAAAAACTGGTGATTGTGAGGATGGAGCCATATTAATGGCTAATATGATGTTGAAAGCAGGTATCCCTTATTGGAGAGTCAGGTTAAATGCTGGTGATGTTAAAGGTGGAGGACATGCTTATGTTACTTATCTTCGAGAGAAAGATAATAAGTGGTATGTGCTTGATTGGAGTTACTGGTACAACGAAAGTATAAATTTCAAGAAGAAGTGGGTTGATGCTAAAAAATATTTTGGTATATGGTTTTCTTGGAATAAACAGTATGGCTTTATGAAAGCCGAATTAGATAGGTGAAATAAAATGGAAATATTAATGATTATAAACACAATTTTAGCTGTAATAGGTGGGGCAACAATTCTTTTAAACATAGTGGCCCCTCTAACAAAGAATAAGAAAGATGATAAGGTATTAAAGTTTTTAAAGTTAATCCTTAGTAAGGTTAGTCTTAACATAGAGAACGGTGAAAGTGTCTTGAAAATAAAGATTACAGGTAAAAAATAAAGTTTAAACAATAGAAGTTCTATTCATAAAAATGATTACAATAGGAGGTGTTATTTTATGAAAAATTTAAAACAAAAAACGAAGAAAGTACTTGCAGGTATAACAGTTGCAGTATTAGGTGTTGCTTTACTAGGTATTGGTAGTGCAATTGGTTATAACTCGGTTGAAAAAGTTGATGTTGAACAGTTAAAAGCAGATGCTTTCCAATCAGGTTTTGACAGTGTTGAAATGCCAAAACCAATAATTGAGTACGTGGATGTTGAAGTCCCTGTCGAAGTACCGTTCCAAGTAGAAGTTGATAATGGTTACTTAGAGTCTGTAATGGATTGGCTCCAAGAAGAATATGATGAGGATATCGATGTTGATTACATCTTATTCGAAGTAGATGCTAAAATGTCTGCTGAAGCATGGATTAGAAGTAACTTGGTAGAGTTCTTACAAGACGAAGATTATTTTGATGATGGAGAATTATTTGAGGACTATCGAAGGTCTGAGATTAGCGTTAAAAAGATTTATGATGCTGAAATCAACGATAGAGATTATGATGACCATGATTTAGACTTGTCTTACGAAGTTAAGCTACGTGCTAAAGAGGCTGGTGAGGACAGAGAATACTTTATGTTCAACGTATCCATTCCTTTCGTGGATGGAAACTTAGAATCTGAAGACATCGATGTTGAGTTAATAGAATAATTTTTTTAACCTTTTTAGCTTAAGACGCATTTAAAAGCGTTTTAAGCCATTATTATTTTGGGAAGGGCAAAGTACCTCTAAACTATAATAGTGTCTCAGATTGGACGTATGACCCCTTTAAATCGATTTCTATGTTATGCCCTATAAGTATCTAAACTATTTCTTATAAAATAGTATACTTTCTGTTTTGATAGCTTTGGGAATGATAGTTTAATCATCTCTAAGTCTTGTATACGGTATATTTCTCCGTTTAAGATTGAGTGTAAACCAGAGTTCTCAGGTATAGATGGGTCTGCTATGAAGAATAGGTTGTCGTAAGAATCTATTATGCTCATGTTGTTGTTGATGAATAGTTTAACAAAGTCTTCTCGTTCCATCAATTTTTCTATGCTCATTTGTCTGTTACTTGTTGGTATATCCAACAGTTAGTTATTATTTCTCCACTATAATCTATACTTACAAGGTCTCCTGTGTCTGCAACGTTGAAACGATGATAGTATCCTTGTTCAACACCCTCTATCAAGTCTATCTCTGCTAGTTGTTCATCAGTTAAAAATATTATTTCACCTTTAACTTTATATTTATTATTTTGCTTAATGGTTGCGTGTCCTCTGAAGAACTTCTCGTACTTCCAAAGTGTTGCTTCTTCTGCTCCAGGGTATCGTCCTATTAGTATTCCGTACACGAATAGTTTAGGCATTTTTTATCCTCTCCTTTATAAGTGTTGTGTTTATACTGTTGAATCTTGGTATGAATAACATGGATATTTTGAATTCTCTAAGCACATCTTCGTTTATCCCTAGTTGTGGTAGTATCTCTGGTTTCATCCAGTCAGTACCAACTACTATCACTGATGGTCTAATACTATCAATTAAACTCATCTGGTCATCTTCATCCACTACGTAAGTGTCTATGTCAGGGTATAACTCGTTAATAGTGTTTTCACGTTCGTACTCGTTAAACAAAGGTTTTTTACCCCTATAAGATTCTACGAATGAATCACTGTTAACAACTATTATTGGTTCAAAACCTAACATTATAACTTTATTAATAAGATTTATGTGTCCCGCATGCAAAACATCGAATGTTCCACCAACATATGCTCTATTCATTTTACCACCATCGACGAGTCCCAACAACCCTTATATTTTTTTAAATAATCGTTTTCTATAACCATGTTTAAACGTCCAAACATTTGTTCTCGTTCATCATTATCTATTAGTTCAGGGAATAAGATTTTAGTATTAGAATCTTTAGATAAGTATTCTTTATTAAAACTCTGCTCTAATCTTACAGCTAACTTCTTAGTATTAGGAACTGGTATAGTTAATTCATCCAATACACTTCTCAAGTACTTATTCAAATACATCTCCCCTCTAGGATTAAAGAATATACTTACACCTTTATAATCTTCAAATATTATTTTGAACAAATCATTATCTTTAATAATATTAGTATCTTGTAACAAAAATATTTCATCGTATAAAGTGTTATCGTATACGTGTTTTAAAGCACCTAATTCAAAAGTACTATTATCATAATCATTACAATAGATTAAAATGTTATAAGTAGTATTAATAGTTTTTAACAATGATTGTAGTTCTTCAACATGTTTATTATTAGTTATTATAACTATTACTGGATTACTCAATGATGCTCACCCATTATTTTTGGTATGAAAACGTAAACATTTTTATTCATAACCTCTTCGTAAATTGTTCCATCACTATTCATAGATTTATCATACCAACCACCAATCTTAATCCACATATCTCGTTTCATTATTAGTTGCATACAATCAATAAACTCTTTCTTAGGATAAGGAATTAGTGTTCTCTGGTAAAACATATCTTTAAACATATTAAGTTTCATAACATACATTGGTTGTTTATTAGTATTATCAATACAAGTTTTTAAAACCTCTAAACAATCAGAGAATAATAAGTTATCAGCATTTAAATGTATTATGTATTCACCTTTAGCTTTAAGTATGCCTTTGTCTCTAAGACTATGCCCCCAATCAGCATAGCGTTTAATCGTAATCTCAAATGATAAATCTAAGTCTTTAAACAAATATTTGGGTATGTCTTTCTTCATTGGTCCGTCATGGTATAATAATACTTCGAAGTCTTGACAAGTCTGTTCTCTAAGACTATCCAAACACCTTTTAAGCTCGGATAGTCTAACCCATTCCTCATAGTAAGGGATTATTATAGAGAACATCATTTTTATTTGTAGACAACTCCTTCGTAAACGAATTTGTGGTCTATAATATCTACTATGTCAACGTTCCACAACTTCTCTTTAGGATAAAAGTTTACTACTCCGAAACCTTCAACCCAACTACTAGTACCACCACGTCCAAGGTAGTCAGCTTTACTCTCATCGCTTAAGTGTCCGACAATACTCCATTTCTTCTCACCTCTACGGGTTTTATCAGTGAAGCTCTGAGGTTTATGTATGTGTCCACTCATACCACTGGTTCCTTCATCATTTAACTCCCACCTAGCACTATACATACTAGCTCTATTCCCATGCTTGAAAAGGAAACCTTTATAAGTATAGTCTAATGTGTAATCAATCTTTAACTCCTTCAAATCTAAAAGACTTGGTATCTCCAAAGCTCTTAAACCGTGTAGTTCAGGATGTCTCATCAAATACTTTCTTAGTCTATCCTCGTGATTACCCTCAATATAAGTTATTTTAGTCTTAGGTAACATATTCCTTAACTCTATCAAGTAGTCTCTTGCATCATCTAACTCTTCTTGTAATTGACTAGCTCTACTAGGGTCTTTGTTGAACTGACTTACACTGTACATATCTATTAAGTCACCACCTATTACTAGTTGTTCTGGTTGTTGTGCAGTTAAGAATTTGTTCACTGCTGCAAGTGTTTTCTTATCCGAGTATGGCATGTGTAAATCACTTATATACACTACTTGTTCATACCCTCGCTTCTTCCTTTCCTTCATCATAGTTTCACCTACTATTTGTTCGAGCCCCATTAGAATATACCTCCATATATGTTTGTCTGGCAATTCTTACGGTTCTCTAACTCTTTTTAAGACTCATAAATATTTAAATGTTTCTATAATACATCGTTTCTTCCTAGTTCTCGCAGTAAATCTTTTGCGAATGGGTATCCTGCGTATCGACTATGGTTCTGAAATACCATACTCCTAATTTTGTAGTCGTCAAAGTAGTCTCTTAACTGGTAAGAGTTCCACTCTTTAATCTTCAAGTACACTTCTTCTTTATCTATTCCTTTCTTCAAATAATAACTTGTTAGTAAGAACATAGCTCTGTATCGTCCATCACCAATACTTCTAAAGTCATCTCCTGCCAAGAAGAACTTTATGTACTTTGGTGTTTCACCATTAGCCACTAGCTTCCATTGTTCATTGTTAAGTTTATTTGTTTCTTTCTCTTTCTTAAGTGCTTCGTATACTCTTTGTGGTATGCGATTCTCTCCTAGTTCATTCTTAAATATTAGTTCTTTGACGAATCCTTTACGATGAAGTGCTTTCTCACATTGGAATAGTACTGGGTTAGCTCCACAAACATGGCTTTTTAAATCTTTTGGTCTATTAACTCCTTTAGTTACATGTGTCTTTAATAGTTTCTTTAGTTCTTCTCTGTCTCTTTGATTCCTAGTTCTTAACTCTGGAAAGAACATGTGTATGTGGTATCCGAATCCTCCACTATACCATGCGTAGAATGTCCATTTGTCTTCCTCTAACTTTTTAACTATTAGTTGTAATAGTTTCTTATTATCTTTAGGTTCACCGTCAACATCTATTATTATTTCATCAACCATTTTCTCACGATGATTAGGTAAGCAACCCATCTTGTTCTCAAACTCTAAGTATTCTTTAGAGCCATAGTTCAACCATGGATTAGGTCTGTGTTGAAATAGTTGTACTCTAAAACTACCGTATAGTTCGTAGTAGTAGTCTAACCATTCTTTATGTGTTGCGAATATTCTCATTTTAAATTTTTATATTCTATTAATAATTCTAAGTAATGAATAGCTTTCATAATATCTTCTAGTCCACCTTTATCTTTATATCGACAAACATATTTTATTACGCTTCCCTCTATGAATCCTAGGTCGTTCTTAGTTATGAATTCTGTTGGTTGAAATAACAATTTTTTGTAGTGTTCTCCACCTATTTGTTTATCTGAAGATTTCAAACACTTATTATCTTTTAATTGCATTTTTGACAGAAAAATCCGTAGTCTAAATCTTCATCTAATAAGCATCCACATCCACCACAATATTTTTCTTCCTCTTCATCTTCTATGTAATCTGTTAGTTTTTCGCAATCCATTTTTGCTTTGTAACTTATATTAGTCATTTTTATATCTCCTTTAATATTTGTACTTCTTCATCAAGCCTCTTATTCCACTCATTACTTTCTTGTATGTGTTCTTTAATAGTAGTTTCAATCCTAGTTTTTTCTTTATCATCTAATAGTTCTATAACTTCTTTAATTGCTTCACTATATAAACCTTTTTCATACAAATTCTTAACTAACTGAGTTAATATTCCTAAGTACATACTATCATCACCTTGTCTCCGAAAGGATTCTTCTTAGGAGTGTAACGTATACAAGTCTTCTGGTTAAAACCGTTCAACTCCACTCTAGGAATACTAGCTTTATACTGTGATAACAAATGAATGTAATCATGTATGTCTAACACGTAGTACTCACAAAAAGTTTCATTTTTAATATTAATTACTAAGTAGCTTAAACCACCATTCTCTGTGTGTTTCTGTAAAGTCTTAACTTGGTGTTCTTTAACATTCTTTATTGGGAAATCATAGTTCTTATTCACTCCTTGAGTTTGTTTACACTCCCATAAAATGCTTTGACCATCTTCCATAGTCCACCAGTCAGCAGGGCTTCTTAGTCCTGTTACTTCATGGAACTTCTTACCAATGGTTGACTCTACTATTTTTTGTTTCATCCTTAAACTCCTAGTATCTGGGAATTTTACTACGAAGTAATAGTTTAGTCTTAGTCCTGCTCCGAATTCTCGTTCGAATTGTAATCCTCTCTGATTAGCCTTCATTCTTTATCCTCCGAAAATATTGCTTGATAATCTCTAATAGTTTTTTCATATGCTTTATAACACACTTCTAATCCTGTTGTAACAGTTTCATCTTTTAATAATATGTTAGCATAGTTTATTAGATAGTTCTCTTTAACTTCATCAGGGTCAATGTTATAAGTTTTTATTAATTCTTTTAATCCAAGATTAATAATCTTGTCTGCTTCTCTTATTTCGTCGTCTAAACTCATTCTTTGTCCTCTATTATTTCTTTAGCACTAATTCCTTGTCCTGCTAATAACTCGTAGAAAGGAGTGTCAGTAGTGTAATCTCTTAAGACATAAGTTTTATTCTTGTACATAGCCAAGTAATTACTTATACCACCATAATTCCTATAAGTAAGTTTTTCATCAACGAATAAGTTTGCTGCTTCTTCTAAGCTTAACTTAATCGGTAGTAATTTATTGTCTATAGTCATGTTTTTTTCTCCCTTTTT